>Ga0210014_1000030_pt1 | contig 118360 bp, 129 predicted proteins | sample CryGeymeta201519_FD_183983 | JGI IMG/M metagenome (GOLD analysis project Ga0210014, IMG submission 183983) | Groundwater microbial communities from Crystal Geyser aquifers in Utah, USA - Crystal Geyser metaG 2015-19 (SPAdes) (version 2) | ecosystem: Environmental > Aquatic > Deep subsurface >...
ACCGATGCGCCATGTTCTGGAGTGGGCCGGCGCCAAGGCAGTGACCGAGCGCGAGATCATCCTGGGCGGTCCGATGATGGGCCAGGCCGTCGCCTCGCTCGACGTGCCGGTGACCAAAGGGGTGTCTGGCATCCTGGTATTCGACCGGCGCGACATCGAAGCGGAAGACCAGCGCAGGGCCTATCCCTGCATCAAGTGCGGCGAGTGCGTCAACGCCTGCCCGATGGGCCTCAACCCGTCCATGCTGGGTATGTTGGCCGCCAGCCGCGAGTACGATTCGATGGCCGCCAGCTACCACTTGGGCGACTGCTTCGAGTGCGGTTGCTGCACCTACGTCTGCCCTTCGCACATCCCCTTGGTGCAACAGTTTCGAGTGGCCAAGGGCATCCTGAGAGAAAAGGCGGCATGAACCTCCATTCCCCCCGCATCGAACTGCGTACCTCGCCCCATGTGGTAAAGGGCTTGAGCGTCGAGCGCATCATGTTCAACGTGGTGCTGGCGTTGCTGCCCATCGCGGCGTTCTCGATCTGGCAATATGGCCTGTCGGCGTTGGCCTTGTTGTTGACCGTGATCGCCACCTGCCTGCTCAGCGAGCGGCTGTTCAACTACTGGTCGGGCGAGCCCAATACCCTGTCCGACTGGAGCGCCGCCATCACCGGTCTATTGCTGGCGCTCACCCTGCCACCCTCGTTTCCGCTCTGGATGGCGGCTGTGGCCGGCTGCGTCGCCATCGCCCTGGGCAAGGCGATGTTCGGCGGCATCGGTCATAACGTATTCAACCCGGCCCTGGTTGGCCGCGCCTTTGTCCAGGCGGCCTTTCCGGTCTCCATCTCGACCTGGGCGCCGGCCTACGCAAGTCATCGCTTCACCGAGTTCATCCCGACCACCTTGACCCTGCCCTTGATGACGCCGGCCGATATAGGTCCCTGGGCCAAGCAGGCGCTGGATGGCTTCACCGGGGCGACGCCCTTGGCGCGCTGGAAGTTCGAACATGTAGCGACCGCGCCCTATGATCTATTGACCGGAGCGGCGACCGCCTCGGCCGGCGAGACCTCGGCCATCTTGATCCTGCTGTGCGGCGCCTATCTGGCCGCGTGCCGGTTCATGGACTGGCGCATCCCGGTGGCGGTCTTGGGCTCGGCGGCGCTGATCGCCTGGCTGTTCCAGTTATGGAACCCGGTCCGCTTTCCCGATCCCAGTTTCGTCCTGCTGTCGGGCGGCCTGATGCTGGGCGCGGTATTCATGGCCACCGACATGGCGACCTCGCCGGTGACGCCGAAAGGCGTCTGGATCTACGGCGCGGTCATCGGCGTGGTGACGGTCATGATCCGCTATTTTGGCGGTCTGACCGAGGGCGTGATGTACGCCATCCTGATTGGCAACGCCCTGGCGCCGCTGATTGACCAGTATTGTCAGCCGAAGGTATTCGGTTCGGCCGGGAGAAAGACATGAACGCGACAGCCGCGCCCGCGCTGACCTCCAGCAAGGCGATGATCCTGACCCTGGGTCTGGTTGCTACCCTGTGCGGTATCCTGATCGTGTCGGCCTACCAGGGCACGCTGGCGGCAGTCACCGCCAACAAACGCATCGCCCTTGAGCGCGCGGTGTTCAAGGTGATTCCCGGCGCGACCGGCATGAAGGAATTCGTCGCCACGACCAGTGGCATCGTCCCCGCCAGCGGCGCCTTGCCGGCGGGCGGAGTAAAGGTCTATGCCGCCTACGACCAGTCGGGTACGCTCAGAGGTATCGCCGCCGAGGCGGCGGCCACCGGTTATGCCGACCTGGTGCGGGTGCTCTATGCCTATGATCCGGCCCGGCAGGTCATCACCGGCATCGGCGTGATTTCGATGCGCGAGACGCCGGGCATAGGCGACAAGATACAGACCGACGCCGCGTTCCTGAAAAACTTTCAGGCCTTGGATGTTAGCTTGGCCCCGGACATGAAGGCGCTGGCCAACGCGGTGAAAACAGTCAAGCACGGCGCCAAGCAGCACCCATGGGAGATCGACGCGATATCTGGCGCCACGGTGACTTCCAAGGCCGTGGGCAAGGGCATCAACGACAGCGCCCGGCGGCTGTTGCCGTTGCTGCTGCCGAACCTCGAAAAATTGAAAGGCGCGTGATGGCCATCCCTGGACAAAAGCAACTGACCCACCTGGAAGAATTCATGGAGGGTATCTGGAAACAGAACCCGGTCTTTGTCATGGTGCTGGGCATGTGCCCGACCCTGGCCGTGTCGGTTTCGGCGGTCAATTCGCTGTCGATGGGGTTGGCCACCGCCTTCGTGTTGGTCTGCTCGACCCTGCTGGTGTCGCTGATCCGCAAACTGGTGCCGAAGGAGGTCCGCATCGCTACCTACATCGTCATCATCGCCACCTTCGTGACGGTGGTCGATTACCTGATCCAGGCCATCAGCCTGACAGTGTACGAGGCGCTTGGCGCCTTTATCCAATTGATCGTCGTGAACTGCATCATCCTCGGTCGGGCCGAGGCCCATGCCTCCAAGAACCCGCCGCTACGCACGGTAATCAATGCCTTGGGCATGGGTATCGGTTTCACCATCGGCCTGTTCGCGCTCGGTTCGGTGCGCGAGATACTTGGCGCCGGCAAGCTGTTCGGCATTCCGCTGTTCGGTCCGGACTTCCAGCCCTGGGTGGTGATGGTGTTGCCGCCTGGCGGTTTCTTCGTGCTTGGCGCCTGGCTATTGCTATTCAATTGGCTAGATAGCCGCAAGAGCGGCGTGGCACGGGGCGAACCGGTGGAGGGCCGTGTCCATGGATGATATTTCCGTAGGTCAGATTTTCGTCTCGGCCGTTTTAGCCAACAACTTCGTCCTGGCTATGTTCCTCGGCCTGTGCCCGTTCCTGGGCGTGTCCGGCAAGCTCAACACCGCCGCGCCGATGGGCGCCGCCACCACCTTCGTCATGCTGGTGGCCAGTCTGTGCGCCTTCGGCCTGAATTGGCTGGTGGTGCATTTCCAGCTCGAATTTCTGCGCCTGATCTCCTACATCGTGGTCATCGCCTCGGCGGTGCAACTGGTCGAGATGGCGCTGAAAAAATATAGCCCGGCCCTGTTCCGTGCGCTAGGCATCTACCTGCCGCTGATTACCACCAACTGCGCGGTGCTGGGCGTCGCGTTGTTCCAGACCGCGCGCGAATATAGCTTCCTCCAGGCGCTGACCTTCGCCGCCGGGGCCGGAACCGGCTTCACCCTTGCCTTGGTATTAATGGCCGGTCTGCGCGAACGACTGAACTTGGCGAAGGTGCCGAATGTGGTGCAGGGCACCGCGCTATCGCTGATGCTGGCCGGAACCCTGTCCCTGGCGTTCATGGGCTTCGCTGGTTTGGGGGCGGGCGAATGACGACCTATCTGGTCACTATTGGCCTGATCCTGATCCTGATGCTTGCCTGGTTGGTCGTTCAACATGCCTACCGGCTGTTTGCTCGCCGTCACCCGGAACTCGGGCCATTCCGTTCCGAGCACGGCGGTTGCGGCTGCTGTGGCAGTGGCAACTGCGGCGATGGGGCCTGCGACAGCAAGCCCCATGAACCGCGATATTAAAGTCATCCTCCAGCCGCTGAAGACCAGTGCCAGACGGGCGGCGATGTTGCCGGCCAAGTCTTCGTTGATCCTTAAGAATGGCCTAAGCTCGCCCTGAGAACCTGAGCCCAGTGAAGCGGAGCAATGAACGATGCGGATATTGTTGGTGGAAGACGACGATTTGCTGGGCGATGGTTTGCAGGCCGGCTTACGTCATGCCGGCTACAACGCCGAGTGGCTGCGGGATGGCGTGCAGGCCAGGTCGGCACTGGCCACCGAGCAGTATGCGGCCGTGGTGCTGGACCTGGGGTTGCCCCGTTTGGATGGCATTTCAGTGTTGCGCGAGATGCGTGCGGCAGGCAATGCGACCCCCGTGCTGGTGCTAACCGCGCGGGACAGTACCCTGGACAAGATTAAGGGTCTGGACAGCGGCGCCGACGACTATCTGATTAAGCCGGTCGACCTGGACGAGCTGAGCGCCCGTCTGCGGGCCTTGATCCGGCGTTCGTCCGGCCAGGCGGCGCCGCTGCTGCGGGTTGGTGACCTGGAATTGGACCCGGCCGCGCGCCGGGCCTGGCTGGCTGGCCAAGCGCTCGACCTGCCGGCCAAGGAACTGGCGGTGCTGGAGATGCTGATGCGCAATGCCGGCCGGATCGTGTCGCGCGGCCAGCTCGAATCCGCGCTCTATGGCTGGGATGAGGGCGTCGAGTCCAACGCGGTCGAGGTCCATATCCATCACTTGCGCCGCAAGCTGGGCGCGGAAACGATTCGTACTCAACGCGGTTTGGGCTATCTGCTGGAGAAGAATTGATGCGTTTGTCCATCCAAGCCCGGTTGATGAGTTTGTCTCTATTGTCCGTCCTGATCGTGGTCATGGCGAGTGGTTGGCTAGCCTTCCGGGAGGCCGGGCACGAAGTGGACGAACTGATCGATGGCCAACTGGTCCAGTACGCCCGGATCATGTTGGCGCTGGCCCACTCGGGCGACGAAGACCGCAATGTGGAACTTCCCCTCTTCAAGGGCAGCCGCTCCGCCAAGCGCATGCTTTTCCAGATATGGGAGTATGACCGCGAGGGCGACAAGTTGTTGCTGCACTCACCTGGTATGGCCGAATCCTGGCCTGCCGGTGTGGCCAGGACCGGCTATTCCAATTTGCGTCTAGGCGATTCGACCTGGCGCTGCCTGGCGGCGGCCGACGAAGAGAACAAGCACTACGTCCTGGCGGCGCTGGATATGCATGTCCGGGACGAATTGAGCCGAGATATTGCTTTGGTCAATTTAAAACCCTATCTGTATAGCATCCCCGTCCTGGCCCTCTTGTTGGCGTGGGGCATCCACCGCAGTCTGGCGCCCTTGCGCAAGCTGGATGCCGATCTGGCCGTGCGTTCACCGGAGCGGTTGGACCCGCTGGCAGATGCCGAATTGCCGCATGAACTCAACCCATTGGTGGCCACCATGAACCGGCTGTTCAGCCGTGTGGCCCGCACCCTGGACAACGAGCGCCGCTTTACCAGCGACGCGGCGCATGAACTGCGCACCCCGCTGGCCGCATTGCGGGTGCAGTTGCAGGTCGCCCAACGAGTCCAGGACGAAGGCGAAAAACAGGCCGCCGTGGCCAAGGCAGTGCGCGGCGCCGAACGCATGACCCATCTGGTAGGCCAGTTATTGGCGCTGGCCAGGATCGACGGTGCGGGCGAATCGGCCAAGCATCTGGAATTCGATCTGTCCGCGTTGCTGGAAGATGCCGTTCGGGAAATGACGCCGATAATTGCCGAAAAAGGCCGCCATCTGGAACACCAGATCGAGCCCGATCTGGTCGTCGTGGGCAACCCCGACCTGCTCGGCGTACTGATTCGCAACCTGCTCGATAACGGGCTCCGCTACAGCGCCGACGATGGCCGGATCAGCGTGCGACTGACCCGGGAGGCAGGCAAAGCGTTGCTACGGGTGGCTGACGATGGACCGGGCGTGGCGCCGGCGGATAGAGAAAAGTTAGGCACTCGATTCCAGCGTTTCGCACCGCAGTCGATAGAGGGAGTCGGTCTGGGCCTGTCCATCGTTCGACGCATCGCCGAACTACACGGCGCCCGGCTTGATTTTGGCCCAGGACTGGATGGCAAGGGGCTGGGCGTTACGCTGCAATTTTCAGTCAGGTAGGCGGGAGTGGGTCGCTATGGTGACACCAGACGGCGGCGCTGGACTTCCCGAGCAGGATGGGATCAAAGCATCCGGCGCAGGCTGTGGCTGACGGCCAGGAAGGCGCCGATCAGACCGAGCAAGGCCGAGAGGCCGAGCAGGATGGCGCCCTCGGCTGGGCCAAGGCCATGCAGATCGATGCGACCGTTCCAGGCCAGGGCCAGCCGAGCCAGACTGCCCTCCAGGACATAGATGCCGCCGCTGGTGAGCAGCCAGCCGAGCAGGCCGCCGAGCAGGCCCTGCAAGACGCCGAAATAGAGGAATGGTCGGCGGATGAAGCGGTTGGTGGCGCCGATCAGCCGCGAGACTTCGATCTCTTCCCGCGCGGCGTAGATTTGCAGGCGGATGGTATTGCCGGTGATGGCCGCCAGGGCCAGGCCCAGCAAGCCGGCCAGCAGCCAGACCAGGTCGCGGCCGAAATCGAGCAGGGCGGCCAGGCGGCGGACCCAATCGCTGTCCATGAGCAGATGATCGATGCCGGGCAAGGTATTCAGTTGCTCGGCCAGCCGTTCCATGGCCTTCGCATCACTATCTTTCGCGGTGACGATGATGACGTCGGGCAGCGGGTTTTCGTCCAATCCGGCGGTCAGGTTCGAAAGCCCGGCATCCTGGAGGTGTTTGAGACCCTCGTCGCGGGAGACGAAGCGCGCCTTGGCAACATCGGTCAGGCTTGCGATCCGTTGGGTGAGACGACGTCCTTGGTCCTGGCTCAGGTCGGCCTTCAGAAACAGGCTGATTTCCGGTTTTGGCGACAGTTTGCCGGCCAGTCGTCCGGCGTTATCCAGTGCAACATACGACCCTGCTGGCAGGCTCAGGGCGATGCCGATGACCAGGATGCTGAACAGTGAGGCGATGGGCGCATCGGCCATGCGTTTTACCGCCAGGCCAAGGCTGTGTCGGTTGTTTTCGAGCCAGGCCTTCATGGCGCGACCCTGCCGTTGGCCAAGGCGATGGTCCGGCCGCCATAGCGCCGGATCATGTCCTGATTGTGGCTGGCCAGGATGACCGTGACGCCGACCTGGTTGAATGCCTTGAACATGTCCATGAGATCGCGTGCGTAGTCCTCGTCAAGGTTGGCGGTGGGTTCGTCGGCCAGCAAGAGAGGCGGTCGGCTGACAATGGCGCGGGCTATGCACAACCGTTGTTGTTCGCCGCCCGACAGGGTGATCGGCCGCGCCCGTTCCTTGTTGAGCAGGCCGACCTTGTCGAGCGCGGCGCGCACCCGTTTGCCGGCATCGTGGCCGGTCATGCCCTGTATGTGCAGTGGCAGCAGCACGTTGTCATAGACCGAGCGGTCGTAGAGCAGCTTGTGATCCTGGAAGATCAAGCCGATGTTGCGCCGGAAGTAAGGCAGCGCGGAGCGGCGGATGCGGCTCAGATTCTGGCCGCTGACCGTAATTATGCCGCTGGTCGGCCGTTCGATGGCGGCGATCAGTTTCAATAGGGTGCTTTTGCCGGCGCCGGAGTGGCCGGTCAGGAAGACCATCTCGCCGCGGGTGATGGTCAGGTTGACCCCAGACAGGGCTTCATGGCCGCCGGGGTAGCGTTTAACGACGTCGGAGAACTCGATCATCCTGCGATCATGTCTCGCCGAACAGGGCATCAACGAACTCGCCGGCCTGGAACGGTTGCAGGTCGTCCAGCCCCTCGCCAATACCGATGAAGCGCACTGGGATGGGTTGGCGCTTGGCCAGGGCGGCGATGGTCCCGCCCTTGGCAGTGCCGTCCAGCTTGGTCAGGACCAGGCCGCTGACCTGGACCGCGTCGTTGAATGCCTTGACCTGGGCCAGCAGGTTCTGGCCGGTATTGGCGTCGAGCACCAGCAGGACCTCGTGGGGCGCGGTCGGGTCGGCCTTCTGGATCACCCGGCGCACCTTCGTGATCTCTGCCATCAGGTTGAGCTGGGTAGGCAAGCGGCCGGCGGTGTCGGCCAAGACGATGTCGATGGCCTGCGCCTTGGCCGACTGGATGGCGTCGAAGATGACCGCCGCCGGGTCGTTGCCCTGGCCGCCGACCACCTCGACCTGGTTGCGTTCGCCCCAGACCGCGAGTTGTTCGCGGGCCGCCGCCCGGAAGGTGTCACCAGCGGCCAGCAGCACGCTCTTGCCCTCAGCCTGGAAACGCTTGGCCAGCTTGCCGATGGTGGTCGTCTTGCCGGCGCCGTTGACCCCGGCCAGCATGATTACGAAGGGTTTGGCCGTAGTGGTATCGAGGGGCTGTTCCAGCGGTGCCAACAAATCGGTCATGATCGCTTTTAACGCGCTCTTGAGTTGCGAGCCATCCGCGAGTTTGTCGCGTTTTACTCGGGTGCGCAGTTCGGTCAGCAGGTAGTCCGTGGCCTCCACGCCGACATCGGCGGCCAGCAGTATGGTCTCCAGTTCTTCATACAAGGCATCGTCGATCAGTGCGTGGCGACTGAATAAATCGCCGACTGGCGTGGTCAGGACGGTGCGGGTTTTGCTCAGCCCGGACTTGAGCCGTTGCCCCCAGGATCGTTTGGCGGACGGCTCGAAATCGGACACGGCCGTCTGAGGCGTTTCGGAAACGGCCGGTGTTTTGCTGGATTTGAAGAAACCAAAGGCCATGGGTTGTAGTCTAGGAGGTGCGTTGTTTATCGATAAATTTTATCATGCGGATATCTCACGAAAGGCGCGTATGAAAACGAAACACGTTTTGTTGGCTGGCTTTGCGGTGCTTTGTCTGGCTGCGGGACCAGTCAGGGCCGAGACCGTGGAGCGGACCCTGGCCAATGGCATGAAGGTGATCGTCAAGACCGACCGACGAGCGCCAGTCGTGGTCAGCCAGGTCTGGTACAAGGCTGGTAGCATGGACGAGAACGTCGGCGCGACCGGCGCCGCACACGCCTTGGAGCATATGATGTTCAAGGGCACCAGGAAGGTGCCGGGGGCCGAGTTCTCCAGGCTGATCGCGGCGGCCGGCGGGCGGGAAAATGCCTTCACCGCGCGTGACCACACGGCCTATTTCCAGACCTTGCCGGCGGCCCGCCTGGACTTGGCCATGAAGTTGGAGTCGGACCGCATGGCCAACCTGACCCTGGCGCCGGCCGACTTCGCCAAGGAAATCCAGGTCGTCATGGAAGAGCGTCGTATGCGCACCGACGACAGTCCGCAGGCCAGTCTGTACGAGGCGCTTATGGCCACGGCCTATCAGTCGCATCCCTACCGCAATCCGGTAATTGGCTGGATGAACGACCTGAAGAACATGACGACAGCGGATATTCGCCGACAATACCAGGATAGCTATGCGGCCAACAACGCCACCCTGGTAGTGGTCGGCGATGTCGATCCGGGCCGGGTGTTGGCCCTGGCTAAGCGCTATTTCGGGCCCATTCCGGCACGCGCGTTATCGGTGCGCAAGGCATTGGCCGAGCCGGAGCAACTCGGCATCCGGCGGGTCGAGGTCAAGGCCCCTGCCAAGCTGCCGGAGGTCGTCCTGGCCTGGAAGGCGCCACGCCTGAACGACGCCGCCAAGGATAGCGATCCCTATGCGCTGGAGGTGCTGTCTGGCATTCTCGACGGCAATGACTCGGCCCGCCTATCCAAGTCGCTGGTCAAAGACCGACAGTTGGCAGTCGCCGTGGGCACAGATTACGACCCGATTTCGCGCGGTCCGGGTCTGTTCATGGTCGAGGCGACGCCGGCCGAGGGTAAATCGGTGGCCGAAGTTGAGGCGGCGCTCAAGGACCAGATCAAACGCATTCAGGATCAGGGCGTGGACCTGGCCGAACTCGACCGGGTTAAGGCCCAGGTGCTGGCCGGACAGGTGTTTCAGCGCGATTCGTTGTTCTATCAGGCCATGCTGATCGGCCAATGGCAAACGGCCGGTCTGAGCTGGCAAGACCTGGATGCCCACCTTGGTAAGCTCAAGGCAGTGACGGCGGCCCAGGTCCAGGACGTGGCGAAAAAATACTTTGTCGACGACCACCTCACGGTCGGGATGCTGGATCCACAACCTCTGCCTAAAGGCGAACAGATCGCCCGGCCTTACTCGTTCGGAGGCGGCAATGTTCGCTAATCGCCTTATTTTGGTTTGTCTCGCGTTCCTTGTCGCAGCCGATGCCTGGGCCGGTCTCGATATCCAGCGCTGGACCACGGCGCGGGGTGTGCGGGTCTATTTTGTCGAGAATCACGACCTGCCGATGCTCGATGTCAATATCGGTTTCGCCGCCGGCAGTGCCTATGACACGCCAGAGAAGGCTGGGCTGGGCGGCCTCACCCAGAGCATGATGAGCCTGGGCGCTGGAGACTGGAACGAGCAGCAGGTGGCTGAGCGACTGGCCGATGTAGGTGCCCGGATGGGCGGCTATTTCGAGCAGGATCGGGCTGGCTTTACCTTGCGCACCTTGAGCAGCGCCAAGGAACGCGATCAGGCGTTGACGGTGCTTGCGGCGATGCTGACCAAACCGGCCTTCCCCGAGGCGGTGCTGGAGCGGGAAAAGGCGCGGGCCATCGCCGGCTTGAAAGAATCAGCCACCAAACCTGAATACCTGGCCGACCGAGCCTTCACTGCGGCGATCTACCCGAACCATCCGTATGGTTTGCCTGGTGACGGCTCGACCGACACAGTGGCCAAACTGACCCGCGCCGACCTGGTCGCTTTCCATGGCCGTTATTACCGTGCCGCTGACGCGGCGCTGGCCATCATGGGCGACATCGACCGGGCCGGGGCGGAGCGGCTGGCCGCCCAACTGACCGCTGAGCTGCCCCAGGGCGAGGCGCCGCCACCGGTGGCCAAGGTGGCCGACCTGAGCGCCGGCAACGAACAGGTAATTACCCACCCTGCCAGCCAGAGTCATCTGCTCATCGGCCAGCCGGGCATGAGCCGGGACGACCCGGACTATTTTCCGTTACTGGTGGGTAACTACATACTGGGTGGCGGCGGGTTCGATTCCCGCCTGACTAAGGAGGTGCGGCAGAAGCGCGGGCTGTCCTACAGCGTATACAGTTATTTCATGCCGGCGTGGCAACGCGGGCCGTTCCAGTTGGGTCTGCAAACCCGGCGTGAGGCCACAGACGAGGCGCTCAAGGTGGTTCGGGATACCATGAAGCGCTACCTGGCCGAGGGGCCGACCGAGGTCGAACTAAAACAGGCCAAGGCCAATCTGGTCGGCGGTTTTCCGCTGCGTCTGGACAGCAACCGCAAGATACTCGACCACCTGGCCATGATGGACTTCTACCGGTTGCCGTCAGACTGGCTCGATGCCTATCCAAAGCGGGTGGCAGCAGTCACGCGCGCGGACGTGATGAGGGCCATGCGCGCCCGGCTCCAGCCGGACCGTATGGTTACCGTGATTGTGGGCGGTCAGCGTGGCGCGGGCGGCGGTAAGTAACCGGCTGCGCATCGTCGGCGGCGAATGGCGACGGCGGATACTGCGCTTCCCCGATGCGCCTGGTCTGCGGCCGACTCCGGACCGGGTCCGGGAGACATTGTTCAACTGGTTGGGCCAGCGGCTCGATGGCCTGCGCTGCCTCGATCTGTTCGCCGGCAGCGGCGCGCTGGGCTTTGAGGCGGCCTCGCGCGGCGCACGGGCGACGGTGCTGCTGGAGCGGGATGCTCAGGTGTTGAATGCCTTGCGCGAAAACCAGCGCCTGCTGGGCGCCGACCGGATCGAGCTGGTCGCTGGCGATGGCTTGTCTTTTCTGGCCGGCGATTGTGGCCTATTTGACGTCATCTTCCTCGACCCGCCGTTCGCCTCCAGTCTGTTGCCGGAGGCATTGGCCAGGGCGGCGACACATCTCGCGCCAAAGGGTAAAATTTACATTGAGTTCGGTAGCCGGCCCGATCTTGAGGGCTGGCGGGTCCTGCGTGAGGGCCGTGCCGGTTTGTCGCATTTTTGCCTGCTGGAGCCCGCTTGAGCCAGGAAATCGCTTACCCCGGTAAGATCATCTATCCGGGCACATTCGACCCGATTACCTGCGGTCACGAGGATCTGGTGCGCCGGGCGGCGCGGATATTCGACCAGGTCGTAGTGGCCGTGGCAGCCAGCGCCAACAAACGGCCATTCTTCGATCTTGAGGATAGGCTGGAAATGGCGCGTCAGACCTTGGCCGGCCTGCCTAATGTCCAAGTAGTCAGTTTCTCCATATTGCTGGTGGACTTTGTTCGCGATCAAGGCACCAATCTGGTGTTGCGGGGCTTGCGCGCGGTGTCGGACTTCGAGTATGAATTCCAACTGGCGGGCATGAACAGGGGCTTGTGTCCGGAATTGGAAACGGTTTTTTTGACGCCGGCGGAACAATACATGTTCATTTCCGCCAGCATGGTGCGAGAGATTGCCCGTCTGGGCGGCGATGTTCGGCCCTTTGTACCCGCGCTAGTGGCCGAAAGATTGGCCGGCAAATGGAATTCACAACCGAGTTAAAAAGGAAAATATATGGCACTGATGATTACCGACGAATGCATCAACTGCGACGTCTGCGAACCCGAATGCCCCAACAACGCGATTTCACAGGGCGAGGACATTTATGTCATCGACCCCAATAAATGCACCGAATGCGTCGGTCACTTCGACACCCCGCAGTGTCGCGAGGTCTGCCCGGTGGACTGCATCCCAGTCAACCCGGACCATGTCGAGACCAAAGAGCAATTGCTGGTCAAATATCAGAAGCTGAGCGCGGGTAAGTAGGCCTTTTTCCCGCCTTGCCGCTGGCGGCCGGGTCAGGCCGCCAGCGATTGCTGGGTAGTCGCCTGACTGTTGAGCAAGTCATGGATGTAGACGGTGGCCTGGTCCAGTTCAGCCAGTTGCCGTTTGGCCTCGACCTGCATTCCGATCAATTCGTTGATTCGGTCGTCCAGTGTGTCGGCCGCCTTGTGGATGCGTTTCACGCTCTCCAGTCGGCGACGCAACTGCATCTGGTGTTCCCGGACTTGGCTTTCCATGGGCGACATGACTGCGCGCAGCCAGGTCTCGGCCTCGCGGTTGGCGATTTCGAACACATGGATGACGCGGCTGGCCACGGTCTCGAAAAAGCGGCTGGTGAGTAGGTATTGCTCGGTCGTCAGCAAGGTGAACAGGTTATTGATCTGCTGATCGTAAGCCCCCTTCAGACGTTTCAGTTCCTTACTGTAGCGCAGCATGGAGAAGGGCGGCACGGTAAAGCGGGCCATGCCGTGTTCGGCGCTGAGTTTGCGATACATGGCCTCCATCATGCGGTTGATTTCCTCGACCTGGCCGATGGCCTGGTCCATGTTTCCGTCGATGTCGGCAAAGAATTTGTTCATGGCCTCGCGGATGCCTTTGGTAAACCGGCTTTGCACCATGGAGGCGCGCACCCGGTCGATCTCGGCCTTCATGGCGTCGGTGCCAATCAACTGGAACAGCTTGACGCTTTGCTGGGAAAACACGCTGCGTAAGGCCTGGAAATTTTGCAGGCCACGCTCAAAGGCATCCTTGTCCTGAGCGATCTTGACCATGATGTGTTCTACTACGTCTTCGTTCTTGCCTTGTAGCCCGCGTAGTTCGCCGAGTTGCTCGACGATGTTGTCATGTCGGCTTTGCAGCAAGGCACGACTGGAGCCCAGTAGGTCGGTCAGTTCCGCCTCGGTCTGGTCGCGCACCAGTTCCTGTTTCGAGGCAATCAGTTCCTCGCTGAGCGCTTTTTCCAGATTACCCAGACGGCTGCGGCGGAGCAGCGCCTCGTCACCCTGTATTTTGGCCAGCAGACCCTTCTGGGCCGAGACCGGGAAGATGTTGCGCGGCTCGATGCCGAGCAGATTGGCGCTATCTTTGACCTGCTTGTCGATCTCAGCGTCGATCTGGGCATCGGTCTTGAGCTCGTCCCACAACCCATCGATCTTGTTGAGCGCCACCAGGCGGCCTTTCTGGCTGCCGCGCAGATTGATGTGCTCGCGCCAAACCTGGATGTCGGACTTGGTCACGCCGGCGTCCGCCGCCAGCACGAATAGCACTGCGTGGGCATTAGGCAACAGGCTGAAGGTCAGTTCGGGTTCGACGCCGATGGCGTTCAGGCCCGGCGTGTCATATACCACCAGACCCTTCTCCAGGAGCGGATGGGGGAAGTTGATGATGGCGTGGCGCCAGGCCGGGATCGATACGCTGCCATCTTCGTTGAGCGGCGCCGAGATTTCCGGCAATCCAGGGTCGTACAGGCCGAAGCGGGCGGCGTCGTCGACGCCGACCGATTTGACGCGGCAGACCTCCTGCATGGCGGTGCGCACACTATCCGGGTCGGTGATGTCCATGGTTACCCGATGCCATTCTTCCGGGTAGTTACGGTATTCGGAGACGGTGGCGCTGGTGGCGCGGGTGTCGATCGGCAGGAGCTCCACTTGGGGCGGCTTGGCCGGGTCGTAGAGGAGTTCCGTCGGACACATGGTGGTGCGGCCGGCGGTGGATGGCAGCAGCCGTTGTTTCAGGTCAGACAGGAAGATGGCGTTGATCAACTCGGATTTGCCGCGCGAGAACTCGGCGATGAAGGCGACATGCAGCTTGTCCTCGGCTAAACGGTCCAATAGCTGTTGCAGTCGCAGGTCGCGCTGTGAGTCGTTCAGGTCTTCGTGGTTCAGCCACTGCCGATAGTCCGCGATCTGGTCGGACAGGTTGGACCGCCATTGACTATAGCTTTCGAAATCCGAGGCAAGCGACGGGCTGCTCATAGGGTAACTCCTGAATTTTTCTGAAATCTAGCATAAAACGCTTTTGCCAGAACGGTTTGCATCATTTTTTCTGGCATCTCGGGCAGAAATAAGTGGCGCGATTGCCTAGTCTGGCCAGCCGTATAGCGCCGCCGCAGACCCGGCAGGGTTGCTCGGCCCGGCCATAGACATAATAGGTTTGCTGGAAATAGCCGGGTTTGCCATGACTGTCGACAAAGTCGCGTAGCGTGCTGCCGCCGGCCTCTATGGCCCGTTCCAGGGTGTCCCGAACGGCGTTTGCCAGACACTGGCAGCGGCGCCGGCTAAGTCTTTCGGCATTGACCAATGGATGGATTCCGGCATGAAACAAGGCCTCGTTGGCATAGATGTTGCCGACGCCGACGACCTGGTGGCTATCCATTAACCAGCTTTTGATGGCGCTGCGTCGGCCCCGGCTGGCGGTGTACAGCCAGTCGCCGCTGAAGCCGGGCTCCAGCGGCTCGATGCCCAGACGCACCAATAAGGGATCGGCTTCGGGATGGTCGCTCAAAAGCACGGCGCCGAAGCGGCGCGGATCGTGATAGCGCAATACCGTGCCGTTATCCAGGATCATGTCTACATGGTCGTGGCGGGCCGGTTGCACGGTGGCCGCGACCAGCCGCAAACTACCGGACATGCCCAGGTGGACGATCAAATTACCCGCGTCCAGGCGCAGGATCAGATATTTTCCCCGTCGTTCCAGTCGCTCGATGCGGCGGCCCGCGAGCCGCGCATCCAGGTCGGATGGAACCGGCCAGCGCAGGCGTGGATCGCGGACGATGGCGCCGCTGAAGCGTTGGCCCAGCAGGTGGGGGATGAGCCCCCGGCGGACGGTTTCGACTTCAGGTAATTCAGGCATGGCGTCAATAGCTGCTTCTCAGGGGCCGGGGGCTTCTGCATAATGCACGAATCATTCCCGCCTTACATCTCATGAACGCCAAACTATCCGTCCTGGTCCTGACCTTATTCTCGCTTGGGGCATGCGCCCAGGCGCCCGCCGTTACCTCATCGGCAGCCAAAGCGGCGGCCGATCCGGCCAAAACCGCTCGGCCCTCGGCGCTGACCGGCCAGGTGCTATACCAATTTTTGCTGGCTGAAATCGCCAGTCAACGCGGCGATCGGAAACTGGCCGCCGATGCCTATGCCGATCTGGCCCGCAAAACTCGTGATGTTCGTGTGGCGCGGCGAGCGGCCGAGCTGGCTATCTATGCCAACAACCTGGCCCAGGCGGTCGATATGGCTCGCCTATGGACGGCGCTGGAGCCGAAGTCCAGCGAAGCTCGCCAACTACTGATTTCCAGCCTGGTCAGACTGGACCGGCTGGCGGAGACCAAGCCCCAGTTTGAGGCCATGCTGGCCATGGGAGGCCCGTCGGTCGGCGAGGTTTTCCTACAGCTTCACGGTTTGCTGGCGCGCAGTAAGAACAAGTCGGCGGCGCTGAGCCTGGTCAAGGAATTGGCTGCGGCCTATCCGTCGGTTCCAGAGGCCCATATGGCCGTCGCCCAGGGCGAGATTGCGGTTGGCCAGAATGACCGGGCCTTGGTCGAACTGGATGCGGCCTTGCGTTTGAGCCCCGGCCTGGAAAATGCGGCCCTGCTTAAGGGGCAGGCGTTGTCGAGCCTGGGTGATGGCCAGCCTATGGCCTACTGGAAGACGTTTTTGGCGGAGCACCCCGAGGCCTCGCGGGTCAGGTTGCTTTATGCCAGGGGGCTGACCAAGGCGAGCCGGTTCGAGGAGGCCAAAGGCGAGTTCGAGACCTTGGTCAAAAACGCCCCCCAGAGTGCGGAACTGCATCTGACGGTGGGTTTGCTGGCGATGCAAATGAACGATCTGGATGGCGCGGAGCAACAATTTTCCCAGGCCTTGGCCTTGGGCTACCCGGACGAGGGACTGATCCAGATGTATCTCGGCCAGGTCGCCGAGGTCCGCCAGCGCTACGACCTGGCCCTGGACTGGTATCGCAAGGTGACCGCCGGCCAATATGTGCTTCAGGCTCGGCTCAAGATGGCACTGGCGCTGGCTAAGCAGAAAAAGGTGGATGAGGCCATGGCGTCGCTCGAACAGCTCGATGTGAGCGGCGAGGCGGACGCGAATAAAGTCGCGCAGACCAAGGCCCAGATACTGCGCGAAGGCGGCCGTTATCGGCAGGCCATCGATGTCCTGAGCCTGGCGCTGGCGAAAACGCCGGATGCCGGCGAGCTGCTCTATGACCGGGCGATGATCGAGGAAAAGGTCGATCAACTGGCCGAGATGGAGGCCGACTTGCGTCATGTGATCGAGTTACAGCCGGATTCGGCCCATGCCTATAACGCGCTCGGTTATACCCTGGTTGATCGCACGGCTCGGGTGGAGGAGGGCATTGTCTTGCTGGAAAAGGCGCTCAAGCTGAGTCCGGACGATCCATTCATCCTCGATAGCATGGGCTGGGCGCAGTACCGGGCCGGCCGGCTGGCCGACGCGGCGGATTTGCTGCGCCGCGCCTATAGCGGCCGCGCCGATCCCGAGATCGCCGCGCATTTGGGCGAGGTGCTCTGGCAAAAGGGCGCGAAGGATGAGGCCAAGCAGGTTTGGCAAGCGGCGGCCAAGGCCGATCCGGACAACGATCTGTTGCGCAAGACGCTGTCCCGCTTCGGACAATAAGTGTGATGCGTGGGCTGTTGCTGGTGTTGGCACTGACGCTGGCGGCCTGCGCGGCGCCGGGCGGTCTGAAAACGGTCGATTCGTCCCAGACGCTGCATGGCATAGTGCCGGCTACGCAGTTTCGCCTGACCGGCCGCATCTCGGCCAAGACCCCCAATCAGACCTTTTCCGGGACGCTGTCCTGGACCCGCGCAGCGGCCGAGGAGACCTTGCTGTTGTCCGGTCCGCTGGGCCAGGGCGCGGCTGAAATCCAGCGCCAGGGCGATCGTGTCATGCTCAAGACGGCAGCGGGCGATCCAGTGGTCGAGGATAGCGACGAACGCCTGCTGGAACGGGTCATCGGGTTGCGCTTGCCGCTCGATGGCCTGGTCTGGTGGCTGTCCGGGCTGCCCCGTCCCGGTGTGGAGTTCAAGGCTGGCATGGATCGAGAAGGCCGGGTCGAGCGCCTCGATCAAGATGGTTGGCATATCGAGTACAGCCAGTTTCGCCGTTATGGAGAAACTTGGCGGCCGGGCCGTATTTTCGCCAATCGGGGCGATGACCTGGAGTTCCGGTTCGCGGTCGATAGTTGGGAGGCGCCGTGACCGGCGCCGAACAGGCCTACCCGGCGCCGGCCAAGCTGAATCTGTTTCTCCATGTGGTGGGCCGGCGGCCGGATGGCTACCACCGGTTGCAAACGTTGTTTCGCTTCCTGAATTATGGCGACGAGGTGCGCATCAAGGTGCGCGAGGATGACGTTCTCCGGCTGCTCAATCCATTGCCTGGAGTACCGGCAGAGCGGGATTTGTGTCTCCGCTCGGCGCGGCTGTTGCGGGAATGCACGGGATGTCGGCTGGGGGCCGATATAGGTCTGGTTAAACGCCTGCCTATGGGCGGCGGCTTGGGCGGCGGCAGCTCCGACGCGGCGACCGTGCTCATGGCCTTGAATCGGCTTTGGCGGCTTGCTCTGCCGCGCCCCGAACTGCAACGGCTAGCCCTGCGCCTGGGCGCCGACGTGCCAGTTTTTGTCTTTGGTCACGCCGCCTTCGCCGAGGGTGTGGGCGAGGAATTGCATTCAGTGACCTTGCCGCCGGCCAGTTATGTTGTCCTGATCCCCCCGGTCCAGATCGCCACGGCGGAGATTTTTGCCAATCCGGGATTGACACGAAACACGCCAGAGATGAAAATCCCGCCCCTCCCAAAGGGTTGCGGACGCAATGACCTGGAGCCGGTGGTGGTAGCCGCTTACCCGGTGGTGGGTGAGCACCTCGATTGGCTGCGCCAGTATGGCGAGGCCAGGATGACTGGGTCCGGCGCCTGCGTATTCGCGGCCTTCCCGGATCGAGGTGAGGCCGAGCGGGTGTTTGCGGCCCGGCCCGAATGGATGCAAGGTTTTGTGGCGGACGGTCTTGATGTGCATCCGATGTACATCGCGGCTTGACCGCCCGAAGTTGGGGAGTCGCCAAGTGGTAAGGCACCGGATTTTGATTCCGGCATTCGTAGGTTCGATCCCTACCTCCCCAGCCATAACGTCAAGCGTGTAGCTTGGGCTGCACGCTTTTTTGTTTTTTTGTCGATTGGTACGCGCGGAGCAAGTCGTGGCTTACGACAGCTTGATGATATTTACCGGCAATGCGAATCCTAAGCTTGCCGAGTTAGTGGCGCGCAGTCTGAGTATTCGGCTGGGGCGTGCCACCGTGGGGCGCTTCTCCGATGGCGAGACGGCGGTCGAGATATTGGAGAATGTTCGCGGCAAGGACGTGTTCGTTCTCCAGTCGACTTGCGCCCCCACTAACGACAACCTGATGGAAGTGATGCTGATGGTGGACGCACTGCGTCGCGCCTCCGCCAGCCGCATCACCGCCGCCATTCCGTACTTCGGCTACGCCCGTCAGGATCGTCGGGTGCGTTCCGCCCGTGTGCCGATCACGGCGCGAGTGGTGGCGGACATGCTGACCGGCGCTGGCGTTGATCGACTGTTGACCATGGACCTGCACTCCGACCAGATACAGGGCTTTTTCGACATCCCGGTCGATAATGTCTACTCCACGCCTACCCTGATGGGCGACATCTGGAAGCAGGATCACAACAACATGATGGTTGTGTCGCCAGACGTCGGCGGCGTAGTCCGTGCCCGCGCCGTGGCCAAACGGCTGGATTGCGATCTCGCCATCATCGATAAGCGCCGGCCAAGACCCAACGTGGCCAAGGTGATGAATATCATCGGCGAGGTAAAAGACCGTACCTGCATCATCATGGATGACATGGTGGATACCGCCAACACCCTGTGCGAAGGCGCCGCAGCGCTCAAGCAGAACGGTGCAAAACGGGTGGTTGCCTACATCACTCACCCCGTCTTGTCCGGCAGCGCGATCGAACGGATCGACAACTCCCAGCTCGACGAGCTGGTGGTGACCGATACCATCCCCCTGCGGGCTGATGCCGCGGCCTGTTCGCGCATCCGTCAGGTATCGGTAGCCGAACTGCTGGCAGAGACCATCCGCCGCATCAGTAACGAGGATTCGGTCAGCTCGCTGTTCGTCGAGTGATGTTTTTTGGAAAGGCGTTACGCCGTATTGGCACACCGTTGCGTAACGCCTTTCCTGTAGCAGCTCCGCCTGGTCGCGGGCGGTTTTTTTGTTTATTTGGAGAAAAAAATGAATCACATCGAAATCAAAGCCACCAAGCGTGATGGACAAGGTTCGGGTGCGAGCCGCCGCCTGCGTCACGCCGGCCGGGTGCCCGGCATTGTTTACGGCGCCGGCAAGGCGCCCCAGGCCATCGACCTGGAACACCACGAATTGGTCCTGAGTCTGCGTCAAGAGTCCATCCACTCTTCCGTGTTGACGCTAAACCTCGACGGCGACAAGCAAACTGTGTTGCTCAAGGATGTTCAAACACACCCGTACAAGCCACAAATCCTGCATATCGATTTTCAGCGTGTCGACGCCAGCCACAAGATTCACACCAAGGTGCCGCTGCACTTCATCAATGCTGAAATCAGTCCCGGCGTGAAGATGGAGGGCGGCGTGGTCAGCCACGTCATGACTGAAATCGAGGTGATCTGCCTGCCCGCCGATCTGCCTGAATTCATCGAGGTTGATTTGAAGGACCTGGCCTCCGGCCATTCGGTGCATATGTCGCACCTGAAATTGCCGGCCGACGTCGAGTCCACCATGTCGCATCGCGGCGAAGATCCAACCGTGGTGACTATACTGGCCGCCAAGGTTGAAGTCGCCGAGGTGACTACTGCGGCCGCAGGCGAGACGGCTACGGGCGAGACCCCAGCCGCTGCCTGAGCGGTTTGACCGATGCCGGCGGCCCCGCGCCTCGTTGTCGGCCTGGGGAATCCCGGCGCCGAATACTCCGAAACCCGGCACAATGCCGGGTTTTGGTTTTGTGAGCGGTTGGCGCAGCGGCTTGGCGTGGTCCTGGTGCGCGAGTCGCGGTTTCATGGCTTGGTTGGCGCATCGCACGAGGCCAGTGTCTGGCTATTGTTGCCGCAGACCTTCATGAATCGCTCCGGCCAGTCAGTCGGCGCGTTGGCTCGGTTCCACAAGATAGCCCCGGGTGAAATCCTGGTGGTCCACGACGAACTGGATATTCCGCCCGGCCAGTTGCGGCTGAAGTTTGGCGGCGGTCTCGGCGGACATAACGGCCTCAAGGACATCACTGCCCATCTGGGTAGCCAGGATTTCTGGCGGTTGCGGATCGGCATTGGCCATCCCGGAAACCGCGACGAAGTGGTGAATTACGTATTGAAGCCGCCGCGCAAGGAAGAAGCGGCCGAAATCGAAGCGGCTATCGAGCGGGCGCTGGATATCTGGCCGCTGATTGCCAAGGCCGAGTGGAACGCCGCCTTGCAGCACGCCAATGCGAAAACAATCAAACAGGAAACCAAATCATGAAATGCGGAATCGTCGGACTGCCCAACGTCGGCAAATCCACGCTGTTCAACGCCCTGACCAAGGCCGGCATCGAAGCGGCCAATTATCCGTTTTGCACCATCGAGCCGAATGTAGGCATCGTCGAGGTGCCCGACCCGCGCATTGACGCACTGTCCACCATCGTCAAACCGCAGCGGGTGCAACACGCCATCGTCGAATTTGTTGATATCGCCGGCCTGGTGGCGGGCGCATCCAAGGGTGAAGGACTCGGCAACCAGTTCCTCGCCAACATCCGCGAGACCGACGCCATCGTCAACGTGGTGCGCTGCTTCGAGGATGAGAATGTAGTCCACGTCGCCGGCCAGGTCGATCCGGTTTCCGACATCGAGGTCATTATTACCGAACTGGCCCTGGCCGATCTGGCCACGGTCGAGAAGGCGCATCATCGCGACAGCAAGAAGGCCCGTGCGGGAGATAAGGAGGGCATCAAACTGGTCGCACTGTACGATAAATTGTTGCCGCATCTCAACGAGGCCAAGCCGGTACGTAGCCTGAACCTGTCTGAGGACGAGAAGGCCCTGCTCGCCCCGCTTTGCCTGATGACCATCAAGCCCGCGATGTATGTGGCCAATGTCGCCGAGGATGGCTTCGAGAACAACCCCCACCTGGAGCGTCTGCGCCAGATCGCCGATGCCGAGGGCGCGCCGGTGGTGGCGGTGTGCGCTGCCATCGAGTCGGAAATCGCCGCCCTCGATGAGGCCGACAAGCTGGAGTTTCTGGAGTCGATGGGCCTGCACGAACCGGGGCTGAACCGTCTGATCCGCGCCGCCTACGAGCTGCTTGGCCTGCAAACCTATTTCACCGCCGGCATCAAGGAAGTCCGCGCCTGGACCATCCACAAGGGTGACACCGCCCCACAGGCGGCCGGCGTGATCCATACCGACTTCGAACGCGGCTTCATCCGCGCCCAGACCATCGCCTATGAGGACTTCATCGCCTACGGCGGCGAGCAGGGCGCCAAGGAAGCCGGCAAGATGCGTTCGGAAGGCAAGGAATACGTGGTAAAAGACGGTGATGTGCTGAACTTCCTGTTCAACGTCTAAGCAGTACTTCGGGTTTTCGCGAACCAATACGGACAATAATATCCATAATAATCAACGTATTGTTATAGATATTCGGTCGTAATCGTCCGATTGTTGCCGTTGTCAGCCGGGTATCAACCGGGTACGATACCGGGTATGAAGTCAAAACCGGGGTGGGGAAAACCGGGTATGACTCGAAGCCCGGAGACCTGCCATGTTGAACGACACCCAATGCCGCAATACCAAACCCAAGGACAAGCCCTATAAGCTGAAAGACAGCAACGGGCTGTATCTGGAAATCAAGCCAAACGGCGTCAAGGCATGGCGCTATCGCTTCGAGTTGCGCGAAGACGGCAAGATCAAGGAAAGCGTCTTTGCCATCGGCGACTATGCCAGCGCACCCAGCGGCGAAACCCCGGAGGAAGCCAAAGCGCGGCGCGACGGTAGGCGCTTTACGCTGGCCGAGGCACGGGACGAGCGCACCAAGGCGCGGGCGCTGGTCAAGCAGGGCATCAACCCCGCGCAGCATCGGCAGCTTGAGCGCATCAAGCGCGCGCAGGAAAACGCCACCACCTTCGAGGCCGTGGCCAAGGAGTGGCTGGCGCTGAAGGACTGGGAGGAAATCACCAAGAAGCGCCGGCTGGACATGCTCACCCGAGTCGTGTTCCCCACCCTTGGCGAGTTGCCGGTGAAGCAGGTCACGCCCCCGCTTATCCTCGGTGTTCTCAAGAAGGCCGCCGAGAAAAATGGCGTTTCTGTCATGGAAGAAGCCAAGCGCACCCTGTTCGGCATCTTCGAGTTGGCCGCCGAAACCTTTCGCGTCGATGCCAATCCCGTGCATCAGTGGCGCGAAGCTCTGCCGAAGAACAAGACCCAACATAAGCGCCCGCTGGAGACTACCGAGATCGGCCAACTGTTGCGCGACTTCGATGGCCATGGTGGGCGGCATGAAACCCTCACCGCGTTTCGCCTCATGTGGCTGACGCTCACCCGCCCCCGCGAAGCCGTCGAAGCGAAATGGGAAGAGTTCGATCTGAACGCGGCGATATGGCGCATTCCTGCCGGTCGCATGAAAATGCGCAGAGAGCATGTCGTTCCCTTGCCCACGCAGGCCGTGGAAATGCTGCGCGCATTGCATGGCCTGACCGGTCGCCATGCTCAACTATTCCCGCATCGGGACGACAAGACGAAGCCGATGGCAACGGCTTCGTTTCGTCAGGCGCTGAATGTCCTCGGCTGGGCGGGCAAATATAGTCCCCATGCCACTCGGACAACGGGCAGCACGCGCCTGAACGAGATGGGCTACACGGCTGACTGGATCGAGCGCCAGTTGGCGCACGCCGAACCCAATGCGGTACGGCGCACCTACAACCACGCCGAGCATCTGGCCGACCGCGCCAAGATGATGCAGCAATGGGCCGACATGCTCGATACCTGGAAAAAGGGTGACAACAACGTAACACCCATCAGGCAGGCCGCATAACGGACGAGAAAAACCGCCCCTGATTTTCTGCGGGCAATGGCGGCTCCCAACGGAGTCGAATTGCTCCGTAGCGCTTACGATGCCATCACTGCATCCGCTCCCCGGCGACATGGGGGCCGAGACAACACTGTCGGCGCAGTAGCTCAGTGACCTGCGTCTCGCCGAGTCCGAAGCGATAACCGGACTGAGGCCGATCTCCACGCCAAAGCAGGGAAAGTTCTGGAGGCAACGGTGAATTACGCCGTGGCCGCCCCTATCCGAGTTCGCGGCGACACGGCATGGAGATCGACATGACCACTGAACACAACGCCCAGCGTCTTCCCGAAACCGGCTTCCTTCGCCTTCCGCAGATTATCGGCGATCCGAAGACGGGCCTTCCTCCCCTCATCCCCGTCAAAAAAACCTGCTGGTGGGATGGCGTCAAATCCGGGCGCTTCCCTAAGCCGGTGAAACTCGGCCTCCGCGTCACGGCATGGCGCGTCGAAGACATCCGCGCACTGATTGCTGCGGCATAAGGTGGCCGAAATGATAGCCCCACTCAACTCTGCCGTGACGTCAGACGATTATGCCGACCTGCCTGAGGCGATGCGCGCTGCGCGGCGCTGGCTGCTGTGGCGATCAGAACCCAAACCCAACCCGGCGAAGAAGCCGGCCAAGGTGCCCTACTACGCCAACGGAAAGCGGCGTCACGGCGAATTAGATACGCCCGCCGACCAAGCGGATTTGGCAACGTTCGACGAGGCGGTGCGTGCGCTGCAAGGCGGCGGCTATTCCGGGCTGGGCTTCGCTCTCGGGCCGGATGGTACGGGCCAACACTGGCAGGGCATCGACCTCGATGATGTGCCGAATCGCCCGGCCCTCGAACTGCTTGTCGATGACCTACCCGGCTATACGGAGCGCAGCCCCAGCGGGACAGGCATGCATGCCATTGGCTATGGCCGGCCGTTCGACTCACTCATCAGCAACAGTAGCGGCATCGAAGCCTATGCGCACAAGCGATTCTTCACAGTGACGGCAGCAGAGGCCGGGCTGCATGACCCCGTCTGTCTTGCCAACTTCATGGAGCAGCGCCTCAAGCCTCTGCATTCGCCCGAACAACCGACAACCGGAACGGAGCGACCCGACTCGCTGCCGTATGAAACCGTCTCCCCGGAAGTCCTTACGGAGTTGCGTAGCGCGCTGCTCTTCATGCGGGCCGATGATCGCGGTCTATGGCAGCGTATGGGCCATGCCTTGAAGACCTTGGGCGATGTCGGGCGCGGCCTGTTCCTCGAATGGAGCGCCACTTCGGAAAAGTTCGATCCAGCCAGCGATGCCCGCACATGGGAGAGCTTCAAGCCATCGCGCACCGATTGGCGGGCCGTGTTCGCCGAGGCCCAGCGACAGGGATGGACAAACCCGCTCAGTAACGCGGCTCGAGTCGGGCAGAGCAAGCCGCAAGGCAGCACGCAAGGGCAATGCGTCGAACTTTTGCGAGCCAGCGACATTGTGCCCGAACCGATTGCCTGGTTCTGGAACGGTTGGCTGGCAGCGGGAAAGATGCACATCTTCGGCGGCGCCCCCGGCACCGGCAAGACCACGATTGCCCTGGCGCTCGCCGCCATTTTGTCGCGTGGAGGACAGTGGCCCGATGGCAGCCGCTCGCCCGTTGGTAACGTGGTTATGTGGAGCGGCGAGGACGATCCTACCGACACCTTGGTGCCCCGGCTGCTGCTGGCTGGGGCCGACATGGAACGCATCCGGTTTGTCTCTGGCGTGCGCGATGGCGACACCCGCCGCTCATTCGATCCCGCCCGCGATATGGAACCGTTGCGGCGCAGCCTGGAAGCGATCGGCGATGTGTGCATGCTGATCGTCGATCCCATCGTTTCGGCGATCACTGGCGACAGCCACAAAAATGCCGAGACCCGGCGCAATCTGCAACCACTGGCTGACTTGGCGGCATCGTTGCGCTGCGCCCTGCTCGGCATCACGCATTTCTCCAAGGGAACCAGCGACCGTGATCCCGTGGAGCGCCTGACCGGCAGCCTGGCCTTTGGTGCGTTGGCGCGCGTGGTGCTGGTCGCGGCCAAGCAACGGGCAGAGGACGACGACGGGCGCGCTGTGCGGCTCTTCATGCGCGCGAAATCCAATATCGGGCCGGATGACGGTGGTTTCGAGTACGACCTCAATCAAGCCGAATTGCCCAAGCACCCCGGCATCCATTCGTCCGCCGTGGTGTGGGGCACGAAGGTTGCAGGCACGGCGCGGGAGTTGTTGGCGATGGCGGACGCGCCGAGTGGATATGAGGAGAGCAGCGCGCTCTCCGAGGCGAAGCGGTTTCTCTCCAATCTGCTGGCCGAAGGTCCGCTGCCCACCAAGACCATCAAGGCCGATGCCGATGGCGCGGGGCATGTGTGGCCTACGATACGCCGCGCGCAGAAGGCGCTTGGTGTCGAAGCAGTGAAGGACGGCATGAAAGGCGGTTGGCTCTGGCAAATGCCGGGGCAGGGAGCGGCGAGGGCAATCCTCGAAAGCGCGAAGGCGCTCAAGAATGCCGAAGGTGCCCAACAAAACGAGATGAGCGCCTTCGGGGAAGTTGAGCACCTTCAGGAGAAATCGGAAACGGGGGCGTTATCGTGAAAAGTCGGCGTTGGCAGGACGGCGGCCACGAGCGGAGCAACCTTCCGCCAGTGAATCAAGCGAATCATTTCGACACAATCGGAGGCCGACATGGGCGGGCAGGGTAGCGGGCGATTCGGGTATCGGGGCGGGCGGGTAGCAACAGGCGACGCCTTGCGCATCACCATCGGCGGCTTGCTGTATGGCCGGTTGATGCGCAATATCGGCGTGCTGTTTCTGACAGATAAACGCGTGCGGCTCAATGTCTGGGGCTGCATGGTCGAGGCTGGACTCACGACTACGCGGCATCGCTACGGCGGGCCGCGCCGCTGGTTCATCTGCCCGTGCTGCGACAGGCGTTGTGCCGTGCTGTACCTGCGCGATGGGAGGCTGGCTTGCCGCCAGTGCCACGGACTGGTCTATGCCAGCCAGCTTGAAAGCCACGGCAGCCGCAAGCTGCACAAGATGCTGCGCCGCGAATGGGCGCAGCTTCAGCTATCGAGAATGTTCTCGGGTGCCCAAGCCGGCGCTGTCTCCGGCAAGGTCATCTTGGAAAAGAACTGAGACAACGCACCAGCAGCGGCCTGACTGTCGTTGCAAGGCAGCGCCCGCACGGCGCGCAGGACATTGCGCACCAGTTCGTCGTTCTGGAGTAGATGCGGTAGCAGCACATGATTGAAATAGCGGCTCCAGCGAACATCCTGCTCGTCGCCGGGATTGGGGAATAGCGCTTCCTGCGGTGTAAAGAATGCGGCGATGTAACGCTCGGCCAGCACCTCGAATGGCCTGAGCAGGGGCCAGACATCGATGGCGGTTTCGGCACCCATCGCGTGCAGGCGATCAATGGCAGGGCTGTGCAGTTCGAGCAGGCGCGCAGCGTTCAGGAATTTGCGGCGGCAGGCCATGACCAGGGCGAAGAGGTCAGCGGTCGCGCCGGCCCGCTGTTTCTCGCGCAGATCATCGACGTGCATGGTTCAGTCGCTATTACGGCGCAGCCAGTTGAGGATGGCGGCGTGGATGCGCCCGAAGAATCCCGACCCCTCGAAACGGAATTCCTGCCGATAGTGCTTGTGGCCGCAGCCGTCGATGATGATGGGTTCGTCGGGCGGAAAGGTGGGTATATCGGTGGCTATCATCGTCGGTACTCCTTCATCTGGTTTGGTCATCCGTCATTATCCTCCGCCACTGAGGCGCCGGGCGGATGCTGGCACAGCCCATACTCCTGCGCCTTCTCCCAGCTCGATAGATAGCTCAGACCCGGCTCCAACTTCACCCGGATTTCCTCGCGTTCCTGCGCCTTGAGCGCATCCAGATATTCGCCGGTCGCTATCAAGTCCTTGACCGTCTGCGGCCAGCCCAGCGCCCAGCGGTTGGCGATCTCGATGGCCGTATCGGACATCTGGCCGATGGCCTGCCGCAATTCCGGCGGATACTGGCGAGGCTTGTAGAGGGATTGCATGACAATCTACTGACGGGCGAGCATGGGGATGACAACCGCCGCGACAATGCCAATCAGCGGGATCAGCCCGAATACCCAAATCACCCAGGCATGCACCCCGCCCTTGTAGGCCAGATGCTCGATTAGCTTGGATTCGTCCTTGATCGCGAATTGGGCGACCGCGATTCTTTTCTTCACGTTGCGGTGATACAGCGAATTGGCGTAAATGCTGAAGGCGATCCACGGCAGGAAGAATACCAGCGCGCCGATGGCCGGTGATCCCAGTTTCAGGAAAACCTTGAATGCGATCTGGGTGACAAGTTCAATGCCCCAGAAGGCGAAGAACCAGCCATACATTTTCCGATATAGCGCCCAGACGCCCCCCACGAGAAAGGCCGCCCAATTCCAGCTTGGCCTTAACCCCGGCGGCAACTGGTCAAAGGCTGCGAATTTCTCCAAGTAATAGCCACGGCCTTTCTCGCCGACAACGGCCCCGTACAACTGAACGAGGGCCGGGGTGGTAGATGTTGTCTCAGGCCGGCTGACGATGGACTCTGGCGCGCTCGCGGAAACTGCGACCGGGCCAGCAGGCACCGCCATCCCGGTCTGCCCTGAAAGGACGAAGGCAATGCCGCCGATCAGCAGAACGGCGACCCACTGCACGAGTAACTGGCTGGCGTTGATTACAGCGTGGTCTTTTGGCGGGAAAAATAACCACGAGTAACCCAAGCCCAGTCCCGTATGAAGCTGGAATGGCGGATACAGCATCAACAGGCCAATCAGGCTACCGGCGACGATCAGTATCGTCCGTTGTCGATCATTCATATTGGAACCTCCATCGGGGGCAGCCGCTTTTGTTTGGATGGCAGGCGATGGTTTTCTTGTACGCAGTTGGCGCACCAAGACGATCAGCCCAATGACCGCGACAGCCAACACCACGTAGTGAGGCCACCCAAACCGGCCCCAAGGGCGCTCCTTTGGGACGCTCGCATCGGGAGCCAACCGTAGAAACTCTGCGCGCACCTCGGCGACATTCTTGCCATCAGCCATGACATGCGGGGCAATCCAGTAATCGAAATAAGCAACCTTGGCTTCGAATTGCTTGGCAGGGGGTAGTGCCTGAAATTCAGGTTTTGCCGCAATGTCGCGCCACTTTGGCGCTTTGGACAAGTCAGGTAATGAATCGCCGGCAGGGGCACTCTGTGTCGGTGCTTTCGGTGTCTGGTCGAAGAACTTGGACAAATCCTGCTCACCCTGACCAGCAAACGCAGTTGGGACCAGCAGCATGAAGATCAGAATGATGAGTCGCATCGTTAGTCCCTCACTGGTGCAGATCGCTGTCAGCTTCGCAACTGATGGCCGAAGTGCGCGTTTCGAGATCGCGCCAGACCATGCAGCGCTTTGTCTCCACCATGGGGAAGTTCTCGGGTGCCCATGCAGCCGGCAGCGGCATGTCAATGACCAAAAGCTGGCCTTGCTGAGTATCGAAAACCCGCGTTTCGGCTTTGGCGGTATTCAGCAAGCGCGTTGCCCGCTCTTTCCGTGCTTGCGCTCTGGCGGCGGCTTCCTGTTCATTCTTCTTCAATGTGTGGTTCCACCAAACGAAGGCGACCAGTGCCAACGTGCCGACTACTACCCAGATCGTGATTCGCTTGAAGGATTCCATGCGCCGGGTGCCGATCACTCGCAGCGGAACAGGACTTCGGATTCCGGCCAGCGCCCTAGCGGGCCAGCCTGAATCTCCTTGGTGTGCATCACTTTGACCGATTTGCCGCTGCCCTTGCAGTAAGCATCCGCTTCCAATATTGCGGCTGCTTTCAACGAGTCGGGTGTGACCCAGAAACCTTCGCCCTGTCGCGTGACGGTGTGCAGGCCTTCACCACGTGGGACAACGCCCGTAGTAGGCGTGGCGCAGGCAGAGAGCAGCATCGCTGCGCCGAGAAGTACGACTCGCAAAAGTTGCATGGATACCCCTTTATGTTTTTTGTTTGGGTATCTTATCCCGTGGTGCTAAGTCCATCAAGATTCCAGCATTCGGACATGGCAAGACCATCTCCAATTCATGCTGGCGACCCTGCACTGCTGGGCATCGGGAAGACTATCCGCGAACTGCGGGCGGAGGCTGGGTTGTCGCAGGAGGCACTTGCCCACGAGGCCGGCGTGGATCGGAGCTACATGGGCGGCATTGAGCGTGGCGAGCACAACATGACCATCATCAACCTGCTGCGCATCAGCCGCTGCCTGAAAATGACTGTCAGCGAGCTATTGCACCGGGCAGGCGTATAGTCGTAGTCGGCTGAGCATTCCTTGAAAAGTCGGCGCTGGCGCGACGGCGGCTATCGGCAATGCCGGCGTTCTACCGGGCGCGTCGCCACCATTCCAGCACGTCGAGGCACCCCAGCAATAGACGACTGATCGGCTGGAGAATGCACCGCTCCAGCAGATCATCCAGCCGGCGACCAATCCGCCATTGCACGCCCTCGCGAACATCGAAGGCATAGCGAGGAAGCGAATCATCCACCGGCACCGGGTCGGACGCGGGCCAGTGATGCACGTTGGGAATCTGGTCGGCGATCTGCCAGTAGGCCTTGCCGGCATTCTCATCAATCGGCGCTTTGGACATGGCGCTATTCCGTCGAGCGGCGAACACGAATGTGGGAGATGTTGCCTTCGTCGTCGATGAAGTGATGGCAAATGTTCATCGTCGCAGGTTCTGCCTGCGCCCTGTCGTCGGAGCGCGGAACCGGGATACTGGCCGGCGCAGGTGCCTTGGCGAACAACTTGATGAACCGCTCGATCAGACTCATGCCACCCCCTCGTGATCTGGAAATCCCCGCAGGGCACTCTGGGAAGCAGGCTGGGGCCTGACTTGATCCAGCCGTTTGCGAAGGCTACACCGGGCGAACCCGATGCGCGATCAGTATAGCCAATGCCAACCGGATGAGCGATAGCGCCAAAAGTCAGTCCCGGTGAGACGGCACCTCACCAACTGACTGCCCGGCGCAGCCGGCCAGCGAGCGCGCCGCAAGGTGGGCAAGCGCGGCCCAACGGTTGAGCGTAAGCCACGGGTGCGCAGCACTCGATAGACAGACGCGCAGCGCCGAATGACGTAGTTGTCCGGGTTGGGGCGCAAGACATAACAGACCATTACCCGAACCCGAGAGGGCGCGCAGCGGCTCAGGCCGGGAGCAGCTATGCTGCGGTAGGCGCAGCGGCTTTGGGTAATGCGCTGTTATGTTCAATCGCTTGCGATTTACCCCGGCCCGGCGCTGTGCAGTCGAGCACAGCGAGCAAGGCAAGCCTTTCCCCGGCGTAGCCGCCGAAGCTGCGAGCAACGCTGGCGGCGCAGACGGCGGGCAGAATGCGCAAACGTCAGCCAAGGCCAAAAGTCGGCGCTGGCGGGACGGCGGGACGGCGGGGCAGGAGGTGCGGAGGTGATCGGAGGCGCGAAGCCAGGGCGCGGGGGTTGCGCGCTGGCGGAGTTCAGGTTGGCACGGCGTAGCGAAGGCGCGGCGCTTGCGGTTTCTGGTGCAAGCGCCGTGACTGAGCGGTCAAGGGGGTGATGCGCCCATGCCTGTCACTTGCCGGTTGATACCATTATTTGCTACCATTCGGCCATGAAGCGAAAGCACCAGCGCACCTTGGACTTGATCTTTTCCCGGCCTGTGTCAGCCAACGTTCGCTGGGCCGACATCGAGGCGCTGTTCGTCGAGTTGGGCGGGCAGGTTGCCGAACGGGAAGGATCGCGCGTGCTGGTGCGTTTGTTTGGCGACAGGCGGGTATTCCACCGACCGCATCCCGAGCCGACCACGGACAAGGGCGCGCTGGAGGCCATCCGTAAGTGGCTCGAAGAACACGGAGTGAAACCATGAACACCATGACGATCAACGGTTATCAGGCGATCATCTCATTCGATCCGGACATTCAGATGTTCCGGGGTGAGTTCGTCGGGCTAAACGGTGGGGCTGACTTCTATGCCAAGGATGTCGATGGCCTGCGCCATGAAGGCGAGATTTCCTTGCGGGTCTTCCTTGAGGCCTGCGCCGAGGATGACGTCGATCCGCGCAAGCACTTTTCCGGCAAGTTCTCGCTGCGCGTCGATCCCGAATTGCACGAAGCCGCCACCATCGCCGCCGCTGCGCATGGGCAGAGCCTCAACCAGTGGGCCGCCGAGGCCATCCGGCAAGCGGTACGGGCGGAATGATGGACGGTGGCATTGCCAATACCGGGTATGGAACCGGGTACGAAATGAGCGCCATGCCCGCGACATCTCGTAGTGGTGCGGCATTCGGCCCGTACTTCGCATCTAACGTCTAAGTCGCTCTTTTTGTGTTTGACAAGCTGGGGTATGGGCAAGCATAATCACGCGCTTTCCCGGAGGGGTTCCCGAGCGGTCAAAGGGATCAGACTGTAAATCTGACGGCTCTGCCTTCGAAGGTTCGAATCCTTCCCCCTCCACCAGGTTTCGGTTTTTTGGGATTCGATTTGAATGGCCCGGGCGGTTTGGGCGGGTTGGTTCGGGCCCTATGCGGGTGTAGTTCAATGGTAGAACCACAGCCTTCCAAGCTGATGACGTGGGTTCGATTCCCATCACCCGCTCCAGTCAGCGGTTGATGTTTAAGATTTTTGCCCATGTGGCTCAGTGGTAGAGCACTCCCTTGGTAAGGGAGAGGTCGCGCGTTCGATCCGCGCCATGGGCACCAGTTATTGCGGGTGTTTTGCATTTTAGGGTAATTTCGTTATTTCGCTTAAAGGGGTGTGAACGATGGCCAAGGAAAAATTTGAGCGTACGAAGCCGCACGTAAATGTGGGCACGATTGGGCACGTGGACCATGGCAAGACCACGCTGACGGCGGCGATCACGACGATCCTGTCGAAGAAATTCGGTGGTGCGGCGAAAGGCTATGCCGACATCGACTCAGCGCCGGAAGAAAAGGCGCGCGGCATCACCATCAACACCGCGCACGTAGAATACGAGACCGCCAACCGCCACTACGCGCACGTTGACTGTCCGGGCCACGCCGACTACGTCAAGAACATGATTACCGGCGCGGCACAGATGGACGGCGCCATACTGGTCGTGTCCGCCGCTGACGGCCCGATGCCGCAGACCCGTGAGCACATCCTGCTGGCGCGCCAGGTTGGTGTACCCTACATCATTGTCTACATGAACAAAGCCGACATGGTCGACGACGCCGAGCTTTTGGAACTGGTCGAAATGGAGGTACGCGAACTACTCTCCAAATACGACTTTCCTGGCGACGACATCCCGATCATCATCGGCAGCGCCCTGAAAGCCCTGGAAGGCGACCAATCCGACATTGGCGAGCCCAGCATCCTCCGCCTGGCTGACGCCCTGGATAGCTACATCCCGACACCCGAGCGGGCCATCGACAAACCCTTCCTGCTGCCGATCGAAGACGTATTCCTGATCTCCGGGCGCGGCACTGTAGTCACTGGGCGGGTCGAGCGCGGCGTCATCAAGGTCGGTGAAGAAGTCGAGATAGTTGGCATCAAGCCCACCGTCAAGACCATCTGTACGGGCGTAGAAATGTTCCGCAAGCTGCTCGATCAAGGTCAGGCTGGCGACAACGTAGGCGTATTGCTGCGCGGCACCAAGCGTGAAGAAGTCGAGCGCGGTCAAGTATTGGCCAAGCCCGGGTCCATCACCCCGCACACCAAGTTCACGGCCGAGATATACGTACTGAGCAAAGAAGAAGGCGGTCGTCACACACCGTTCTTTAACGGCTACCGGCCGCAGTTCTACTTCCGGACCACGGACGTAACCGGCAGCATCGAGTTGCCGGCCGGGACCGAGATGATCATGCCTGGCGACAACGTGTCGATCACGGCCAGCCTGATCGCCCCGATCGCCATGGAAGAGGGTCTGCGTTTCGCTATCCGCGAAGGCGGCCGTACCGTCGGTGCCGGCGTCGTCGCCAAGGTCATCGAGTAAGGAAAACGTCGTCAAAGTGCAAGCAAAACCAAGGCGCCCCGTTGTGGGGCGCCTTGGTGTCTCTGCCGCAGGGGTATAGCTCAATTGGCAGAGCGTCGGTCTCCAAAACCGAAGGTTGGGGGTTCGATGCCCTCTGCCCCTGCCATGTTTTTTAAAGACAAAAAAGATTGATATGGCCGAAAAAATCAAGCTCCTAGCGGTTTTCCTGATAATGGCGCTCGGGGTTGCTGGGTTTTACTTGTTATCCGGAAGTCCTGCCGTGGTGCGGGTGCTGTCGGTACTGGCGGGCGTCGGTTTGGCGGCTGTAGCGGCTTATTTTACGGAGTCAGGAAGGGCCTTTTATGGTTTTAGCCAGGAATCCATGGCTGAGGCCCGCAAGGTAGTCTGGCCGACCCGCAAGGAAACCTTGCAGATGACCGGGGTCGTAATCCTGTTTGTAGTGGTCATGGCTATTTTCCTATGGGGTGTGGATAGCATCCTGTTCTGGTTGGTTAAACTCGTCATGGGCGGGAGTGAGTAATGGCGATGCAGTGGTACGTGGTGCATGCCTATTCCGGTTTTGAAAAGAGCGTAATGCGCGCCTTGAAGGAGCGGATCGAGCGGGCTGGGATGCAAGACCAGTTCGGCGAGATTCTGGTGCCAGTGGAAGAAGTAGTCGAGATGAAGGGCGGTCAGAAACGGACGTCCGAACGTAAATTCTTTCCCGGTTATGTTTTGGCGCAGATGGAAATGAATGATGCTACCTGGCATTTGGTCAAAAGCACGGCCAAGGTCACTGGATTCGTAGGCGGTACGGCCAACAAGCCGGCGCCCATTTCCGAGCGCGAGGTGCAGGCGATCCTGCAGCAGATACAGGATGGCGTGGAAAAGCCCCGGCCCAAATTTACCTTTGAAGTGGGTCAGATGGTACGGGTTACCGATGGTCCGTTCATCGACTTCAACGGTTCAGTTGACGATGTCAATTACGAAAAGAGCAAGGTGCGGGTATCAGTCACCATTTTTGGCCGACCGACCCCCGTGGAACTGGATTTCTCCCAGGTGGAGAAGGCTTAAGAGCGGTGACAGAGTGACGCGTCACTAGTTTTATTGGGGAGAGACGGCCAGTCTCGTCGGTACCCGTTATTTAGGAGCTGTAAATGGCAAAGAAGATCATTGGCTATATCAAGTTGCAAGTGCCGGCCGGCAAGGCCAATCCGTCGCCGCCTATCGGCCCCGCATTGGGCCAGCGTGGCCTGAACATTATGGAATTTTGCAAGGCCTTCAACGCCAAGACGCAGAATCTGGAACCGGGTCTGCCCATTCCTGTGGTCATCACTGCCTTCGCGGACAAGAGCTTCACCTTCATCATGAAGACCCCGCCGGCGACGATTCTGATCAAGAAGGCCACAGGCATTCAGAAGGGTAGCGCCAAACCGCATACCGATAAGGTGGGCACGATCACCCGCGCCCAGATGGAAGAAATCGCCAAGACCAAGATGCCCGACCTCACCGCCGCCGATATGGATGCCGCAGTACGGACCATCGCTGGCAGCGCCCGCAGCATGGGCCTCAACGTGGAAGGAGTGTGACATGGCCAAGGTTTCCAAACGTATGCAGGCCATGAAGGCCAAGGTCGATCGCAACAAGGCCTATGCCATCGACGAGGCCCTGGGCCTGGTCAAAGAAGCGGCGACCGCCAAATTTGACGAGTCGATCGATCTGGCCGTGAACCTGGGCGTCGATTCCCGTAAATCCGACCAGGTTGTGCGCGGTTCAGTGGTGTTGCCGCGCGGTACCGGCAAGACCGTTCGGGTGGCTGTATTTGCCCAGGGCGCGAATGCCGAGGCGGCCAAAGCAGCGGGCGCCGACATCGTCGGTTTCGAAGACCTGGCAGCCGAGATCAAGGGCGGCAAAATGGACTTCGACGTGGTCATCGCCACCCCCGATGCCATGCGCGTAGTCGGTCAATTGGGCCAGATTCTCGGCCCGCGCGGCCTGATGCCGAACCCCAAGGTTGGTACCGTGACGCCGAATGTGACCGAGGCGGTGAAGAATGCCAAGGCCGGCCAGGTTCAGTACCGTACCGACAAGGCCGGTATCGTCCATGCCACCCTCGGTCGAGCCTCTTTCGAGGCCGCTGCGCTAAAGGAAAACCTGGTCACGATCATCGATGCCCTGAACAAGGCGCGCCCGGCTAATGCCAAGGGCGTGTACCTGAAGAAGATTGCGGTATCCAGCACCATGGGTATTGGCGTGCGCGTGGACCAGGCCAGCCTGGCTCAGTAATAGGAATTTGGGTGCCTGCCAGCCTCTGGCTTGGCTTGGCAGGCTTGTCCAAGACCGTAGGGATGTGTGGGTGAGGAGTAAGGGGAGATGGGTAAGAGCCCCGAACCGATGCCTCGCCTGGACATTTAATCTAGCGGTGGTGGTGTGTGTGATGGAGTGGTTTTGCTCCTCACTTCTCACTGCTTCCTTCCCTACGCAGACGGTGTTGCCCGAAACAGGAATGTAACTCCTGAATCAGGTCGCCGTAGGGTGGCGCGGCTTAAGTCGCGCCGTTTGTTGGCTTGATACTTGATAGGAGGAAAGACCCATGGGTCTCAATCTTGATGACAAGAAAGCTGTCGTTGCCGAGGTGTCGGCGCAGCTCGCTGACGCCCAGACCGTGGTTATGGCCGAATATAGCGGGGTTAAGGTCGCCGACCTCACCGTGCTGCGTGCCAAGGCCCGCCAGTCTGGCGTTTATCTGCGGGTGCTGAAGAACACCCTGGTGCGCCGGGCCGTCGCCGATACCGAGTTCGCGCCCCTGGCCGAGCAAATGACCGGCCACCTGATCTATGGCATGTCCGCTGATCCGGTCGCCGCAGCCAAGGTGTTGCACGACTTTGCCAAAGGCAACGACAAGCTGGTGCTGAAGGTGGGTTTTTACGGCGGCAAGGTTCTGGACAAGACGGGCGTACAAGCCCTGGCATCCATCCCTGGCCGCGAGGAACTGCTTTCGAGACTGCTCGGCATCATGCAAGCGCCGGTAACCGGCTTTGCCTGCGCCCTGGCCGCTCTGGCTAAGCAGCGTGAAGCAGCGGCTGCCTGATAACGTATTTAACAAACATCACGATTTAGGAGTGCATGAAAATGGCTGTTAGCAAGGAAGACATCCTGGAAGCTGTCGGCGCCATGAGCGTCATGGATCTGAACGATCTGGTCAAGGCATTTGAAGAGAAATTCGGCGTTTCCGCCGCTTCCATGGCGGTTGCCGCCCCTGGCGCTGGCGGCGCTGCTGCGGCGGTCGAGGAAAAGACCGAGTTCGACGTGATCCTGACTGGCGCTGGCGCCAGCAAGGTCAACGTCATCAAGGTGGTGCGCGCCATCACTGGCTTGGGCTTGAAGGAGGCCAAGGACCTGGTCGACGGCGCACCCAAGGCGGTCAAGGAAGGTTGTGCCAAGGCCGAGGCCGATGACATCATGAAGCAGCTTACCGAAGCTGGCGCTACCGTCGAGATCAAATAATCGCGACGTGCCGAGGCGTTATGCCTTTGGTTCGGCTGGCGACCTTCGGGTCGCCGGCCTTTACCTATTTCAGGCTTCATAAATCAGGCCCTTACCGGCTTGATTCCTGAATCCTGAGTCCTGTCCCTGACATGGAGCCGACATGAGTTATACATTCGCCGAGAAAAAGCGTATCCGCAAAAGCTTCGCCAAGCGCGAAAGCGTTTTACCGGTGCCTTACCTGCTGACTACGCAGATACAGTCCTATTTCGAATTTCTGCAGGAAGAAAAACTTCCTGCAGATCGTAAGGCTGCTGGTTTGCAGGCTGCTTTTGCCTCCATCTTTCCGATTGTTAGCCACAGCGGCAACGCCCGGCTGGATTTTGTCAGCTATGCCCTGGGCAAGCCGGTGTTCGATATCGTCGAGTGTCAGCAGCGAGGTTTAACCTTTGCCGCCAGCCTGCGCGCCCAGGTGCGCCTGGTCATCCTGGATCGGGAGAGCGTCAAAGAAAAGATCAAGGAGGTGAAGGAGCAGGAGGTTTACATGGGCGAAATTCCGCTCATGACACCCAATGGTTCGTTCATCATCAATGGCACCGAGCGGGTCATTGTCTCGCAATTGCACCGCTCGCCCGGTGTTTTCTTCGAACATGACCGTGGCAAGACCCATTCCTCCGGCAAGCTGCTGTTTTCCGCGCGGATCATTCCCTACCGCGGTTCCTGGCTCGACTTCGAATTCGATCACAAGGACTTTGTCTACTTCCGTATCGATCGCCGACGCAAGATGCCAGTCACTATTCTGCTCAAGGCGTTGGATTACAACCCCGAGCAGATATTGGCCGAGTTCTATGAGTTCGAGACCTTCCATATCGGCAAAAAGGGCATTGAGTTCGAACTCAAGCCCGAGCGCCTGAAGGGCGAGACGGCCCGTTTCGACATCGTTGGCAAGGACGGCAAGGTCATCGTTGGCAAGGATAAGCGCATCACCGTCAAGCACATCCGCGACCTTGAGGCGGCGGGGATCAAAAAGCTGACGGTGGAAAACGACTATGTGCTTGGCCGCACTATCGCCCGGAGTATCGTCGACAAGGAAACCGGCGAGATCATCGCTCGCGCCAATGATGAGATCACCGAAGCCCTGTTGGATAAATTGATCGAAGCCAAGGTGGCTAAGTTCGAGACCCTGTTTACCAACGATATCGACCATGGCCCCTGGATTTCACAGACACTGCGGACCGACGAGACGGTCGACCAGTGGACCGCGCGGGTGGCCATCTACCGCATGATGCGCCCCGGTGAACCGCCCACCGAAGACGCCGTGGAGGCCTTGTTCAAACGACTGTTCTATTCTGGCGTCACCTATGACCTGTCCAGGGTCGGCCGGATGAAGTTTAATCGCCGGGTTGGTCGCGAAGACCTGACAGGCCCTGGCACCTTGTCCACGGAAGACATTGTCGCGGTCATCAAGATACTGGTCGAACTGCGAAACGGTCGCGGGGAGGTCGATGACATCGATCACCTGGGCAACCGTCGGGTACGTTCGGTCGGCGAACTGGCCGAGAATCAGTTCCGTGCCGGTCTGGTACGGGTCGAACGCGCCGTCAAAGAGCGCCTGAACCAGGCCGAATCGGACAACCTGATGCCGCACGACCTGATCAACGCCAAGCCGATCTCGGCAGCGATCAAGGAGTTTTTCGGGTCAAGTCAATTGTCTCAGTTCATGGACCAGACCAATCCGCTGTCCGAGATCACCCATAAGCGCCGCATCTCCGCCCTCGGCCCCGGCGGTTTGACCCGCGAGCGCGCCGGCTTCGAGGTGCGCGACGTGCATCCGACCCACTACGGCCGGGTCTGCCCGATTGAGACCCCGGAAGGTCCGAACATCGGCCTGATCAACTCGCTGGCCTTGTTTGCCCGCACCAATGAATACGGTTTCATCGAAACGCCCTATCGCAAGGTTGTGGATGGCAAGGTCGGCAACGAGATCGACTACCTCTCCGCCATCGAGGAGGGCCAGTATGTGATCGCCCAGGCCAACGCCACCTTGAATAGCAAGGGTCAGTTCAGCGACGAACTGGTGTCCTGTCGGCACAAGAACGAATTCGCCTTGTCCACGCCGGATCGTATCCAGTACATGGACATTGCGCCCTCGCAGATCGTCTCCGTGGCGGCCTCGTTGATCCCGTTCCTGGAGCATGACGACGCTAACCGCGCGTTGATGGGCTCGAACATGCAGCGCCAGGCGGTGCCCTGCCTGCGCCCGGATAAGCCGCTGGTTGGCACCGGCGTCGAGCGCACCGCAGCGGTCGACTCCGGTACGGTGGTCAAGGCACTACGCGGCGGGGTAGTCGATTACGTCGATGCCAGCCGGGTCGTGGTGCGGGTAAGCGATGAAGAAACCGCATCCGGCGAGGTCGGTGTGGACATCTACAGCCTGACCAAATACATGCGTTCGAACCAGAACACCAACATCAACCAGCGTCCCCTGGTGAAGCCTGGCGACCAGATCGCCCGTGGCGACGTGGTCGCCGACGGCGCCTCCACCGACAAGGGTGAGCTGGCCTTGGGTCAGAACATGCTGGTGGCCTTCATGCCCTGGAACGGCTACAACTTCGAGGATTCCATCCTGATCTCCGAACGGGTGGTGGCGGAAGATCGCTATACCTCCATTCACATCGAAGAGCTGAACATTGTCGCCCGCGACACCAAACTGGGCCCCGAAGAGATTACCCGCGACATCTCAAATCTCAGTCCGCAGCAATTGGGCCGGTTGGATGAGGCGGGCATCATACATATTGGCGCCGAGGTCGAGGCGGGTGATGTACTGGTTGGCAAGGTCACGCCCAAGGGCGAGACCCAGCTCACTCCGGAAGAGAAGTTGCTACGCGCTATATTCGGCGAGAAGGCGTCGGACGTGAAGGACACCAGTTTGCGCGTGCCTACCGGAATGAATGGCACGGTCATCGATGTTCATGTCTTTACCCGTGAGGGCATCGAGCGCGATAGCCGCGCCAACCAGATCATCGATGACATGTTGAAGAAGTATCAGAAGGATTTGGCCGACCAGATGCGCATCGTCGAGCTCGATGCCTTCGAGCGGATGAAACGGATGTTGATCGGCAAGACCGCCAAGGGCGGGCCCAAGAAACTGGCCAAGGGCGCCGAGATTACCGAAGCCTATCTGAACGAGATGAACCCGCATGACTGGTTCGACATCCGCGTCGCCGACGAGGACGTCAGCCGCCAGTTGGAGGGTGTCAAGGATGCCTTGGACCGGCAGCGGGACGAGTTCGACCGGATGAAGGAAATCAAGAAGAAGAAGCTGACCTCCGGCGACGAATTAGCGCCCGGCGTAATCAAGATGGTCAAGGTTTATCTGGCGGTCAAGCGTCGCCTGCAACCGGGCGACAAGATGGCCGGCCGTCACGGCAACAAGGGCGTGGTGTCGAAGATCGTTCCGGTCGAGGATATGCCCTTCATGGCCGATGGCACTCCGGTTGATATCGTGCTGAACCCCCTGGGCGTGCCATCTCGGATGAACGTCGGCCAGATTCTGGAGGTACACCTGGGCTGGGCCGCCAAGGGCCTAGGCCAGCGTATCGGCAAGATGCTCGACCAGCAGGTCAAGGCGGCCGAGGTGCGCAAGTTCCTGGACAAGGTATATAACTCGTCTGGCAAGAAAGAAAACATTAAGAGTTTTAGCGATACCGAGGTCATGGAGTTGGCCGGCAACCTGCGCGCTGGTGTGCCATTCGCCACCCCAGTATTCGACGGCGCCAACGAAGACGAGATCGGCGCCATGCTCGATCTGGCCTATCCGGATGAGGATCCGCTCACTGCCAAGCTGGGCTTCACGCCTGGCAAGACCCAGGTTCAACTATATGACGGCCGCAGCGGCGAGCCATTTGATCGGTCGGTGACGGTGGGCTACATGCACATCCTGAAGTTGCACCATTTGGTCGACGACAAGATGCATGCCCGTTCCACCGGCCCGTACTCGCTGGTCACCCAGCAGCCGCTGGGCGGCAAGGCCCAGTTCGGCGGCCAGCGTTTCGGCGAGATGGAGGTGTGGGCCCTGGAGGCCTATGGCGCCGCCTACACGCTACAGGAAATGCTTACCGTCAAATCCGACGATGTCACCGGTCGTACCAAGGTCTACGAGAGCATCGTCAAGGGTGAGCACAAGATCGACGCGGGTATGCCGGAATCCTTCAATGTGTTGGTGAAGGAAATCCGTTCATTGGCCATCGACATCGATCTTGAGCGTTATTGAAGCTGGTAGCTGGTGGCCGGTAGCCAGTAGCAGTCTGGCTGTCGGCGTAGCCGGCGAAATTATTTTTGCTACAAGCTACAGGCTACGAGCTACAAGCTCTCTGGAGACGTAAATGAAAGCTCTACTCGATCTATTCAAGCAAGTTACTCAGGAAGAAGAGTTCGACGCCATCAAAATCGGCCTCGCCTCGCCCGAGAAGATTCGTTCCTGGTCCTACGGCGAAGTCAAGAAGCCGGAGACCATCAACTACCGTACCTTCAAGCCGGAGCGCGATGGTCTGTTCTGCGCCAAGATTTTTGGCCCGATCAAGGACTATGAGTGCCTGTGCGGCAAATATAAGCGACTCAAGCACCGCGGTGTAATCTGTGAAAAGTGCGGCGTCGAAGTGACCTTGTCCAAGGTGCGTCGCGAACGCATGGGCCATATCGAATTGGCCTCGCCGGTGGCTCACATCTGGTTCCTCAAGTCCTTGCCCAGCCGTCTAGGTATGGTCTTGGACATGACCCTGCGCGACATTGAGCGGGTACTCTACTTCGAGGCTTATGTGGTGACCGAGCCGGGTATGACGCCGCTCAACCGTTGCCAGATCATGACCGAGGACGACTACCTCGCCAAGCTGGAAGAATATGGCGACGAGTTCAAGGCCGGCATGGGCGCTGAGGGCGTTCGTGACCTGCTCAAGAATATGAATTTGAGCGCCGAGGTCGAGAAGCTGCGCGGCGATTATGAAAAAACCAGTTCCGACACCAAGATCAAGAAGATCGCCAAGCGACTCAAGGTGCTGGAGGCGTTCCAAAAGTCCGGCATCCACCCCGATTGGATGATCCTGGAGGTGCTGCCGGTGTTGCCGCCCGAGCTGCGGCCACTGGTGCCGCTGGACGGCGGTCGGTTCGCGACCTCCGACTTGAACGACCTTTACCGCCGGGTCATCAACCGTAACAACCGGCTGAAGCGCCTGTTGGATCTGAAGGCGCCGGAGATCATTGTTCGTAACGAGAAGCGCATGTTGCAGGAATCGGTCGATTCGCTGCTCGACAACGGTAGGCGTGGCAAGGCTATGACCGGCGCCAACAAACGGCCACTGAAGTCGCTGGCTGACATGATCAAGGGCAAGGGTGGCCGCTTCCGGCAAAACCTGTTGGGCAAGCGGGTCGACTATTCCGGCCGTTCGGTCATTGTCGTCGGACCCTACCTCAAGCTGCACCAGTGCGGCCTGCCCAAGCTGATGGCCCTGGAGTTATTCAAGCCATTTATCTTCAACCGCCTGGAGACCATGGGTCTGGCCACCACTATCAAGGCCGCCAAACGTATGGTCGAGGCTCAGGACCCCGTGGTTTGGGACATTCTGGAAGATGTGATTCGTGAACATCCGGTCATGCTCAACCGCGCGCCAACCCTGCACCGTCTCGGCATCCAGGCCTTCGAGCCAATACTGATCGAGGGCAAGGCGATACAGTTACACCCATTGGTCTGTACCGCCTTCAACGCCGACTTCGACGGCGACCAGATGGCCGTCCATGTGCCGCTGTCGCTGGAAGCGCAGATGGAGGCCAGGACCCTGATGATGGCCTCCAACAACGTGCTGTCGCCCGCCAACGGCGAGCCCATCATCGTGCCGTCGCAGGACATTGTGTTGGGCCTTTATTACATGACTCGCGAACGCATCAACGCCAAGGGCGAGGGCATGATGTTCGCCGATACCGATGAAGTCCGTCGCGCCTGGCAATCCGACTTGCTGGACTTGAATGCCAAGGTGACCGTGCGTCTGTGTGAGCGTTCACGTGACGAAAATGGTCAGGTCGTGTCGCGGACCGGCCGTTATGAGACCGTCGCGGGTCGCGCCTTGCTATCCGAGATATTGCCGCCTGGCCTGCCCTTCAGTCACATTGACAAGGTACTTAAGAAGAAGGAAATCTCTCGGCTGATTAACTCCTCCTTCCGTATGTGCGGTCTGAAGGACACCGTGATCTTCGCCGACAAGCTGATGTATACCGGCTTCTCCATGGCGGCCAAGGGCGGCATTTCCATCTGTATGCAGGATATGCTGACCCCGCCCCAGAAGCACGACATCCTGACGGCGGCCGAGCATGAGGTGAAGGAAATCGAATCCCAGTACACCTCGGGTTTGGTCACCCAGGGCGAGCGCTACAACAAGGTGGTGGATATCTGGGGTCAGGCCGGCGACAAGGTGGCCAAAGCGATGATGGACCAGCTTTCCCATGAAACCGTGATTGATAGCAAGGGCAAAGAGGTCAAGCAGGAATCCTTCAACTCAATCTATATGATGGCTGATTCCGGCGCCCGCGGTTCGGCTGCCCAGATTCGTCAGTTGGCCGGTATGCGGGGCCTGATGGCGAAGCCGGACGGCTCGATCATCGAAACGCCGATCACGGCGAACTTCCGCGAAGGTCTGAACGTGTTGCAGTACTTCATCTCGACCCACGGCGCCCGTAAGGGCCTAGCCGACACGGCGCTGAAGACCGCCAACTCGGGCTACCTGACCCGCCGTCTGGTGGACGTGACCCAGGATTTGGTCATCACCGAGGCCGATTGTGGCACCGCCGAAGGCATGGTCATGAAGGCACTGGTCGAGGGCGGCGATGTCATCGAGGCCTTGCGTGATCGCATACTGGGTCGGGTCGCGGCGGTGGACATCGTCAATCCCGACACTGGTGAAACGGCGATCGAAGCCGGTACACTTCTGGACGAAGACAAGATCGATTTGATCGATGCCTTAGGCGTCGATGAAGTCAAGGTTCGCACCCCGCTGACCTGCGCTACTCGTTGGGGTTTGTGCGCCAAGTGCTACGGCCGCGACCTCGGTCGTGGCTATCTGGTCAACGCCGGCGAGGCGATCGGTGTGATCGCTGCCCAGTCGATCGGCGAGCCGGGCACCCAGTTGACCATGCGGACCTTCCACATCGGTGGCGCTGCATCCCGCGCGGCTGCGGCCAGCCAAGTCGAGGGCAAGTCGGCCGGTACCGTGCGCTTCGCCGCCGCCATGCGTTATGTCACCAACGTCAAGGGCGAGCAGGTAGTCATCTCCCGTACCGGCGAGGTCATCATCGTCGACGATAGCAACCGCGAACGTGAACGCCATAAGGTGCCCTACGGCGCCACCCTGGCGGTCAAGGACGGCGACCAGATCAAAGCTGGTATCGCACTAGCCAATTGGGATCCGCATACCCGGCCGATCATTACCGAATACGCTGGCCGCGCCAAGTTCGAGAACGTCGAAGATGGCGTCACCGTCGCCAAGCAGATCGACGATGTAACCGGTCTGTCGACCCTCATCGTCATCGACGGCAAGCGGCGCGGTTCCAGTCAGGTCAAGGGCGTCCGTCCGCAGATTCGCTTCATCGGCGCCGACGGCCAGGAAGTCAAGGCTGCCGGCACAGATCATGCGGTGAACATCACCTTCCAGGTGGGTACGCTGATTACCGTCAAGGATGGTCAGGAGGTGAACGTAGGCGATGTGATCGCGCGTATCCCGCAGGAAACGTCGAAGACCCGCGACATTACCGGCGGCCTGCCGCGCGTGGTGGAACTGTTTGAAGCCCGCTCGCCCAAGGATGCCGGTGTGTTGGCCGAGTTGACCGGCACCATCACCTTCGGCAAGGAGACCAAGGGCAAGCAGCGCCTGATTATCACCGATCTGGACGGCATCGCTCACGAGTACCTGATCTCCAAGGATAAGCACGTCACCGTTCATGACGGTCAACTGGTCCAGAAGGGCGAGATGATCGTCGATGGCCCGGTCGATCCGCACGACATCCTGCATTTGCAGGGGATCGAGGCGTTGGCCCGCTACATCATCAACGAAGTGCAGGACGTTTACCGTCTGCAAGGCGTAAAGATCAACGACAAGCACATCGAGGTTATCGTTCGTCAGATGCTGCGGCGGGTTAACGTGGTCAATGCCGGCGATACCGGCTTCATCCCTGGCGAGCAGGTGGAACGTTCGGAACTGTTCCAGGAAAATGACCGCATGGCGGCCGAGGGCAAAGAACCGGCAATCTACGACGACATCCTGCTGGGCATAACCAAGGCATCGTTGTCTACCGATTCGTTCATATCGGCGGCCTCCTTCCAGGAGACGACTCGTGTCCTGACCGAGGCGGCGATCATGACCAAGCGGGACGACCTCCGCGGCCTCAAGGAAAACGTCATCGTCGGTCGGTTGATTCCGGCGGGGACTGGCCTGGCGCACCATCGCATCCGCAAGCATCAAGCGGAAGTCGAGGCGTCGACCAATCACGAAGAGGCGGAGGCCATGTTTGCCCCGGTCGGCGAAGATTCAACGGACGGCGATTCGACTAGCGCTTGACAGCGCGAGCCGATCTCCATAGAATCCAGCCTCTTTTTTATAGACGGCCCACGCTTTCGTGGGCCGTGTTGTTCCCCGAGCCGGCTATACCGGGGTGGGTAACGGTTAGATCAGAATTGACAAAAGGCGCAACGTAATGCCAACCATTAACCAATTGGTGCGGAAGCCCCGTGTGGCTCCAGTTGAAAAGAGCAAGGTTCCAGCTATGGAATCCTGCCCGCAAAAGCGGGGCGTATGCACCCGTGTCTATACCACTACCCCGAAGAAGCCGAACTCCGCCTTGCGTAAGGTGGCCAAGGTTCGCTTGTCGAACGGTTTCGAAATCATCGGCTATATCGGTGGCGAGGGCCACAACCTGCAAGAACACTCCGTGGTTCTGGTGCGTGGCGGCCGGGTAAAGGATCTCCCCGGCGTGCGCTACCACATCGTGCGCGGCAGCCTGGATACCCAAGGCGTCAAGGATCGGAAGCAATCCCGTTCCAAGTACGGCGCCAAGCGCCCCAAAGCGGGCAAGTAATTAAGAGGATTCTGAGTCATGCCAAGACGTCGTGAAGTTCCCAAGCGTAATATCCTGCCCGATCCGAAGTTCGGCAATCAGGAAATTGCTAAATTCGTCAATGTAATCATGAATAGCGGCAAGAAGTCGGTTGCCGAGCGCATTGTTTATGGTGCCTTTGATCAGATCGAAAAGAAGAGCGGCAAGAGCCCTATCGATGTATTCGTCGCTGCACTGTCCAATATTCGCCCCGTGGTTGAAGTGAAGAGCCGCCGGGTGGGTGGAGCCAACTATCAGGTTCCGGTTGAGGTGCGCCCTGCTCGTCGTACCGCGCTGGCTATGCGTTGGCTAAAAGAGTCCGCTCGCAAGCGGAGCGAAAAGTCCATGGGCCAGCGTCTTGCGGGTGAATTGCTTGATGCGGCCGAGGGTCGTGGCGGCGCCATGAAAAAGCGTGAAGAGATTCACCGCATGGCCGAAGCCAACAAGGCCTTCTCGCACTTCCGCTTCTGATAAGGAAACAGTACCTTGGCACGCAAGACCCCTATCGAGCGCTATCGCAATATCGGCATTTCGGCGCACATCGACGCCGGCAAGACCACGACGACCGAGCGTATCCTGTTCTACACCGGCGTTAATCACAAGATCGGCGAAGTCCACGACGGCGCAGCCACCATGGACTGGATGGAACAGGAACAGGAACGCGGCATCACCATTACCTCTGCGGCGACAACCTGCTTCTGGAAGGGCATGGATATGTCCCTGCCCGAGTATCGCATCAACATCATCGATACCCCTGGGCACGTCGATTTCACGATTGAGGTCGAGCGCTCCATGCGGGTGCTGGATGGCGCTTGCATGGTGTACTGCGCCGTGGGCGGTGTGCAGCCCCAGTCCGAGACCGTGTGGCGCCAAGCCAACAAATATGGCGTGCCGCGCCTGGCCTTCGTCAACAAGATGGACCGCTCCGGCGCCAATTTCTTCAAGGTGTACGAGCAGATGCGCTCGCGCCTGAAGGCCAACCCGGTGCCTATCCAGGTGCCCATCGGCGCCGAGGACAAGTTCACCGGTGTGGTCGACCTAATCAAGATGAAGTCGATCATTTGGGACGATGCCTCTCAGGGTACCAAGTTCGAGTATGGCGAGGTTCCGGCCGAACTCGCGGATATTTGCCATGAGTGGCGCGAGAAGATGGTCGAGGCGGCCGCCGAAGCCAACGAAGAATTGATGAATAAGTACCTGGAAGAGGGCGACCTGTCCGAGGCCGAGATCAAGCTCGCCCTCCGTCAGCGCACCATCGCCAGTGAAATCGTTCCCATGATGTGTGGCTCCGCCTTCAAGAACAAGGGCGTGCAGGCCATGTTGGACGCAATCATCGACTTCATGCCGTCGCCGGTCGATATTCCGCCGGTCGAGGGTGAGCTGGACGATGGTACGCCGGGTTTCCGCAAGGCTGACGATGCCGAGCCGTTCTCCGCCTTGGCCTTCAAGATCATGACCGATCCTTACGTTGGTCAGCTAACCTTCTTCCGGGTCTATTCCGGAATGGTGAATTCCGGCGATACCATTTACAACTCGGTCAAGGGCAAGAAGGATCGCCTGGGGCGCATTCTGCTGATGCACGCCAACAATCGCGAAGAGATCAAGGAAGTGTACGCCGGTGACATCGCCGCAGCAGTGGGTCTTAAAGATGCGACCACCGGGGATACGCTGTCCGCGCTGGACAAGCCGATCATCCTGGAGCGCATGGAATTTCCCGATCCGGTCATTCATGTGGCCGTGGAACCCAAGACCAAGGCCGACCAGGAAAAGATGGGCCTGGCGCTCAATCGCCTAGCCCAGGAAGACCCCTCTTTCCGTGTCCGTACCGACGAAGAGTCCAGTCAAACCATCATCTCGGGCATGGGCGAGCTGCACCTGGAAATTCTGGTCGACCGCATGCGGCGCGAATTCGGTGTCGAGGCTAACGTGGGCGCCCCGCAAGTCGCCTACCGCGAGGCCATCAAGAAGCAGGTTGAGCAAGAGGGCAAGTTCGTCAAGCAGTCCGGCGGCAAGGGCCAGTATGGTCATGTCTGGATCAAGATGGAGCCAAACGAGGCGGGCAAGGGCTATGAGTTCGTCGATGCCATCAAGGGCGGCACGGTGCCCCGCGAATACATCCCGGCGGTGGATAAGGGCCTGCGTGAGGCGCTCAACAATGGCGTCATGGCTGGCTTTCCAGTGGTGGACGTGAAGGTCACATTGTTCGACGGCTCCTATCATGAGGTCGACTCGTCTGAACAGGCCTTCAAAATGGCCGCCATCATGGCCTTCAAGGATGGTATGCGCAAAGCCAATCCAGCCTTGCTGGAGCCGATGATGGCCGTGGAGGTCGAGAGTCCCGAAGAGTATATGGGCGATGTGATGGGCGATCTGAACCGTCGCCGTGGCATCATTCAGGGCATGGAAGACATGCCCGGTGGCAAGGCCATCAAGGCCGAGGTGCCGCTGGCCGAGATGTTTGGCTATTCCACGACCTTGCGTTCCATGTCTCAGGGCCGCGCGACCTATTCGATGGAATTCAAGCACTACTCTGAAGCACCAAAGAACGTGGCGGAAGCCGTAATGAACAGCAGGAAGTGATAGGGTAAAAAAATGGCCAAGGAAAAATTTGAGCGTACGAAGCCGCACGTAAATGTGGGCACGATTGGGCACGTGGACCATGGCAAGACCACGCTGACGGCGGCGATCACGACGATCCTGTCGAAGAAATTCGGTGGTGCGGCGAAAGGCTATGCCGACATCGACTCAGCGCCGGAAGAAAAGGCGCGCGGCATCACCATCAACACCGCGCACGTAGAATACGAGACCGCCAACCGCCACTACGCGCACGTTGACTGTCCGGGCCACGCCGACTACGTCAAGAACATGATTACCGGCGCGGCACAGATGGACGGCGCCATACTGGTCGTGTCCGCCGCTGACGGCCCGATGCCGCAGACCCGTGAGCACATCCTGCTGGCGCGCCAGGTTGGTGTACCCTACATCATTGTCTACATGAACAAAGCCGACATGGTCGACGACGCCGAGCTTTTGGAACTGGTCGAAATGGAGGTACGCGAACTACTCTCCAAATACGACTTTCCTGGCGACGACATCCCGATCATCATCGGCAGCGCCCTGAAAGCCCTGGAAGGCGACCAATCCGACATTGGCGAGCCCAGCATCCTCCGCCTGGCTGACGCCCTGGATAGCTACATCCCGACACCCGAGCGGGCCATCGACAAACCCTTCCTGCTGCCGATCGAAGACGTATTCCTGATCTCCGGGCGCGGCACTGTAGTCACTGGGCGGGTCGAGCGCGGCGTCATCAAGGTCGGTGAAGAAGTCGAGATAGTTGGCATCAAGCCCACCGTCAAGACCATCTGTACGGGCGTAGAAATGTTCCGCAAGCTGCTCGATCAAGGTCAGGCTGGCGACAACGTAGGCGTATTGCTGCGCGGCACCAAGCGTGAAGAAGTCGAGCGCGGTCAAGTATTGGCCAAGCCCGGGTCCATCACCCCGCACACCAAGTTCACGGCCGAGATATACGTACTGAGCAAAGAAGAAGGCGGTCGTCACACACCGTTCTTTAACGGCTACCGGCCGCAGTTCTACTTCCGGACCACGGACGTAACCGGCAGCATCGAGTTGCCGGCCGGGACCGAGATGATCATGCCTGGCGACAACGTGTCGATCACGGCCAGCCTGATCGCCCCGATCGCCATGGAAGAGGGTCTGCGTTTCGCTATCCGCGAAGGCGGCCGTACCGTCGGTGCCGGCGTCGTCGCCAAGGTCATCGAATAACAACAGCAAGTAGCCGGTAGCCAGTAGTGGGTAGTCACCCCCCCGCCCGCTACCCGCTACCCGCTAAATGCTACGAGCTAAATAAAATGCAAAGCCAAAAAATTCGCATCCGTCTCAAGGGTTACGACTACAAGCTGATCGACCAGTCGGCGCTGGATATTATCGAAACCGCCAAGCGTACTGGCGCCGTGGTCATGGGTCCCGTGCCGCTGCCGACCAGCATCGAGCGCTTTGACTTATTGCGTTCACCACACGTCAACAAGACCTCGCGCGATCAGTTGGAAATTCGCACCCATAAGCGCCTGATGGATATAGTCGATCCTACCGACAAGACCGTCGATGCCTTGATGAAACTGGATTTGCCGGCTGGTGTGGATGTGGAGATCAAGCTGCAATAACGATTTGGATTGGACAAATCCGAAAAGGCGGGTAGAATCCCGCCTCTTCGTTTTGGGCTGTATTTTTTTGTAATCCGCCGGCCAATTGAAGTCGGCGCCTTGTAAAGGGAACTAGAAAATGAGTCTAGGCCTTGTCGGTCGCAAGATCGGCATGACCCGCGTTTTTACCGATGATGGAGTTTCCATTCCGGTAACCGTGTTGGACATGTCGAATAACCGTGTCAGTCAGATCAAGACGGTTGCCACGGATGGCTATGACGCCATCCAGATTGCCTACGGCATTCGTAAGGCAAGTCGCGTCAATAAAGCTCAAGCCGGTCATTTTGCTAAAGCCGGCGTCGCAGCGGCACGCGGCACGGCCGAATTTCGCGTTGCTGCGGATGTGGTTGCCCTACATCAGTCAGGCGCCGCTATGAGCGTCGATATTTTCCAGGCTGGTCAGTTGGTTGATGTCTCGGGTGTAACGCAAGGTAAGGGCTTCGCCGGTACCATCAAGCGCCACCACTTCGGCTCCCAACGCGCCACCCATGGTAACTCCCGTTCCCACAATGTGCCGGGTTCCATTGGTCAGGCCCAAGACCCCGGTCGGATTTTCCCGGGCAAGCGGATGTCGGGCCATTTGGGCGCGGCGACTCGTACCGTCCAGAACCTGGAAGTGGTTCGGGTCGACGCCGAGCGTCAGCTTCTGTTGGTTAAGGGCGCCGTGCCCGGCTCCAAGGGCGGCGACGTAGTCGTTTCCCCGGCTGTCAAAGGGGGTGTCTGATGGATCTCAAGCTGATTGACGATAAGGGCCAGGACGCCGGCGCGGTTTCCGCTTCCGATACGCTTTTTGCCCGCGATTACAATGAGCCCCTGGTGCATCAGTTGGTGACGGCTTATATGGCTAATGGCCGTAGCGGTGACCGTGCTCAACTGACTCGCGCCGAGGTCCGTCACTCCACCAAGAAGCCCTTCAAACAGAAGGGTACCGGTAATGCCCGTGCCGGTATGACCTCCAGCCCGCTGTGGCGCGGTGGCGGTCGTGCCTTTCCAAACAAGCCGGACGAGAACTTCTCGCAGAAGGTAAACCGCAAGATGTTCCGCGCCGGTATGGCCGCGATCCTGTCGCAACTGGCCCGCGATGGACGTCTGCGCGTGATCGACGGCATCACCCTTGAGGCCCCCAAGACCAAATTATTGGCTGGCAAGATCAAGGGTATGGGCATCGACAACCGTGTGCTCATCATTACCCAGGAGGTGGATGACAACCTGTGGCTGTCGTCGCGCAATCTGACTAACGTGATGGTGCTTGAGCCGCGTCATGCCGACCCGGTTAGCTTGATCCGTTTCGATCAGGTGCTGATTACACGCGATGCGGTCAAGAGTTTTGAGGAGATGTACGCATGAACGCTATGAAATTCAGCGAGACGCGTCTGCTGCAGGTCATCCTCGCGCCGGTCATTACCGAGAAGGCCACGCTGATCGCGGATAAAAACGAACAGGTTGTCTTCCGGGTCGCTCCGGATGCCACCAAGCCAGAAATCAAGGCGGCGGTCGAGATGCTGTTCAAGGTCCAGGTCGAGGCGGTCAAGGTCGCCAACGTCAAGGGCAAGGTGAAGCGCACGGGACGGTTCATGGGCCGTCGGGACAACTGGAAGAAGGCCTATGTCTGCCTGGCTCCGGGCCAGGAACTCAACTTCGTGGCGGGGGAATAAGCAATGGCATTGGTTAAGGTAAAACCCACTTCCGCGGGCCGTCGCGCCGTGGTCAAGGTGGTTACACCCGGACTGCACAAGGGCAAGCCGGTCTCGGCGCTGGTCGAAAAGCAGAATCGTGGTTCTGGCCGTAACAATAATGGCCATATCACCACTCGTCACAAGGGCGGCGGTCATAAGCAACACTACCGCATCGTTGATTTCAAACGGAACAAGGACGGCATCCCGGCCAAGGTTGAGCGGATCGAATACGACCCAAACCGTAGCGCCCATATCGCTCTGCTTTGCTATGCCGATGGCGAGCGTGCCTACATCATCGCGCCGCGTGGCGTTGAGGCTGGCACAGCGCTAATGAACGGCTCCGAGGCTCCGATCAAGCCGGGCAACTGCTTGCCGCTGCGCAACATACCGGTCGGCTCGACGATACACTGCATCGAGATGCTGCCAGGCAAGGGCGCCCAATTGGCCCGCTCGGCTGGTGCCTCCGTACAGCTTCTGGCTCGCGAAGGCAGCTATGCTCAGTTGCGACTGCGGTCCGGCGAAATTCGCAGGGTCCATGTCGATTGTCGCGCAACGATAGGCGAAGTTGGCAATGCCGAGCATAGCCTGCGTTCTATCGGCAAGGCTGGTGCCATGCGCTGGCGTGGCGTTCGACCCACTGTACGCGGCGTCGTCATGAACCCGGTCGATCACCCGCACGGTGGTGGCGAAGGTCGCACCGGCGAAGGTCGTGTACCGGTTTCGCCTTGGGGGCAGCCTACCAAGGGCTACCGTACTCGTAGCAACAAGCGCACGGACGGCATGATCGTGCGTCGTCGGCAGAAATAAGAGGTAAGTCGATATGGCTCGTTCAGTAAAAAAAGGTCCGTTCATCGACGGCCATCTGTTGAAGAAGGTGGAAGCGGCTCAAGCCGGCAAGGACAAGCGCCCGATCAAGACCTGGTCTCGCCGATCCACCGTTCTGCCAGATTTTGTAGGGCTGACGATCGCTGTGCATAACGGCAAGCAGCATATCCCCGTGTATGTCACGGAAAACATGGTTGGCCACAAGTTGGGCGAGTTCTCGTTGACTCGTACCTTCAAAGGCCATGCCGCCGACAAGAAAGTCAAGAAGTAGGAGCCGAGCATGGAAGTTTCCGCTATTTTGCGCGGTACCCGGATGTCCGCACAGAAGGCCCGTCTGATGGCTGATCTGGTGCGCGGCAAGCCCGTCGAGAGCGCTATCAGTATTCTAACCTTCACCCCGCGCAAGGCCGCCGAGGTCATGCGCAAGGTTCTGGAATCCGCGATTGCCAACGCCGAGCACAATGAGGGCGCCGACATCGACGAGTTGACGGTCAAACGCATTTATGTCGACGAGGGACCATCCCTGAAGCGCTTTACCGCACGCGCCAAGGGCCGCGGCAACCGTATCCACAAACCCACCTGTCACATCACTGTGACGGTTGGCGACTGAGGTAGAGTATGGGACAGAAAATACATCCGATCGGTTTCCGCCTGAGCGTTAACCGTAACTGGTCCTCGAAGTGGTATGCCAACAGCAAGAACTTTGCCACAACCCTGCGCGAAGACATCAAGGTTCGCGAGTTCCTGAAAAAGAAGTTGGCTCATGCCTCGCTCAGCAAGATTCTGATCGAGAGGCCCGCCAAGAACGCCCGCATCACCCTATTCTCGGCTCGCCCAGGCGTTGTGATCGGCAAAAAAGGCGAGGATATCGAGAACCTGCGCAAGCAGCTCGCCAGCATGATATCCGTGCCGGTGACGCTGAACATCGAGGAAGTGCGCAAACCTGAGCTGGACGCGCAGATCATCGCCGCTTCCATAGCGACTCAGCTGGAAAAGCGGATCATGTTCCGTCGCGCCATGAAGCGTGCCATGCAAAACGCAATGCGGTTCGGCGCCCAAGGTATCAAGGTCATGAGTGCCGGCCGTTTGAACGGCGCTGAAATTGCCCGTACTGAGTGGTATCGCGAAGGTCGCGTACCTCTCCATACCCTGCGGGCCGATATCGATTATGGTTTCGCCGAGGCCCACACAACCTATGGCCTCATCGGGATCAAGGTTTGGGTCTACAAGGGCGAGACCTTGGCTCGCGGCGACAAGCCGGTTGCCGCGCCCGAGCCTGAGCGCAAGGGTCGCCGACCCGCCGCGCGGGCAGGAAAGGAGTAATAAATGCTACAGCCCAGTAGAAGAAAATACCGCAAGGAACAAAAGGGCCGTAACACCGGCTTGGCTACGCGCGGCGCCAAGGTCAGTTTCGGCGAGTATGGTCTGAAGGCGATCGGCCGCGGCCGCCTTACCGCTCGCCAGATCGAAGCGGCTCGCCGTGCCATGACCCGCCACATCAAACGGGGCGGGCGTATCTGGATACGCATTTTCCCGGACAAGCCGATCTCCTCCAAACCCGCCGAAGTTCGTATGGGTGGCGGTAAGGGTAACCCGGAGTACTGGGTTGCTGAGATACAGCCAGGCAAGGTGCTTTATGAAATGGATGGCGTAACCGAGGAGTTGGCGCGCGAGGCATTCCGCCTGGCGGCAGCCAAGCTGCCCATCGCCACCACGTTTGTCACCCGTCATTTTGTTGGGGTCTGATTATGAAAGCCAATGAACTTCGTACCAAGGGTAGCGAAGAACTGCAAAATGAGCTCAAGGAATTGTTGCGCGCCCAGTTCAGCTTGCGGATGCAAGTCGCGACCCAACAGACCAACAAGACTCATGATATTCGCCGGGTACGCCGAGATATTGCCCGTGTTCGTACCGTGATGCACGAGTCCAGGCCTAAGGCCGGGAATTGACGAGGTAGATGAAGATGGTCGAACAGGAAAAAACCAAGATTGCGCGTTCATTGACTGGTATGGTGGTGAGCGACAAGATGAACAAGACGGTCACCGTGCTGGTGGAGCGTCGGGTCAAGCACCCGCTATATGGCAAGATTATTCGTCTTTCTAAAAAGTATCACGCACACGACGAAGAAAACGGCTGCCATGAAGGCGATACCGTGGTAATTGAAGAGTGCCGGCCTCTCTCTAAGAGCAAGGCATGGAAGGTGGTGCGCGTGGTTGAGCAGGCAAAGGTTATTTAATTATTTTTTAATTCGCTTGCACAGCCGATCGATTATGAATATAATCATCGGCTTCCTTGGTCCCAGGCGTTCTGGGGCTTAACCCTTCGGGATCCAAAACTGGCCTGACCGCACTACAGCGTGACAGGGTAAGTTGGAGTAGAGATCATGATTCAAATGCAGTCCATACTCGATGTGGCTGACAACACGGGTGCGCGTTCGGTTATGTGCATCAAGGTGTTGGGCGGCTCCAAGCGGCGATACGCAGGTGTCGGCGACATTATCAAGGTCAGCATTAGGGATGCCGCGCCGCGCAGTCGCGTTAAAAAAGGCGACGTGTACAGCGCTGTCGTAGTTCGTACCGCCAAGGGCGTTCGCCGTTCGGATGGTTCACTGGTCAAGTTCGACGGCAATGCCGCCGTTCTCCTTAACGCCAAGCTGGAGCCGATCGGGACCCGTATTTTTGGGCCGGTCACGCGCGAATTGCGTACAGAGCGATTTATGAAAATCGTCTCTCTGGCCCCTGAAGTTTTGTAAGGAGTCCGGCTATGAACAAGATTCGCCGTGGTGATGAGGTCGTCGTTTTGACCGGTAAGGATAAGGGTAAGCGTGGCACCGTTTTGTCTGTGCTCGAAGGTAGGCTGGTGGTAGAAGGCGTAAATCGCGTCAAGCGAGCCGTCAAGCCGAATCCTATGCGTGGCACTACGGGCGGTTTTGTGGACAAAGATATGCCCATCGATATCTCTAATGTCGCCATTTTTAACCGGCTGAGCGGCAAGGGCGATCGTGTGGGGATAAAGACGCTAGAGGACGGACGCAAGGTGCGTTTCTATAAGTCCAACGGCGAAGTGATGGATGCGTGAGGTAACCATGGCCCGTCTAAAAGAGTTCTACAAAGAAACCGTGGCGCCGCAGCTCATGCAGCAATTCGGTTACAAGTCAGTTATGCAGGTGCCTCGTATCGAAAAGATTACCCTTAATATGGGTGTCGGCGAAGCGGTTGGCGACAAGAAGGTGCTTGACTATGCCGTGGCCGATATGGCCAAGATCGCAGGTCAAAAGCCCGTGGTGACCAAGGCCCGCAAGTCCATCGCCGGGTTCAAGATTCGCGATGGCTATCCGATCGGTTGCAAGGTGACTTTACGCAAAGAGCGGATGTTCGAATTCATCGACCGTTTGGTGTCGGTAGCCATTCCCCGTATACGTGACTTCCGCGGCGTCGGTGGCAAGGGCTTCGATGGCCGTGGCAACTACAACATGGGCATCAAAGAGCAAATCGTGTTTCCGGAGATCGAGTACGACAAGGTCGATGCTCTCCGTGGCATGAATATTACCATCACCACCACTGCGAAGACGGATGCTGAGGCCAAGGCCCTGCTGGCCGCCTTCAAGTTCCCGTTCAAGAATTGAGGTCTATATGGCCAAGAAATCGCTGATCAACCGTGAAGAGAAACGCCGCAACATGGTGAAGAAATATGCTGCCAAGCGCGCCGAACTCATATCTGTGTATGAAGACCAAGCCCGCTCGGACGATGAGCGCATGGCTGCTCGTCTCAAGATGCAGGCACTGCCGCGTGATTCGAGCCCAGTCAGGACGCGTAACCGTTGCGCCCTGACTGGTCGTCCGCGCGGCGTGTTCCGCAAGTTCGGCATGTGCCGCAACAAGATCCGTGAACTCGCCATGCAAGGCGATATTCCCGGCGTCACCAAGGCTAGTTGGTAAGGAGCAAGACGATGAGCATGAGTGATCCCATCGCCGATATGCTGACCCGCATCCGCAACGCTCAGTTGATGGAAAAAATTATGGTCCGCATGCCTTCCTCCAAGCTGAAGAAGGCAATCGCGCAGGTTCTGAAGGATGAAGGCTATATCGAGGGCTTCGCGGTACGCGAGGTAAATGGTTTGCCCGAGATGGAAGTGGCCCTCAAGTACTATGCCGGGCGCCCGGTGATTGAAAAGATCCAGCGTGTCAGTAAGCCCGGTTTACGTATCTATAAGGGTCGCGACGGTTTGCCCAAGGTGATGAATGGCCTCGGCGTGGCGATAGTTTCCACCTCCCAAGGCGTTATGACCGACCGCAAGGCGCGTGCCCTGGGTGTGGGTGGTGAAGTGTTATGTTTGGTGTCGTGAGGTAGAACATGTCCCGAGTTGCCAAGAATCCGATTCCTGTGCCGGCCGGGGTTGATGTCAACCTCACGGCGGCATCAATTACAGTCAAAGGTCCGCAAGGCGTACTCAGCCAGGGTCTAACGTCCCTGGTTATGGTTGAGCACGCCAACGGCAACCTGCAAGTTTCGCCCGCTAACGATGGCACGGCCGCCAACGCCATGTCCGGTACGACCCGCGCATTATTGGCCAACATGGTCCATGGCGTGTCCAAAGGCTTCGAGAAGAAGCTGACACTGGTCGGTGTGGGTTACCGTGCGCAAGCGCAGGGCAGCAAACTGTCGCTTACCCTGGGTTTTTCCCACCCGGTCGAACATGTCATGCCCGAAGGCGTCAAGGTCGAGACGCCCAGTCAGACAGAAATTCTGATCAAGGGTGCTGACAAGCAAAGGGTTGGTCAGGTGGCGGCCGATGTACGCGCCTACCGTTCCCCTGAGCCTTACAAGGGCAAGGGTGTTCGCTATGCCGACGAAGTGGTTTCTCTCAAAGAAACCAAGAAGAAATAATTTGGAGTCACGAGCATGGATAAAAAGATCAGACGTCTGCGCAGGGCGCGTAAAACCCGCGCCAAGATCGCGGAGCTGGCAGTGGTCCGTCTCTGCGTGCACCGCAGCAACTGCCACATTTACGCTCAAATCATTGACGCGAGCGGCGGCAAAGTTTTGGCTAGCGCCTCCAGTCAGGAAAATGAGCTGCGCGGTCAAATCAAGACCGGCGGGAATACCGAGGTGGCAAAGCTGGTGGGTCAGCGTATTGCCGAGAAGGCCAAACAGGCCGGCATCAAGGAAGTGGCCTTCGACCGCAGTGGCTACATCTACCATGGTCGGGTCAAGGCCTTGGCCGAAGCGGCCCGTGAACACGGTCTGCAATTCTGACGCGAGATTAGACAATGGCTAAATACGAACAGCAGCAAGAAGATCGCGGCGATGGCCTGCGGGAAAAAATGATTTCGGTGAACCGGGTCACCAAGGTGGTGAAGGGTGGCCGGATTCTTGGTTTTGCGGCGCTTACCGTAGTTGGCGACGGCGATGGCGGCATCGGCATGGGCAAGGGTAAGTCCCGTGAAGTCCCGGTTGCCGTTCAGAAAGCCATGGAAGAGGCTCGTCGCCGGATGGTCAAGGTTTCACTCAAGAACGGCACTCTGCATCACGCCGTAGTGGGTAAGCACGGTGCGTCCGTTGTCTTGATGCAGCCGGCATCCGAAGGTACCGGGATTATCGCTGGCGGCGCCATGCGGGCCGTGTTCGAGGTAATGGGCGTGACCAATGTTTTGGCCAAGTGTCTGGGTTCCACCAACCCCTACAATGTGGTTCGCGCCACGCTGAATGGCCTGGTGCAGATGAATACGCCTGCGGCGGTGGCTGCCAAGCGCGGCAAGACCGTGGCCGACATCCTGGAGTAAGTCATGAGCGACAAGAAGATCAAGGTCACCCTGGTCAAGAGCCCGATCGGCACGAACCAAAAGCATCGCGCTTGTGTTCGCGGTCTGGGCCTGAAGCGTCTGAATCAATCGGTCGTCCTTGAGGACACCTCCGCCGTGCGCGGTATGGTGTTCCACGTGAACTTCCTGGTGAAATGCGAGGCTGCCTGAAATGCAACTGAATACTATCAAACCTGGCAATGGCAGCAAGCACGCGCAAAAGCGCGTTGGTCGTGGTATCGGCTCCGGCCTGGGCAAGACCTGCGGCCGAGGCCATAAAGGTCAGAAATCCCGAGCCGGCGGTTTCCACAAGGTCGGTTTCGAGGGCGGCCAGATGCCTATGCATCGTCGTTTGCCCAAGCGCGGCTTCATCTCTTTGAACCGGGCCTTCAAGGCCGAGGTTCGTCTGGACGAATTGAATGCCATGCCGGTCGAAACCATCGACGTGTTGGTGCTCAAGCAAGCTGGCGTAGTACCTCAACTTGCCAAGAACGTGCGCGTGATTCTGGCTGGCAAGATCGATAAGCCGGTCAAACTGGTAGGCATTATTGCTACCAAGGGCGCCAAGGCGGCGATCGAAGCCGCCGGCGGCAGCGTCGTCGAAGCCGAAGTCTGATAGCGGAGTATCGATCTTGGCCAACCCTGCCGCCAACCTGATGCAGATGTCCGGAAAAATGGGCGACCTCAAGCGTCGCCTTTGGTTCCTGGTGGGCGCGCTGATTGTTTATCGGATCGGCGCTCATATCCCCGTGCCGGGAATCGACCCCATGGTGCTGGAGCAACTGTTCAAGAGCCAGCAGGGCGGTATTCTGGGTATGTTCAACATGTTCTCGGGCGGCGCGCTGAAGCGGTTTACGGTATTCGCCCTGGGGATCATGCCGTATATCTCCTCCTCCATTATTTTGCAGTTGCTGGCGGTTGTATCGCCCAAGATGGAAGCGCTGAAAAAGGAAGGCGAGGCAGGGCGGCGCAAGATCACCCAGTACACTCGATATGGCACTGTGTTCCTGGCTAGTTTTCAGGCATTAGGCATTGCCATCGCCCTTGAAAGTCAGGCCGGTCTGGTCCTGGACCCGGGTGTGATGTTCAGGCTGACCACGGTGATTACCCTGGTGGCGGGGACCATCTTCCTGATGTGGATTGGCGAGCAGATCACCGAGCGCGGCGTCGGCAACGGCATCTCCATCATTATCTTTGCTGGTATCGCAGCTGGCTTACCTCAAGCGATCGGCGGCACATTGGAATTGGCCCGCACCGGCGCCTTCTCCATCCCCCTGGTGTTGTTGTTGTTCGTCGCGGCCCTGCTGGTTACCGCATTGGTTGTATTTGTCGAGCGCGGTCAGCGCAAGATATTGGTGAACTACGCCAAGCGCCAGGTCGGCAACAAACTATATGGCGGCCAGAGTTCCCATTTGCCGCTAAAGCTGAACATGGCCGGTGTGATTCCGCCTATCTTTGCTTCCTCGATCATCCTGTTCCCGGCGACCCTGGGCGGCTGGTTCAGCAGCGGCGACAGCATGCATTGGCTGAAGGACGTGGCCTCGGCCCTGTCCCCCGGTCAACCGATTTACGTCATCATGTACGCGGTTGCGATTATTTTCTTCTGCTTCTTTTATACCGCATTGGTATTCAACCCCAAGGAAACGGCGGATAACCTGAAGAAGAGCGGTGCCTTTGTGCCCGGCATCCGTCCTGGCGAGATGACCTCGAAATACATCGACAAAATCATGACTCGCCTGACTCTGGTCGGCGCCGTTTACATCACGCTGGTTTGCCTGCTGCCGGAATTCCTGATCGTGAAATGGAACGTACCATTCTATTTCGGCGGCACGTCGCTATTGATTATCGTAGTGGTGACCATGGACTTTATGGCTCAGGTACAGGCCTATGTCATGACTCACCAATACGAGAGCCTCTTGAAAAAAGCCAACTTCAAGGGCGGCAACTTCCTGGCCCGCTGATTCGGGCATAAGCAAGGAAGAAGTAATTCGAATGCGGGGAGAGGTCAGCGTGACTCTCCCGAATGTCGTTTTCCGTGAACTGGAAAGCGGCCATGTGGTTCTGGGGTATATCCCCGGCAAGATGCACAAGCACTGCATCCTGCCGGGTGACAAAGTCAACGAGGAGTTGACTCCCTATGATCTGAGTCGTGCGTGCATCGTTTAGTACGCCAAGTAATAGTCGAAAAGGAGTCGAACATGCGTGTTCAAACCTCGGTGAAGAAGATTTGCCGCAAATGCAAGATCGTCAAACGCAAGGGCGTTGTCCGTGTCATTTGCAGTGAGGCGCGCCACAAGCAGCGTCAAGGTTGACGAGTTGGCTTGCAGGAATAAGCCACTCGTTGATACAATAACTAGTTTTTATCCGCACGGAGTTATTCATGGCCCGTATTGCCGGGGTGAACATCCCGAATCACAAACATGCCGAGATCGCGTTGACCGCCATCTTCGGCATTGGTCGCCCGCGTGCCCGCCTCCTTTGCGAACAAGCCGGCGTTAACCCAGCGACCAAGATGAAAGACCTGACCGACGACGCAATCGACAAGCTGCGTGACTTGGTTGGCAAATTCACGGTGGAAGGCGACCTGCGTCGCGAGGTCACCATGAACATCAAGCGTCTCATGGACCTGGGTTGCTATCGTGGTGTGCGTCATCGTCGCGGTCTTCCGTTGCGAGGGCAGCGTACCCGTACCAATGCTCGTACCCGCAAGGGCCCGCGTAGACAGATGCAAGTTAAAAAGTAAAAGTGGGTAAAACATATGGCTAAGGCAACCACCGCCCGCGTGCGGAAGAAGGTTAAGAAAAGTGTGGCGGATGCGATCGCGCATATCCACGCATCCTTCAATAACACTATCGTGACTATTACCGACCGTCAGGGCAATGCCCTGTCCTGGTTTACTGCGGGCGCGGCTGGCTTCAAGGGCTCCCGCAAGAGCACGCCGTTCGCCGCACAGGTGGCCGCCGAGAATGCCGGCAAACAGGCGCTCGAATGTGGTGTCAAGAATATCGAAGTGCGTATCAAGGGTCCCGGTCCCGGCCGTGAGTCCACCGTTCGTGCCTTGAACGCCCTTGGTTTCAAGATCACCAGCATCTCCGACGTGACGCCCATGCCGCATAACGGCTGTCGTCCCCCGAAGAAGCGCCGCGTCTGACCGAATAAGGAGATCCTCGTGGCTCGCAATACCGATCCCAAATGCCGTCAGTGTCGCCGTGAAGGCGAGAAGCTGTTCTTGAAAGGTGAGAAGTGCTTCACCGACAAGTGTTCCGTCGAACGGCGCAATCACCCGCCCGGCCAGCATGGCGCGCGTCAACTTCGCCTGTCCGGCTATGGCATTCAACTGCGTGAAAAGCAGAAGATACGCAAGATATATGGCGTGCTTGAAGGCCAATTCCGACTGACCTACAAGCGGGCAGATCAACTCAAGGGCGTGACCGGCGAAAACCTGCTTCAGTTGCTGGAATCCCGTCTGGATAGCGTCGCCTACCGTATGGGTTTTGGCGCCTCCCGTGCCGAGTCTCGCCAAGTGGTGCGCCACAATGGCATCCTGGTCAACGGTCGGCGAGTCAACATCCCGTCCTACCAAGTCAAGCCAGGCGACGTGGTCGAAGTGGCGGAGAAGGCCAAGAGCCATCTGCGCGTCAAGGGGGCTATGGAAGCCGCCGAAGGCCGTGGCTTCCCGGAGTGGGTGGCCGTCGATGCCAAGGCCTTGAAGGGTACCTACAAGGCCCGTCCGCAGCGTTCCGAACTGCCGCCCACGATCAACGAATCGCTGGTGATCGAACTGTACTCCAAGTAATCCAGTCGGCCTGATTGAAGGATTAGCACTATGTCGAATACCGGTGAACTGCTGAAACCGCGTAGCGTGGAAGTCAACAGCATTTCCCCCCGCCAGGCGCGCATCACGCTGGAACCCTTCGAGCGTGGCTACGGCTACACTCTGGGTAACGCGCTGCGCCGTATCCTCTTGTCCTCGATGCAAGGTTACGCGCCGACCGAGGTCAAGATCGTCGGCGTGGTACACGAGTACTCCGCCATGGATGGCGTTCAGGAAGATGTCGTTGACATCCTGCTCAACCTGAAGGGCCTGTCGGTGAAGCTCAACAACCGTACTGAGGCGTTGGTCTACGTCAAGAAGGACGGCGAAGGCATCGTTACTGCGGCCGATATCGAGGTTGGTCACGATGTCGAGATACTGAATCCGGACCATGTTATCGCCCATGTCACCAAGGGCGGCAAGCTGGAGATGGAGATCAAGATCGAAGCTGGGCGGGGTTACGTCCCAGCCAGCACTCGCCGCCTGGACGAGGAAACCCATTCGGTCGGCAATATCCTGATCGATGCCCTGTACAGCCCGGTCAGGAAGGTCAGCTTCAGCGTCGAAAGCGCCCGCGTCGAGCAGCGCACCGATCTGGACAAGCTGATACTGGAGATCGAGACCAACGGCGCCGTCGAGCCGGAAGAGGCGGTACGTCATGCCTCACGTCTGCTCATCGAGCAACTCAGTCCCTTTGCCGATTTGAAGGGTGTGACCCTGCCCAGCGAACAGCCCAAGCTCGCCAGCCCGCAGATGGACCCCATCCTGCTGCGTCCGGTGGACGAGCTGGAATTGACCGTGCGTTCCGCCAATTGTTTGAAGGCGGAAAACATTTACTACATCGGCGACCTGATCCAGCGTACCGAAACCGAGTTGCTCAAGACCCCGAATTTGGGCCGCAAGTCCTTGAACGAAATCAAGGAAGTGCTGGCCGCGCGTGGCCTGACCCTCGGCATGAAGCTGGAAAGCTGGCCGCCTGCGGGCTATGACAAGCCCTGATTGACCGCGAGGTATAAAGAAAATGCGTCACCGCCTATCCAACCGCAAGCTGAACCGTACCAGCAGCCATCGTTTGGCCCTGCTGCGTAACCTGTCCAACGCACTGCTCAAGCACGAGCAGATCAAGACCACGCTGCCCAAGGCCAAGGAATTGCGCCGGGTGGTGGAGCCTCTGATCACCCTGGGCAAGACCCCGACCCTGGCCAATCGTCGTCTGGCCTTCGACCGCCTGCGCGACCGCGAAATAGTGGTCAAGCTGTTCGACGAACTCGGCCCGCGCTTCAAGGCCCGTCCGGGTGGTTATCTGCGGATACTGAAATTCGGCTACCGGGTGGGCGATAATGCACCCATGGCCGTAGTCCAGATGGTAGACCGCAGTGAAGAGGCTGGCGCCGCCGAATAGGCGTGCTAGGCTGCAAAAAGGCCGGCTTTAGCCGGCCTTTTTGCTTTTAGGAGACCGCGCGCGATGATCGTACTGTTCACCGATTTCGGCTGGCAGGATCCCTATGTCGGTCAGATCAAGGCCGTCCTGAGCCAGGCCGCGCCAGGGGCGCCGATTGTCGATCTGCTCCATTCGGTAGCCAACTTCAATGCCCATGCCGGGGCGGTATTACTCGACGCCCTGGCCGGGCAATTCCCGCCCGGCTCGGTCTTTCTGGCCGTTGTCGATCCTGGTGTGGGCGGGCCGCGCGGCGCCTTGGTCGTCGAGGCGGCCGGGCGCTGGTATGTCGGTCCCGATAACGGCCTCTTGTCGATCGTTGCCGCGCGGGCTGGCGACGCCCGCTACTGGCATATCGATTGGCGGCCCGAACACTTATCTGCCAGCTTCCATGGTCGCGACCTGTTCGCGCCCATTGCCGGAGCCATTGCTGCCGGGGTCTTTCCCAGCGACAAGCTGACGTCGATTACGGCGCCCGAGGTGCATTTCGATCCAGCCGATCTGCCCCGGATCGTCTATATCGACCACTATGGCAACGCCTGGACCGGCCTGCGCGGCGGGCTAATGGCCGACGAGAAGGTGCTCATGCTGAAAGGACAACGGCGCCTAACGCACCGCTCGACCTACCATGCGGCGGCGAAAGACGAAGTATTCTGGTACGTCAACAGCGTTGGTCTGGTCGAGATCGCCGTCAACCGGGGCAGCGCGGCGGAGCAATTAAGCCTGGCCATTGGCGACCTAGTAGGAATCGAACGGCGTGCTGCAAATGCGTGACCAGTGAGGCGTGACAGAAAAGGCCTTACCGTCACACCCTAGTGTCGTGTTGCACGTTGTTTGGCACATATGCGAACAAGGAAAGACCAAGGCATCGGATGTAGGTCGGGATTCATCCCGACAACCCGGCCCATGGAACCCGCGTCGTCGGGATAAATCCCGACCTACAAAACCCCGCTGACATGCCCGGCTTGTCGGGTTGAATCCCGACAAGGGCTTACATATAAGCATTCCAAAGAATGCAACACTACACTGAGCGCCGCTTAGAACTGTTCATCCTCGTGTAGAAACCGCCATTGCCCGAGCGGCAGATGGCCCAGCTTGACCTGGCCGATGCGTACCCGCTTCAGGCCCGTCACCCGCAGACCCACCAATTCGCACATGCGGCGAATCTGGCGTTTCTTGCCTTCCTTCAGGATGAACTTGAGCTGATCCTCGTTCTGCCAGGCCACTTGAGCCGGCTTCAGCGCATAGCCGTCCAGCGCTAGACCGTGGTTGAGCAGGTCGAGGCCGTCCTCGCTCAACTGACCCTCGACCCGGACCAGGTATTCCTTCTCGATGTCGGAGTCCTCGCCGATCAACTGCCGTGCGACCCGTCCGTCCTGGGTCAAGACCAACAGGCCGGTGGAATCGATGTCGAGCCGTCCGGCCGGGGCCAGACCCTTGAGCATGGCCGGGCTGAATGTCTGGCCGCTGTCTTCCCGCCATTGGCTATCGCGCTGGATCAGCGTCACGGCCGGCTTGTAGCCCGGCTCCGGCTGACCCGAGACATAGCCGATCGGCTTATGCAGCAGTATGGTGACCCGTTGCTGCTGGGCCGCCTTGGCCTGGCCGGACAGCTTGATCTTGCTGGCCGGGTCGACCCGCGTGCCTAGCACGTCAATCTTCTGGTCGTCGACATAGACCCAGCCGCGTTCGATATAGACATCCGCCTCGCGGCGGGAGCAAAGGCCGCGTTCGGCCATGAGTTTGGATAGTCGTATGAGTTCGGTCATCTTCTTAGCAGGGCGATTCTCGCCGCGGTCAGGTCATAGAGTTCAAACACCAGGGCGTCGCCTTGCCGATCCGCCGCCTCGCGGAAGTGGGCGACCAGGGCGATGAGGTCAATAGAGGCGAGCATATCAGAACAGCATCATGAAATCGGCCAGGGACGCAAAGGATAACGGCAGGCACATCCTATCCCTGGTCGTTTTGAGCCTGTTAGCGCTAAATAGAAATGACCGCTGTTTTTCAGCCTTGGAGCCGGATTGCTTCGAATATTCAAGTTCAACTGGCTGGTAGAATTCATCGCTCACTCAATCTACTCGCTCATGTCCGCCGCGCTCGCACTGCTTCAGGAAGTATTCGGTTATCCCGCTTTTCGCGGCCGCCAGGCCGATATTGTCGATCACGTCACGGCCGGCGGCGATGCCCTGGTGCTGATGCCGACCGGCGGCGGCAAGTCGTTGTGTTATCAGATTCCCGCACTGCTGCGCCTCGGTGTCGGCATCGTGGTGTCGCCCTTGATCGCCTTGATGCATGATCAGGTCGCGGCGCTACGCGAGGCCGGGGTCAAGGCGGCCTATCTGAATTCGTCGCAAAGCGGCGCGGAGGCTACCGCCATCGAGCGCGGTCTGTTCAATCGGGACTATGATCTGCTCTACGTTGCGCCCGAACGCCTGATGCAGCCGCGTTTTCTGGCGCTGCTGGAGGCTGTGGCCGCCGGCCCGGGACTGGCCCTGTTCGCCATCGACGAGGCGCATTGCGTGTCGCAATGGGGGCACGACTTCCGGCCCGAATATATCCAGCTTTCGGTGCTGCACGAGCGCTTTCCCGAGGTGCCGCGCATCGCCCTGACCGCCACGGCGGATGCCGCGACGCAGGCGGAGATCGTGCAGCGTTTGCAACTGGAAAAGGCGCGCATTTTCGTCGCCAGTTTCGACCGCCCCAACATCCGCTATCAGATCGTCGAAAAGGACAACGCACGCGCCCAGTTGCTCAATTTCATTAGCGCCGATCATGTTGATGCCGCTGGTATCGTCTATTGCCTGTCGCGCAAGAAGGTGGAAGAAACCGCCGCCTGGCTGGTCGAACACGACATCAAGGCGCTGCCCTATCACGCCGGTCTGGATCAGGTTGTGCGGCGGCGCAACCAGGATACCTTTCTGCGCGAAGACGGCATCGTCATGGTGGCGACCATCGCCTTCGGCATGGGCATCGACAAACCCGATGTCCGCTTTGTGGCGCATCTCGACCTGCCCAAGAGCATCGAGGGTTATTACCAGGAAACTGGCCGCGCCGGCCGCGATGGCGCGCCGGCCGATGCCTGGATGGCATATGGCCTGGGCGATGTCGTGCAGCAGCGGCGGATGATCGACGAAGGCGAGGCGGATGAACAGTTCAAACGTCTCGGCCACGCCAAGCTGGACGCGTTGCTGGCGCTGTGCGAATCCGCTACCTGCCGCCGCCAGCGCCTGCTCACCTACTTCGGCGAGGAAAGCGGCGCCTGCGGCAACTGTGACATCTGCCTCAACCCGCCGCAAACCTGGGATGGCACCGAGGCGGCGCGCAAGGCGCTGTCCTGCGTGTACCGCACCGAACAACGCTTTGGCGCGGGGCATGTGGTCGATGTCCTGCTCGGCCGCGATAGCGAACGCATCCGCCAGTGGCACCACAACACCCTGAGCACCTACGGCATTGGCAAGGAACTCTCCGAAAAGGACTGGCGCGCGGTGTTTCGCCAACTGGTCGCGCTGGGCTATCTGGAGATCGACCACGCCAGCTATGGTGCGCTGAAACTCAGTCCAGCCAGCCGCGCGGTACTGAAGGGCGAACAACAGGTCATGCTGCGCAAACAGATCGACAAGAAGGCCGCTCGCACGGCGCACGGCAAGACCCCTGCGGCGCAACTCGACGCCATCGGCCAGGCCCTGTTCGAGCGCCTGCGCGCCTGGCGCGGCGAGACCGCGAAGGAACACGGCGTACCCGCCTACGTCATCTTTCACGACGCCACGCTGGCCGAGATCGCTCATCTATGTCCGCAATCGACTGACCGGCTGCGCCATATCTCCGGTATCGGTGCGCGCAAGCTGGAAAGCTACGGCGCGGCGATTGTCGCGCTCTGCCAGAACCACGCCGAAGAACATGGCTTGCCGGCGTCGATCCCGACCGCCGCCGCCCCCCGCAAGGCCTCCGTCGCCACGCTCGACGAAGGCCTGGGCGCCAGCGCCAGCCTAACCCTGCAAGGTCTGCGCGAGGGCGCCACGGTCAGCGAAATCGCCCAGGCGCGCGGCCTCAAGCCAGGCACTGTGTACAGCCACTGCACCGAAGCCATCGGCCTCGGCCTGCTCGAACCGCATGAAGCGCTGGCGCTGCCGCCGGAAGAGATCGACGCCATCCGCGCTGCTTTGCAAAGCCAGCGGGCGAACGGTCAATTCGGCATGAAGCCGGTGTTCGAACAATTCGCCGAGCGCTATACCTACGATCAGTTGCGCTGCGTGGCGGCGGCTATGGAACGCGCCAGCAGCGGTAGCAGATAGCGCCCGGTATGACTGTCCGGGTTGGCGGCCACTTGCTCCGGGGAGCCTTCGGCGATGATGCGGCCGCCGCCGTCGCCGCCTTCCGGGCCGAGGTCGATGATCCAGTCGGCGGTCTTGATGACGTCCAGGTTGTGCTCGATCACCACGACCGTATTGCCGTGTTCGACCAGTCGTTGCAGCACGGTCAGGAGCAGCGAGATGTCGTGGAAGTGCAGTCCGGTGGTCGGTTCGTCGAGCAGGTACAGGGTGCGGCCGGTGTCGCGCTTGGACAGTTCCAGGGATAGCTTGACCCGCTGGGCCTCGCCGCCGGATAGCGTGGTGGCGGACTGGCCCAGGCGGATGTAGCTCAAGCCGACGTCGATCAGGGTTTGCAGCTTGCGCTTGATGGCCGGCACTGGGTCGAAGAAGGCGCGCGCCTCTTCCACCGTCATTTGCAGTATCTGGTGGATGTTCCGGCCCTTGTATTCGACCTCCAGTGTTTCGCGGTTATAGCGCTTGCCGTGACAGACGTCGCAGGACACGTAGATGTCGGACAGAAAGTGCATCTCCACCTTGATCATGCCGTCGCCCTGGCAGGCCTCGCAGCGGCCGCCCTTGACGTTGAAGGAGAAACGGCCGGGCTCATAGCCGCGTTCGCGGGCCTGGACGGTGCCGGCGAACAACTCGCGGATGGGCGTGAACAGGCCGGTGTAGGTGGCCGGGTTGGAGCGTGGCGTGCGGCCGATGGGGCTCTGGTCGACGTTGACGATCTTGTCGAAGAACTCGCTGCCCGCGAGGCTTTCATAGGGCGCCGGTTCCAGGGCGGCGCCGTTCAACTGGTTGGCCAGGATGGCGTGCAGGGTGTCGTTAATCAGGGTCGACTTGCCGGAGCCGGATACGCCGGTGATGCAGACCATGACGCCGGTGGGCAGGTTGAGGGTGACGTTTTGCAGGTTGTTGCCGCTGGCGCCGGTCAGGCTTAACACCCGGCCCTCGCGCGCCTGCCGCCGCGTGGCCGGTACCGGGATGGAAAGACGGCCGGACAGGTAGGCGCCGGTGAGCGAGTGTTCGCTGGCCAGGATGTCGGCCAGCTTGCCCTCGGCGATGATCTCGCCGCCGTGTTCGCCGGCGCCCGGCCCCATGTCGACGATGTGGTCGGCATGGCGGATGGCGTCCTCGTCGTGCTCGACCACGATCACCGTGTTGCCGAGGTCCCTGAGGTGCTTGAGGGTGCCCAGCAGACGGTCGTTGTCGCGCTGGTGCAGGCCGATCGACGGCTCGTCGAGGACGTACATCACGCCGGTTAGACCCGAGCCGATTTGCGAGGCTAGGCGGATGCGCTGGGCCTCGCCGCCGGACAGGGTGTCGGCGGAACGGTCGAGCGACAGGTAGTTGAGGCCGACGTCGTTGAGGAAGGACAGGCGGGCGACGATCTCCTTGGTGATCTTGTCGGCGACCTGGGCCTTGTGGCCGGTCAGTCTCAACTCGGCGAAAAATTGCAGCGATTGGTGGATGGGCAGGCGGGCCAGTTCGTGCAGGCTATGGCCGCCCACCATGACGTTGCGCGCCTCCAGCCGCAGCCGGCTGCCGCCGCATTCCGGGCACGGCCGGGTGGCGATGTAGTGGGCCAGGTCCTCGCGCACCAGTTGCGATTCGCTTTCCCGGTAGCGCCGCTCCAGGGTCGGGATGACGCCGTCGAAGGCGTGCTTGCGGGTAACCTGGCGGCCGCCGTCGCCCAGGTAGCGGAAGGTGATGATCTCGTGGCCGCTGCCATAGAGGATCATCTCCTGGATAGCCGGCGGGAGGTTCTCGTAGGGCGTGTCGATGTCGAAGCCGTAGTGCAGCGCTAGCGCTTCCAGCATCCGGTAGAAAAAGGCGTTGCGCCGGTCCCAGCCCTTGACCGCGCCGCCGGCCAGTGACAGGTGCGGAAAGGCGACCACCCGCTTGGGGTCGAAGAAGGTGATCTGGCCCAGGCCGTCGCACTTCGGGCAGGCGCCCATCGGGTTGTTGAACGAGAACAGGCGCGGCTCCAGCTCAGGCAGGGCATAGTCGCACACCGGACAGGCGAACTTGGCCGAGAACAAGGTCTCGCGGCCGCTGTCCATCTCCACCGCCAGGGCCTTGCCGTCGGAGTGGCGCAACGCCGTCTCGAACGACTCGGCCAGGCGTTGTTTCATATCGGGGCGGACCTTGAGACGGTCGACCACCGCCTCGATGGTGTGCTTGCGGTGCTTGTCCAGTTTCGGTACGGCATCGATGTCGTGAACCTCGCCGTCGATCCTGAGACGGACGAAACCCTGGGCGCGCAGCTCGTCGAACAGACCGAGCTGTTCGCCCTTGCGGCCGACCACCAGTGGCGCCAGGATCATCAGCCGGGTATCCGCCGGTAGTTCCAGCGCCTGATCGACCATCTGCGACACCGTCTGCGCCGCCAGTTCTATGCCGTGGTGGGGGCAGCGCGGCGTACCGGCGCGGGCGAACAACAGGCGCAGGTAGTCGTGAATCTCGGTCACGGTGCCGACCGTGGAACGCGGATTGTGGCTGGCGGCCTTCTGCTCGATGGCGATGGCTGGGGAGAGGCCTTCGATCAGGTCCACGTCGGGTTTTTCCATCAGTTGCAGGAACTGCCGGGCGTAGGCCGAGAGCGATTCGACATAGCGGCGCTGGCCCTCGGCGTAGAGGGTGTCGAAGGCCAGCGAGGACTTGCCGGAACCGGACAGCCCGGTAATGACAATGAGCCGATGCGGCGGCAGGTCCAGGTTGATGTTCTTTAGATTGTGGGTACGGGCGCCGCGGACTCGGATCATTGCGGTTTAAGACCAAGAGTGAAAACGGTTAATATTAAGCACTTTCGATAGGTAGCCCAAATATGAGTTCGGATGCAAATTCGATGACCCTTGGCGAACGCCGCGCGACCGTCTCGCTGGCCGGCATTTTCGGCTTGCGGATGCTGGGGATGTTCCTGATCCTGCCGGTGTTCGCCCTGTATGCCAAGGACCTGACCACCGACCATGCCATGATCGGCCTGGCGCTGGGTATGTACGGCCTGACCCAGGCGGTGCTGATGATCCCGTTCGGCATGGCCTCGGACAAGATCGGCCGCAAGCCGGTAATCATATTCGGCTTGTTGCTGTTCGCGGTTGGCAGCTTCATGGCGGCCTCGGCGACCAGCATCGAGGGCATCATACTGGGCCGGGCGATTCAGGGCGCAGGCGCTATTTCGGCCGCCGTGACCGCCTTGTTGGCTGACCTGACCCGCGAGGAAAAGCGCACCCATGCCATGGCCGTGATCGGCAGCACCATCGGCCTGGCCTTCGCGGTTTCCCTGGCCTCCGGCCCGGCAATCTACCGCTGGATCGGTGTGCCGGGCATGTTCGACCTGACCGGCATCCTGTCGCTGCTGGCGATACCGGTGATCCTGTTCGTCACCCCGAACCCCGGCAAGACCGCCTTCCACTCCGACGCCGAGGCCAATCCGGCTCGGCTCAAGGACGTCCTGCGCAATCCGGAATTGTTACGTCTGAACTGGGGCATCTTCGCCCTGCACGCCTCGCAGATGGCCATGTTCAACGTGGTGCCCTTTGCCCTGGCTCAGGACGGACTACAGGTCGCCGAGCACTGGAAGGTCTACCTGCCAGTGGTGATTGTCTCCTTCGCCTTCATGATCCCGGTGATTATCTTTGGCGAACGCCAGGGCAAGTTGAAGCAGTCCCTGGTCGGCTCAGTGCTGTTGATGCTGGCGGCGCAGCTGCTGCTGGCGGCATCGATGAACTTCTTCTGGGGCGTGGCGCTGGCGCTGTTGCTGTTCTTTATCGCCTTTAACGTGTTGGAAGCCAGCCTGCCGTCGTTGATTTCCAAGATCGCGCCGCCCGAGGCGAAAGGCACGGCCATGGGGGTTTACAATACCGCCCAGGCCATCGGCCTGTTCACCGGTGGCGTGGCCGGCGGCTGGCTGGCGCAGCATGTTGGCTATTACGCCGTGTTCATATTTTGCGCCGCGCTCATGGCGATCTGGGTCGTGCTAGCCTTGGCCATGGCACCGCCGCCACGGGTCAAGACCCAGATGTTCCACATCGGCGCCATGACGGCGGCCGATGCCGAAAGGCTGGCCGGACAACTGGCGGTCTTTACCGGCGTCGAGGCGGTAACCGTGCTGCATGAAGAAGGTACGGTCATGCTCAAGGTCAGCCAGACCGGCTGGGACGAGGAAGGCATTACACATCTGTTGAATAGGGGAAACGATTAAATGGCTTCGGTAAACAAGGTAATCCTGATTGGCAACCTGGGGCGCGACCCCGAGGTTCGCTATATGCCCAGTGGCGACGCGGTTGCCAATCTGCGCATCGCTACCACGGACACGTTCAAGGACAAGAACGGCGACAAGCAAGAAGTCACCGAATGGCACAGCGTGGCCTTCTTTGGCCGCCAGGCCGAGGTGTGCGGCCAATACCTGAAAAAAGGCAGCCAGATTTATGTCGAAGGCAGTCTGCGCACCCGCAAGTGGCAGGACAAGGAAGGCCATGACCGCTACACCACCGAGATTCGCGGCGACCGGATGCAGATGCTCGGTTCCCGTAGTGGCGGTGGTGGCGGCAGCGCCGACTATGACAGCGCCCCGACGGAGAGCGGCGGCGCGGCCCAGGCCAAACCGTCGGGCGGCGTGGCCGGCGATCTGGACGACGACATACCGTTCTGACGCGAACCTGATTGGATCGTTGGCCGGTGGCCATGAACGTGCGCCCGGAGGATAGGACGCCAGAGAGGACGGTTCGTGTCTTGCGTATGTGGACGCACTACGAATGAGCTCCAACACAGCGGTTAAAAATTGGGATGGACCCCTGACCAGACATTGATTTTCGAGCCGTTGCCTTTAATCAAATAAATCGCACATCCATCCGCGCCCATTGCAGATATTTGGGCGTTAAAAATATCGCCTTCAGTGTTTTGCGTTGCGTACTCGACGGCGGCCGATCCGGATGGCGGCATGGCCAAGGTGGTTTTTACCCTGCCAGGCCCGCTTTCTGCATCCGCCGCCATAGCGTGGTGCGGTCGATGCCGAGTATTTGCGCCGCCAGCGCCTTGCTGCCGTGCGCCTTTTCCAACGCCTCGATCAGTTCGAGTTGCTGGCTACGCAGTTCGGCATCCCCGGCGGGGCTGTCGCCAGCCGGCGCGACGGGTACGGCGGGTAGCTTGCCGACCATGGTATCGCGGCTGTATAGCCGGATATCCTGGGGCAGGCTATCGACGTCGACGACCCCTTCGTCCGAGCAGATCACGCCATATTCGATGGCATTGTTGAGTTCCCGGATATTGCCTGGCCAGGGGTAATTCAACAGGGTCTGCCAGGCGCCCTTGGTGATCCTGATATTGTCCTTGTGGCCGCGCGCCACCAGGTCGTCGCAGAAGTGGTTTACTAGCAGCGGGACATCGCCGATCCGCTCGCGCAGGGGCGGGATGTTCATCGGTATCACGGCAATCCGGTAATAGAGGTCGGCGCGGAACTGGTTGCTGTCGATGGCCTCGCGCAGGTTCACATTGGATGCGCTGATGAGCCGGAAATTAACGTTCAGCGTCTCGTTCGAACCCAGCATCTGGAACCGTCTATCCTCGATGGCGTGCAATATCTTGGCTTGCAGGTGCAGCGGCAACTCGCCGATTTCATCGAGAAACAAGGTGCCGTGGTCGGCGGCCTGGAATTTGCCTTGCCGTTGGTCGTGCGCTCCGGTGAAGGCGCCCTTGGCGTGGCCGAAGAACTCCGATTCCATCAAGGTTTCCGGCACCGCCGCGCAATTGACCTCGACCAGCGGGTAGCCGTGGCGCGGGCTATGTTCGTGGATCAGCCGCGCCACACAACTCTTGCCGGTGCCGGATTCGCCTTGCAACATGATGGAGGCGTCCGATGCGGCGATCTGTCTGGCCCGTTCCAATACCTTGAGCATCTCCGGACTGCCGGTAATCAGGCCGCAGGTGCCGCCGCTTTGCAGGGTCGCCTCCAGGCGCCGTTTGGCGCTGATGTCGCGGATCACGATCACCCGGATTTCATGTTGGCGATTTTGCGAGAACAGTCGCTTGATGGTGAACTGGAGAAAACGGATGGTGTCGCCCGCGTGAATCTTCTCCTCGAAGTGGATGGCGCGGTCGCTGGCGATGGCGGTGCCGTAGTCGCCGCCCGAATCGATCGCCGCCCGCGCCAGGCGCTTGCTCCAGTTGATCTTGCAGAGGTCCTTCAGTTGTTTGATCGGCTGGTCCTCGCCGAGGCCGAATAAATCCCGGATGACATGGTTGTAATAACTGATCGTGCCTTCCGGGGAGGTGATGACGATACCGTCATTGATCTGGTCGATGATGCTTTCCAGCACTTCGTGAGTGGTGGTCAGAAAATCCACGGTAGATCGTGTGTTGCGTGATGTTGCAGCAGCAAGGACGTCTATCATCTTGATTCCTATGTGTAAATTGTATTGTGTTGACGGGACAAAGGAGCGGTCTTGCAACACTGTGCAACATCGTCGGACGTTGCGTCAACTAAATGTACCATACGAATCAATAAGATATATGTGGCACGCCGTTTGCTACGTTCTAGATAGAAATAAAACTGTAAGTAATAGGCGCCGCAAGCGTTTGGTTCCGGTAATTAGAACGGAAGCGTTTTACCGGGGCAAGGATGCTGGTCGGTATTTTGGCTACTCGGAGAGGAGATGAACATGGCTGCTTTGTTTTCTGAAGATTGGATGGTTGATTTTGGCAACGCCTGGAACGAAGACCCGGAGCTGGGTGATGCCCTGGCCAAGATCAACTTCAACTCGACGATTGCCTATGGCTTCGATGGCGAGGCCGCGCCGCACGGCGTGATCGTGGTCGAAAACGGCTATGTGGTCCATGCCGGCAGCTATGAAAACCAGCTCATGAACTGGGACCTGAGGGCGAGTTCGGCCGATTGGGAAAAGTGGCTCACCAAGGGCATCGGCATGATGGCTTTGGGCATCGCCTATGCCAGCGGCAAGATGAAATTCAAGGTCGGCGACTATGGCGCCATGATCAAGAACCCGGCCATGGCGGGGCCGTTCATCAAGAGCTTCGCGGCCATGGGGACGGTGCCTCGCGGCTAGAGGCGGTTGGGCCGCTGCCTCGGTCGAGGCAGCGGGTTCGAGTAATGGCAGGGGTGAGATTCGATGACAAATAAAACGACTATTGCGGCCGTTGTTGGCTTACTGGCGGCGGGCGCGCTGCTTGGTTGGTTAATCAAGGGCGGCAAGACGGAGTCGAATACCAGCCAAAAGGCAGTGGCCGAACGCCAGGAGCCTGCAGTTGGCGTAACTGAAGTGGTGCAGCAGAGCCTGGTATCGCGCATGAAGGTAGGCGGCTACGTCGAACCTCGGCAGATCGTTCACCTCAACGCCCAAGGGGCCGGCAAGGTGGTCTACGTCTACGGCCGGGAAGGGCAGATCGTCCAGCCCGGTCAGGTGGTGATCGGTCTCGACGAAGACCGGCAGTTGGCGGAATACCGTACCGCCTGGGCGAAGTTGTCGGGCGAGATGTCGGCCAGCCAGAACGCCCAGGTGCAATTGCGCAACAAGCTCTACGGCCCCACGGTCTCGCCCATGGGTGGCCCCGGCTACGATGCCTACGAACGGATGACTGTGCCGTTCTACAACATGATGAATCGGGTCGCGCCATTCATGGGCGGCTCGCCCATGATGCCGCAGTCCGAACAGCAATTCTCGGTCATGGCGCTTAATCAGGCGCGGGCCGATTATGAGCGGCAACAGGCGGCGTTGGTCGCCACACAGGGCGGCATCGATCATGTCGAGTCGGCATTGCGCGACCGGCGCAGCATAGCGCCCTTCCCGGCGGTCATTCTGGGTAAGCACGTCGATCTGGGCGACACCGTCCAGCCCGGACAAGTGCTGGTCGATCTGGCTGATGTCAATAGTCTGGACCTGCGGCTGGAAGTACCGGCCCGGCTGGTTTCGGAATTGACCCCCAATTCGCTGATACCGGTGGTGCTGGACGGCAATGTCACCGTCGATGCCATGGTCGATCAAATCTTCCCGGCTGCCAATTCGGCCCAGCACACGGTTACCGTCAAGCTGGCCCTGCCGCCTGGCGTGCCGGCCGCGCCGGGGATGTATGCCATGGCCTTGTTGCCCGAGCCGCACGCGCCAGGCGAGGTTATCAGCGCGCCGGTCATTCCTGCGTCGGCCCTGGTTTATCGCGGCAGCCTGCCCTCGGTGTTCGCGGTCGGCGCCGATGGCAAGGCCGAGTTGCGGGTGATCCGTATCGGCGAGCGGCAGGGCGACCGGGTGGTGGTGCTGTCGGGTCTGAAGGCCGGCGATAAGGTGGTAAAAGCGCCGACCGAAGGAATGCGCTCCGGCAGCTCGCTGACCGGCGGGCAGCCGTAATCGGGCATCGTAGACAACAAGGAAAATGAGCATGTCCGAAGAAAATCGACCAGAACCGGCCCCGAGCGCCGCAACCGGAACGCCGCCCACGGCGCAAACCGGCAAGGTCGGCATCGCCGGCAATCTCGCCCGTAGCTTCATCCAGTCGCCGCTGACGCCCCTCTTGTTGATCGCCAGTTTTGTCATCGGCCTGATGGGTATGATCATCACGCCGCGCGAAGAAGACCCGCAAATATCGGTGCCCATGGTCGACATCATGGTCTCCTATCCCGGCGCCTCGGCGGAACAGGTCAAAAACCTGGTTTCGGAGCCGCTGGAACGCCTGGTCAGCGAGATAACCGGGGTTGACCACGTCTATTCCATGTCGCGCGATGGGCAGTCTTTGGTGACCGTCCGGTTCGTGGTTGGACAGCAGATGGAGCCGTCGCTGGTCAAGCTCTACGACAAGCTGATGTCGCACCTGGACGCCATTCCGAAGGGCGTGTCGCAACCCCTGGTGAAGCCCAAGAGCATCGACGACGTGCCAGTGGTCACGCTTACGCTGTCGTCCGCAGAACAAGACATCGTCACCCTGCGCAAGCTGGGTCTGGATGTTCAGCAGCACCTCAAGTCGCTGCCCAACACCGGGCAAAGCTTCGTCGTCGGTGGCAGCCCGGAGCAAGTGCGGGTCGATGTGGATATCGCCCAGCTCGCAGCCTACAACCTGACCCTGGGTCAGATCGCCGGCGCCATTGGTGCCGCCAACCAGCGCAACCAGGCTGGTGACATCGTCGCTGGCAATACTGCCTTCAAGGTCTATTCCGGCGAGTTTCTCCATGATGCCCGCCAGGTGGGTGATCTACTGGTCACCGTGCAAAACAAGCGCCCGGTCTTCCTGCGCGATGTGGCGCGCATCAGCCAGGGCGAGAGCGAAACCAAGACTATCGTCAACCATAGCGAGCGCCTCGCCAACGGTGAGTTCAGCAACGAACCGGCGGTCACTATCGCGGTGGCCAAGAAGAAGGGCGTCAACGGCGTCGATGTCGCGGCCAGCGTCCTGAAAGAGGTCGATAGCCTGAAGGGCAGCCTGATCCCGGCCGGGGTCAAGGTTAGCGTCACCCGCGATTACGGCGAAACCGCCAACGACAAGGTCTCCCACCTGATCTTCAAGCTGGTTCTGGTGACCGTCGTGGTGACCCTGCTGATGCTGATCACTATGGGTCGGGATTCGGCGACCATCGTCCTGATTACCATCCCGATAGTGTTGTTGATGACCCTGGCAGTGGCCTATCTGCTGGGCTTCACCATCAACCGGGTCAGCATGTTCGCCCTGGTGTTCGCCATCGGCATCCTGGTTGACGATGCCATCGTGGTGGTGGAGAACATCCACCGCCGCTGGCTGGAGAAACGCCGCACCGATACCAATCTGACCGTCGAAGCGGTGGACGAAGTGGGCAACCCGACCATCCTCGCCACGTTCACGGTGGTGGCGGCCTTGCTGCCCATGGGCTTCGTTACCGACATGATGGGGCCATTCATGTTGCCCATTCCGGTACTGGCCTCGGCAGCGATGGCCTTCTCGCTGCTCGCCGCCTTCATCTTCGTGCCCTGGCTGGCGACGCGCATCAAGCCGAACATGGCGCAATTGGAAAAGTCCGCCGAGCGCGAGGAAAAACAAGGCAAGAAGATCGCCAGCGGCTACGACAAAGTCATCACGCCGATCATCAACAGCCCGCTGCTTGGCAAGTTGACCTTGTTCGGCATCATCTTCGCCATGCTGGCCTCGGTGTCGATGTTCTACTTCAAGGCCGTGCCGTTCAAGATGCTGCCTTTCGACAACAAGTCCGAGCTGGACATCGTGATCGACATGCCGCAAGGCACGGACCTGTTCGTCACCACCAACCTGGCCAGCCGCCTGGCCCATGAACTGAACGCATTTCCCGAGGTGAGCGCCTATCAGACCTATGTCGGGGCCTCGTCGCCGTTCAACTTCAATGGTCTGGTGCGGCATTATTTTGTCCGCTCCGAACCTTGGCAGGGCGATATTGCAGTGCAGCTTTTGCCCAAGGAGGAACGCAAGCGTTCCAGCCATGAATTCGCGACCGCTGTGCGTGAGCGTCTGGGGCCGTTGGCCAGTGCCGCCGGCGCCCGCCTGACCGTCGCCGAGACGCCGCCTGGGCCGCCGGTACTGGCCTCGATGGTGGCTGAGATATATGGCCCCAGCGCCGAAACGCGGCGCCATGTGGCGGCCGATTTGATGGGCCTGCTAGCCGAGACCCCGGATGTCGCCGACATCAACACCTTCATGGAATATCCGCACCAGGAGGCGGTGTTCGAGATCGATCAGCAACGCGCCTCCATGTATGGCATCAGTGTCGAGGACATCAACCGCGAAGTGGCCATGGGCATGGGCGGCTTCTCGGTCGGCTCGGTCAAGCTGGTGCATGAGCTGGAGCAGACCAGCATCGTCATGCAATTGCCGCTGGAGATGCGCTCCAATCCGGGCACCCTGATGACCCTGCCGGTGCGTAGTTCGGATGGCAACACCATACCGCTCGGCGAGTTGGGCCGTTTCGTCTGGCATCCGGTCAGCCAGCCGATCTTTCACAAAGATCTGGTCCCGGTCGAATACGTCACCGCCGACGTGATCGGCAAACTGGGCGCGCCGCTCTACGGGATGATGAATGTCGGCGCCAAGCTCGCGGATTATCGCGATCCGGGCGGCAAACCACTGGGCATCGAATTCTTCAAGCGGCCCGCCAACACTGAGCAGTCCGGCATCAAGTGGGATGGTGAATGGCAGGTCACCTATGTCACCTTCCGCGACATGGGCCTGGCCTTCTGCGCCGCCCTGGTCCTGATCTACATGCTGGTGGTGGCCCAGTTCCGCAACTTCCTGTTGCCGGGGGTGGTGATGGCGCCGATCCCGCTCACCCTGATCGGTATTGTCCCTGGCCATTGGCTGTTGGGCGCCGACTTCACCGCCACCTCGATGATCGGCTTCATCGCCCTGGCGGGGATCATCGTGCGCAACTCCATCCTCCTGGTGGACTTCGCCAAGTCGAAGGTGGAAGGCGGCATGACGGTGCGCGACGCGGTGATACTCGCCGCCGAGGTACGGATGCGGCCGATCATGATTACCGCCCTGGCGCTGGTGATTGGTTCGACCGTGCTGCTCTCCGACCCGATCTTCCAGGGCATGGCGGTATCGCTCTTGTTCGGTTCTATCGTCGCTACCTTCCTGACCCTGGTGGTTATCCCGCTGGGCTGTCTGTCGGCGCACAAGGCCTTCTGCGCCAATGGTGATGGCCGGGCCAGTTGCTCAGGTAACGAAGGTGGCACGCCGCCTTCCGGTCCGGCCGGCGGCACTGGGCGTCCGCCGCGTTTGGCAAAGAGGTCCAGCGCCGAGACCGGTTCCGAAACGGCGACTGTCGCCGCCACCCCAGCCCCCGTCGTGGCCCCAGGCCGGCCGGCCAAGCTATTGAAGAAGTCCGCCGCCGAGCCGGTTGCCACTGCGGCGCCCGAGCCTGTCCCGGCGGCTGTGGCCGGACGACCACCCAGACTGACCAAGAAAACCGAGACGCAAGTTCAGCCCGCGCCGGCGGCGCCGCCGGTCGAGGCCGTCCTGGCCGATGCCGTAGCGCCGCCGATGCCGGTGGCAAAGGCGGCCAAGGCGCCGGTCCGGAAGACGGGCGAGACGGCACGGGCGAAATTGCAGGCCTCGAAAGAGTTCCGGAAGCCGATGCTGCAAAAACGCAAGCCGCGCGGCATCCGGATCAAGTCGGATGATGAAATTAGTTAAGGAGCCAGTCATGCAAATACAACGCTCGTTAATCGTGACCTTGGGTCTGTGCCTCATGTCCTCGGCCGGGTGGTCCGCCAGTTATTTCGATATGGCGCAACGCAATGCCCAGATGCGGGTCGCCGAGCAGACCCGTGGCGCCACGGTGGTTTATCTGCAAGCCCCGCCTGGGGCGCAGGCGATCAATCCTGCCTACGGCGCGGTCTATCAGCCCTATCCAAGTCAGCCGGCCTATACCGCGCCGCAAATGGCCTATCGCAGTCCGGGCTCGGCGGGCGGCGCCCTGTATATGTTGCAGTCGGGGCCGAACGGCTTGCCCGATGCTCGGCAGATACGCTGGACCTACGGTCAGGTGAACGCCTCCAGCGACCCATTCAACACCTGGGGGCTGAGTGGTCAGGGAATGTATGTGCCATGGAGTACGCCGATGTCCGGCTGGACCAATTCCGAATCGTGGAATTGGTGGCGTAACCGGGCGGGGGATGCCGGACCCCCTCCGCCCTTGTGGTAATTGTAAAAATCTTGGCGACGGATGTCCCGTGAACCGAGGAGGAGTCGCGGTCGTTGGTCAGCAATAAGACCGATAGGCCGCACATGTTGGAAGTAGTGAAGTAGGTTAACTTAACTTTAGGAGTAGGAAATGAAATACAACATCTTCGGTAATAAAAGACTGTTGACCCTCGCATTGGTCGCTGGCGCCGCTTATGCCAGCCTGGCAGTCGCTGCGCCGCCGCCCCCGGGCCCGTACATGGCTCCGGGTCAATGGGGCAAAGCTCCCGCCCAGCAGATGCCCGCCTATGGCTATGGCAACCAAGGTTATGCGCCTCAGGGTTATGCCGGCTACGGCGGTCCTGGTTACGGTGCGCCTGGCTACGGTCCTGGCCCTGGCTATGGTGGTTACGGTGGTGGCCCTGGCTATGGCAACGGCTGGGGCAATGGCAACGGCTGGGGCAACGGCAACGGCTGGGGCAACGGCAACGGCTGGGGCAACGGCAATGGCTGGGGCAACGGCAACGGTCGGGGTAGCGGCCATTTCGGCTTCAACATGGATACCAGTGACAGTTTTGGTGGCTGGGGCAACGGCAATGGTAATGGCTGGGGCAACGGCAACAACGGCTGGGGCGGCAACAACGGCTGGGGCAACAACGGCGGTGGCAACAACGGTTGGGGCGGTGGCCCGTGGAACCGGGGTTGGTGGTAATAAGCAACGCGTCGCATCGGGCGGCGTCGTCCGCCCGATGCGATAAGTGAATCTATTTTCAGTCTTTGAGGAGTACAGCGTCATGTTAAGCAAAGCAGCTAATTGGATAGTATGGTCGGTGCTGGTCCTGTTTATCGTCTTCCTGGCCTATCGCTACACCGGTTGGTTCAAGCCGGCTGCCGATCACGCCGTCGCTCAAGCTAAATCGGTTATCAGTCAGGCCGTACCCGCTGGTCCGTTCGGTCAGAGCGCATCTGAAGACCAGTTGAATAAGGCTCGGGACGCCTATGCCAAGGGCGACATGGAAGCCGCCGTGGCCGCTTACAAGGATTACATCAAGAAGAGTCCGAGCAATGCCGACGCCCATGGCGAACTGGGCAACGTCTATTACTCAGGCGGCAAGTTGCCCGAGGCCACCCAGTCATACTACGACGCGGCCAACCTGTTGATCGCCCAGAAACAAATGGAACGGGTCAATGACCTGATGCCGGTGATCGCCCAGGTCAATCCGTCGCTGGCCAACGAACTGGCGGCCAAGATGGCGCAGACCGACGCTCAGGCTATGCCCGCCGGCGTCGAGCAGGCCAATCCAGGTCAGCAGCCCCAGCCTTCGCCGCAAAGCGCGTTGCGTTACTACTGATGCGCCGAGCATCCTGTTGATGCGGATACCGGCTGGATAGTGCAACAAGGTTGAATAAAGGTGATTTCGATGCGTAATGGACTACTCATGACCAGGGCCATGCTGAGCGGCACGGCGCTGCTTGGCGCTAGCGTCGCCGCTCTGGCGGGACAAACGCCGGGCGTGGCCAGCCCATGGAATGGCCCTTGGGGTGGGGGTTACCAGACGGGCGCGCCTTATTCGCCCTTGGCGAGTCCCTATGTCCAGGCCGGTTTTCCTATTGCCTCGCCCCAGTATGGCGGTGGTCAATGGCAGGCGAATGCACACGGTCCTGCGCAGACGGCGCAGCCATTGCCCGGCGGCGGTTATATCCTGCCCCCGGCCGATGGTGGCGGTATGCTGCCGGGGGCTTATGGCAGATGAAGTTAATGGCTTTACAACGTTGTGCGGTTACCGGCGAGACAGTCTGTCAGTGTGGGTGTTCCGAACCGGCGTTTAATTCACGTCATATGCCATTGGAAATGAAATGAAAAAATTTTTGCTGCTATCGACGCTTATAGCTAGTGCGGTAATGCTGACCGATGTCCAACCCGCCGCCGCGTTTGGCGATATCAATATGAGCCCGTTTGGCGGCGGTAATAATGGTGGAATGCCGTGGGGGGGCGGCGGTATGCCCTGGGGCGGCGGCAACAATGGCGGTATGCCGTGGGGTGGTAGCCCATTCGGCGGTGGCGGCAGTCCATGGGGTGGTAGCCCATTCGGCGGTGGCGGCAGTCCATGGGGTGGTAGCCCATTCGGCGGTGGCGGCAGTCCATGGGGTGGCAGCCCATTCGGCGGCGGCGGCAGTCCATGGGGTGGTAGCCCATTCGGCGGCGGCGGCAGTCCATGGAGTGGCAGCCCATTCGGCGGCGGCGGCAGTCCATGGGGTGGTAGCCCTTGGGGTGGTGGTGGCAGTCCTTGGGGTGGTAGTCCGTGGGGTGGCGGTGGCAGTCCGTGGGGTGGCGGTGGTAGTCCGTGGGGTGGCGGTGGTAGTCCGTGGGGCGGTAGCCCGATGGGCTACGGCTTCTGATAAGTAGATTAAAAGGGCGTTGGACCGAGACAAGGTGGTGGAATGATTACGGTAATTGGCAACCTGAAAGGCGGATCGGGCAAGAGCACGGTCGCCTTTAACCTGGCGATCTGGCTGGCCTGGCATAAGCGCCAGGTCAGTGTGCTCGATCTCGATCCGCAGAAGACGCTGACCGACCTGATCGATCTGCGTTGCGAGGAGGATTACGAGCCGGGCATTGCCTTGCTGCCGGACGACTTGCCGCTGGAAGCGTTGCGTGAACAGGAAGGCGAAGTGCTGATCGATGTCGGCGTCGCCAACCTGCCGGCCATGTTTGCGGCCATCGCTCAGGCCGACCGCGTGCTCATCCCGGTGGTGCCGGGTCAGGCCGATGTCTGGTCTACCCAGCGTTTTCTGACGATGATCGCCAGCCACCGGCCCGCGCGTTGCGAGGTATTGATGTTCCTGAACCGCACCGATGCCTTGGGCGGTTCGAAGGAGACGAGGGAAGCGCACGCGGCCATTGCCATGCTCAAGTCCGCCCAGCCCTTGCCGGTTCGCCTTAGCCAGAGAATCTGGCTGTGTCGCAGTTTGAGCGAAGGCCTCGCCGTGTTCGAGTTGAGCCCGAACGAAAAAGCCAGCCAGGAGTTCCTGGAGTTGGCCAAGGTCTTGTACCCCAAGATCAACGCAAAGCAACCTTGGAAATAGGAGTCCGAACTCATGGACCAGACAGAAACCAGCAATAAAGACGCCAAATTGAACGACTCGGTAGCGAAGATAAACGATCTGGCGGAGAAGATAAGCGAGTCGCTCGCCAAGTTGAACGCGACATCCGACCGGATCGGCGAGTCGGCAGCGCGAATTGAGCGCGCTCGTGCCGGGCGAGGTTCGTTATCCGGGGCGTTGTTCTGGCTGCTGCTGTTGCTGATTGCGGCCATGATGGTGCTGTATTTCGTGCCCACCTCCGGGGTCAAACCCTATGTCGACCGGGCAGGGATGAAATTGGGCCAGATCGGCTCCGGTCTGGCCGACAAGGTTTCGACCCGAGGCGAGAGCGGCGAGGCGGCCGACAAGACGGATGCCGCGCACCTGTCGGCATCAACTCCAGCCTACCCGGCCTATCCGGAGTACCCGGCCTATCCGCCTTATTCCAACCTCATGGACCTTGGCGGGCAGCAATCCCAAAGCGACATCCAGGCACAGGGTCCCAGCGAGGCGATCGAGTTGGAAAAGACCGCGTCGGCCAAACCCCCAGCGCTGACCGAGCCGACCCAGACAGTGGCCGCGACGGTCAAGTCCACGACGGTGAAGCCGGCGGCGGTGCAGCCAGTCGCCAAATTGCCGGCAGCGAAACAAGCCGCGGCCAAGCCTGTGGCGCCGCCGCCTGTCCCGGCCGCGAAAAAAGTGCCGCCCTATCCGACCTACCCAGCCTATCCGGCCTATCCATCCGGCGTGGCTGGCAAGGCTGGCAAACCGACGGTGGCGAATGCCGTGCCCGCAGCCGCGCCGGTCAATCGGCCGGTCGGACCCGGTCAGCCCGGCGCTCAATCGGTCGGCGTGGCCGAGCAGGCCGGTCCGGTGCTGGCCGCGCGCAAGGCCGCGCGCGAGCGCCGCTACGGCACGGCGATCCACACTTATGAGGCGTATCTTGAGACCAACCCCGGCGATGCCGATGTCTGGGGCGAACTTGGCAATGTGCTGTTGTCGGCTGGCCGCCCCCGCGAGGCCGCCCAGAATTATTACGAGGCCTCGACCCGCCTGATTGATCAAGGCCGAGTAGGGGCCGTGTATCCGTTGCTGCCGGTCGTCAAGCAATATCAGCCGCAGCTCGCGGTCATCCTGCACCAGAAAATGGCCAGGCTGGGTTACTGAGTCATGCGGTGTTTGATACCAGTGTTGTTGCCGACCGCTTGCCGGTCAGCGATTTAGTGGTCGTTGGAGAAACAGAGTGACAGGAAAAGCACGCGAGGTTGAGTTTGAAGGGGATTACCCGAAGGGGGCTTACAGCCCATCGAAGGATAAGCCGCCCGAATATGTAGCCTATCTGGAAAGGGCCTCGGCGGGTCTGAAAACGGTGCGCCTGGTGGTATTCGCCGGCATGTCCTCGTTCATCATCCTGGCGATTTATGGTTATTACCTGATCTATCAGTTGACCAGCGATGCGGCCCAGATGACCGTGACCATGGACAAGATGGCGATCACCATGCAGGAGATGCGCGGCGATATGCAACTGATGCGGCCCATGGCCGACAACTTAGGGCAAATGAATCAGTCCATGTATCGCATGACCATGTCGGCGCGCAACATGGACCGCAGTATCTCGCCGCCGATGCGCGCCATGAACAGCTTCATGCCTTGGGGTAACGAACCGTACATCGCGCCGCCCCCGGCGACCTATCTTCCGCCGCCGAGGGCGGGCCATTGATTTCGCCCGCATCGGGCCAGAACTTTTTACCGTAACCTAAAGAGAGAGGTTGACATGAAGACATCGTTGAATCGGCTGTTGCCCATGGCTTCGGGCATGATTGCACTGGTCGGCTGCGCCGCCGCGCCCACCTCCCATGCCACCGCTGTCGACAGCGGTGCCCCGGCGGCGACGGCTCCAGCGGTCAAGGCGCACGAACCGGTTGCGGCGCCGGCCGCCACGCCCGCCGTCGCCCCCGCCGTCGCCCCCGCCGTCGAGGCAAAGGCCGCGCCGGCGCTCGCCAAGGTGGATCGTTATACCGTGGTCAAGGGCGACACCCTGGCCAAGATCGCCGCCAGGCCGGAGGTCTATGGCGACGCCAGCCTTTGGCCCTTGCTGTACCAAAGCAATTTCACCCAGGTCAGGCCGGGTGGCCTGATCTTTCCTGGCCAGGTTCTGACCGTCAATCGCACCTGTAGCCATGCCGATGCCAAGGCGTTGAAGACCAAGGCACGCTCGCTGGCCCAGCATCAGCCGATGCTGCGGGTTGTACCCAGCAAGCCGGTGGCAAAGACGGCCAGTGCCGATGCGGCGGCCAGCACGGCCAAGGCCGAGGAAAAGCCGGCGGCCGCTACGCCGGCCGCGGCTGAGCAAGCTGCGGCGCCGGCCCAGACCGCAACAGCGGCCACGGTTGCAACACCCGGCGTCAAGACCAAGGCGAAACTCGCGTCGAGTGCGGCCTATCTGGACGCAGCGCGGCGGGCATTCGAGGCTGGCGACATTACCTGGACCCTGTATTACTACAACGCCTACCTGGATAAGCACCCGAAGGATGCCAATGCCTGGGGCGAGCTGGGCAATGTCTATATTTCCCAAGGTATGATGCTGGAATCCGCTCAGTGCTACTACAATGCCGCCAATCTGCTGATCGATCAGGGCAAGACCGCGCGCGCACTGGAGGTTCTACCGGCGATCCAGGCGGGCAGTCAGGAATTGGCCGACAGCGTTTATTGGCGGCTCACCTCGGTCAATCAGTAACCGACAAGCCGGTCCGGCGGTCCTGGCGGCAAGCCCGCCAGGATGACGGTTCACGCTAATCCAGCGCGCGCCGTGCCGGCTTAACCGGAGCAGCGTATGGCCTTGCTCGATGCCTTTTTTGGCAACCATCGTGAGGGTCGTTCTCCCGAATCGGAGGCGGCTATCGCCTGGGCGGTTGAGCGGGTCGAGCCAATGCTGAAATGGGCAGGCGGCTACCCAGACCGATACCGTAAGCCGGTCGCTCACGCCCTAGACTACGCCCGTGCCCTGGCCGCCAGGGTGCCGGGGCCACTGGTCATTGGGGCGGAATCCTACGTCACCGATCCGCTCGTTCACGCCCTGTTTGCTTCGCCGGACAAGCTTTGTTTGGCCGTGGACGCCAGCCGCGCCATGAAGGCATTTTTCCAGGCCCACCCCGATGCCGCCGAGGTCTATGCCATGGTTGCCGTGCGACGTATGGCCAAGGCCCGGTTCGGCCTGGAAATGGACGGTGAAATTCTGCGCCGAGACGTGCGTCAGGAGGTGGTTTATTTCACCGACCACACCGTGGCCGAGCCGGGTCTGACCGAGGCCGAAGCCCGGCAACGGATTGCCCGCGGCCTGTTCGAAAGTCTGATCGGCCATGTGGCCAAACGGATCGAGGCGCGTAAGCAGGGAAAGCAAGCACTGGAACAGGAACGGGATGAGTTGCTGGGCCGTTTGCGCACCGCAACCGCCGAACAGCGGGGCGAGCTGGAGCAGACATTGCAGTCGACGCTGGCGCGTCTGGCGGAATCCGTCGCCTCGCTCGATCTGGGTCGCTACCCGGAGGATTTTGATGCCGTGCTGCTCGAACCGGAGAAATATTTGTTCCTGGAGCAAACCGAGATCAACCTGGACAGCATGGGGATCATTCGCCAGCCGGAAGCCGCTGGCAGCAATGAGGTCGTGTTCTGCGATCTGATCGGCCGTGACCGGCGGCGCTGGACAGTCACCCTGATCTATTGCGATCATGTTAAAAATCGAGGGTCGATTACCGACCGATTGGCCAACGCCCAGCGCTGGTTAGGTCTGTGAATCGTTCGCGTGGTCTGTTGCAAAAGGGGAAAACGATGAAGTTGCAGACGCTTGGCCCAGTGGGCCTGATGATCCTGGCTGGCGGCGCGCAGGCGGCTGGTTTTGCGTTGGTCGAACAGAACGCCAGCGGCCTGGGCAATGCCTATGCCGGACAAGCGGCGGCGGCGACCGATGCCAGTACCATTTTCTATAATCCCGCCGGCATGGCCCTGCTCGACGGCCGTCAGTTGACCGTCTCCGCAAGCGCCATTCGACCTTCGATCAAGTTCTCCGATGCGGCCAGCGTCGCGGCGCCGTTGCAGTTTGGGCCGAGTGGCGACGGCGGCGACGCCGGCGGCTGGGGTCTGGCGCCAACGCTGTATTACGCTATGGGCCTCAAGCCTGGGGTCAAATTCGGGCTGGGCATCAACGCGCCTTTCGGCCTGAAAACAGAATATGACGCCAATTGGGCCGGGCGTTATTTTGCGGTCAAGTCGGACCTGAAATCGGTCAATATCAACCCGACCCTGTCTTTTAAGGTCAATGACCGGCTGGCGCTCGGGGTCGGTCTGGATGCCCAATGGGTCAGCGCGGAATTGTCCAACATGGTCGACGACAGCGCGATTTTTTACCAGGCGACCAGCGGCGTTATGGTGGCGCCCAATGTTCAGAGTCTGGCCACCGTCAAGGGCGACGACTGGGCTTGGGGCTACAACTTTGGACTCATGTTCAGCCCGGATACGGCCACCCGGGTCGGTCTCAATTACCGTTCCCGGCTCGATTTCAAGCTGAATGGCGATGTTCATTTCAACCACCCGGCCGGGTTGAATACCACGCAAGCGGCGATACTGGCGGCCGCCACGCCGGACGGCGCGGTGACGGCGGCGGTCACGCTGCCCGATTCGGCCTCGCTCAGTCTGTTCCGCCAGATCGACCCAAAGTGGGACCTGCTGGCCGACATAAGCTGGACCAACTGGAGTCTGTTCAGGGCATTGACCGTGGTGCGAGGGAATGGCTCGGTGCTTGGCACGACCCCGGAAAACTGGCGCGACAACTGGCGCTACTCGCTCGGTCTGAATTACCACCAGGATGCCAGAATGACCTGGCGCTTCGGCGTGGCCTACGATCAGACCCCGGTTGAGGACGCCTTCCGCACCCCGCGTATCCCGGATGGCTCCCGGACCTGGCTGGCGCTGGGCGGCCAGTATCGGGTATCGCCGCAATCGACGGCCGATTTCGGTTATGCCCACCTATTCGTTCAGAGCACCGGCATCCAGCAGGCCTCGGCCGCAACGGGCGCGCTGGCTGGCAATTACCGTAATGCGGTCGATATCGTGAGCGTGCAATACAACCGTACCTTTTAAGGGGTGGAAGGCCTGGCGCCATGCGGGATACGTTTTTAGGTTCTAACCTTGCCCCGGTGAGTGGGGGCGGCGGTCTCGCACCGCCGGCGTATACCGATGACACCTTGTTTTCCGCATTGGTCAAGGCTGTGCGGCGATTCGGCCGTCATACACCGGGCCAGTGGGAGGACATGAAGCCGGCGACTTATGGCTACGGTGATCTGCTAAAAATGACGCTGGCGCTGGGGCGCCTGGTTTGCAAGATCACCGAGCCGGGCGAACACGTCGGCCTCTTGATGCCCAACATGGCAGTCACCGCAGGCTTGCTGATCGGCGCCTCGGCCTTCGGTCGGGTGCCTTGTATGCTCAACTACACGGCTGGCGCCGAGGGTATGCAGAATGCCTGCCATACGGCCCGCATCCGGGTGGTCGTCACCTCGCGTGAGTTTCTGGCCAAGGCCAATCTGGTCGAGGAGGTCGGCCATCTGCGGGGTGTTGAACTGTATTACCTGGAGGATATGCGAGCGACCTTCAGCCTGGCCGACAAGCTCTGGCTGATGGGCTTCGCGCTGTGGGCGCCGTTGCTGGCCGTGCCGCGCAGCGACCCGGAGGCGCCGGCCGTGGTGTTGTTTACCTCCGGCTCGGAAGGCAAGGCTAAAGGGGTCGTTCTGTCGCATCGGGCCTTGCTGGCCAACGTCGGCCAGATTCTGGAAATCCTGCCGCTCACCCCCGCCGACAAGATATTCAATTGCCTGCCCATCTTTCATTCCTTCGGCCTTACGGCGGGCGTTTTGGTCCCCCTGTTCTGCGGCATCAAGCTGTTTCTGTATGTCAGCCCGCTGCACTATAAGGTCATTCCGCAACTGATCCACGACAAGGCCTGCACCACACTGTTCGCTACCGGCACCTTTCTCAACCACTATGCCCGCCATAGCACGCCGGGGGATTTTCGCAGCCTGGTCTATGTGGTGGCGGGCGCCGAGAAACTAGCCGGCCCGGTGCGCGACTTGTGGGCCGATAAGTTCGGCATCACCATCCTGGAGGGCTATGGCACGACCGAGACGGCGCCGGTACTGGCGGTCAATACGCCGGCGGCCTGTCGTCAGGGTAGCGTGGGCCGTTTGCTGCCGCGCGTCGAGGCCCGGCTGAAGCCCGTGCCCGGCATCGGTCGGGGCGGCGAATTACACGTTCGCGGCCCGAACCTGATGTCCGGTTATTACCGCTATGAAGCGCCGGGCGTGCTGGAGCCGCCGGCGTCGGCGGTCGGTGCGGGCTGGTATGGCACCGGCGATGTGGTCGACCTGGACGCCGAAGGTTATCTGTCGGTGATTGGCCGGCTCAGGCGGTTCGCCAAGGTGGCCGGCGAGATGGTGTCGTTGGAAATGGTCGAAGACATCGCCCGCGCGGTCTCGGCTGAGGGTATGCATGCGGCGACCTGCGCGTCCGACCTCCAGCGCGGCGAGACCATCATCCTGTTCACCACCGATTCCGATCTGACCCGCGAGCAACTTGCGGCTGCCGCCCATGGCATGGGCTATCCCGAGATCGCGGTGCCGCGCCGCATCCGGGTGGTGGATAACCTGCCGCTGCTGGGTAGCGGCAAGGTCGATTATGCGAAACTAAATCTACTTGGAACGCAGGCATGAAGGCTGGTCGTTGGATGGCGTTGTCGGGTGTGGGTCTGCTGTTTGGCCAGTCGGCACTGGCGGATAGCCTGTCGGAGTCCTTGTTCCTGGCCGAGCAGCCGATGGTTCTGACCGCGTCGCGCATCCAGCAATCGGCGCTCGACGCACCGGCGCCAGTGACGGTGATCGACCGGCAAACCATACGCGAGTCTGGCTTCATGGCGATCCAGGACTTGCTGCGGCTGGTGCCGGGTTTCCAGGTCGCCAACTACTACGGTGGCTCGCCGGTGGCGACCAATCATGGCATGGGGTCCGCCTTCCCACACAATCAACTGGTCCTGATTGACGGCCAATCGGTCAACGACCCGATCAAGGGCAGTGTCGACTGGCTCGACCTGCCGGTGAGGGTCGAGGATATCGAGCGGATCGAGGTCGTGCGCGGCCCCAACGAGGCCAGCTATGGCGCCGGCGCTTACAACGGGGTAATCAACATCATTACCCGCCTGGCCAGCGAGGATGCCGGAACAGAGGTCGTTGCGTCGGTTGGTCGCAAGGATTTTCGGGATTTATATGCCCGTCTGGGGCGGCGCGGGGTATCGACCGACTGGCGAATCAGCGCCTCCGACCGCTTTATGAAGACCTTTCAGAATTCCGCCACACTGGATTCGGCTTACCGTAGAAACGTCGCCCGCCAGACCTTCGCCGCGACCCTGACCCGCCGTCTGGGCCAGGACCGCGAGCTGACCGCCAATGTCGGCCTGAGCTGGGGCAAGGATGAAGTGGGCAGTAGCCTGGTTGATTCCTATCCCTATCACGATCAAGGCATCCAGAACCAATTTGTGCAGTTGGCCTGGCATACGATGCCAGCCCCTGGAGCGGAGACTACCCTGCGCTATTACCACTATGGCCATCGGCAAGCCGAGTCGTTTGCGGTGCCAGTAGCGCAATTGGCCATCGAGGTGCCGCTCAATCTGGATGCCAAGACCGGTCGGGATGGCCTCGAATTCCAGCAGAACAGGGTTTTCTCCGAGGCCCTGACCGGCTTATGGGGCGTCGGCCTGCTGCATGACCAGGTCAGTTCCAAGCGTTATTTCTACGGCAAAGGGACGGTTAGCGACGATTCCTGGCAGGTATTCGGCAACCTGGATTGGTATTGGACCGAAGACTGGTTGCTCCATGCTGGCGCCATGCTGGAAGGCCACGGCAATACCGATGTCCTGGTATCGCCGCGCCTGGCGCTTAACTACGCCATCAGCCCGGCGCAGTCCCTGCGGGCCAGCGTCGGGCGCGGCTATCGGGCGCCGAACCTGCTGGAATCGGATGCCCTGGAGACCTACACCGTGGCCGGCGTGCCGCTCCGTTTAGGGGTTATTTCGCCGCTGCCGGTCGATCCGGAAACCGTGACCTTTGCCGAACTCGGCTATATTGGCCGGTTCGCTCAACTGGGCCTGCAAATCGATGGCCGGGTATATACCGAACACTATGGCAGCTATCTCAATAACTACGGTTGCGCGATGAATGGCAGCTTCCCAGACATACCCGATTGCCCAGTGACCCCGCCTCAGGGGTATGTCGCTATGCTACCGGCCTATTACGCATTCATGTTCCGGAATGGCGGCGCAATTCGAGTCGATGGCGGCGAGATTTCACTCGACTGGCGCCATGCGATCTGGGGTCGTTTCCTGCTGTCTTATGCCCTTACCGACATACGCTCGACCGGGATTCCAGACCCGATGACCGGGGTCGATATCGACGCCAGCGCCCCCAGCGGCAGCCTTAGCCTGCTCTGGTCCAAGGCCATGAGCGGGGGTTTGAACGCCAGTCTGGGTTATTACCATGTCGGGGCCATGAAATGGCTCGGTGACGGCGACAGCCAGCCGGCCTACGATCGGCTTGATGTCCGTCTGGCCAAGCGGCTCGGCAAGCCAGGCGACAATGATGAGATCGCCCTTACCCTGCAAGGGGTGAATGGCGATCATCCCGAGTTCCGGCCCAATTCCCTGCCGTTGCGGCAGGCCTGGGTGACCTTGCGCCTGGGCTGGTAATTGAAATTCGGGGCAAATGCCTAAATATAGGCCCTCATTGATATAATCCGGGAAACCGGATTTCAGGAGTCTTACCATGCCTATCTACGCTTACAAGTGTAGTGCCTGCGGTTTCGAGCAGGATGCGATGCAAAAGCTGAGCGACGCCCCGCTGACTGTCTGTCCGAGCTGCGGCCAGGCGACCTTCGCCAAGCAGGTGACGGCCGCCGGCTTCGCCCTCAAGGGTAGCGGCTGGTATGCCACTGACTTCAAGGGTGGCGCTGCGGCCAAGAAGGAAGAAACGGCCGCGCCCGCTTGCGCCGCCGGCGGCTGTTGCGCCTGTACGGGCAACCACTGACGATTTAATCACTCCGACTGGGCAAGGCGCGTTGGCGTTTTGCCCGGTTTTTATGATGCCCGCGCCACATATCAAACGCTATTTCATCACCGGCCTGCTGATCTGGGTGCCGCTCGGCATCACCCTCTGGGTTCTGAACGCCCTGACCGGGGCGCTGGACCAGACCCTGCTAGTCCTGCCGCAACACTGGCGGCCCGAATCCTGGCTTGGTTTCCGCATCCCTGGACTCGGGGTGCTATTGACCGGCTTGGTGCTGCTGCTGACCGGCGTATTGGCGGGCAACCTGCTGGGCCAGCGCATGGTGCGGTTCTGGGAGAGCCTGCTCAACCGCATCCCGGTGGTGAAGTCGATCTATGGCAGCGTCAAGCAGGTTTCGGACACCCTTTTGTCGGGCAACGGTAACGCCTTCAAAAAGGTGCTGCTGGTGCATTATCCGCACCCGCAGGCCTGGGCGCTGGCGTTTCAGACCAACGTGCCGGGCGAGGTCGAGGACCTGTTGGGCGACGATTGGCTGGCGGTGTTCATCCCCACGGCGCCCAGCCCGGTAAACGGTTTTTATTTTTATGTGCGCCGTGAGGACACCGTTGAAATGGCTATCCCAGTCGAGATGGCGCTGAAGTACATCGTGTCCATGGGGGTGGTGACGCCCTCCAACAAGCCGCCCCACATGACATCCATCGACGATTAAAGCTGGCAAATTAGGAACCCTATCATGCGTACTCATTATTGCGGCGCGGTGCGCGCCGCCGACATCGGCAATACCGTCACACTGTATGGTTGGGCGCATCGTCGGCGCGACCACGGCGGTGTCATCTTTATCGACCTGAGGGACCGCGAAGGCACGGTCCAGGTGGTGATCGACCCGGATACTCCCGAGGCCTTCAAGATCGCCGAGGAGGTGCGCGGCGAGTTCGTACTCAAGATTACCGGCCGGGTGCGCGCTCGCCCGGCCGGCACCGAGAACCCCAACCTGCCCACTGGCCTCATCGAGGTGCTGACCCGGCAGATGGAGGTGCTCAACCCCTCGCTGACGCCGCCGTTCCAGCTTGACGACGAAAACATCAACGAAAATATCCGTCTGACCTACCGCTATCTGGACCTGCGCCGGCCGACCATGCAGGCCAACATGCGGTTGCGCTACCGGGTCTCCAAGCTGATGCGCGACTACCTCGACCAGAACGGTTTCATCGAGGTGGAAACGCCGATGCTGACCCGCTCGACGCCGGAAGGCGCGCGCGATTATCTGGTGCCGTCGCGGGTCCACGATGGCCTGTTCTACGCCCTGCCGCAGTCGCCGCAGTTGTTCAAGCAGCTTTTGATGGTGGCTGGCTTCGACCGCTATTTCCAGATCACCAAGTGTTTCCGTGATGAGGACCTGCGTGCCGACCGTCAGCCCGAGTTCACCCAGGTCGATCTGGAGACCTCGTTCATGGGCGAGGAGGAGATCATGACCCTGGTCGAGGGCATGATCCGCGACATGTTCAAGAAGGCGCAGGCGATCGACCTGGCCAACCCATTCCCGCGCATGACCTATGCCGAGGCCATGGCCCGCTACGGTTCGGATAAGCCGGACCTGCGGGTGACGCTGGAGTTGACTGAGGTCACCGACGCCATGAAGACGGTCGCCTTCAAGGTCTTTTCCGGCCCGGCCAACGACCCCAACGGCCGGGTCGCCGCCCTGCGCGTGCCCGGTGGCGCGGCGCTCAGCCGCGGCGAGATCGACGGCTACACCGAGTTCGTCAAGATCTACGGCGCCAAGGGCTTGGCTTACATCAAGGTCAACGACGTCAGCCAACTGAACGACACCGGCCTGCAATCGCCCATCGTCAAGAATCTCAACGAGGCCGCGCTGAAGACCGTCATGGAACGTACCGGCGCACAGAACGGCGACCTGATCTTCTTCGGCGCCGACCGCGCCAAGGTGGTCAACGACGCGCTTGGCGCCCTGCGCCTGAAGATCGGCCACGACAAGGGCCACGTCGACGGCCGCGCCTGGGCGCCCTTGTGGGTGGTCGATTTCCCGATGTTCGAATACAACGAGGACGAGAAGCGCTGGGATGCCCTGCATCACCCCTTCACCGCGCCTAAGGATGGCCATGAGAACCTGCTCGCGACCGACCCCGGCAAGGCTCTGTCCAAGGCCTACGATATGGTGCTGAATGGCTGGGAGGTGGGCGGCGGCTCGATCCGTATCCACCGCGAGGCGGTGCAGGAGAAGGTGTTCGAGGCGCTCAACATCGGCCCCGAAGAGCGCCGCAACAAGTTCGGCTTTCTGCTCGATGCCCTGCAATACGGCGCGCCGCCGCACGGCGGTCTGGCCTTCGGTCTGGATCGTCTGGTCACCTTGATGACCGGGGCCGAGTCGATCCGCGACGTCATCGCCTTCCCCAAGACCCAGCGCGCCAATTGCCTGATGACCGACGCGCCCAACGCGGTCGATGAGCGGCAATTGCGCGACCTCCATATCCGGCTGCGCAAACCAGCGGGGGAGCCGGCCTGAGCGACAAGCTCCCGGTCTCCGTCCTGGTGGTCATCCACACCCAGGACTTGCGGGTGCTGCTGCTGGAGCGGGCCGATCATCCGGGTTGGTGGCAGTCGGTGACCGGCAGCCTGGAGGGCGGCGAAACGCCGCGCGAAACGGCCATCCGGGAGGTCGCCGAGGAGACCGGTCTGAATGCCGATGCCTATCTCCTGGACGACTGGCGGCAGCGCAACGTCTATGAGATTTTTGCTTGTTACCGACATCGTTATGCGCCCGACACGACCCACAACACCGAACACGTTTTTGCTCTGACCTTGCCGGAAGTCCAGCCGGTGACGCTGGCCGCGAACGAGCACCTGGCCTGGCAATGGCTGCCCTGGCAGACAGCGGCCGAACTGTGCTTTTCCGTCAGCAACGCAGAGGCCATCCGGCAGTTGCCGAGCCGCGCCCGGTCGGGCAAAAAATGACCCATAATTAATCGGATACTTGACTAAGGAGCGCCGCGCCATGAATCGAATCATCTTCATTGTGTCGCTTGCCGTCCTGCTGGGCGGTTGCGATCAGCTCAAGGAACGCATGGGTATGCCCGACCCGGCCAAGCAGGAGGCCGAAGGCAAGGCGGTCGGTGCGGCCTGTCGCAACGCCGGCCAGGGCTTGGAAGACTGCTACCGGGCGAACCCCGATACCGGCAAGGCCGCCGTTTATGCCGGCTGGAAGGAGATGAACGAGTATATGACCAAGAACAACATGCCGGTCATCCCGCCCAATACCGTCATGAAAACGGCGCCTACCGAGTCGGTCGCGCCGACCCCTGCGCCGGCTGCGGCCAAGGCCGGTCACTGAATCGTAAGCCGCCGGGGACCGGAATCGCCGATATGCCACTCAACCTGAATATCGCCTCGTACAACATCCATAAAGGATTGTCGTTTTTTAACGGCCGCATGGTGGTGCGCGAGATGAAGGATCGACTCAAGACTCTCAACGCCGACATCGTGTTCCTCCAGGAGGTGCAGGGCGAACACGCCGGCCGGGCGGAGCGCTTTCAGGATTGGCCGGACCTGCCGCAACATGAATTCCTGGCCGGCGGCGCCTGGGCCGACATGGCCTACGGCAAGAATGCGGTCTACGACCAGGGCCATCACGGCAACGCCATCCTGTCCCGTTACCCCATACTGCGTTGGGAAAATGTCGACATCTCGTCCCACATCTTCGAGACCCGCGGTCTATTGCACTGCGAACTGGCGGTGCCCGGTCTGGAACAACCGCTACACGCCATCTGTCTGCACTTGGCGCTCAACGAGCAGGGGCGGCGCAAGCAGTTGCAGTTGATCTCCGAGCATATACGCGACCTGGCGCCGGACAACGCACCGCTCATCATGGCCGGCGATTTCAACGACTGGCGGCAGCGGGCGCCGGCCTATCTGGCCCATGAATTGGGCTTGAAAGAGGTCTTCGAGACGATACAAGGGCGCCCGGCGTTGAGTTTTCCTGCCGCCCTGCCGTTGTTTGCACTGGACCGCATCTACGTGCGTGGGTTCAGCGTCGCTTCGGCCCGTGTCTTGCACGGTTCCGCCTGGCGTCGCTTGTCCGATCATGCTGCACTGACTGCCCATTTGCGGCCGCAACCGGCCTGATCGAGAGCACCATGGCGCTCTGGGATGGCAACCGGATCACCCTGCTGCAAAGCGGCGAGCAGCATTTCCCGGCCTTGATTGCCGCCATCGACCAGGCGATAAGCGAGGTTCATCTGGAAAGCTATATCTACGCCGACGACGCGACCGGCCGCGCGGTTAGCCAGACGCTGGTCCGGGCGGCGGCGCGCGGGGTGAGGGTGCGTTTGCTGCTGGATGGCTATGGCGCACGGGGTTTCCCACAAGACCTGGCCAAGCAATTGCGCGCCGCTGGAGTCGCGCTGCTCTTCTTCCGCCCCGAACCGACCCGTTGGCGTTTCCGCCGCTACCGCCTGCGCCGGATGCATCGCAAGCTGGCCGTGATCGACGCTCGCGTGGCCTTCGTCGGCGGCATCAATATCATCGACGACTTCAATATGATTGGCGGCAACGAGCGGCGCTACGATTACTCGGTGCGAGCCGAGGGGCCGATAGTGCAGGATATTTATGCGTCCGTGCGGCGGCTGTGGCGGCTGGTGCGCTGGAGCCGGCTCGGCCGTCGCCCTGGAAGGTCGGCGCCCTTACCGATCTCGACGGCGATTGCCGGCGACCAGCGTGCGGAGTTTCTGGAGCGGGACACCATCCAGCACCGCCGGGACATCGAGGAGGCCTATCTGGCGGCCATCGCTAGCGCCCGGTCGGCGATCTTGATCGCCAACGCCTATTTCTTGCCTGGCCGCCGTTTCCGTCAGGCCTTGGTGGAGGCGGCAGCACGCGGTGTCAGCGTGGAGCTGGTATTGCAGGGGCGGACCGATCACCCATTGTTCCAACTGGCCGAGCGAGCTCTGTACCGTTATTTCCTGGAGCGCGGCGTCAAGATTTATGAATACCACGCCAGCGAGCTACACGCCAAGGCCGCCGTGGTCGACGACCGTTGGGCCACGGTCGGCTCCAGCAACATCGACCCGTTCAGCCTGTTGCTGGCCCGCGAGGCCAATGTCGCGGTGTACGACCCGGTCTTCGCCGAGCAATTGCGCGCCAGCCTGAAACAGGCCATGGCGACCGGGGCGCATCCTATCGAACGTCAGGCCTGGAGCCAGGTCTCGTGGTGGCGGCGCTTTGCTTCGTGGCTGGTATATGGGCTGGTGCGGCTGCTGATGGGCGTGCTGGGCCTGGCCGCGCGCGAGTAATCAGCCCTTGCGCGCCACCATCAGAAACACCGGATAGGCCCGCTCGCCGTCCGCCTGTGGCTTGATGATCTCGAACACGGTGCGAAAGTCGATCGGGCCGAAGCCAGCCTGGCCGGCCTTGGCCGCTAGGCTGGCGCGGTCAAAGCCGTGGTGGACATCGAACTGAGGGCCGTGGAAGGAACCGTCCTCCTGGTCCAGATCGGCGATGCACAGCCAACCGCCCGGATTGAGCAGGGTGTGGAAGATCGCCAGGATGTGCTCGGTGTCCGGGATGTGATGCAGGGTCATGGCCGAGTAGATCAGGTCGTAGCGCTCCTTGGGCAGCGGGTCGGCGGTCAGGTCGGCCTGGCGCACGGTCATGTTGGTCACGTCCTGGGCGGCGATCTTTTCGCGCAGCACATCGAGCATCCCGGCCGAGCTGTCCTTGAGGGTGATGCGGCCCAGCGCGTCCTTCAGCGGGAAGGACAACAGGCCGGTGCCGCAGCCATAGTCGAGGGCGGTCATCGAGGTATTCAAGGCGACCGCCGCCCGGATGGCGTCGGCGATCCGGTTGGCGCGGTCCTGAAAGACCGGATTGCTATCCCACTCGCGGGCCTTGTTGTCGAAATGACCAGCGGGCGCGCCGGCTTGATTGGCGGCGCTCATTTGCGTCCACCTAAAATCGAACCCATTACGCCGCGCAGGATGGCCCGTCCGACCTGGGTGCCGATGGTGCGCACGGTGCTTTTGGCCATGGCCTCCACCATGCCTTGGCGCCGGCCGGTGCCAAGCAGGATGTCGTTGATGAAGCCACCACCTTGCTTGGCTTCGGCCTTCGCCTCGACCTTGGCTTGCGCCTCGGCCTGGGCCTGAACTGCGGCTTGCTCGGTGCGCGCCTTGACAATCTCGTAAGCGGATTCGCGGTCGATGACCTTCTCATACACCCCGGCCACCAGCGACGACTGGATCAGGGCCTGGCGCTGCGCCGGGGTGATGGGGCCGATCTGGCCCTCGGGCGGCACGACGAAGGCGCGCTCGACCACGTTGGGCCGGCCCTTCTCGTCCAGGAAGGAGACCAGCGCCTCACCCACGCCCAGCTCGGTGATGGTCGTCTCTTCATCCAGCCGGTCGTTGTCGCGCAGGGTCTCGGCGGCGGCCTTAACCGCCTTCTGGTCACGCGGCGAGAAGGCGCGCAGGGCGTGCTGCACCCGGTTGCCCAGTTGCCCCAGCACCTTGTCCGGTACGTCAGCTGGGTTCTGGGTGACGAAATAGACGCCGACGGCCTTGGAGCGGATCAGTCGCACCACCTGCTCGATCTTGTCGACCAGGGCATCGGGCGCATCGGTGAACAGCAGGTGGGCCTCGTCGAAGAAGAACACCAGCTTGGGCTTGTCCAGGTCGCCGACCTCGGGCAACTTTTCATACAATTCGGTGAGTAGCCAGAGCAGCAGGGTGGCGTACATCTTGGGCGCCTGCATCAGCCGGTCGGCGGCCAGCACGTTGATGATCCCCTGGCCCCGCTCGGTCTGCATCAGGTCCTCGATGTTCAGCATCGGCTCGCCGAAAATCCGCTCGCCGCCTTGCGACTCCAGGGCCAGCAGACCGCGCTGGATGGCGCCAACGCTGGCGACCGAGATGTTGCCGTATTCGGTGGTGTATTCCTTGCCGTGGTCGCCAACGAACTGGAGCATGGCGCGCAGGTCCTTCAGGTCGAGCAGCAGCAGGCCGTTGTCGTCGGCGACCTTGAATACCAAATTGAGCACGCCGGCCTGGGTCTCGTTCAGTTCCAGCATCCGCGACAGCAGCAGCGGCCCCATATCGGAGATGGTGGCGCGGACCGGGTGGCCCAACTCGCCGAAGGCATCCCAGAAGGTAACCGGACTAGCCCTGTATTGGTGGTCGGTCAGGCCTAGTTTGGCAATCCGTTCCGTCACCTTGGCATTGTTGCCGCCGGCCTGGGAAATGCCGGACAGGTCGCCCTTCACGTCGGACATGAAGCAGGGCACACCGATGCGGGAAAAATGTTCCGCCAGCGTTTGCAGCGTCACCGTCTTGCCGGTGCCGGTCGCGCCGGTAATTAGACCGTGGCGATTGGCCATCTGCGGCAAAAGGAGAAGTTCGATCTTGTCGTTCTTGGCGATGAGCAGCGGGTCGGTCATGGCGGGTCTCCTAAGTTTGACGGCCGATTATAGGCGAGCATCGGGTTACTTCGATGGCCTGAATTAATCCCCCGTAGGAGTTGCGGTAGCCGGGAAAAACGTCATTCATCCTTGCTATCCCGCAGCACCTTGAACAACTCGCGGCTCGATTTGGGTGGTTTGCCCAGTTCGGCTTCCTTGCGGGCATTGCGGATGAGCTGGCGCATCTGCTGGGCGTCGCCGCCGGGGTGTTTGGTCAGCCATTCGGTCAGGGCGTCGTCGTCCTCCAGCAGGCGGGCGCGCCAGCGTTCCAGGGCGTGGAATTCGCCCTTGGCGACGCTGGACTCGCCCCGGATCGCCGCCAGTTGTTCGATGATGGGTTGTTCTTCGATATTACGCATGACCTTGCCGATGAATTGCATCTGCCGGCGCAGAGCGCCGTGGCTGGTGATGCGCTGGCATTCGAGCACCGCGCTACGCAGTTCCTCGGGCAGGTCCATCTTCTTGACCTGGTCCTTCGATAGTTGGACCAAGTCGCGGCCCATATCCTGCAAGGCGTCCGAATCGCGCTTGCGCTGGCTCTTGCTGGGCGGCCGGTCTTCCTCGAATTCTTCGGTGTGCTCGGTCATGGGATGCTTAGAATGTCTTGGTACTAAACGGATGAGTAATGGGCATGTGGATCAAGTCCGTAAACGGCTGCAAGCGATATTATGCAGCAGCCACCGCTTCGATGCCGCCCTTTCACTCCCGCGCCACCACCGTGTCGTATAGCCCATAGTGGGCCAGGCCCGTGTGGCTCTCGATTCCCGTATAGCGAAGTGATGCATCTTCGTAACGCCGAAAGGCGAAGACGGCCTGGTTCATTTGCTCGGTATTGAAAACCTTGAGACGGACGAGCAGGTGGAAGTCTTTGACCATCAATCCGGTGACCGCCAGAAACAGGTCCGGTTCTAGCTTGGTGATCACATCCTGCAACGTGTTTTCGCGGAAGTCGGTGAGGTACATGAACGCCGGAATGCGGGTGGCGAACTTGATCAGCTTCTCCTGCACCAGCTTGCGCTTGGACTTGTATTCCTTCTCTTCGTCGGAGAGTTCCTTCTTCTCCTTTGCCGACAAGTCCTTATCCTTCGCCTTGTTCTTGAGTTCCTTGACCTTCTCGCTCTTGTTGATGATCGTCTCGATGATATTGTCACCTAGCGAACGCCAGCCCTCGATCCGCTCCACGGCGGCCATCGCCTCGGCATTGTCCAGAATGCGGCGCAGCGTGTCGTTGTCCACATTCACCAGCAACGCAGACTCCCACTTGCGCGCCAGCAGCGTGGCCGATGTCCCCGCCATCGCGATGTCGAGAATGCCACCAGCGTCAATCTGCGTCATGTTCGCGCCGTCGTAGGCCAGCACGGGCAGGAACGATACGAGCTCCTTGACCGCGTTCTCCGGGTTCGGCTCGTTGGGCGACAGGCCGATCCCGTATTCTGAGAGTTGCCGCAGCGCGCGGGTGGGCGCAAAGTCAAACACGAAGCAGACGGGCTTGAGTATCTCATCTTCGTTCGGGTTGTCGCCGTTGGGGTTTTTGATCGACCACGCCGACTGCACGCGGAACGCGGCCTGAAAATAGGTCTCGGGTGATTTGAGATTGCGCAGCATCAGGATCGACGACCACTGCGCCACCGTGACCCCCGTGGTGAGCTTGCCGCACGAGAGCGTGATGGTCTTGGTGTCGAACCCGCTCCCTATCGCTTTGCGCACCGGTGGCAACGCCTCCAGCCCGATGCCCGCCGAGGCACCTGCGGCGACGACCACCTCGTAGTCATGCCAAAAGACGTTGTGCTTTTCCGCCAGCAGATTCCCCATCGCATGACAAGCCGCGACGTTGGGCAGGAACCAGAACGCGTGCTGCAAATAGGGCAGCACGCGCACATCCGAATACGGGAACGGTGGCCGCGTACCCGTCTTCAGATGCTCGACCGATTTGGGCGCGTAGCCCCCACGGATGATGTCCAGCCACTTCTGCACATCGCTCTTATGCTTGAATTGCGCGGTTTTGCCCGCGCCGGTCGCGGCGAAAAACTCGTTGAGGTCGAACTCGTCAAACTCGCCGCCGCTCGCAATGGCCAGAAGTTCGTCCGGCATCTGATACGTCAGCCGCCGCATTTGCGGCAGCGCACCGTAGGGGTTCCGCTGGCCCGGGTTCTTGGCGGGGTACGCTTCCTTGGCGCGCTGCTCGTCGGTGTACGTCCAGTTGAAAATCTGCTCCTCGATGAACTCACCGGTGGACAGCGCCTTGAACGGCGTGCCGGAGAGGTACAGGTAAGCCCGGGTGGTGATGGGCAGGAATTCGGTTTCCTTCTCCGAGAGCACGGTGAAGTCTTCGTTCATGTCCTCCAGTCCGGCGGCGTATTCGAGCTTGGCCTCCTTCTTCGCAACGGCCTCATCTTCGCCCTCGAACAGCTCTTTTGCGGTCTCGCGCCACGCGCCGAAGTGGTACTCGTCAAACACCACAAGGTCCCAATTCACCGTGTGCAGCCACTCGTTCCTGGGCTTGATGTTCCCCGCCGCGTCGCGGCCGAGCAGGTCCTGAAAAGAACCGAAATAGACAACCGGCTTCTTGGGGTCGATCTGTGTCGGATCGCCACCGGAGGATTTCGACAGATACTGCCACCCTTCAAAATCAACATGCGATTCAAGGTCGCTTTGCCAGGCATCCTCGACCGCGGGCTTGAACGTCACCACCAGCACCCGCTTGGCCTTCAGCTTCTTCGCCAACTGGTAGGTGGTGAAGGTCTTGCCAAAGCGCATCTTCGCGTTCCACAGAAAACGCGGGACGGCATTCTTGTCTTCGGCCCAGATCGAGTGGTAGTAGTCAGAAGTCTTGGCTACGGCATCAAGCTGCTCGCGGCGCATCGAGAAAGTTTCGTGATGCGTTCCCGTGAATTTCTGGCCGGTGCGCAGCTCGGCGAGCACGGTCTTAACCTCCTTGACCGAGCAACGCATCCACTCCAGCTCGACGTTCTCGAACCCCTTTCTCACCAGCGCCGCGCGCACTTCGTGATCGCTGAACAGGGTGCAGTCGTCGCGCTCTGCAGATTCTTCCAGCTCAATGCGATAGTTCTTGATGGCAGCGGTCTTAACCTGCTCGGCGACGCGCTGCTTCACATTGCGCGTCGTTTGCCCCACCTTGAGCAATCCCTTGTGCGCCGCGTCATCAATCGAGTAGGCGTAAATGCGTGGGCGGGCTTCAGGCTTGGGCGCGAGGATTTCCTCGATGGGCTTGCTCATGACGGCCTCTCGATGATTTCCCAGTAGCCAGCTTTGTCCGAACCGATGCGCTGGATTCGTCCTTGCTCACGCAGAGCTTTGAGGTGGCGTTTGATGGTTTTATCGGCCACGCCCAAAGCCAGCGCCATTTTTTGCGCACTGGCTTTTGGATTGGCTCGCAGCAATACCAGAATCTTGGCTGCAACTTTATTTACAGGGACATTTACAGGGACATTTACAGGGACATTTACAGGGATATTTGCACCGACATCCGCCACAGTCTCCGCCGCCACATCAATGTATTTGTAGAGCGAATTGGCGATGGCATCGAGCATGAAGCCAATGAAGGGGCGGCAATCCACCATGCCGGCATGTGAATCCTGCAACGCTTGGTAGTACAGCGCCTGGTTGTGATGCACCAGCGTTTCAATCGGCATCCAGGCAAACAGCGGGTTCCATTTTGAAAGAATCAGCGTCTGCCACAGCCGCCCGATGCGACCGTTGCCATCGCGGAAGGGGTGGATGTATTCCAGCATGTAGTGGACGGCGGAACTCTTGATAAGCGGGTGCGCCGCGCTGGACTTCCCCCAGTCCAGGAGTTGCCCAACCAGCGCGGGGACTTGGGCCGAAGGCGCGCCGCGATGCAACGGTGTGCCATCGTGGCCGACAACCGCCACGCTCACGCTGCGGAACTGCCCTGATTCGCCGATTAGCGTATCGGTCAGGCGAGCATGGGCCTGCAACAAATCGTCCACCGACCAAGGGTCAAAGCCGGTGATTTCGTTGTAGGCGTGCCAGGCGTTCTGCACCTCTTTGATGTCCTTGGGCGGCCCCCAGACCGGTTTGCCGTTAATGACATCGGTTACCTGGCCCAAGGTGAGCTGGTTGCCTTCAATGGCGGTCGAGGCATGCACCGAGAGAATGCGGTTGAGCTTGCGCAGGTGCAGCACATCGCCGGACTGCTCCTCGCTGATCTTGACGCGCTCCAGCAAGGCGTGAATCGCGCCGATTTTTTCGTGCCACCGGGGGTCTTCCGTATAAAACCTCTCCAGCGGTGTCATGAGCAGACCTCCGGCTTGGGCGCGAGGATTTCCTCGATGGCGGGCTTACTCATCGGCGCTGTCCTCAAGGGCGGATTCAATGAGGCATCGTTCTTTTTCGATCTCCAGCCGGAGTTGTTCTTCCGTCGGCAGATTGGGCAGGTATTTGGAAGCAAAAATCTGCCTGTTCTCGTTCAGGATCGAATATTTGGCCACCGCTTCGCCTTTGTCCGAGCAGAGCAGCAGGCCAATGGTGGGATTATCGCCGGGGATTTTGAACCGGTCTTCGTAAAGCCGCACATAGCCGTCCATCTGCCCGACATCGGCATGGGTGAGCTTGCCCATTTTCAGATCAAGCAGCAGAAAGCACTTCAGAACATAGTTGTAGAAAACCAGATCGATATAGAAATCGTCGTCACCGAAGCGGATGTGCTTTTGCCGGGCGACAAAGGAAAACCCCTTGCCCAGTTCCAGCAGGAAGCTTTGCAGGTTGTCGATAATCGCCTGTTCGAGCCGGCTTTCATGCAGATCAGGCGCATCGGGAAGCCCGAGAAACTCCAGCACCATCGGCGACTTGAGCAGGTGGGATGGCTCAACCCTTTCGCCGGGCAGGCGCTCCCTGCCGACGGGCAGCAGCCCCTTCTCGCCGCGATTGGCAACAATCCGGTCATAGTAAAAGCTGTGAATCTGCCTTTCCAGTTGCGCCTTCGACCAGCCGCATTCGCTGGCTTCCCGCTCGTAGAAATCGCGGGCGGCCACATTTTCCACGCGCATCAGGGCACGGTAATGCGACCAGGAGAGGTGCGGCGAGAAACCGTGTGGCAATTCGTCACCCGCCGGGTGACTTTTCTGCGCTGGAAGCAATTCCATCCCCAATGGGGATACTTTTTCCGTATCGCCAAATTCTCTTCCCGACGGGGGGGGAATCTGTGTCATGCCGGATTCCCTCCCCGCCGGGGAGGGAATTGCTTCTATTGAAGATTCCACGCCCACCGGGAGTGATTTCTCCGGATATCCGCAAGTGTCGGAAGAATCCTTACCCATTGGGGAGGAAGTTGTAACCCTCTCCGAATAAGCGAGAAAGAAACGCCTGAAATTCTGTAAGCTCTGCTCCGAAAACCCTTTCCCATACCGCTCCGTCAGCCGTGCGGAGAGCTCTTCGACGACCCTTTTGCCATACTCTGCCCGCTCCGCGCCCCCCTGCAAGGCCTCGACAATCTCACGCCCGATCAGCCAGTAGGCCAACACCATGTTGGTGTTCACGGCCCGGACGACATTCCCCCGCGCCTGTTCAAGGATGGAAACGACGCGCCCGAAGAGCGCGTCCGGCTTGGGCGCGAGGTTTTCCCTGTTGGCCTTACTCATCGTCGCCTGCGTCTTTGACGGCTTTATCGAATAGTTCGCTGTCGTGCGCTGCGACCTGTGACTCGATAAAGGCGATCTCGTCCTTGGTCAGCCCATAGCGCTTGTAGAGCTTGGCGTCGGTCCACTCTTGGTCGAGAGGCAGGTCCGGTATGAATGCGTACACATCGCGCGTGGCGTGCTGCGTGGCCTTGCGGAGAGAAACCAGAAATCGAGCAAACCGAGTGCGCAGATATTGGGCGTAGTTGAGCGCCATCGTCTCATTGTCGAAGTGGCCGGCAACAAGGTAGGTCTCGGTACACGCGGTACCCGGCTCGGCAATGATCGGTTTGCTGAGGAACTTGGTCTCGATCGCCGCACTGGTTCCCTGAACGGCTGTCATCAGCACCTTCCACTCGTCTATCCAATCCGAGTTGACCGAAATTCCAGTGCGCTCGACCCAGCTAACTTTCTGTGACCCAAATAGCTTCACTGGCTCCTTTAGGCCCTTCGCTTCAGGCTTGCCATGAAAGAATGTGCGGAGCCCAAACGGCTTGCCGGTGGACACACGCTTATCAAGCGTTGGCTCACCCATCGCCCTGACTTTGTCCAAGATAGAAACTGCCTCGTTGCGTCGGACGAGGATGTCATATGCATCAAGATGACGAGCAACCGCAGGCCCCGTTGGTTGCCCATCCCAGATCGTCTGCACCTCGCACGGCCCATTGTGTTCGCGATCCCACAGGAAATACGAGATGCCGCCACGAATCTTCACGCCCGGAAAACCCTCGTACAACTTTGGATAGTCCACGATGCGATGCATACGCTTGTCCGAAAGCATCTTCTCCCGGTATTTGTCGAGACCCTTGCCACCCGCCATCCAGCGAGACGGCGTCACGAAGACGGCATAGCGCGGCTCAAGATCAAGGGCCTTTTCCACAAACATCTGATAGATGGGCGCCGCGCTCGTGCCGTAGCCGCCATCGCTCAACTGGTATGGCGGGTTTCCAATGATGACGTCGAACTGCATATCGTCTCCAAACAACTCGGCAACCCGAGTCTTGATGTCGTCGGTGTGAATGAACGCGTAGGCATGGGTTTCCAGCCCTTCGCCGCGATCCAGTGCGCTCTGACTTGCCCCACAAAACGTGCATTTGCCATTGGCCCACGCATGTTCGGTGCGCTCGAACCAGATATTGCCCGCCTCACCGTCAAAGCCCTTGGCAATAGAGTGCGATCCGTTGGCGTGCTTCGAGCAATACACGCTGCGCCGCGCCAGCAGGCTGGTGAGATGGGAGATGCCGATGCCGAACACCTGCTTGGTCAGGATGTGATTGACCCGTTTTTCAAGGTTCGGCATTTCGTCTGCAAGGCCTTTGTTCAGTCGGCTGGTAATTTCCCGCAGGAACACGCCCGACTTGGCGCACGGGTCGAGGAATTTCACGGTTTTGTCCGCCCAGATATTCGCCCCGTTGTGGCTGGCCGCCCACGCTTCGGCAAGGGTATCGAGCATCTTGTTGGCGAACTCTGGCGGGGTGAATACCTCGTCGTTGGAAAGATTGGCAATGCAGGTCAGCACATCAGGATTGCGACCGCGCAGGGTGAAGGCAACTTGTTCGCTCATGTGGGGTTGTCCTCTTCCTGCTGCGACCAATCAAGGATGTGGCGGCGTTCGAGTTCGCTCTGAAGCTCCTCTTCGCTGGGGAGGACGAGGCGATATTTGGAAGCAAAGAGCTGCTGGCTTTCCCTGAGAACGGAGTAGTGGACCAGTGTTTCGTCCTTGTCGGCGCAGAGGATGATGCCGATGGTTGGGTTATCGTCTTCGCCGCGCTTGAGATCATCGAACATCCGCACATACATGTCCATCTGCCCGATATCGGCGTGGGTGAGTTTTTTCGTTTTCAGGTCGATGAGGACGAAGCACTTGAGCAGGTAGTTGTAGAAAACGAGATCGACGTAGAAATGGGTGGTCTCGGTGCTGATGCGGAACTGGCGTCCCACGAAGGAGAAGCCTTTGCCGAGTTCCATGAGAAAGTCGCGCAGGCGGGTGACGAGTGCATCTTCGAGCTGGCGTTCGCTGGGCAATGCCCCTTCCGGAAGGCCGAGAAATTCGAGGATATAGGGGTCCTTCAGGAGATGAAGCGGATTGACCTCCTGAACTGCCGGAGTGGCAGATTGGGGGGCTTTCAGCAGACGCTCGAAGCTGCGCGTTTCGATAGCACGTTCCAGGGCGCGGGAAGTCCATTGCTGGCGGGCAGTTTCCTCAATGTAGTAGTCCCTGGCCTGCTGATTTTCGACCCGCATGATCAGCCGCCAATGTGTCCAGCTCAATTCGCTACGCAGTGCGTAGCGATTTCCCGCGTCGGGAAAGGTGAGGTAGAACTGCCTGAAATTTCTGAGATTGGCGACGGACATGCCGCTACCGAATTCTTCGCCGAGGGCGCGCGCAAGGTGGTGGATCAGTTGGCTGCCGTATTCTGCACGGACGGCTCCGCCCTGCTCCTCTTCGACGATGCGGCGACCGATGCGCCAGTAGGCTTCCACCATGGCGGAATTGGCGGCAGCATAGGCTTTGCCTCGTGCATCTTGCAGGATGGCGCGGACATCTTCGAACAGGCGGGATGACATGGATGGAAGCTCGCTCATACGCCCGTCCCTTCCAGTCGCAGTGCGTCCGCTTGACTTGTAATTGCGGCGAATCCGCCATAATTAAAATCCGAGTTGTGAACCTGCTCCCAGATACCAATGAATTCCACGGTGTTGCGGTTGCGCAGCCAGTCGGAGATGAAAAAATCCCCGTCCTTGGCTCTGAGCATGTCCGTCAGCGAGATGAAGTCCTTGTCGCCCTCGGAATAGACTGTGATGGACGTGCCTTTCACATCGATCTGGGCCATGTTTAATCTCCCTCCAGCGTAGCCAGTTCGCTTACCGTCATCGGCGGATAGGTCTTCGTCGGCTGGAATATCTCATGCTTGCCGAGGTGGGCAAAGAGCGAATCTTCGGCACTGAAGGCCGACGAACCGGTCAGCACGTCAAAGCGAAAATCGCGGCGCTGAAACTTGCCCTTGCCGAGGTAGCCCCATTCGGCAAAAGTAATCGGCTCGCCAGTGTTGACGCACATCGTCAAGGCATCACCGTGGACTAGATTCTGCGATAACACATAGAAAGCGGCGCGGAACAGGTCATCCGACTCATCAATGTTCAGATACTCGGCGAGAATATCCAACATGTTTGCACGGCACTCGGCGATGTTGTCTGCCAGAAGCTCGATGCCGTAGATGCACATCAGCGCGTAAAGCGCATAGTGCCGACGCTCGAAGTCCGACTTGCCGTACTTGAGTTCCACGGCGGCAAGCTTGTGCCGCAGTATCTGCACCAGGAAATTGCCGCTGCCGCATGCCGGTTCCAGAAAGCGGGAGTCGATACGCGCCGACTCGTCCTTCACAAGGTCGAGCATGGCATCGACCATCCATGCGGGAGTGAATACCTCTCCGTGGTCGGCGACCCGTTGTTTGGACTTGATCGCCGCGAATGATGTTGCATGCGACTGCAAGTGCTTTATGAACGGGTCTGGGGCCATCTTGGTGCCTTGATGCTGAGGCAAACATTCTACTATCGGTGTAGCGATGAGATCGTCTAACGTTGATATGATGCGAGCTTTCCATTCAAGATCAGACCGCCATCGTGCCCGAAAAGCATTTTTCCTACTCCGATACCCTGTTGCGCGACCTGGCTGGCAAGGTGCTTGACCTGGCCCGCAAAGCCGGCGCGACGGCCGCCGAGGTGGAGGCCTCCGAGGGCTTCGGCCAGAGCGTCAATGTGCGCAAGGGCGAGGTCGAGACCATCGAGTTCAACAAGGACAAGGGCGTTGGCGTGACAGCCTACCTGGGGCAGCGGCGCGGCCATGCCTCGACCTCGGATTTCTCCGCCGAGGCGTTGGGCCGGACCGTGGACAAGGCCCTGGCCATCGCCCGCTTCACCGCCGAGGACGATTGCGCCGGGCTGGCCGACGCCGACCTGCTGGCGCAGGAAATCCCGCAACTGGACCTGCACCATCCCTGGGATTTGCCGGTGGACGCGGCGATTGAATTGGCGCGTACCTGCGAGGCGGCGGCCCTGGCGGTGGACGGTCGCATTACCAACTCGGAGGGTGCGGGGGTCAGCGTCCAGGAATCGCAGTTCGTTTACGCCAATTCGCTCGGCTTCATGGGCGGTTATCCCGGCTCGCGGCACAGCCTGTCCTGTGCGGTGATCGCTGAGGATAAAAGCGGTATGCAGCGCGATTACTGGTATACCACGGCGCGTGAGGCGGGCGATCTGGACAGCCCCGAGTCGGTTGGCCGGCGTGCCGGCGAGCGCACGGTGCGGCGCCTCAATGCCCGCAAGCTGGCGACCCGTCAGTGCCCGGTGTTGTTCGAGGCGCCGTTGGCCGCCGGCTTGATTGCCAGCTTTGTGTCGGCGGTGTCGGGCGGGCATCTGTATCGCAAGTCCAGCTTTCTGCTCGATAGCCTGGGTCAGTTGGTGTTCCCCGATTTTGTCCAAATCCAGGAGCGGCCATTCATCGTCAAGGGTCTGGCCAGTGCGCCGTTCGATTCCGAGGGTGTGGCGACACGGGACCGCGACGTAGTCAAGAACGGCATGGTGCAGGGCTATTTCCTGTCCACCTACAGCGCTCGCAAGCTGGGCATGAAAAGCACCGGCAATGCCGGCGGCAACCACAACCTGATCGTACCTTCGACCGGCGAGTCGTTCGACGAGCTGTTGCAGAAGATGGGCACAGGGCTCCTGGCGACCGAGCTACTCGGCCACGGTCTCAACCTGGTGACCGGCGATTATTCGCGTGGCGTGGCTGGCTTCTGGGTCGAGAACGGCGAGCTGGCCTATCCGGTGGAAGAGATCACCATAGCCGGCAACTTGAAGGCCATGTTCATGGCCATCCAGGCCATCGGCAGCGACACTGAAGTGCGTGGCTCGCGGCGGGTCGGCTCGATACTCATCGACCGCATGACTGTGGCGGGCAACTGAGGTGGTGGCGCTACTTCGTTTATCCCGAGTCATTGACGCGATCAATGAACGGGTCGGTCGGGCGACGATGTGGCTGGTGTTGTTGGCGGCTCTGGTGTCGGCGGGCAATGCGCTGTTCCGCTACAGCTTCAACATGAGTTCCAACGCCTGGCTGGAGATCCAGTGGTATCTGTTCGCGTTGATCTTTCTGCTCGGCGCTGGTTACACCCTCAAGCACAATGGCCATGTCCGCATCGACGTGCTCTATGGCCGACTTGCGCCGCGCACGCGGGCCTGGATCGACTTGGCGGGCAGTCTGCTGTTTCTGTTGCCGACCGCAGGCTTGATCGCCTGGCTGAGCTGGCCCGCGTTGTTGGATTCTTACTTGATAGGCGAGATGTCGTCGGATGCCGGCGGCCTGTCGCGTTGGCCAATCAAGTTGGCCATCCCGGTTGGCTTCACGTTGCTGGCCCTGCAAGGGCTGTCCGAGGCGATCAAGCGGCTGGCCTTCCTGCTGGGTAAGGGGCCCTTGCCGGGCGAGCAGGCGGAGGAGGTGGCATGAGCTTCGAGATCATGGCGCCACTGATGTTTGTGGGGCTGATCGTGTTTCTGTTGCTCGGCTATCCGGTCGCCTTTTCCCTGGCGGCGAATGGTCTTTTATTCTCCTTGATCGGTATCCAGTCCGGCTTCTTCGAGTTCTCGTTGCTTCAGGCCTTGCCGGAGCGCGTCTATGGCATCATGGCCAATGCCACCTTGCTGGCGATTCCCTTCTTCACCTTCATGGGGTTGATCCTGGAGCGCAGCGGCATGGCCGAGGAGTTGCTGGAGACCATGGGCCAATTGTTCGGCGCGGTGCGCGGCGGCCTGGCCTACGCGGTGATCTTTGTCGGCGCGCTGCTGGCGGCGACCACTGGCGTGGTGGCGGCCTCGGTGATCGCCATGGGGCTGATCTCGCTGCCGATCATGCTGCGCTACGGCTATGACAAACGGCTGGCGACCGGCATCATTGCCGCCTCCGGCAGCCTGGCCCAGATCATTCCGCCATCCCTGGTGTTGATCGTGCTGTCCGATCAACTGGGCGTTTCGGTCGGCGATATGTATCGTGGCGCGCTGGTCCCGAGCCTGCTGCTCACCGGCCTATATGTCGGTTATGTGTTGGCGGTCACCTTGCTCCGGCCGGCGGCGGCCCCGGCCTTGCCGGTTGAGGCGCGCACCCTCAGGGGCGGGGCGCTGGCCAGCAGTGCAATGGTTACTATATTGCCGCCGCTGGCCCTGATCTTTCTGGTGCTGGGCACCATCTTCCTGGGCGTCGCGACGCCCACCGAAGGCGGCGCCATGGGTGCGGTGGGGGCGTTGGCGCTGGCCACGATGAAGCATCGGCTTAGCCTCGACCTGTTGCGTCAGGCGATGGATTCCACCGCCAAGCTCACCACCTTCGTGGTCTTCATCCTGATCGGCTCGACGGTGTTCTCGCTGGTATTCCGGGGTGTCAACGGTGACCTCTGGGTGGAGGGTTTGCTGACGGCCCTGCCGGGCGGCGCGCTGGGCTTCCTGCTGGTGGTGAACCTGCTGGTATTCTTACTGGCCTTCTTCCTGGACTTCTTCGAGATCGCCTTCATCATCGTGCCCTTGCTGGCGCCGGTGGCCCATAAGCTGGGCATCGACCTGGTCTGGTTCGGGGTGCTGCTGGGCGTCAACATGCAGACCTCGTTCCTGCACCCGCCCTTCGGCTTCGCCCTGTTCTATCTGCGCAGCGTGGCGCCCAAGGCGATACGGACCAGCGACATCTACTGGGGCGCGATCCCCTTCGTAGTGGTGCAGGTGCTGATGGTGATCCTGATCCTGACCTTTCCGGGATTGGTGCGGAGCGGCCTATAAGGTCAATGAGACAGATTTTTCAACAAGGAGCAGAAAATGGCAGGTAAACTGATTATCGAAGACCTGATTGTGGGCGAAGGCGATATGGCCGAGGCCGGATGCACGGTGAGCGTGCATTACACCGGTTGGCTGGAGAACGGCGCCAAGTTTGATTCCAGCAAGGACCGCAACGAGCCGTTCGATTTTCCGCTCGGTCGTGGCCATGTCATCCCCGGCTGGGACCAGGGTGTCGCCGGCATGAAGGTGGGCGGCAGCCGCAAGTTAACCATTCCGCCGCACCTGGGCTATGGCGAGCGCGGCGCCGGCGGCGTGATCCCGCCCAACGCGACGCTGATCTTCGATGTGGAATTGCTGGCGGTAGGCTGAGGCGACGCCGGGCAATGAAAAAGGACGGGCTTGCCCGTCCTTTTTCATTTGTGGCGCCGGTTTATTTCAGGCCAGCGATATAACCGGCAACCTCATCCAGTTCCGAATCGGACAGGGCCTTGGCTGGTGCAGTCATGACGGCACTCATCGGCCCGACCTTTTCACCCTTGCGATATTTCTCCAGCTTGGCCTTCAGGTCGGCGGCGGATTGGCCGACCAGTTTGGGGAAGGTGCCCTGACCCTGGGCTTGCTGGCCATGGCAGCCGGCGCAGGCGGTCTTGAACTTGGCTTGCCCAGCGTGGCTGACTGGCGCAGGTTTGGCGCTGGGAGTCGGAGCAGGCGTAGGCGCGGGGACGGGTTTGGCGATGGCGGTCGGCGTAGGCACAGGTGCGGCAGGACTGGCTGTTGTAGCCGCCGGGATTGGCGCAGGGACAGGCATACTGGCGGGTTTGGTTGCAGGTTTGGCGGTGGATACCGGAACAGGCGCTGGTACTGGCACGGCCGGTGCAGGGGCTGCGGCACTGGCAGGCTGGTCGGTGGCGGCCGGCGCACTGACCGCCGGCGGGTTGACCTCGGCGGTCTGAGGCAGACTCGCTTCCTTGTTGCCGCAGGCGGCAAGGCCCAGTGTCGTGAGGGTGGTCAGAAGGACGGTGTATTTCATGTTGGTTCTCCTTATTTATTGACGAAATTATCGTAGCTGGCCTCGGCCAGCTTGAACCATTGAATCTCGGCGTCGCGGTAGGGTTTCCACTGCGTATATATCTTGCGAAAGGCCTCGTTTTTGGCCGCTTCGGCCTCGTAGAGTTCAAAGGCCGCCTTCTCCGCCGCCGCCATCACGTCCTGCGGGTAGGCATGTAATTGCACGCCGGCCGCCAGCAGATGTTTCAGGGCGATTGGGTTCTTGTGATCGTAGGCGGCCAGCATGTTGACATTGGCCTCGGCGGCGGCGGCCTCGAAAGCCTGCCGGTAGGCCTCGGGCAAGGCGTTCCATTTATCGATGTTGACGTAGAAGGATAGCTGCGGGCCGCCTTCCCACCAGCCGGGGTAGTAATAGTGTTGGGCGATCTTGGCGAAGCCCAGCTTCTCATCGTCATAGGGGCCGACCCACTCGGCGGCGTCGATGGCGCCACGCTCCAGCGAGGGGTAGATGTCGCCGCCGGCCAGGGTTTGCGGCACTGCGCCCAGCTTGGCCATGATCTGGCCGCCGATGCCGGGGATGCGCATCTTCAGACCCTGGAGGTCAGCCAGGGATTTGATCTCCTTGCGAAACCAGCCGCCCATCTGCACGCCGGTGTTGCCGCCGGGAAAATTGACGATGTTGCTGGTCTTGAATAGCTCGCGGGTCAGCTCCAGGCCGCCGCCGTAATACATCCAGGCGTTTTGCTGGCGGGCGCTGAGACCGAAGGGAATGGCCGTGTCGAAGGCATAGGCCATGTTCTTGCCGACATAGTAATAGCTCGCGCTATGGCCGCATTCCACGGTGCCCTGCTGCACCGCGTCCATGACCTGAAGCCCTGGTACGATCTCGCCGCCGGCGTAAACGCGAATCTGGAATTTGCCGGCGGTGATCTTGTCCAGCCGGTTGGCCAGCACCTCGGCCGCGCCGTAGATGGTGTCCAGACTCTTGGGAAAGCTGGAGGCCAGGCGCCAGCGGATGGTGGGCAGTTCGCCGGCGGCGCCGGCCGCCTCTTTCTTGCTACACCCTTGCAGGGCCACGGCGGCGGAGGCGGCCAGGCTGGCGCCCGCGCCTTTGAGGAAATCACGACGTTGCATGAGTACGCTCCCTAAATTAGAAACGATGAAATTATACGGCCTTGCGAAAGATCAGGTCCCAGACGCCATGGCCCAGCTTCAGGCCGCGGCGCTCGAATTTGGTGAGCGGGCGGTAGCTCGGCCGGGGCGCGAAATCCTGCTCGGTGTTGCGCAAGGATTGCTCGCCGGACAAAACGGTCAGCATTTGCCAAGCGTAATCCTCCCAGTCGGTGGCCAGGTGCAGGTAGCCACCTGGCTTCAGCTTGCGGGCCAACAGGGCGACCAACTCGGGCTGGATCAGCCGGCGTTTATGGTGCTTCTTTTTTGGCCACGGGTCGGGGAAGAAGATGTGGATGCCGTCCAGCGAGCCATCCGCCAGCATCCGGTTGAGCACCTCCACGGCGTCATGCTGGATGATCCGCAGGTTGCCGAGATTACCTTCACCGATGCGTTTCAACAGCGCGCCGACGCCAGGGGTATGCACCTCCACGCCGAGATAGTCGGTGTCCGGCTGGCTGGCGGCGATGGTGGCGGTGCTGTCGCCCATGCCGAAGCCGATCTCCAGAATCCGGGGCGCGACGCGGCCGAAGACGGCATCGAGGTCCAGCAGCTCGGGCGAGTAAGGGATCAGAAAACGCGGTCCCAGGTCGGCCAGGGCGCGGGCCTGGCCGGTGCCCATGCGGCCGGCACGCAAGACAAAGCTTTTGACCGAGCGGCGGACCTGCTCCGGCAGCAGGGTATCGATCATCGAATCAGGAACCAATCAGCCCGCTGGTGGGCGACGACGGACTGGCCTGGTACAGTTTCTTCGGCATCCGGCCGGCCAGGAAGGCCTCGCGTCCGGCCTCGACCGCCTTTCGCATGGCCCCGGCCATTAGCACCGGATGCTGTGCCCCGGCAATGGCGGAGTTCATCAGCACCGCCGCGCAGCCCAGCTCCATGGCAATGGCGGCATCCGAGGCGGTGCCGACACCGGCATCGACCACCACCGGCACCTGCAAACGGTCGATGATGATTTGCAGATTCCAGGGGTTGAGGATGCCCATGCCGGAGCCAATCAGGGAGGCCAATGGCATCACCGCGACGCAGCCGATGTCTTCCAGTTGCTTGGCGATGATCGGGTCGTCCGAGCTGTAGACCATCACCTTGAAGCCGTCCTTGACCAGCACCTCGGCGGCCTTGAGGGTCTCGACCACGTTGGGATACAGGCTCTGCGGGTCGCCCAGCACCTCCAGCTTCACCAGGTCGTGGCCGTCCAGCAGTTCACGGGCCAGGCGCAGGGTGCGGATGGCGTCGTCGGCGGTGTAGCAGCCGGCGGTGTTTGGCAAGTAGGTGTATTTCGACGCTGGCAGTGCGTCGAGCAGGCTGGGCTGGTTGGGGTCCTGACCGATATTGGTACGGCGGATCGCAACGGTGACGATCTCAGCGCCCGAGGCCTCGATGGCCAGTCGCGTCTCTGCAAAATCCCGGTACTTGCCGGTACCCACCAGCAAACGGGAGGAATAGGCCTTGCCGGCGATAACGAGTTGATCCATGTTTTTTCCAATACAAGGAGCGGCCTGGGCCGCGAATATCAGCCGCCGCCCACGGCCACCACAATCTCCAGTCGGTCGCCATCGGCGAGCGATGTGCTGGCGTGTCGGCTCCGGGGCACGATCTCACCGTTTAACTCGACGGCAAGCCGCTTACCGGTCAGTTCGAGTCGGTCCAGCAACTGGGAAACTAAGAAGGGCGAGTCGATGCGTTGCGCTGCGCCATTGACGGTTATCTCTATCATTAAAGCGCCGAAATCCAGTAACATTCGGGCTTCCAAGCTTATCACGCGGGTGTAGCTCAATGGTAGAGCTCTTGGTTCCCAACCAAGTGACGAGGGTTCGATTCCCTTCACCCGCTCCACGCAATCTGCCCAAGATTCATTTCATGTTAGCCATCGACAATTCCCTGGACATCATCAAACGCGGCTGCGACGAGCTTCTACTTGAAGCTGAACTGGTCGAGAAACTGAAACGCGGCAAGCCGCTCCGGATCAAGGCCGGCTTCGACCCGACCGCGCCAGATCTCCACCTCGGCCACACGGTGCTGATCAACAAGCTGCGCCAGTTCCAGGAACTGGGCCATGAGGTGATGTTTCTGATCGGCGACTTCACCGGCATGATCGGCGACCCGACTGGCAAGAACGTCACCCGCAAACCGCTTACCCGCGACGACGTGATCGAGAATGCCCGGACCTACGAGCAGCAAATCTACAAGATACTCGACCCGGAAAAGACCCTGGTGATGTTCAACTCAAGCTGGATGGGTGAGATGGATGCCGCCGATCTGATTCAGTTGGCCGCCAAACATACCGTGGCACGGATGCTGGAACGCGATGATTTTTCCAAACGCTACCGTGGCGGCCAGCCGATTGCCATCCATGAGTTTCTCTATCCGTTGATCCAGGGCTATGACTCGGTGGCCATGAAGGCCGACGTGGAACTGGGCGGCACCGACCAGAAGTTCAATCTGCTGGTCGGTCGCGAACTGCAAAAACACTATGGCCAAGAGCCGCAGGTAGTCCTGACCATGCCTATCCTGGAGGGGCTGGACGGCATCCAGAAGATGTCCAAGTCGCTGGGCAACTACATCGGTATCAATGAGCCGCCGAACGAGATGTTCGGCAAGCTGATGTCGGCCTCGGACGCTCTGATGTGGCGCTATATCGAGCTGCTCTCATTCGAATCGCTGGCAACGGTCCGGCAATGGCGGCTGGATGTCGAGGCTGGACGCAATCCGCGTGACATCAAGGTGATGTTCGCCCAGGAAATCATTAGCCGTTTCCATGATCGTGCTGCCGCTCTGAGCGCATTGGTCGACTTCGAGGCGCGCTTCCGGCAAGGCGCCATACCGGACGACATCGCCGAGCTGGCCCTGGATGGCGGCGTGGCGGGCTTGCCGATACCGCAACTGCTCAAGCAGGCCGGCCTGGTGGCCAGCACTTCGGAAGCCATGCGCCAGATAGAGGGTGGCGGCGTCCGGCTGGATGGCGAAAAGGTCGGCGATAAAGGGCTTGTCGTGGCCAAGGGCGCAACGGTGGTGGCGCAAGTCGGCAAGCGCAAATTCGCTCGCGTGACGGTCTCTTGAACTTATTTCAATAAAGTTACAAAAAGCGCTTGACCGACATTTTTCGGTCCGTATAATGCGCCCCTCTCGCTGCTCAAGCAGCAACGCAAAACAGCGAGAACTGATCTTTAAAAACATGAAACAGCCTTAAGAAGTGTGGGCATTGGGCAGAGGTGGAAGCTAGTCTTTAGTGGCTAGTGGAAGCGAAGAGAAGTACCTGATGCTTGACACTTATTGAAGTTAAT
>Ga0210014_1000048_pt1 | contig 100092 bp, 96 predicted proteins | sample CryGeymeta201519_FD_183983 | JGI IMG/M metagenome (GOLD analysis project Ga0210014, IMG submission 183983) | Groundwater microbial communities from Crystal Geyser aquifers in Utah, USA - Crystal Geyser metaG 2015-19 (SPAdes) (version 2) | ecosystem: Environmental > Aquatic > Deep subsurface >...
TATTATTTACGGGGATGTGTTGGAGCGGTTGCACGACCCGTGGAGGGTGCTTGCAAAGCAGCGCAGGTTTTTATCGGCAAACGGGCAAATCCTGGCCGCGCTGCCCAATACCTTGTATTTCCCGGTTATAAAAGACCTCTTACAGGGGCACTGGCACTACGAAAAGGATGGAGTGCTCGATACGACAAACCTGCGGTTCTTCACCCTGCGCGAGATCGTGCACATGTTCAGGTGGGCGGGGTATCAGGTCGAGCAGGTCGAGGGCCTTACGAACGGCCTTGCCGACTTTGATGAGGCGCACGAGTTTATAAAAAGGTTGAAGCCGCTTGATATTGTCCCGGAGAGTTTTGCGGCCGAGGTGCAATATGCCCAGTACGTGGTTATCGCGAAAAAGGCTAAAGCGGATAGTAGACAGGGGGCGGGTCTGTGTCTCGTGAAAAAGTAACGAGTATCGTTATATTCGCTTCCGATGGGCTTGAATATACCAAGGCCTGTGTTGAAAGCGTGCTTAAATATACCCGGTGGCCGTTCGAGCTCGTTTTGGTCGATATCGGGGCGGTGGATGGAACGGCGACGTATTTCGACTCGCTACCCAAGGCCAAAGTCATAAAAAACGAGGCGGGTTTGGGATTTGCCAAGTTGTATAATCAGGCGGTTAAACTTGCCTCCGGGGACTACTTGCTTTTCTTGGAGGGGAATGCGGTAGTTACCGCAAACTGGCTTGATAATTTACTTATGTGTATTGAGAGTGATTCCAAGATCGGCTTTGTCGGGCCGATGTCGAACCTTGCGGTGGAAGGCCAGGTGGTGCGGGTTTCATACGGTGCTTCTATCGTCGCAATGCATAAATTCGCCAAAAGATTTAATAAGCGGGATACGTTAAAGCATGTTGAAGTCGACGTGCTTGCCGGTTTTTGTCTCCTGGCTCGGAAGTCTGCGGTTGAGAAAATCGGTCTTTTGCCTGATAATTCGGGCGCAAGCGGCCTCGATTATATAGGCTACTGTAAGAGAGCGCGATCCGTGGGCTTTAAGCTCATCCGTGCGGGAGATACATTTGTCCATCATTGCGGTGACTCCATAACCGGCGCGAGGTTGGACGGACCGTATGCTTTAGCGCAGGCCGGTGGTTCGACCGCTGAGAAACGCGGCAAAAACAACGCAGTCGGCACCCATGAATTGATGGTCGTAAAATCAGCAATCGGTGGATTAGCGGAGCAAGAGGTGTACAGGGACCCGATCGAGGTCTATGCAGAGCGCTACATGCAGGAGCCATGGCGCTTTCCGGATAAGTATATCGAGTCGCCCACCCTGTCGTTGGTGGTGCTCATAAAAGACGATGAAGATACCATCGGACGCTGTCTTAGCAGTGTGAAGGATGCGGTCGATGAGATTGTGGTGGTTGATATAGGGTCAACCGATCGCTCGATCGACATAGCCAAGGGTTTTGGCGGCAAGATCTTCTTTTATGAATGGGCCGATGACCTTGTTAAGGCCAGAGGTGTAGCAACGTCGCATGCAACCTGTGACTGGGTGCTGTGGCTCAATGCGGACGAAGAGCTGGTACGCGAAGACGCGCTTGCAATCAGGGAACTTCTTGAGGATTCGGAGCGCGAGGGGTTTTTCTTTAACCAGTTAAATTTCATTAGTGAGAACGATAGCATCATTGACCTTACCTTCCGGCTCTGGAGAAACCGATCCGAATATCACCAGAGCGGCGTTTTTGCCGGACCTGTAATAGATACGATAAATGCCTACAACCTTACCGCCGGTTTTACTAGAATCAGAATCAACCGTTATTCCTTTATGGGGACTACTCAGGAGAGGGAAAATATCGGTCAGGATACCATCACTATTTTTTTAAAAGAGCTCGCCAGAAAACCTGACAATACTATTGCGCGGTTCAACCTGGGCAGTGCGTATATACAGCGTAAGGATTATGAGAAGGCGCTTGAGACCTATAAAAAAGCGTTTGCCAATCTCTCGAGCCTCGATGTCGTGCACGCATCCAAGCTTGTAAGAAATATCGCGATCTGTCTAAAAGAGCTTGGTAGATATCGCGAGGCGTTAAAGGTGGTAACAGACGCCAAAGAGGCGTATCAGGACTACACCGATCTGTTTTATATCGAGGGATTGATTCAGGCGGAAAAAGGGGAGCATGCTGCCGCCATTGCGTCTTTTAGTATGGCATTGGAAGCAGGCCCGTCCGGCAGGATATATGTCAGCCATCCGGGTGTGGATGGCCATTTGTCGGCTCATCAGTTGGCCAAGGCTTACCTGGCGATCGGTAATGAAAAGCAAGCCGTGATCGAGTATGGGCGTGCCCTTGAATATAATCCGCGGTATGGCCCCGCGCTTGTTGAGCTGGGGTCGATATTGATGCGTCGTGAAGGTCCGGGCGGGCTGCGACAGTCTCTCGAATCATGTGCGGATATGAATTCGGATGAGGTACTGCTGGCGTTAGCGCTGGTTTTCAGCCAGGCCGGCCATTATGATATCGGTCTTGAATACCTGGATAAGATGACCGGCGTTACTACCGATCCTTCTCAGGCATCCCACCTACGGGGGCAGTGCTTACTCAATGCGAAGCGCTACCGGGAAGCCGCTGATGCCCTTGGGGATATCGCTGTTTCAAGCCGTCTCTATCCAAGTGCGTCTATGGATAGGGTGCTCTGCAACCTGCTTTTGGGGGAATATGAGGGTGCGTACGCAGTAATTGACTCACTAGCGGAGAAGGGTGGCCATGGCCTGGCAAAGCAGCTTTATCGCACCTTTACCGATATCTTAAGCGGGCGCAAAGTATCGATTGCAATCGACGATCAACGTGAAGAGGCGCAGCAGGTGGCCGTGGACCTTTTACGAAAATTGCTTGAACTTGGTGAAACCAAGGTATTTAAAAAAGCGGTAAAGCTGATGGATGCGCTTGGCGTGTCCCCCGGTGAAGCGAGCCTTTTCCTTGGTAAGATTTACTATGATGTCGGGCACAACGATATGGCGGTTGAAGAGCTGATCAAGGCGTACGAGGCCGGGTGTGCCGACGGTGAAGCGTTCTTTATTCTTGGGCGGACCTCTTTAGGAAACGAGTTTTACGAGGAAGCCCGTACATTTTTCTTTGAGGCGCTCAATAACGGGATTGAAGAGATCACCCTTTATATATCCCTGGGGCGCACGTTAACAAAATTGGGCGAGTTCGACCAGGCGGTCGAAATCCTGGATGCGGGGGCCAAAAAGTATCCCGCCTCGCTCTTGATCGAGCAGGTAAGGGAGAATCTAGGTGTTCTCGTATAACATAGTTGGTAAGCGATTCCGAGTATCCTCTTAATTCTTGCGCTCGCAAATTTTTTAAAAAAGAGTTAAGTCTTTTTCTTTAGTGCCGAAGACTGTACTAGGTTCAAAAATCTTTTTGTTGAAGAGGTTAGACGTGTCAGAAGCTCTAGCAAGGAACTTAGCACCGGAGGAACCGAAGGAAAGGCATTTGACGTTGGCTGGACTGGAAACAGAAGCCAAGGAGCGCCGACCGATTGAGGCGTTCCGCTCAAACCAGATTGTAATCAACCTTCCTGAAGATCCCTCTGAGTCACGAGGCACCATCGTATTTTTCTCGTCACGCGTTTAGTCTAGCTTCCTAAAATAAAAAGTATACCAAAGCATAGCAAGGTACTTGTCCGTAATTAGTTTCATACAATACGATACAAAACGATAGTAAATAATGCAAAGCGATGATAAAGGCATACTGATTACTGATGAGCTCTCAAAGTATAGCAAACGATAGAAATATGCCGGAAATATAATTAATCAGTTGCTATAGGACCGGATATTGCTTTAAAATATACAAAGCCTTGCTTGCTAAGGAATAGGCATAAGGGCCGTAAGAGCGGCAAGCGTGTCGGCAAAGCCGGAGGAAAAGATGAAGGGTAGAAGCGCAGAGATAATGACCACAAAGCAACTGGCCGACTACCTGCAGATGAGCCAAATCACGATTTGCAGGTTGGCCAGAGAGAAGAAATTGCCCGGTCTTAAGATTGGTAAAGAATGGCGCTTTCCAAAGGAATTGATCGATAGGTTTATCGCTTCAGGCAGTAACTTTGACGAGGTATTTGAAGGTCTTGAGGCAAGCGGAGGTGACCGAGGTTGATGATAGATCAGCTGTTTTCGAATGACACATTTGTTGCACTGCAAAAAGGTCTTGACGCATCATCGCTCAAGCAGCAGGTAATAGCAAATAACGTGGCGAATATTAATACTCCTGGCTATAAAAAGCAGGACGTAAGCTTTGAAGACGAATTCAAGCAGGCAATCGACAATAAATACGATGCCGGGATGCTCCAGACAGACCCAAGGCACCTGCCGGGCGGAAGCTCATTGACTTCTGTTGGGATAAAGGTTACTACGGTAGGGGCAACGTCGATGCGTTATGATGGCAACAACGTAGACATCGACGAAGAGATGTCAAAACTGGCGGAGAACACAATCCGCTATAACGCTATGGCTCAGCTTATGAGCAGTCGCTTAAGTTCACTGAAAACAGTCATTAACGGAGGGAGGTAAAGATGAGCCTTTTTTCGACGCTGCGAATTAGCTCGACCGGCCTGACGGCAAACCGTTTGTGGCTGGATACGATTGCGAGCAACATCGCCAACGCCAACACGACGAGAACGCCCGAGGGCGGTCCGTATCGAAGGCAGGATGTAATCCTGGCGCCGCAGGGTCGAGCGGGCTTCTCTCAGTTCTTGGGGAGTGCAAACAGCACAACCGCCGGACAAGGAGTCACAGTAGCAGGAATAGCAAAAGATACCAGCGCACCCCGGATGATCTATAACCCGGATCACCCGGATGCAGATGCGAACGGATATGTAGCAATGCCTAATATAAATATCGTTACAGAGATGGTCAACATGATCGCCGCACAGCGTGCCTATGAGGCGAACGTTACCGTCATCGGTGCGGCCAAAAGTATGGCCGTAAAATCCCTGGAAATCTAGTAAGAGAGGGCTTAAGAACATGGACATAACTCCACTAAGGCTCAATCCGATCAGCGCGGGAACGCTTGGGGCGCCAAAAGCGGAAAGCCCAGCCGGCAACGCGCTCGACACATTTTCAGGCATTCTCAATAATGAGATACACCAAGTAGATGCAGTCCAAAAAAGTGCAGACACGGCAGTTGAGAAGTTCATCGCCGGGGAGCTTGATATCCACGACGTCATGATAGAAGTGGAGAAAGCAAGCGTAGCGATGCAACTGACGGTCCAACTTAGAAACAAAGTAATGGAAGCGTACCAGGAAGTAATGAGAATGCAAGTATAAAGCGAGTGAGGATGGTTAATGGCGTCACCCGCTGAAGCGATCAAGAACGCTCAAACAGGCTGGCAAAAGCTGGAAGTAAACCAAAAGATGATTATTTTAATTACGGTCATCTTATTTGTGGTTGCTCTCGGCTCGCTTATCTATTGGGTTTCACGCCCCTCCTATAGCGTCCTGTTTTCAAATTTGAGCCCCGAGGACGCGAGTTCAATCGTAACAAAACTTCAGGAAAAGAAGATCCCCTACCAACTCAGTGGGACGCAAACCATTCAAGTTCCAAGCGATCAGGTATATGAAACGAGAATTGAGCTGGCCGGCGCAGGTCTGCCGCAGGGTGGTACGGTCGGCTTTGAGATATTCGATCAGAGCAATTTCGGTCTTTCCGAGTTCACCCAGAAGGTTAATTATCGTAGGGCTTTAGAGGGTGAGCTTGGCAGAACCATCTCCCAGATAGACGAGATTGGTGGTGCTCGGGTTCACATCGTCATACCCGAGCCTTCCCTTTACACCGACAAGGAAAATCCGGCCACGGCATCGGTTATCATCAAGCCCAAGCCGGGAGTAAAAATATCGGATGGTCAGGTTCAAGGTATCGTTAACCTCATTTCGAAAAGCGTTGAAGGGCTAAAGACCGAGAACATAACCGTTGTCGATACAAGCGGCAACGTCTTAAACGAGGCGACCGGCGATTCAGAAGCCGGTCTTGCGGGCAATTACTCGAGGACCCAGCTCGAGGCCAAGGTCGCCTACGAAAACCAGGTCGAAAAATCGATCCATTCGATGCTCGGTACGGTGCTCGGCAATGACAATAATGCGGTGGTTAGGGTTAATGCAGATCTCGACTTTACCTCAAAACAAACCCATACGAACAAGGTCGAGCAGGGCAATAATCCGGTTGTCGTCAGCACGCAGAAAGAGACGGAAAAATATGAGGGGGCAGGGTCGATGCCCGGCGGTATCGCAGGGATTTCCTCGCAGAACCCAAGCTCAACGGCCAGTGGCTCCTCGGCTACTTACCCTGCGGGGAATACGAGTGCGGGTAACTCGACATATAAACGCTCAAACGAGACGGTAAATTACGATTCCACAAAAATCGAGGAAAGCGAGATCAAGCCGCCTGGCGAGGTTAAGAAATTGTCCGTTGCTGTCGTCGTTAACAACGATGGCAGCAAGCCGATCCGCGACACGACTATAGAGCAGCTCGTTACTGCGGCGGCCGGCATCGATAAGTCGCGGGGGGATGTGCTAACGGTAAGCAGCGTGCCTTTCGATACCGCGTGGATGAAAAAAGAGGATCAGGCGATCGCCGATGCGCAGAGGAAGGAGATGTACGCGAATTATGGCAAATATGCTGTGGTTGCCGTACTCTTCTTAGTCGGTCTCTTTGCCCTAATGAGAGCGGTTTCAAGCTTTGGGCCCAAGAAGTCAACTGAAGAGTTTATACCGCGATCGCTCTCGCAAGTCTCACAGTTTGATATAACAGCAGAAGATTTAATAGATCACGATACCCAGATGGATCCGCAGAAAAAGAAAGAAATCTTAATCCAGCAGAAAAGACGCCAGATGGCACGAGAAGAGATCCAGTCACTGGCCAGGGAAAGGCCCGGCGATATTGCCCAGTTGCTTAGGATCTGGCTGAACACATAAATACATAACAACTTTATTTTCTAAATTTTCTAAACGCACCGGTATGTGGAGGTAGGTTTCAATTGGCACCAAGTCCGAGACGAGGATCCGGCACACGACAATCCGTATCAGATAGGCAGAAAGCCGCCATACTGCTTCTTGCACTTGGCCCTGATCTTTCGTCTTCAATATTGAAGAGACTTAACGAATTTGAGGTTGAAATGCTTGTCGCCGAGATTGCGCATGTCGAGAAATCACCGCAAGAGGTAACCGATAACGTTCTAAAAGAGTTTCACGACATGTATGAAGCCCGGGGTTTTATAACCTCAGGCGGTCTTGAGTACGCGACGGATCTGCTGGAAAGGGCTATGGGCAAGAATAAGGCCAAAGAGATTATTGATAGGCTTACGACGACGCTTGAGCTGGCGCCGTTTCACTTCCTGCGTAATGCAGACCCAAACGAAATTTTTAGCTTCATCGAGGACGAGCACCCGCAAACAATCGCCCTGGTGCTAACGCACCTCAAGCCGGAACAGGCTTCGCTGATACTTAAGCAGCTCGACACCAGCCTGAGGGCTGAAGTTGTCAAGCGAATCGCACTTATGGATAGGACCACCCCGGATATTATCGCCGAGGTGGAAAGCATCCTCGAGTCAAAGATTTCCTCGCTGGCACGCGGACAGGAGTATTCAACTGTCGGCGGCTTGGACGCCACTGTAAAAATCCTAAACCAGGTCGACAGGGGAATTGAGCGGGCGATCCTTGAGGTTCTCGAGGATGAGAACCCCGATTTGGCGGATGAGATTCGCAGGAAGCTCTTTACCTTTGAAGACCTCGTCAATCTTGAGGATCGCGCTGTCCAGCGGTTGCTTCGAGAGGTCGATTCCAAGAAACTCGCTCTTGCGCTTAAGACTGCAAACGATGACCTTAAAGAGAAGATCTTTGCGAATATGTCGCAGAGGGCCGGCGAGATGCTAAGAGAAGACATGGAGTTCCTCGGACCGGTGCGCCTAAAGGACGTCGAGCTGGCACAGCAGGAGATCGTAAACACGGTACGCCGCCTGGAAGAGGAAGGCGAAATTATTGTCGCGCGCGGAGGAGAGGAAGAGATCGTTGTCTAGAATTATCCGCGGTGGCCAGATAAAAAGCCTGCACTTTGAACCCATCCCGGAGGGCTTGGCCGGGGATGTTAATCCCGGCGGTATTATCCCGAGCGATAGTCCACAAGGCAAAGCCCTTATCAATGATGCTACGGCAAAAGCCAAGGTAATTATACAAAGCGCTGAGGAGCAGGCCCAGCAGATCGAGCACGAGGCGTACCAGAGAGGGTATGAGCAGGGGCTTGATTTTGCCAGAGTGCAGACCGCTGAGATGGTTGAGATTATCAAGTCGATGGCCGAGCAGGCGGTCCAGGAAAAATGGAAGTTCGTGAACGATGTTGAGACAAACATCGTCGACCTCGCCATTCAGATAGCGGAAAAAATTGTCGGCGAGCATATTGCAACGAAGCCGGATGTAGTTATAGACATGGCTAAGAGAGCATTGCTGATGGCAGCCGCGCGCGAGCACATCCAGATCAGAGTCAATCCTGAGGATGTGGATGTGGTAAAGACCCACAAAGACGATCTTATTGCTACCATGGATGGCATTAAGAAGATCGAGGTAATGCCCGACAGGAGGGTGGGACGCGGCGGTTGTGTTTTCGAAACCAGCGTTGGTAATGTCGATGCCCGTGTCCAATCCCAGTTATCCCAGATCGAGCAATCATTACGAGGGGTCGTGACTGATGACTAGCCCCGGGATCAAGCAGGTTGATTTTACGAAATTTAGCGAAGTTGTGCGCAAGATCGCGCCGATAAAGCAAAACGGCAAGGTCACCCAGGTAGTCGGGCTTGTTATCGAGTCGTGCGGCCCGGCCGCCCAAATCGGTGAACTGTGCCATATACATATATCAAGAAACGAACCGCCTGTAGCTGCTGAAGTAGTAGGTTTTAAGGAGGACAGGGTTCTCTTAATGCCGCTTGGCGATATGAGCGGGATCAAGCCGGGAAGTGAGATCGTGGCGAGCGGCAAGTCGCTCTCGATCGGCGTTGGAGAAACCCTGCTCGGGCGCGTGGTCGATGGTCTTGGCGCACCCATTGACGATAAGGGGCCGATTTTAGCATCGAAAGACTACCCGCTACATAACAAGCCCCCCGATCCTTTAAGTAGGGCGAGAATCAGCCAGCATCTCGCGCTTGGCATCAAGGCAATCGACGGCATTCTCACATGCGGTAGGGGACAGAGGATCGGTATCTTTTCGGGAAGCGGTGTAGGTAAGAGCACGCTTCTCGGTATGATCGCACGAAACACAGAAGCCGATGTTAACGTAATCGGGCTGATTGGAGAGAGGGGTAGGGAGGTCAGGGACTTTATCGAAAAGGACCTAGGTGAGGAAGGTCTGGCCCGTTCGGTAGTGGTTGTAGTGACATCCGACCAGCCCGCGCTGATTCGGCTTAAGGGCGCGTTTGCCGCAACGGCGATCGCCGAGTACTTTAGGGACCAGGGTAAAGACGTTATGCTCATGATGGACTCGGTAACCAGGTTTGCGATGTCACAGCGTGAGGTCGGGCTGGCCATCGGGGAACCTCCCGCCACCAGGGGCTATACGCCATCGGTATTTGCTCTTCTGCCAAAGCTCCTTGAGCGATCGGGTACCGCCAAAAAGGGCACGATAACAGGGTTGTATACGGTGCTCGTCGAAGCCGACGACATGAACGAGCCCATAGCGGATGCCGTTCGCGGTATTCTTGACGGTCACGTGGTACTCTCGCGAAGGCTTGCTTCACAAAACCACTATCCCGCAATCGATATCCTGCAGAGCGTGAGCAGGGTGATGCCCGATATCGTAAGTGACGAGCATATCTCGGCGGCCGGTCGCACCAGAGATATTTTGGCCACTTATCGCGAGGCGGAAGACCTCATCAATATCGGTGCATATGTCAGCGGCAGCAACCCAAGAATCGATTACGCGATAGAGCTTATCGATTATGTAAACACCTTCTTGAAGCAGGGAGTTGCCGAGCGGGAAGATTTCAACGCTATTGTTCAGGGTCTCGAAACTATCTTTACAGATGAAGCTAACCAATAAAAGGAACAACTTTGAGAAGCTTTAAGTTTAAGTTGCAACCCGTCCTGCATCACCGCCAAAAAAAAGAAGATATCTTTAAAAAAGAGCTTGCCGAAGTCAAGTTGCTTTTTGATACAGAGAAGGCAGTGCTGGATAAGCTTAAGTCTAAGCTCTTAGATATTCAAGCGGAACTCAGGCTCAAACAACAATCGTCCTTTACCGCTTCGGAGGCAGCTTCTTACTCAACATATAGAGATCGTGTGGAGCGCGAGATCGAGGTGCAGACCATTAAGCTCACCGATATCGCCAATGAAGTCAAAAGGGCTCAAGAGCGCCTGGTTGAGGCATCAAAAAATAAAAAGATCATGGAAAAACTACATACTAAGAAATATGAAGAGTATAAGGTGGAAGCCGATAAGGCCGAACAAACCCTGATCGATGAGATGGCGACCATGCGGTACAACCGCATGGATTCTTCATTTAAGGAGTAGAGATGCTGGGAAACATCGAGCGCATCATGAGTAGAATTCAGCAGATTCAAAGCCACTTCGGTCAGTCCCCGATGCAGTCAGGTCAAACCGTAAATCAGGGTGCCAACCAAAGTGAGCGGGTTACCGATCTCGCGGATCTCGCCGGTATGGCCGGCATAGCCGATACGACGGATGGGGCTGATGCAACACAGCAAACTTCAGGTTTCTCAGATGTCATGAAGCTCGTTGAGCAGAAGGTAAAAGCCACTCAAGCTAGCACTGCCTGTGCGGTTACCTCTACTAAAAGTGTTTCTACTACGAAGAAGAGCGGTTTCGATGATTTAATAGCGGATGCCGCTCAAAAATACGGTCTTGACGAGGGGCTCATTAAAGCGGTTATTGAGGCGGAATCGGGTTTTAATCCAAAGGCTAAATCACCGGTGGGGGCGACGGGCTTGATGCAGCTTATGCCCTCGACAGCCAAGTCGATGGGCGTGATCGATCCGCTTGACCCGGCTCAAAATATCGATGGCGGCAGCAAATATCTCAAGATGATGCTCGACCGTTTCGATAAGGTCGAGCTTGCCCTTGCCGCGTATAACGCGGGTCCGGGTAACGTAAAGAAATTCGGTGGAATTCCGCCTTTTAAAGAGACAAGGGCGTATGTTGCTAAGATAATGCGCCGGTGGGGCGAGCTAAAGGCATAACGGTATATCTCTGGAGGCTTAAAACGTGGGTGCGGCAAAAGCAAAAAAGCAAAAAAACGGGGTAGTATTAGCAGTAATTCTAATCGTGATATATGTAGTGGTATTGATAGCCACGCTCAAATATACCGGAGTAATAAAGTTCCCGGCAGATAAGAAAAAAACTAATGTCGCAAAGGTAAAAGTCGATAGTAACAACAAGAGCAGGACGTCCGAAAAGACGGCCAAAGCAGCAGAGGAAGAAACCGGGACAACTACAACATCAGTTACATCGACAACATCGACAACGTTAGCTACGGCTACGACAACAACGCTTGTCATGCCCTCCGATCAACCGGAAGGGCAGGGTAAGCTGCAAAGGCTGGTTAAAATCTATGAAAACATGGATTCCGACCAGGCCGCAAAGATTATTGCCAAGTTGTCGGATAGCGAAGCTACAAGCATCCTAGGCGGGATGAAAGAGGCAAACGCCGCCGAGGTTTTAGCTGCAATGGATGTAGGACGCGCCGCCGCTCTGAGTAGAAAGCTAGGCCTTCAAACGGCCCAGTAATACTCATGAAAGGAGGTGAACATATGAATATAGCTGAACTTCCAATTGCCGGAATCGCCCTTGCTCAGCCCGATACCCCAGCGCAGGCCGGCGGTCTTACGGACGCACTTGGAGCAACTCGTTTCAACGATGTGTTAAGCGACTTACTGGGCCAGCTCTCAAATCCAACCCAATCGATTGATTCAACTTCAGGTTCTTTATTGCAGCAGCTGCTCGCATTACAAGGAACCGGTGCTAACAACATCCAGAACATCGCACCGGTACTGACGGACGGGAAAGCAGATTCGTTCGCGCAGTTAGGCCAGAAGCTTCTTAATCTGGTCGCCCAGCTTCTTGAGGGTGCCAAAGCCGATATTAAAACCGATGAGCTCGTGCCGTTGCTCAATGACATTATTGGTAGCCTTGCTTCGGATCAGGCAGATCAGGATACTGGCGATGCCAAGAACATGCTGATAAAGCTCTTTGCTAATGTTAAGCAGTCGCTTACGGACGGCAAGCTTAATGGAAAGCTGGCCGACTTGGTCGATGACCTTCCCGAGACACTCAAACTTAAGATACGCCTGTTTGAGCACAACGGCGGCAAGCAACCTTCAAGTCAAGAAACGGCCAAAATACAGTACATGCTGGTCGCGAAGCTAATCGGATTGACAGAACAAACTCTATCCGCTGACGAAGGATCACAAGCAAGCGATACTGCAGCCAATACAGCAACAAACATAACTGGTCTTCTCAGCGAGAAACTTATGGCCAAGTTTCATATCACGTCCGTCCAACCAGCGGTTGGTATGGGCGGTTCTAAGGGGGGCGATAGCGCAGCGACAGGCGCAGTTGTATCAGCGATAGATCCATCCCTTATCGGGATACCGGACAACCAGGGCACAAGCGATATCACGGATGCAGACACAGTCCCGATCCTCAATCAGAAAGGGGACGAAGCGAAAGCCGGCCAGATTAATAGCCAGACAAAAGATACCGTGGCGCAAGGGAAATACCAGGCTCCGTCGGCTGTCAAACCCGCAGATATCCTGGCAGAGGCTATGAGTGCGCAACAAACTACGGACCAGGCCGCAACCACTAATAAAACTACCCTACAAGGTCATGATGTTGCGCACGGAACGGTTAAGGTAACCGCGGTCAAAGTAGCAGCGGATACAGAGGCCGCTCTTGCGGATTCGCAAAGCGGTAATCAAAGCATGACGGACCCCGGCACAAGCAGCTCAACCCCATCATACACAGTTGGGGCAGACAGCAAATCGGCTTTTGCCAACGAGGTGAGCCAGGCTACCGCAACAACCGCCACCGGGCATGCAGCAACCCAACAGGCGGCAGTTAACCCCGACAACTTGCTCAAGCAAGTTGTCGAGAAATTTGACATCTTGATGACCGAAGGTAGGAGCGAGGCGAAGATACAACTCAAGCCAAAGTACCTGGGAGAACTTAAGATCCACCTGGTAATGGAGAACGGAGCCGTGAAGGCGGCGCTTGATGCTCCGTCGCATCAAGTCAAGCAGATACTGGAATCGAACCTCTCAAGTCTCAAGCAGTCTCTTGAAGACCAGGGATTTAATGTAAAAGGGTTTGATGTTTCGGTCGGCCACCGGCAGAACAACCATAACCACGGGTTCGCCCGGTTCAAAGGTGCGAGTTTCATGGGAGAGCGCTATCAGGAGCCCATCGGGGAAATCGAGCGCGCAAGGCCCTCGGTTACCCTTAACGGGTACGGACAAAAGGTAGTTAATTTCTTAGCATAGGAGGTGATTTAGATGGCGGTAAACGCAATTTACTCTGCACAGCAGGCGGATGCGACAAGTACTACGAAGCAACCGGTGAAGCAAGGAGAAGCGCTAGGAAAAGATAGCTTCTTGCAGTTGCTTGTTACCCAGATGCGCTATCAGGACCCGCTGGAGCCGGCGAAGGACACCGACTATATCGCGCAGCTTGCCCAGTTCAATGCCCTCGAGCAGATGCAGAACTTAAACGATAAGTTCGACCAAATGCTCAAGTGGTCGCAATTGACCCAGTCAAGCAACCTGATCGGAAAGCAGGTCGATGGACTTACTTTGACAGGTGAGGACAAGGACGGCGACGGTAATGCGGACGTGGCGAAGGTCTCAGGTGCAGTCAAAGAAGTGAAGTTCGTCAAAGGCGAGCCCATCCTCATGGTGGGAAGCACCGAAGTGAAACTGAGCGATATAGCAAGGATTTACTCATAATATGCAGGGCTTTTAACAAAAAGCCGATAGTACTAATACCGATAGTACCGATAGAAGTACTATTAATAATACTAAGGGATAGCAATGAGAGTCAACGAGGAAGGAGGAAGAAATGACGGATAAGATATTCGTGCCGACAAACCCCATAATGCCCGTCGAGAGCACCAAGATAAAGCAAACCCAACCTAAATCTAAGCAGCCATCCGGTCCATCGTTTAAGGACGTCCTGGCTAATGAGATAGGAGGGAAAGATCTAAAGTTCTCGGCACACGCGCAAGCGAGGCTTGAGGCGCGAAATATCAAACTTACCGAGTCACAACTTAACCGGGTTCACTCCGGTGTGGACAAGGCGGCAAGCAAGGGAGCACGCGAATCGCTCGTGCTTGTCGATAACGTAGCCCTCGTGGTGAGCATAAAAAACAGAACCGTGATCACAGCGGTCGACGAGAAAAACATCAAAGAGAACGTTTTTACGAACATCGACAGCGCAGTGATCATGTAAACAAACTAAAAAATAACTATTGAACTGGACCTCTCTGAGGAAGTTCATCGGTTGCCGAATGACAGAGGCGACTTGTGTGAGGCCAGTTCACCATGGGGCAAAGAACATTAAAAGCAACTATGGATACCTAGGGAGGTAGATGCGCTATGATGCGCTCAATGTTTAGTGCAGTTTCAGGTCTTAGAAATCACCAGGTCAGAATGGACGTTATCGGTAACAATATCGCTAACGTCAATACCGTCGGCTTTAAGGCGAATCGTGTAACGTTTCAAGATATGGTTTACGAGTTGGTCCGCTCGGCCAGCGCCCCCTCGGAAGGGCTCGGTGGCTCCAACCCACAGCAGGCCGGTCTTGGCATGATGGTCCGCTCAATCGATACCCTGATGACCCAGGGATCACTCGAATCAACCGGAAAGTCCACCGATGTTGCAATCCAGGGCGATGGTTTCTTCGCCCTCGACACCGGCCAGGGCAAAGTATATACAAGGGTTGGCGCGTTCGATATCAACCTTAAGAAAGACCTGGTCGACCCTTCCACCGGTTACTATGTAATGGGCTGGTTGGCAAATAACAACACACTCAAACCGGATGAGATCGATACCAGTATGACCCCAACCCATATAAGCGTGCCGATAGGGCAGATGATGGTTGCAAAGGCAACTGAGAATGTTACGTTTACCGGCGATCTCAACGCTAGCGCTTTAGTGGACGATATCGCGACCTCGGATGCGACGGTATACGATTCACAGGGTACCGGGCACCACTTGACGTTCTCGTTCACCAAGTCCGCCGCAAATACATGGGATTACTCGATAGCCGCTGCAGGCGGAGAGGCGCTTGCAGGTCTTGCAGGTAATACCGGGACGCTCTCATTTAACCCGGATGGCTCGATTGATATTGCCGGTTCAACCATCAACACACTCAACATCACTCCGACAGGCGGCGCTGGTGCGTTCGATGTTAATCTGGACTTTACTAAGACGATCCAGTTTGCGACGGACAAGCCCGATATTAAGGCAAGTTACCAGGACGGTTTTCCAATGGGTGTTTTGGAGAACTTCTCGGTCGGCGTCGACGGTGTTATCACCGGTACGTTTACCAACGGTATGAACAAGCAGCTCGCACGAATCGCGCTTGCCCAGTTCGGAAATCCGGCGGGTCTTATGAAATCCGGCTCGACCATGTTCAAGCGGTCCAACAACTCGGGCGAGCTTCAGTACGGAGCCCCGGCAACCGGTGCGAACGGTACGTTGGTAGCGGGTTCACTCGAGATGGCTAACGTAGACCTCTCCCGAGAGTTTACCAACATGATCATTACGCAGCGTGGTTTCCAGGCCAACTCGAGGATCATTACGACTTCTGATGAGATGCTCCAGGAGCTTGTAAACCTTAAGAGGTAGTTAGCAGATTTATAGCTGTTCATAGAGGGTGCGCCTTGTGTGCACCCTTTCTAATTATCCTAAGGTAGGCGGTGCTTTTTGCCGATAAAAATATCTGTAAGCTCAAAACCATTTTGTTTTTTATGGAAGAGCTATGCCATTGAGGAGTAACTTGTGATAAAGCTGACGCGTTTTGACGGAAGCGAACTTACAATCAACGCAAATTTAATAGAGGTCGTAGAGGCAAACCCTGATACTGTGGTTACCCTCATAACCAATAAGAGATTTATCGTTAAAGAGACACCGGAAGAGATCATCGAGCTAGTGGTTAAACACTACGAAAAAGCCGGAGGCCCAAGGCTCATAGTATATGAGAACGAACGTTATCGCACCGAGGAGTGCGCATCATAGAAATCTCCACAGTAAGATTTTTATAACCTTCGCAGTAATCATCCTACCAGTCAACCTTGAACAAAGCGATACAACTATTGGTAATGAAAACTAGTTTGTTTACAAGGTGATGTTGAGATGGAGCAAGCCGTAACTGAAGTAACCGCGGTTCCCGAGGAGCAACAGCAGAAACCCGAACCGCCAAAAAAGAAACGCATAAAACTATCAGGCTTGATAACTAAATTAGGACCTTTAAAGATACCTGCTTTGGTTATTCTGGTAGCCGTACTCTCGATCGGCACAGCGCTTGTCATAACCAAAGTAGCCCAAGGCAATACAGCGACAAAGCAGGAAAGCCGCGTCAAGGAAGCTAAAAAGCAAAAAGTAGGCAAGTTTATAACCCTCGACCCGTTTACTGTTAACCTTGCCGGTGGCCAGAATTATTTACAGGCGGCTATCGCCTTTGAGATCGATAGTGAGAATGCCGAGCTGGAAACCGAGCTTAAAGACCGAAAACCGCAAATCAACGATGTGATTATATCGATTCTCTCCTCTAAATCGTCCGGTGCCATTGCCGATGGGCCTGGGAGAGAAAAGCTTAAAGTCGAGATTAAAAAGTCGGTAGACTCCTTGCTTGCCTATGGTAAAATTGAACGTGTCTACTTTACTACATTCATTATGCAATAGTATTCTTACCATAGATACAGCAGGAGTCAGATATGGCCGGGACGCTTACCCAAGAAGAAATAAACGCACTATTATCTTCATCAGCGAGCGGGATGGAGCCCCTGGAAGAAGAACCCCTGGGTTCCTCAACTGATTCAAAGCATGTCCGGCTTTATAATTTCCGCCACCCCGATAAGTTTTCAAAAAGTCACTTAAGCACGATGGAGCTGATTTATGAAGGCTTCTCACGCCATCTTAAGACAGCTCTTTTTGTTTATGTGCGGCAGAGCATCAACTTCAGTTTGGCATCGGTCGAGCAGCAATCATTTGAAGAATACGTCGAATCATTGCCGACTCCAAGTTCCCTGATCACTTTTAAAATGAAAGACCTGCCGGGAAGCGCGGTTCTTGAGATAAGCCCTGAGCTTACCTTTCTTATCCTTGACCGGCTTTTGGGGGGCATGGGTGACCAGCCGACAAAGGTTCGCGACCTGACCGAGATCGAAACGGTTATTATCCGTAAGGTCTCTGAAAGAATCCTCATGGCCTTCAGAATGGCCTGGTCGGAGATACATGACGTAGAGCCTTCCATTAAATCCCTGGAGACAAACCCCCAGCTTTTACAGGTTGTGCCACCGAACGAGATTGTTGCTACCGCGACGCTTGAAGTAAGGATAGGAGAGGCGACCGGTGCGATGAGTGTTTGCCTGCCGTATTTGACACTTGAGAGCGTAATGCCTAAGCTTTCTAGGCAAGTCTGGTTTTCTGCGAAGTTTGAGAACAAAGACGGCGAAAAAGCCGAAAACAGCAGGATCAGAGGAAATATCAGCAAAGTTAAACTCCCGGTTTCAATCGAACTGGGACGAACAAAGATAAGCATTAATGATCTACTTCAACTTAAACCCGGTGATTCTATTCAGCTGGATACGCCGGCCAACCATGATGTGAGGGTTTTGGTTAACGGAAGAATAAAGTTCTACGCCCAGCCGGGAGTTATTGGAAAACGATTGGCAGTTAAAACTACCAGGGTAGCTGATTAAGGAGCCGCTATATGCCACGTAAAAAACAAGAGATAGAGAAACCCGATGTAGAACTTTCGGATATAGAAAAAAGCGCCATCGGCGAAATTTGTGATCTGATCACCGCATCCTTGGCGAAATCCTTAAGCGAGAAGCTTGGCTCTGATGTGGGAATGGACCCCTCCACGGTTGATGTGATCGGGTTTAGCGATATCGGAAAGTTCCTGACGGCCCCCATCTTGCTCATCCAGCTTAGTAGTGCGTCGGCGTTAGAGGGACAGTTTTTTCTTTATATCAGCGGTGATGGACTTCCTAAGGTGTTCGATCTTGCGATTCCGGACGAGGCCAAGGAAATAGGGGCCGATGATGAGGTGATCCTTGAGGGCTTAAGAGAGATAGTGAACACTGCGGTTTCTGAAGCCATGACCAACTTTGCGGATAGCATGGGCCATACTATAGACTGTGCGGTAATCGATACGGTTGTGTTGCAGGATGAGTCGGGTTTTAAGAGCATTGGATTCTTGTATCCGGAAGGACAATTGTTAAACGTAGTAGCGGCATTGACGCTGCTGGACAGCTCCGTAAACGCAGGCTTCTTGCTGCCGCTCGGTCTTAGCAACCAGATAATCGATCTTCTCTTGAACGAGCAACCGGTTATGGAAAACGCTGTTCCGGCTATTGATGAGGACGATATTGGAGGAGTCGATCTTGCCGATATCCCCGAGGAGGGTCTTGGTTCGGATGCGGTAATCAGCGCACCCGGAATTGAGATCGAAGCGCCGCCCCAGGTACGTGACATGCAGCCTGCGAAATTTGACTCCCTAAGCGGGGGAGATGTTGCTGTCGCGGGCAACAGCAACATCTCGCTCTTGCTTGACGTGACGCTGGATGCCGCAATTGAGCTGGGTAAAACACAGATGACAATTGAAGAGATACTGCGGCTTGCCAAAGGTTCTGTAATCGAGCTGGACAAGCTGGCATCCGAGCCGGTTGAGTTTTTGGTTAACGGTAAGACGATTGCCAGGGGCGAAGTGGTTGTTATCGATGATAACTTCGGCATAAGGATAACCGAGATTTTAAGCCCAAGGGCCAGGCTTGAAAACCTTTAGTCGCCCGGTCTTCGCGTTGGACTGGAGAAAAGTTATATAGTTCTTGCAGGAAATGCCGATACCTTAAAATGAGGAAGGGCTCAGACTCTCATCTAAAAGCTCTCCTTCAGGGTTTCCGGTTTGTCCTGCTGCCGAGCTCTTCCTCCCCCTTTCTTTAGACACTCCGTTGAATCTTAAAGTACTGTTAATTACGCCTTTCATGCTTTAAAATCGATATAAGCCGCTGCAGCGGCTTTATAAACGATGGTTGTCAATTGGTGATTTTTGGGTAATTCGGCATGAGTACTGAGAAGCATACGTCGGATGATTTTTCTTTTAGCGCGTCGAGGGTGATTATGGTTGCCGGCGTGCTGGTGCTGGCGATAACTCTCGGGGTTATCATCTTTAACAACGTGGCTGCTGAGCTTAAAACGGAGGCGCTTTATTCCGAGGCGCTAAAAGATCGGGATCGCGGCGACCTGGTGAGCGCCAAGAGAAAGCTGGCGGATATCGTGAGAACAAACCCTTCTTTTAAGGATGCAAAGGATCAGCTTGCAGAGGTCAAGCAGCGTATCAATCCCGGCATGGGGACCCCTCCACCTCCAGAACATGGCCGCATCAGCAGAGAGAACGCCGTGAAGCTAAGTAATGAAAATGCTGAAGGCAGTTCCGGCGCAGGCTCTCGTCCCAAGCTCAAATTTCCCCAGAACGGTGCGGATGAACCAGCTAAAACCACACTGCCTTCGGCGATTGAGGGGTTTAAACTGGTTTCAGAGAGGTCGACAAAAGATGTAGTATCCCGGGTGTATGAACCGACAGACGCCGATAGCAAAGTTACAACCGTAACTGTCGCGATAAAAGAGCATGGTGATACGCAGAAAGCGTCCGATGCGCTTTATTCGATCAGATTTAAATATCGGCGTGGTCAGCAGCTCTATTGGGTAAACGGGCGTATGGCGTATTATGGCTATGATGGCCAAGGCCTCTCTATCCTGGCGTGGTACGAGGATAATGAAACGGTTGAGATTGAGGCCCAGGGGAAAGATCCAAAAATTGGGCAAATAGGTGTTCTTTTAGATATTGCCCGAGAGCTTTAAGACACCAACCGCAACCCGGTGAACTGGCGCTATTGCATAGTAGTAGGTATCCGAGTGTGACCCGAGAATCTCCTTGTGGCAAGCACCTTCTTAAACTCCCCGCTGTAGCGGTTATCGGTATTTATACTGAACTTGCTTCAGTAATAATAGGGATTTATTCGTTGACAGGTACTAAGCGATTATTTACAATAGTAAGTAACAAAAATTTCAATGTGCATGTAAGTATAGTCATTGAACAGGGAGCATAGGTACACACAGGGGGACATTGGGGGATGTCAGGAAGTGTTATGGACCACAAGATTAAAAACCTTGCAATCATTATCTTTATCGTCTTTTTCATAATTCTGATATCGGTTGCTGCGGTTATTATCGAGCAGGGCTTAAAGATGAGAATATAGACACGGGTATTCTGCATGGGTTTGCTAATCTCAGTCTCTACCATTCCTACCGCAATTAAAATAACCTAAGGGATTGCCATATAAACTATTAATTACATCGCTAACCGATAGGCCGGAGAAATATGCTAGCTGGGGCTGGTAAAATATACCATTGTGTGGTATATTATTACGGAGACTTGTTATGTTATTTCCACCTGTGTTTTAGGTTGGGGGTGTTAAGTGAACGTATACAGCCTTAAGGGGCGCAAGAAAAGCATCTGCTCCGATTTACGGAAATGCCCGGCAAGCCACTACCACAATTGTGCCGCATACAAGAAGGGATTGAATTGCTGGGAGGAACAGGATGTGCCCTGTTGTAGAAGAAACGATAAAGGCCGCTGCTCTTCATGCACTCTTTTTTGTGCAAACCTAGTTGGAAGCACATCTCAAATATATCCGCGAACAATACGACTTTAACTTTTGATGTGTCTGCAGCATAAACCTCCTTATTTGGCGGGCCCTCTTAATTCTCTGTTCTTGTAAATGTCTTAGACTTCTTAGTTACTTGCTTACTTGCCATTCATAGTGGCTTCTGCTATGTTTTTCACCTATTAGAGGGTTTGGAGGAAAAGCTGGAACTCATCGTCATTTTTTCGACTGCGTTAGCTGTTGCGCTATCGGGAGCCATGATGCCCGGCCCGCTTCTTACTGTAACCATTGGAGAAACGGTAAAAAAAGGCCAAAAAGCGGCTTTATTGTTGATTGTCGGGCATTCGATTCTTGAGCTACTGCTGGTTATCGGCTTTTCGTTCGGTCTTTCCGCGCTGCTTAACAACCCGAGCATCATTAGGGCCATAGGCATACTTGGGGGTAGCTTTTTACTCTGGATGGGCTACGGTATGGTTGTGGATACGTATCGGGGGAGGGTCTCACTCACTCTTGAAGCGGGCCAGGACAAGGCCAGACTCGGCCCGGTCGCCCAAGGAATCGCAACCAGTGTCTCAAATCCCTACTGGACATTATGGTGGGCGACGATCGGAGCAAAACTTGTCCTGGATTCATTAAAGCACGGGTGGCCCGGCCTGACCTCGTTTTATCTAGGGCATATCCTCGGTGATTTCTTTTGGTATGGCGCGGTTGCCTACATTATCGTTACCGGGAAGAGGTTTGTAACCGATCGCATATATCGGGGCACTCTCTTTGTTTGCGGGCTATTCTTGGTTGCACTTGCGGCGACTTTTATTTTTAACCTGCCCTTTTTCTAGTTAGAGGGGGTTATCTTTATCAACCTAAACTTTGACTTATATTACTGCTCAGCGTATTATTATGGCGAAACGCAATTAACCCTGCGGTTGAATGCATATATGGCTTCGTAAGATACGTTTATCAAGCTAGATTGGCTAGGAGGCATTGTGTCAAAACGGTTATTTTCTCTCTCTTTTATCGTCATTTCTCTTATTATTATCTCTTTGGCGCTTTCTCTGTCTGGTTGCTCTAAGCCGGTACCCCCGCAAGGTGCTTTTGAGCAAACCATAAAGATAGGCCTGATTTTGCCGCTAAAGGGAGATTATGAGAAATACGGCACGCTCTGCAAAAACGGCATCGATTTAGCGATCGATGAGATCAATGCCAAAGGCGGCGTCAATGGCAAAAATCTGGAGGTAATTCCGGGTAACGACACCTCGGATGGAAGAATTGCAGCAAGCATAGCCCTGAACTATGCCGAGGTGCAGAAGGTATCCGCCATAATCGGGCCTTATACCTCCGAATCAGCCCTACTGGCGGCCCCTATCGCCAACAGGGCAGGAGTGCCGATGGTCGCTATCCGCACATCGGAAACCAGTATCACAAAAATTGGCAATTATATTTTCAGGGCCTGTTATGTGGATACGTATCAGGGGACCATACTTGGACGCTTCGCCGGGCGGGATCTTAAAGCGAAAAAGGCTGCCGTAATATATAACAGCGGCGACAATGATGCAAAAACACTCATAAACAATTTCAAGCAAGAAATCGCGAAATATGGCGGCAAAGTCGAGACTATTCAGTCATACGATAGCAAGACAACCGATTTCACATTGCTGGTGAGCGAGTTGCAGAAGGTAAAGCCGGATGTGGTATTGCTCCCGGATTTTGAAGACAAAGCCGGTCAGATTATGAAAAAAGCGGCGGAGATGGGATTTAAAACTACGTATCTTGGCACCGATTTCTGGAACGTGGAGCGGCTGGTTAAGATTGCCGGGAAAGCGGCTGTCGGCAGTTACCTCACCGATCATTTCTCGCCGGAAGACCCAAACCCGCAAACGCAAAAATTTGTGGATAGCTATGATGGAGATTATGGGATCAAGCCCGGTCCTTCAGCGGCGTTGAGTTACGATGCGGTTATGCTTGTTGCTGAAGCGATGAAGAAGGCGGACTCGGCGGATCCTGAAAAAATAAGGGCTGCTTTGACCTCGATTAAGAATTTTAAGGGTGCTGCCGGAACTTATACCTTTGATACCGATAGGAATCCGATCAAGGGCGGGGTTATCCTAAAAGTGCTGGCTGATGGCCAGACGTTCGAAAAAAGAATTGAGCCGTAAACAGCATGTGGCTCTGATATAGTGTTAAGCGTAGCCTGGTGATCGCCAGGCTACTTTTTTGGAATTGTCGTGGCATAGTTAAGCGCGGGCGTTGCTATGCGATGGGGTCGATCGAGGTCCGCAGCAGTAGAAAACTTGGCAAATAAGGTTAATGAGACTATACTTGAGATGAAGATTGAGGATTGAGCTAAGGCCCGTAAAGGGTCATTTTTTATTATGTCTAGGTGATGCAATTGATCGGTGCCTGGTTTTTCGACCGTGTTCTAACCACAATTAAAAAGTACCATATGCTCGACATGGGTGATAGTGTGCTTGTGGCGGTCTCCGGTGGTCCGGATTCGGTTGCGTTGCTTTATTTCTTAAAACACATCGAGCCGCTCTATAACCTTCGGCTTCGCATCTTTCATCTCAATCACGAAATACGTGGTGCAGAAGCTGATAAGGATGCCGAATTTGTAGCCGCACTTGCCGCCCGACTCGATATACCGGCGATGCTTGAAAGCTACGACGTACCGGCGCTGATGGAGCGGGAGAGATTGTCATTGGAAGAAGCCGCTCGTGAGGCCAGGTATAGGCTCATGGATCGGCTTGCGGTTGAGCTTAAGATTGACCGTATCGCCCTGGCTCATCACGCGGATGATCAGGTTGAAACGTTTCTGATGCGCTTGATACGGGGGGCCGGCCTGGAAGGGCTGGCAGCGATGCAGCCGGTAAGAGGCATCTATATACGACCGTTTATCGACGTGAGCAAGGAGGATATTCTGGGCTATATCCGGGACAATGAGCTTGCTTATCGAGTCGATGCCTCCAACGAGGACCTATCGATTCTGCGAAACAGAGTGCGCTCTGACCTCGTACCCCTTTTAGCAAGCTATAACCCGCAGTTTAAAGGGTCAATCCTTAAGACGATTGAGATAGTCAGGGAGGACCAATCCCACTTAAGCGAGCTGACCGATGGGGTATTTGACCTTCTGGCTGAGGTTGGCGATGGGATTGTTAGGATTCAGATACAGGCGGTTGAGGCACAGCCGGTCTCTCTTAAGCGACGTCTTATCCGTAAATGTATCAAGTGGGCAAAAGCCGATCTACGTGGCATCGAGTTCAAGCATGTAGAGGCCATATTGGATGCGTTACAAAATGTTCCTGTGCGCTTTGAACTCGAGCTGCCTGGGGGTGTTATCGTATTTACTGAATATGAGCACTTGGTTTTTGCAAGAAAACAGCTGTTTGAAGGTCCTCCATTGAAACCGGTGAGGCTAATAGTACCGGGGATTACGCCGGTTGAGCCCCTGGGGATAGAGATAGAAACGCAGTATCATAATGCCGGCGATATAGTATTCGAGGGTGATGGGGATGTAGCTCATCTGGATGCCGATAAGCTCCCTGAAGAGCTTGAAATTCGCACCCGAAAACCGGGAGACTTTTTTGTGCCGTTTGGTATGATGGGAGAGAAGAAATTGCAGGATTTCTTCGTTGATGAGAAAGTTCCGAGAAGACAACGAGACAAGGTGCCAATAGTTACAGCAAACGACCATATTGTCTGGGTGGTTGGATTTCGAATCGATGAGCGTTTTCGAGTTACGGCTCAGACAAAGCGGGTATTGGTGTTGCGTCTAAAACCGCAACGGCGGTAATCGACATTACTTTGGTCAAAACAAAACCTTTGGTTTTTTTCGGAGGTAATTGGTGATATAGAGTAGTAACGATTCATGCGATTGGAGGAATGATGGAGGCAAACGTAACCGATCGGGTTTTATCTGATGATATTGAAGATGTAATAGTATCAGAAGAGCAGATCAAGCTGAGGGTACGGGAACTCGGTCGGCAAATAAGCGAGGATTATAGGGGCAAAGATCTTATGCTTGTCGGTATCTTAAGGGGTGCGTTTGTGTTTCTTGCCGACCTCATAAGGGAGATGGGTATCTCAGTCGAAACCGACTTTATTGCCATATCAAGCTACGGGTCGGCCTCGACGACTTCGGGAGTAGTTAGGATACTAAAAGACCTCGACGATGATATAGCCGATAAACATGTGCTGATAGTAGAAGATATTCTTGATACCGGCCTTACACTGAATTATCTGATTAAAAACCTGAGTTCGAGACGACCGGCAAGCCTTGAGATATGTTCATTTATCGTCAAAGAAGGCAAGCAAAGGGTACCGATACGGCTGAAGTACTCGGGATTTACCGTGCCGAACACGTTTGTGGTCGGATATGGCCTCGACTATGCGCAGATGTATAGAAATCTTCCTTTTATAGGAACCTTGAAGCGTTCTGTGTATGAGGATGACGCGATACTATAAAGGTTAAAATAGAGAATATGTATAAATTGTTCAGAGTCATTAATTGTGGTAGCATTTCAGTTATGAAACAAATGAGGAGAAGCTTGTTTGAAAAGGCTTTTTAGAAGCGCCGGCTTCTGGTTTTTAATACTCTTAGTGATTGTTTTGCTGGCAACGACGGCTCTCAAGCCCACAGCGAAACCGGATCAGCTGCAATATACTGATTTCGTCAAGCAGGTTAACCAGGAGCACGTGGCCAAAGTTGTGATTTTTGATAAGGACCACAGGCTCGATGGGCAGTACAAGGCCAGTTATAATAAGGGCGGGCAATTTACGCTCTACTATCCTTCACAGGATCAGACACTGGTCACACAGATGCAAAAACATAACGTGCAGATAACCGTCGACCCACAAAAAGAGACGGTTTGGTTATCGATAGCGTTGAATTTCTTGCCGTTCGTTCTCATCCTTGGGATATGGATGTTTATGCTCCAGCAAATGCAGGGTGGCGGCAACAAGGTGATGTCGTTTGGAAAAAGCCGTGCAAAGCGCCTCACCAAAGACTCTCCGCGGGTCACGTTTAAAGACGTTGCGGGTGTCGATGAGGCGGTTGAGGAATTGCACGAGATACAGGAGTTCCTGGCCAACCCATCCAAATTTCAGGCACTTGGCGCGAAGATCCCAAAAGGTGTTCTGCTTTACGGCCCTCCGGGGTCCGGCAAGACGCTTTTGGCGCGCGCCGTTGCAGGCGAGGCCGGAGTACCGTTCTTCTCGATAAGCGGCTCTGACTTTGTCGAGATGTTCGTCGGTGTCGGCGCATCGAGGGTGCGTGACCTGTTTGAGCAGGCTAAAGCAAATTCCCCGTGTATCATCTTTATGGATGAGATCGATGCTGTCGGTAGGCACAGGGGTGCCGGTCTCGGCGGAGGCCACGACGAGCGCGAGCAGACACTTAACCAATTACTGGTTGAGATGGATGGCTTTGACATTAAGGATAACGTTATCCTTATCGCGGCGACCAACAGGCCGGATATCCTTGACCCGGCGCTACTGCGCCCGGGCAGGTTCGATCGCCAGATCGTCGTCGACAGGCCGGATCTTAATGGAAGGCTGGGGATTCTTAAAGTTCATACAAAGGGTAAGCCGCTTGCAAAGGATATCGATATCGATGTTCTCGCCCGCAGGACTCCGGGATTTACCGGCGCGGATCTTGCCAACCTGGTGAACGAGGCGGCGCTCTTGGCGGCGCGTCACGGTAAAAAAGAGATCGACATGTTGGAACTTGAGGAATCCATCGATAGAGTTATCGCGGGTCCTGAAAGAAAGACCCGCCTGATAAGCGAGAAAGAGAAGAAGATAATCGCCTATCATGAGGCCGGGCACGCGTTGGTCGCACATACGCTTGAGCATGCCGACCCGGTTCATAAGATATCGATTATCCCGCGCGGGAGGGCGCTTGGGTACACCCTGACGCTCCCGACCGAGGATAAGTTCCTGGTATCGAAATCGGAACTTACCGACAATCTCGCCGTCTTCCTTGGCGGTCGGGTTGCGGAAGAGATGGTCTTCGGCGAAGTTACGACGGGTGCGCATGACGATCTGGATAAAGCGACAAAAGTTGCCCGTCAGATGGTGTGCGAGTACGGTATGAGCGAGAAGCTCGGGCCGCTCACCCTCGGCCAGAAGCAGGACCAGGTGTTCCTGGGGCGCGACTTTGCTTCACACCCGGATTACAGCCAGGAGATCGCCTATGAGATCGATAAAGAGATCAGGCGTATGGTCGATGAGGCGTTCAAGAGGGCCAAACAAATATTAACCGAGAAGAAATTAATTCTCGATCATATTTCGCAAGGTCTTATCGATAGAGAGACGCTGGAAAAGGGCGAGTTGCAGTTGATTCTTGAAGGAAAAGAACTTCTCCCAAAAGAAGTAGCTAGCGGTGAAACGACCGGGCCCGTTAAGGAGCAGAAACCGGCGGCAAAGGGTAAGGATGTACTCGATATGCCCGGCAAATTAAGGCCGGTCGAAGGTTAAGGCCGCAAGAACTATATGTTCAAGCTTATATGATTCGAAATACAAAAGGCCACGTTTACGTGGCCTTTTGTATTTCACATATTCGCAATTTGCGTGAATTATGACATAATATTCTAGTTGATCTGCAAATTACTTGCTGAAAGAGCTTAGAGTGCACGATTTTTAGGCCTGAAAGGGGGTTTCTTGTTTGGACAGGGAGAAGATTGAACAAGGGGTTCGCCTGATACTCGAGGGAGTCGGTGAGGATCTTAATCGCGAAGGCCTGTGGGATACGCCGCGGCGCGTTGCCTCGATGTACGAGGAAATCCTAAGCGGCATGAACCAGGATGCGATCAAACTACTGGGTGTAACGTTTGGCGAGAACCATGATGAGATGATCATGGTAAAAGATATACCGATCTATTCGGTCTGCGAGCACCACCTCATGCCGTTTATCGGAAAAGCTCACGTCGCCTATATCCCGGGCGAGGATGGAAGGGTGACCGGCATTAGTAAACTCGCTCGGGTGGTGGATGTCTTTACGAAACGGCTGCAGGTTCAAGAGAGACTGACTACACAAATCGCAGATTCGATGGTGGAGGCGTTAAAGCCTAGAGGCGTTATGGTGGTCGTTGAGGCCGAGCATCTTTGTATGACGATGCGAGGCGTAAAAAAGCCCGGCTCTACTACGGTTACCTCGGCGGTCAGGGGTATTTTCAGAAGCCGTGGAGCCGCGCGTGCCGAGGCACTGTCACTCATCAAAGGTGAGTAAAAGGGGACATATAAAAGGGAGATATGGTAGTGAGGTCACGAGTTTTATGCATAGATAACCCTGAGGATGCCAGAACGATGCTTGCAGGGCTGGATGTTTCTGCCCAGGGCATCGATATCATGGCGTCTAAAGCCATCCATCGTATAATAACTATCTCGGATATCGATTCGCGTGCGGCAAATATCATCAAGCAGGAAATGCTCTCGCGCGGTGGCGAGGCCGCCGCCCCCTGGGTTCTCTATAAGATGGACCTGCGAAAAGTGGATATGATTCTCATGGGCACGCTGCGCCAGTATGATGAGCTGTGCGAAAAGCTCGTTATGCAGCCATTTGGCCTAAAAGCGCTTGTCCGACAAATTAAGGACGCGCTTAGCAACTATGACAAACAACCGCCCGTGATAGAGGCCGGCCGTTTTAGGCTTGACCTTGCGGCAAAGACCACCATTATGGGCATTCTCAATGTAACGCCGGATTCGTTTTCCGATGGCGGCCGTAATTTCGATTTCGCGGTAGCCGTCGAGCTGGCAAAGCGCATGGTTGATGATGGAGCCGGTATCATTGATATCGGCGGGGAGTCGACGCGCCCGGGAGCCGATCCGGTCGGCCTTGACGAGGAACTCAGGCGAACTATCCCGGTTATCGAGACGCTTGCGGGTGAGCTTGATGTTCCTATCTCGATCGATACTTACAAGCCCGAGGTTGCCAAGCGCGCGCTTGACGCCGGAGCTACCATTATCAACGATATCAGCGGATTGCGCGATGAAAAGATGCCGGAGCTTGCCATCGAGCGGAATGTGCCGGTAATCGTCATGCATATGAAGGGTACTCCGCGAGATATGCAGCAGAACCCGGTCTACGAAGACGTTGTTGCCGAGGTTGCCGATTGGCTCGACCGGCAAGCCGAAAATGCGATTGCAGCGGGGCTTCCCAGCGAAAAAATCCTTATCGATCCGGGAATCGGTTTTGGCAAAACCCGCGATCATAACCTTGAGATTATGAGGCGGTTCTCTGAGTTTAAGAGCCTCGGGTATCCGATTGTGCTTGGTGCCTCTCGAAAAGCGTTTATTGGGGCCGTTCTTGATCTGCCGGCGGATGAGCGTGTAGAAGGCACAATAGCAAGCGTTGTCTATGGGGTTACCCGGGGTGCTAATATCGTGCGAGTCCATGACGTGAAAGAAGTCGCGAGAGCATGCAAGCTTGCCGACGCGATTATTATGGGAGCGGAATAAGTAGTGGTTGCAAGTGGTGGTAGCAAATAGTGGTTGAAATGGCAAAGGTGTTTCTAAGCCTTGGTTCGAATCTTGGCGATCGCGTTATGCAGCTGAGACAAGCCGTTCGCGCCATCGCTGATCACGAGGCCGTCGAACTGGTGAAAAGCTCCTCGGTATACGAGACCGAACCGGTCGGGGATGTGCCGCAGCAGAATTTTTACAATATCGTTATTGAGGTTACAACCGATCTTTCGCCCCATGAGCTACTCGAGTTGGCTCACACGGTTGAAAGGAGCCTTAATAGGAAAAGAAAGCTACATTGGGGACCCAGAACCATAGACGTTGATATTCTTCTCTACAACAACTCACTAATTAATGAAGAAGACCTTGTCATACCTCACCCAGAAATGTTAAAACGCGCTTTTGTCCTCGTCCCGCTTCTCGAAATCGAGCCGGATATCGTACTTCCCCGTGGTGAAGTAGCATTAGATTATCTTCACGAAGTAGCAGGACAGAAGGCCGAAAAAATTGGCAGTTTAGTGTGATGGCGTTATAATGAGCACGGGGTACCAACAGACGCAAGCGGCGATAAAGCCGTAAAATATGTAAGAGGTGTAAGTGATTTGAGCTGCGATACGAATATGGTTAACGAGATACAGAGGTTAAAGAAGGAGCGGAACGCGATAATTCTCGCCCACAACTACCAGGTGGCCGAGGTGCAGGATATAGCCGATTTTGTCGGCGACTCGCTTCGTTTAAGCCAGCAAGCGGCCGCCACCAGTGCCGATGTGATAGTTTTCTGCGGTGTGCATTTTATGGCGGAGACTGCGGCAATCCTGTCGCCGACTAAAACCGTTCTGCTTCCCGATATCAACGCCGGCTGCCCCATGGCGGATATGGTGACGGCGGATGAACTGAGGGAATTTAAGGCTCAACACCCGGGAACGCCGGTTGTGACGTATATAAATTCAAGCGCGGAGGTGAAGGCCGAGAGTGATTATTGTTGTACCTCGGCCAACGCTGTAAAAATAATCGAGGCGATTGATGCTGATGAGATCATTTTTGTTCCCGACCAGCATCTCGGCCACTATGCGGCAACTAAGACATCAAAAAATATTATCCTTTGGAAGGGCTATTGCCCGACACACCGCAGGATTACCCCGGAGGAGCTTACAAAACAAAAAGAAGCCCACCCTAACGCAAAAGCGGTCGTTCACCCCGAGTCTTTGGCGGAGGTAATCGCGCTGGCGGATGCCGTGGCAAGCACAGAGGGCATTCTTCGCTACGCCAGAGAAACAGATGCCAAGGAGTTCATCATCGGAACCGAGGTCGGGATACTTCACCGCCTGCGTAAGGAAAACCCGGATAAGGTGTTTTATCCCGCGTTTGAACGGGCAATCTGTCCGAACATGAAGAGAACAACGCTTGAGAAAGTCCTCTTCTCGCTGCAGGACATGGAACACGTGATTACGGTACCCGAAGATATAGCAGCACTCGCGAAACGCGCAATTGATAGGATGCTGCAGATTGTTTAATAAACAATGATATGTTTAAGTTTATTTAAAGAGCTGAAAGCTAAAAAATGATTCCCAGGTATTTGGTTAACTTTAATACGGACAACATTGATAAAGTAGTAACCGACGTCGTAGTCGTAGGAAGCGGTGTGGCCGGTCTTTCTGCGGCGCTTGAGATATCCAAACAATTCGACGTGGCCCTCGTTACAAAAAGCGAGCTAAAAGAGACCGCCACCTGGTACGCCCAGGGTGGGGTTGCGACCGCCGTCAGCCCGGAGGATTCTCCGAAGCTGCATCTAAAAGACACCCTTGAAGCGGGCGCCGGCTTGTGCGATCGGGAAGCCGTCGATGTCCTCGTAAACGAGGCTTCCGATCGCATCGGTGAGCTTATCCGGCTTGGAGCAAAATTCGATTGGCAGGGCGATCACATCGGGCTCTCACGGGAGGGCGGGCACCATCTGGCCAGGATTTTGTACTCAGGGGACACCACCGGTAGCGAAATCGAGGCCACCCTGATCCGAACGGCCGAGGCGTGGAAAAGCGTCCAGGTGTTTGAGCACAGGTTCAGCCTGGATGTGCTGGTAGAGAATGGACGCTGTGCCGGGGTCGTCTGTCTGGATGAGCCTACGGGGCGGCTTGTCGTTCACTTTGCAAAGGCGGTTATCCTGGCTACGGGCGGGGCCGGACAACTGTTTTCTGTTACTACCAATCCCGTGATTTCAACCGGTGACGGCATTGCAATGGCGTATCGCGCAGGTGCGGTAGTCACCGATATGGAGTTCATACAGTTTCATCCGACAGCGCTTGACAGCGACTCCATGCCGAGGTTTCTCATCACTGAAGCTCTGCGTGGCGCGGGGGCGTACTTGAGGGATTGTAACGGTGAGCGCTTTATGGTCGGCAGGCACCCCCTGGCAGAGCTTGCGCCAAGGGATGTGGTGACCAGAGAGATGGTTCGCGTGATGCACCGTTGTAACGATAGCCCGATCTATCTCGACGCGACCCACTTGCCTAAGGAGAAACTAAAAAAGCGCTTTCCAAATATATGGGCACACTGTCGCGAGAACGGGATTACTATCTCAAAGGACTTTATCCCGGTCAGGCCGGCGGCGCATTACACAATGGCCGGCGTTAAAACGGACCTGGACGGTCGTACCAATATCCCGGGTCTTTACGCAACGGGGGAGACCGCATGCACCGGCGTGCACGGCGCGAACCGTCTTGCAAGCAACTCGCTTCTTGAGGGCCTTGTGTTTAGCAAACGGATTACCGATACCGTTATCGCGAAACTCTCGGAAGAGGGGCAGGAGACAAACCCCAACCTTCGCATCGCGTGTGATATGGATAGGGTGCAGACTGAGATCGATTTTAAGAAGGAGCGCCGGTGGCTTCAGAAACTTATGACGGATTATGTCGGGGTCGTCCGCTCAGAGAAAGGCCTTGAATACGCAATTTCTCAACTTGATTCCAAAAGCGGGCTTCTTAAGGCCGGGTTTGTCAATCCCGAAGGATTTGAACTGCAGAATATGCTCACGCTTGCCGGGCTCGTTGCAAGATCCGCGCTGGAGCGCAAAGAATCTCGCGGTGTTCATTACCGGGAGGATTATCCCGAGCCAAGCGATGAATGGCTGCGTCATATCGAGTACCGTTTAACGGAGGATGCCGTTGCGCTATAACACCTTGCCGGATAAAGAGATCGAGCAGGCGATACGCATAGCAATAGAAGAGGACTTTGGCACGTCGGGCGATGTCACCTCAAAAGCAGTCATCGGCAGCGGAATCACGATGCACGCGCAGATGCTTGCAAAAAGCCCCGGGGTAATCGCGGGCCTTACCGTCGCCGAGCAGACGTTTAAACATCTCGACCAGAATATCATTTTTACACCCCTCGTTTCCGAAGGCGATTTTGTCGAAGCCGGCGCTAGAATTGCCGAGGTTTCCGGTGATGCGCGGGCCGTCCTTGGGGCCGAGAGAACCGCACTTAATTTCGTTCAGCACCTATCAGGGATTGCGACTGAGACCCGTACCTATAAAAAAGAAATCGAAGGCTATAAAGCACAGCTTCTAGATACGAGAAAAACCACACCGGGGCTTCGCTACCTCGAAAAATATGCGGCCCGCGTCGGGGGTGCCGTTAACCACCGCTACGGTCTTTTTGACCAATTTCTTATTAAAGACAACCATATCAAGGCGGCGGGCGGTATTGGGGAGGCCGTGCGCAGGGCGCGTGGCTACAACCAAGACCTCAAAGTCGAAGTAGAGGCCGAGACCCTGGATGAGGTCAAAGAGGCTCTGGAAGCGGGCGCCGATATTATCCTGCTCGACAACATGGATATCATTCTGCTCAAGGAATCGGTTGCATTGATAGGTGACAAAGCCCTCACGGAGGCCTCCGGCGGTGTCACGCTTGCCACAATAGCCGCGGTAGCCGCGACCGGAGTAGATCGCATCTCGGTCGGCGCTATCACCCAGGCGGCAAAGCCCCTCGATATCTCGCTGGACGTCACGGACGGGTCGAAAGCCGATGAATGAGAGTCAAGTTAGTCAGGAGGCGACGTGAAGGGGCACTCGACGGAGGCGGCGGTAATAAAAGCGCTTAAAGAAAAACACGGCGACTGCGACTATATCTCGGGCGAGGATTTGGCCGGTCAATCATCCATCTCGCGTGCCGCCATCTGGAAGCATGTCAAGAGCCTGAGACAGAAGGGCTATGAGATTGAAGCCACGCCACGCCGTGGATACCGTTTGCTGTCGTCTCCCGATGCGCTTCTTGCCGAAGAGCTATTTCCTCTGCTGGCGACCACAACGTTTGGCAGAACTATCGTATACAAGGACACGATCGACTCGACAAACCGTTATGCGAAAGAACTTGCCGAGAAAGGCGCGGAGGAGGGAACCGTGGTTATAGCCAACGAGCAACGTCGGGGCAAAGGGCGCCTTGACCGCAGATGGGTATCCCCACCGGGCGGTATCTGGCTCTCAATAATTCTGCGGCCCGCCATCCCTCTGCAAGAGGCCTCAAAGTTCACCCTTCTGGCCGCTGTCGCGGCAGCCCGAGCGATTGAGACAGCCGGTCTAAATCCTGAAATAAAATGGCCCAACGATATCCTTATCGGCGGGAAGAAAGTTTGCGGGATTCTGCTCGAGATTAGCGCTCAATCCGATCGCATCGACTACCTGGTTATAGGCCTCGGGATTAACGCCAACAACGATCTTGATACTATCCCCATCGACAGCCGAGAACACGCGACGACTCTCGCTGCCGCCCTGGGCAAAAAGATAGACAGGCGCTCTCTTGTCGCGACACTGCTCCTCGAGCTAGAGAATAGGAGCAAAACCTTGCTCGCGGGGGGCTGGCAGGAAATTCTGGACGAATGGATGAAGCGTTGTCGGATGTTTGGCCGGCATATTATCTTACGTATGCTGCATGGTGAGGTCGAGGGCGAGTTTGTTGGAGTCGATCAATCCGGCGCGATACGGATACAACTGCCCGGTGGGGAGATCAAGTCGTTTGCCGCCGGGGATGTGAGCGTCAAGAAACAACGCTTGACTTAAGATAACGCTCGCCTATAATTGTAAACCATAAATAATAATATGGTTTACAATTAGAAGGAGAAGGCGCTCTCATGAATATATCCGCGATGGTAAAAGCCGCACTTCTAGCCGCACTTGCCGCTGTTGCCGCTCAAATAGCCATACCGCTCCCCTTTAGTCCCGTACCGATAACGCTACAAGTTTTCGTTCCACTGCTCGCCGGGGCGGTCTTGGGGCCCTTTTACGGGACCCTCAGTATGATTATCTATGTGTTAATGGGGGCTATAGGGCTTCCGGTGTTTGCCAAGGGCGCGGCGGGGCTTGGCGTTGTCATCGGCCCGATGGGAGGCTATCTTCTTGGATTTATAGCGGCGGCTTTTATTGTCGGGATTATCGTTACAAAAATCGGCAATACTACCGGCAAGCTCATTATAGCGATGAGCGCCGGTGTGCTGATTATCTATACGCTGGGCGTTGTTCAACTCGCCCTGATATCCAGATTAACGCCGGTCCAAGCCATCCTGGCGGGCGCTGTGCCGTTTATCATTCCCGACTTTATAAAGGCCGTTATTGCGGCTACTATCGCAAGGAGGATAGGCTTTGCGACAAGTGGGGATGATACTGATACTTAGGCTTGCAGATATCCAGATGCGAAGCGAACCTTGCAAAAGTTTGCATGCTATTTTCTTAGCAAGATATGATATAATTAAATGGAGTTTCGCCTATAAAAACCTATGGAAGTGATCGATATGGCTCTTAAAGATAAACCTATGGAAGTGACCTCCATGACGCTTGAAGATGCTATATTTTCAAGACGAACAGTGCGCAACTTCAAATCCGATCCGGTGCCCAAAGAACTCCTGGGAAAGGTGGTTGAGGCCGGAATTGCCGCACCGTCACCGCTTAACAGCCAACCCTGGAGTTTTATTGTGGCAACAGGCAAGGTAAGAGATGAGCTTGTTAAAATTATCCGTAAATTCCCGGCATACCTGGCGGACATATTGGCGCTCTACCCCAAAGAGCTGTCCCAGTTCATGAGCGAGGAGCAGATAGAAGACTTTGCAAAAGACCTTGGAGGAGCGCCCGCCATAATCTTCGTCACCGTATCTAAGAAAACCAACAAATACGCACACGCACATAAGGTCGATCTCATTGCCTGCGCCGGTGCCATACAGAACATGCAGCTTATGGCCTGGTCGCTGGGACTTGGGGCGGTATGCTTGACCTCGGCCCTATGGGTGGAATCGGAGATTATGAACTACCTTGGTTTAAAAGGCCGGGAGCTTGTCACGGTGATGCCGATAGGATATCGACTCTTCGATCCGGACCCACAGCCCCGGGATCACTTTACTACCACCTGGCTGGGATTTTAAAAAGAACCCATTCCACGTTTATTAACAACATTTATTACAACAATATTTATTACACTTGCTAAAGCAAAGGGTTGGACGTATTATTTTTTTATCCGGATTTTTTCAACGAGGTAATCTGATTGCAACCGCGCATGTTGCTGGTTATAGATATCGGAAATACGCATACCGTGTTGGGCTGTTTTGAACAGCGGCGGCTAAAAGCCAGCTGGCGCATTGCAACACGCCGTGATGCAACGGCTGATGAGGTGGCCGTTGCAATCTCCAACCTCTTTCATTTAAACGGGTTTACCCTGGCGGATGTCGAGGCCGTTGCGATTGCTTCGGTCGTGCCGTCGCTCACCGCATCATTTTTAGAGATGTTCACCGAAATATTTAAAACCGATGCCCTGGTTGTGGGACCGGACACGGATACGGGGGTACCGATTCTCTACGACAACCCGCAAGAAGTCGGGGCAGACAGGATCGCCAACGCCGTTGCCGGCTTTGAGTTATACGGCGGCCCGCTTATCGTGGTCGATTTTGGTACCGCGACGACCTTTGACGCGATTACCGAGCGCGGGGAGTATCTTGGCGGCTCGATTGCTCCGGGTATCGAAGTATCATCCGAAGCCCTGTTTAAGCGCGCTGCACGGCTCTCGCGAATCGACCTCGTTACCCCGTCGCGCGCCATCGGAAGGGATACGCGCAGTAGCGTTCAATCAGGCCTTATTATCGGTACCGGCGGTATGGTCGATCGGATTGTCGAGCGTTTTGAAACTGAAATGGGCCACCTAAAGCATGTCGTTGCCACGGGAGGTCTCGCCGGGCTCATAGCCCCGGAGTGCAAGCGTCTTACGGCGGTCGATCCTACACTTACACTTACCGGCCTGCAAAGAATTTTTGAAAGAAATCAGTCCAACCGAATCCATCCACTTTCTCACGATAGCGGCCTTATATAAGAATTTATGTAATAAATTACTCAGTAATTACTCAGCAAACTATGCAATAAATCATATAGTGCATATGTAATAGACATCATATTGAATATTTTCCAGAAAGGAAGGATGTTTGTGTGGAAGACGGCTTTAACTAGTTTAGTGTCGGCGGTAATAGGCGGGTTGTTGGTGTTTTTTGCTCTGCAAGCGACAGTGCCCGTTACCAAGGGGAAAGTCATCAATCAGGTCGTCCGGGAATCGGGCGGGCAAAAAACAACCGGAGGGTTAACCGGAGGCGACATATACAAGCGTTTTGCCCCGGGTGTTGTTCATATAAAGTCGGTGTTTACCGGTGTGAGGAGCGACTTTTTCGGGTTTAGCGTTCCCTTGCAACAGGAAGCCGATGGCTCAGGTTTTATCGTCGACAAATCGGGCCTTATTGTAACCAATGCCCACGTGGTCCAGGATTCGAACTCCACGGCGAACAAAATCACGGTGCTTATGGGTGATCAGCAAGAGGTGAGTGCAAAGCTTCTCGGTACCGACCCCAGCACGGATATCGCCGTGCTAAAGATCGATCCGCAAGGAAAGACGCTGAGGGTGCTCGATCTCGGCGATAGCTCGAAACTTCAAGTAGGCGACGACGTGTACGCAATCGGCTCGCCGTTCGAACTTGACGGTACGCTAACGCAGGGTATCGTAAGCGCCATAAATAGGACCATCGACTCACCAAATCAACAGTTTAAAATCAGGGGTGCTATCCAGACCGATGCAGCGGTAAATCCTGGTAACAGCGGCGGACCGCTTTTAAACGCATTTGGCGAAGTTGTCGGGATAAACTCGCAGATCGCCTCGAACTCGGGTAGCTTTGCGGGTATCGCATTCGCCATCCCAAGCAACACGGTAAAAGAGATCGTCGGGCAAATTGAGAAAAGCGGAAAGGCCAGCCACCCGTGGCTCGGCATCGGCGGCATAGAGGTCGGCAAAGATATGGCAAAGCTTCTCAAGCTTCCGGTCGACCACGGTGTTATGATAGCCCAGGTAGTACCGGGAAGCCCGGCTGAAAAAGCAGGACTTAAAGCCAGCAGCCAAAGCCTTGTTAATAGCCAAACGGGCCAGCGAATTCCGGTCGGCGGCGATATCATCGGCAAAATTGATACCATCAGCGTCCTTACGATGGATGACATCTTGAATTTTGTTGAAAAACACAAAGTTGGCGATAGGGTTACCCTCGAGGTATATCGCGGTAAAGAAAAGAAGCAAGTCACATTTGCACTGGGTGAGCGCCCGCAGAATTTAGTGCAGAGCCCGCAAAACTAGGTATAGAGCCCACCCTACATATTGTAACCAGAGGCCTCTTGGTAACACGGCACGGGAGCCGGTTAAACCAAGAGGCTTTTCTTGTTGAACTATTATTGTGCTTGGTTTAAAATGTGGTTTGAATGTACACAATTTTGTGCACAAAGGAAGATATGAGACTAGTAAGGATCGGCGACAAATTAGTCGACCGCGACCGGCTCTCAAATATTATTACCGAGATATTGCATCGTCGTGCCGTCGGCGCAACGCAGCAGGAAGTGGCCCTCTCGATGGGTGTTGAGAGGTCATTTGTGTCGCATTTGGAAGGCCTCGCCGAAGTCAGACGCGGTAATCGTATAGCGGTTATAGGGTTTCCCATAGCAAACAAGGACGACATCGAGAACGTGGCGCAGGACTTTGCGGTTGATTTCGTTTATATCTTAAGCGAGGCCGAGCGCAAGGAATATGTAGGCAGAAAAAGCAGCGCCGAGATATTTAACGAGCTGCTCGACATTCTTGCCAGCCTGAAGGACTACGACGTCGTTATATTCCTGGCCTCGGACAAACGCATCGCGACCATGGAAAAGATACTGGACAGGGAGATTATCGGTGTACCGATCGGAAACTCGCCGATACGGCGCGACCGGAAGGTCGACCCGAAGATGCTCTACGATGTTCTGACGAATGTGACAGAAGGGAAGGAACCGGGCGATGAAGCGTATAGTAAGCGCAAGTTTAGGATCTTCAAAAAGAAACCACAAGGTCGAGGTTAACCTCCTTGGAGAAGACTTGACAATCGAGCGCATCGGGACCGATGGAGATTTCGATAAGGCCAAGGAAATGCTACGGCAACTCGACGGCAATGTTGATGCCATCGGCCTTGGCGGCATCGATCTTTACCTGGTAGCGGATGGTAAGAAATATATTATAAGAGATGCGCAAAAGCTCAGGTCGGTTGTCAAAACGACACCGGTTGTAGATGGAAGCGGCCTCAAGGATACACTTGAGCGTGAGGTGGTGCGCTACCTTGCAAATGACGCGAAACTGCCGCTGGCGCAGAAAAAAATCTTGATGGTGAGCGCTGTCGACCGCTTTGGCATGGCTGAAGCACTCCACGAGCTTGGATGCGAAATCCTCTTCGGCGACCTTATTTTCGGCCTTAACCTGCCAATTCCGATACACACGATGGGCTCGTTTAAAGTGCTTGCCAAGATGATATTACCGGTAGTTACCAAAATGCCATTTAAGATACTTTACCCGACCGGCAGCAAACAGGAAAAAGAGCCATCCGAGAGTTATGCCAAGCACTATCGGGAGTCGGATGTCATCGCCGGCGATTACCTCTTTATTCGTAAATACATGCCGAAAGATATGCGTGGCAAGTGGATACTTACCAACACCACCACCAAGCAAGACGTTGACGATTTGCGCGAACGTGGTGTGGAGCTGCTAATCACAACAACCCCCGTCTTTGAGGGGCGTTCGTTCGGCACCAACGTGCTCGAGGCAGCCTTGCTATCGCTTTTGGGTAAGAAATGGGAAGAGGTAACGCCTCAGGATTATCTAGATATTTTAAAAAAACTTAATTATATACCCAGGATTGAGAAGTTAAACTAACGATGCATGGGCTTAGCCCTGCGTTGTTTCATTAAGGAGATGCTATGGAGACTTTTGGCTTTTTAGTGCATCCAATGGATATCAACGATGTCACGAAGAAGTATAAAATCGCGAATAAAATTAATCCCAAAGTTGTCGCCAGCGTGCTGAAGCGCCGTAGGCCTTTTGTAATCTCTGAGATAACCGGCATAAAATCGATTACCGGCAAAGAGGCCATGGGCTGGTTTATCATTGTTCCGTTCCTGCCGCACCAGTTTTATGATCTTGATCAGGATTACGTGATTGAAAAAATCGCCAAGGCATGTGAGATCGGCAGAAAAGAGGGCGCCGGCATTATTGGTTTAGGCGCCTTTACGGCGATTCCCGGAGATGGCGGCAGAGTGGTCGATAACCTTTCTAAGGTACCGATTACCACGGGAAATACTTACACCGTTGCGACTGCGATCGAGGGGGCGGTAGAGGCGGCGTCGCGCATGGAGATAGATATCTCAGCCGCCACGCTTGCTGTGGTCGGTGCGACCGGATCGATTGGAAGCGCAGCTACCCAGGTTTTGGCAGATCGGGTTGGCGAGGTCGTACTGATCGGGCGGGATCAGAAAAAACTTACTAATCTGAGCGAGCAGGTAAAGGCCAAAAACAAACATGTTAAAACTTCCACATCTGTTTCTTCAATCCGCTCCGCAGATATCATCATCACCGTGACCGGAGCCGCGAATACCGTTATCGATCCGGATGACGTAAAACCGGGTGCGGTCATCTGCGATGTTGCTCGGCCCAGGGATGTCGCAGAACTCGTGGTGAAACGCCGAAAAGACGTGTTGGTAATCGATGGCGGCATTGTAAAAGTCCCCGGGCAGGTTGATATACATGCTCTCACAGGATTGCCAAAGGGAACGGCGTTGGCGTGTATGGCCGAGACTATGATGCTTGCCCTAGAGGGAAAATACGAAAGCTATTCAATCGGCAAAGATATAAGCCTCGATAAAGTAAACGAGACCCTGGCGTTTGCGAAAAAGCATGGGTTTAAACTGGCTGGGCTTAGAAGCTTCGAGAAAAAACTCTCCGATGCCCACATTAACAAAGTGCGTGAAAATGCGGGCATTAAGATGGCAGCCATACGATAATTTCGAACTTCGAATTACTAATGTCGAACGAATGTGGTCGAAAATGAGGGTTCACCACCTAGCCCTCCCTTGAGGGAGGAAATTTAATCAATTGTTTTTAATTCGAATTCGTAATTCGAAAGCTAATCCAATATGAGTTTCTGCCGATATTACTTTTAAGTTTTTAGAAGTAAATTCGCATCCCCGTTTAAAGTTTTTTTCGTTGCACAAATAGTCGCATGAATAGTTGATATAACTAAGTGATCTTAACATTAATGCTGTCGTTCGACCGTGTTTAAAATGCAGGTAGGGACTTGTCTCCCTGCAAAAGCGCGAAATATTTTGACAAGTTAAGAGCATTTTCCTATAATACGTAGCTAGTTCGCATGAAACCAGCACTGTTGGTGAGTGCTTCTTACATGTAAAGGAGCGAAAGGTTTTGTCAGAGAAAGAAATTATACTCACAAAAGACGGTCACAATAAATTAATTGAGGAACTACGTCATTTAGAGACGACTCGTCGCAAGGAAGTCGCCGCGAGGATCAAGGAGTCGATCGAGTTCGGTGACTTGAGCGAGAACTCTGAGTACGATGATGCAAAGAACGAGCAGGCGTTTGTCGAGGGCAGGATCATGCAGATCAATGATATGCTCTTACTGGCAAAGATCATCGAAGATGGCAACAACGGCGGTAAATCAAGGAAAGTCTCGGTTGGCTCGTTCGTCTTGCTGCTCGATCTTGAGTTTGGCGATGAGGAGGAGTACCAGATTGTCGGCTCGTTTGAGGCGGATCCAACGAATCACAAAATATCCAACGAATCTCCGGTCGGATGCGCTATAATGGGTAAGAAGGCGGGGGATGTCGTCCGGGTACGTGTTCCAGAAGGATTCCTGGAATATAAAATTATTAAAATCAGACAAAATAACAAAGCAAAGACCGACGGAGAATAATGCAGAAGGATTCGGAAGTAGAAGTATCCGAAAATATAGAGAACATAAATCAACTTATGAAACAAAGACTCCAGAAGCTGGAAGAGATGAGGGCTTCTGGAGAAACTGCGTTTAAATCTAAATTCGCACGCACCCACCTTCTGGCCGATGTCATCCATGCATACTCTGAGATCGAACCGGGTGAGAACACCGGGCAGGAGGTTACGGTAGCCGGGCGTATTATGGCTATCCGCAGGCATGGCAAGGCAAGCTTCATGGCCCTTAAGGATCGCACCGCGAGCATTCAGCTGTTCCTCTCTCTCGGCACGCTTGGGGAGGAGAATTATAAGAAGTTTCTCGATTATGATATCGGTGATATCGTTGGCATAACCGGTACGGTATTTAAAACCAGGCGCGGTGAGCTTTCAATCGATGTAAAGGACTTTACGCTGCTCACCAAATCGTTGCGGCCGCTTCCTGAGAAATGGCACGGCTTAAAGGATGTCGAGACCAGATACCGCCAGCGTTACGTAGACCTTATCATCAACCCACATGCGCGACAGACGCTTCTGACCAGGGTTAAGGTGGTTAAAGCTATTCGCAAATGGCTCGACAACCGCAATTTTCTGGAGGTGGAAACGCCCATGCTGCAGGCGATCCCCGGCGGGGCGACCGCACGGCCGTTTATCACACACCACGAGGCGCTTGATATCGATCTTTATATGAGAATCGCACCGGAGCTGTACTTAAAGCGCCTTATCGTCGGCGATCTTGAGCGCGTGTACGAACTCAACCGCAACTTCCGCAACGAGGGACTCTCGGTCAGGCATAACCCGGAATTTACCATGCTTGAGGTTTATCAGGCTTATGCTGATTATATCGATATGATGAACCTTTGTGAGTCGCTAATCAAATATGCCGCCGAAGAAGCCGTTGGTACATTAAAGCTTACCTATCAGGAGCAGCCGATCGATCTGTCGGGAGAATGGCAGCGCCTTACCATGATCGAGTCGATTGAAAAATACGGTGGGGTGAAAGTATCCTTCGACCAGAGCCTTGATGAGCTAAGAAAAATCGCATCCGAACACGGCATCAGGCTGGAAGAGCACTACGGCAAGGGACGTATCATAAACGAGTTCTTTGAAAAACTGGTTGAAGGCAAACTTTGGCAGCCCACCTTTGTCACCGATTATCCAACGGAAATCAGCCCGCTTGCCAAGAAAAAACCCGACAACCCCGATGTTACCGAGAGATTCGAGCTGATTATTATCGGTCTTGAAGTCGGAACCGCGTTTTCAGAGTTAACGGACCCCGTCGACCAGCTTACGAGGTTTGAGGCGCAGGTAAAACTGCACGAGTACGGCGACGAGGAAGCCCCGAAAGCAGTTGATTACGATTACGTGCGCGCCCTCGAATACGGTATGCCCCCAACGGGCGGGCTCGGCATCGGTATCGATCGCCTCGTCATGCTTCTTACTGATAACTACTCGATTCGCGAGGTTATCAGCTTTCCCCACATGAGGCCGGAGAAGGGTTAAAACCCCTGTTTTCTTTCTACAAGCCGGTATCTAAATTCACATGTAATTGCTATCTAGTCTTTAATGAATTAGGGTATGATAACCGATATATAGTACCAATACTTATGGGATCCTTAAACTTGTTATCTTGTTAGAATCAACGAGCTAGTGGATAGAAACCGCTATAGGTACTTACGACACCTTGGTTGCTTTCGCCGTGAGTGTTGATACATGGTAAAATGAACTCAACTGTTTGTCTCAAAATAAATGTGGGCATATTACAGTTGATAGCTGCGCAAATATTGTTTAGAAGGTGCATTGAGGCTAAGCTAGAGATAATAGAAGGGAGAATAAGCCGTGTTTGAGCGATTCACCGAGAGAGCGCGCCGAGTCGTCGTCTTCGCACAAGAAGAAGCGCGCATGCTGAATCAAAACTACATAGGAACAGAGCACCTTCTCCTGGGCTTGATTAGGGAAGAAGAAGGAGTGGCAGCTAGGGCACTTCAGAGTCTGGGCATCAGCTTGTATGATGTTCGTGCGCAGGTTGAAGAGATAATCGGCCGGGGCACCTCCGCTCCGGTTGGTCATATCCCGTTTACGCCACGAGCCAAGAAAGTGCTTGAACTTTCTCTCCGGGAAGCTCTTCAACTCGGGCACAACTACATTGGAACCGAGCATATCCTTTTAGGTCTTATTCGAGAAGGCGAGGGAGTGGCTGCGCGGGTGTTGTACAACCTGGGTGCCGATCTTGACCGCGTGAGAAACCAGGTTATACAGCTCTTGAGCGGTTATTATGGTAAGTCTGGTAGCGAGACCAGTAGCTATGGTAGGTCATATGGCGGCAGTTCTCTGCTTGATGAGTTCGGTCGCAATCTCACCCGGCTTGCTCACGAGAAGCAGCTCGACCCGGTTATCGGGCGCGAGAAAGAGATCGAGCGGGTTATGCAGATATTAAGCCGTAGGACGAAGAACAACCCTGTCCTAATCGGCGAGCCGGGCGTCGGCAAAACCGCAGTTGTTGAGGGGCTTGCCCAGAGGATAGCCAACAACGAAGTGCCGGATATCCTTAAGAATAAGGAGATATACACCCTTGATTTAGGCGCGCTGGTCGCCGGGTCGAAGTACCGCGGCGAGTTTGAGGAGCGCTTAAAGAAGGTTATGAAAGAGATACGCGAGCGGGGGGATATTATCCTGTTCGTGGATGAGATGCATAACCTGGTGGGCGCAGGTGCCGCCGAGGGTGCGATTGACGCTGCAAGTATACTAAAACCCGCACTTGCAAGGGGCGAGTTGCAGACGATAGGTGCGACCACGCTCGACGAATATCGCAAGCATGTGGAGAAAGACGCTGCTTTGGAAAGAAGGTTCCAACCGATCAAGGTCGGTGAGCCTTCGGTTCAGGAGACCGTAGACATCTTGAAGGGTTTACGCGAACGCTATGAGGAGCACCACAAAGTAACCATCACCGATGATGCATTGATCGCTGCAGCGCAGCTGGCCGACCGCTATATAGCAGATCGATTCCTTCCGGATAAGGCTATCGATCTTGTGGACGAAGCCGCTTCCAAAGTACGCATGCAAAGAATGGTCATCCCGCCGGAAACGATGACGATCGAGGAAGATTTGCGTAATCTGCGGCGCGAGAAGCAGGCGGCAATCGCGGTTCAGGATTTTGAAAAAGCAGCGGTGATTCGGGATAAAGAGCGAGGCATTGAAATAGAGTTGAGCGGCCAGGATTCGACCTGGGATGCGCTCGCTCAGATGCCGGTAGCAACGGTTACCGAGGAGCAAATAGCGGATGTCGTATCAACCTGGACGGGAATTCCGGTTTTCAGGCTGACGGAGGAAGAAACAACGAAGCTTCTTCGTATGGAAGACGAACTTCATAAGAGGGTTATCAGCCAGGACGAAGCCATTAAAGCCATCTCTAAGGCGATTAGACGGACGAGGGCCGGTCTTAAAGACCCGAAGCGCCCGTCGGGCTCGTTTATCTTCCTGGGACCGTCTGGCGTGGGTAAGACCGAGCTTGCAAAGGTACTTGCCGAGTTTCTCTTCGGCGATGAGGGCGCGCTTATCCAGCTCGATATGTCGGAGTACATGGAAAAGCACACCGTTTCACGTATGGTGGGCTCACCCCCGGGATATGTGGGCTACGACGAGGGCGGCCAGCTTACCGAGCAGGTTCGCAGGCGTCCGTATTCGGTTATATTGCTCGACGAGATCGAGAAGGCGCATCCGGATGTATTTAACATCCTGCTGCAGATACTTGAGGACGGCCGCTTGACCGATGCGCAGGGCCGTACCGTCGACTTTAAAAATACCATCCTGATCATGACCTCGAACCTTGGCGCCCGCTACATCCAGAAGAGTACGCCACTTGGGTTCGGCAAGAGCCAGGAGGGTATCGCCTACGATGATATGAAGAATAAAGTCATGGGCGAGATCAAGAAGACGTTCCGTCCCGAGTTCTTAAACCGTGTGGACGATGTCATCGTCTTCCATGAGTTGAGCAGAGACGACATCAAGCAGATCGTCGATCTCTTGTTTAAGAGGGTTATCGACCAGCTTAGAGAACAGGCCATCGATGTTGAACTCGATGAGGAGGCAAAAGATGTCCTGGTAAAAGAGGGATATGAGCCGGCGATGGGCGCACGGCCTCTGCGTCGCGCGATACAGCGCTTTGTTGAGGACCCGCTCTCTGAGGGTCTGCTCTCGGGCTTCTTTAAGGCTGGTGAAAAGATAATAATTACCGGGAAAGATGGTAAGATCGACTTTACCAAACTGGAGCCGGCGCAGATCGGCGCAGCCGGTGGGCGTGAATGAGTAAAACCAAATATATAGTCAGATGTCAGGCTTGTGGGTGCACCGCTCCAAAATGGTTGGGGCGGTGCCCCGATTGTGGTGAGTGGAATACCATGGTCGAGGAACCTCTTGAGCCTGACATTTCGTTTTCTTCCAGAAGGTTGGCCCCATCCGAACAGGCGCAGCCGATAACGGAGATTGCTGTTGAGAAAGAAAGCAGGATTTCAACCGGTCTGCCGGAACTCGACCGAGTCCTTGGCGGCGGTGTTGTGCCGGGATCGCTGGTGTTGATCGGTGGAGAGCCGGGCATCGGAAAATCAACACTGCTTCTTCAGATGGCAAATCAACTTGCGGGAAGAATCGGACGGGTGCTTATCGTCTCCGGTGAGGAATCGGTGCGGCAGATATCGTTAAGGGCAAACCGTCTCGGAGTGCTCTCACCGGATTTGCTGCTTCTCTCTGAAGTCGACGTGACTATGATCGATCACCAGGTGCGGATGCTTGAGCCGCAGCTGCTGGTGATCGACTCGATACAAACCATGTTTCACCCGGACATTCCGTCCGCTCCGGGCAGCGTGAGTCAGGTGCGCGAATGCACGCATTACCTTATGCGAATTGCAAAAAGTATCCATTTACCGACGTTTATCGTGGGCCACGTGACCAAGGAGGGCTCGATTGCGGGGCCGAGGGTACTCGAGCACATGGTGGATAGCGTCCTCTACTTTGAGGGGGACAACTACCAGTCATTCAGGATTATACGCGCTGTTAAGAACCGCTACGGCTCGACCAACGAGATCGGGATTTTCGAGATGACCGATGCGGGCTTGATCGAGGTCACGAACCCTTCGGCGCTCTTTTTGAGCCAGCGCCCGGAAAACTCATCCGGCTCGATAGTTATCGCTACGATGGAGGGTACCAGGCCGCTTCTTGTCGAGCTGCAGGCCCTGGTAACGGATTCGCACCTGTCTATGCCCCGGCGAATGGCGACCGGGCTTGATTACAACAGGCTCAACCTCATGGTAGCGGTGCTTGACCGCAGGTTTGGGGTGCGCTTGGGCCAGGAGGATATTTACGTCAACGTGGTTGGGGGCGTTAAGGTGAACGAGCCGGCCGCGGACTTAGGGATTGCTCTGGCCGTGGCATCGGCGCACAAAGATCTGGTGGTGTCGCCGGACGTGATAGCGATCGGCGAGGTGGGTCTGGCCGGCGAGGTACGGTTCGTAAACCAGCTTGAGCATCGCCTCAAGGAAGCCGCAAAGCTTGGTTTCAGGAGGGCGATTATCCCTGATCAGGAGCTGAAAAACCCCGGCTCTTTGAAACTGGATTTATTAAGGGCAAAGAACCTGGGTCAAGCGCTGGACTACCTTAGTTAGCTAAAGTTAGCTTAAACAGCTGAATTAGCATTAAAAAGCGAGCATTTCCCGCCGATGGATTTAATATTAAAAATTGGTTATCATTATCAACTAGTGCAAGCATAAGTGCAATAATAGTAACTAGTAGGCAAGTTTACATTTGGATATCTTTATCCAAATTCATGGTTCATGGTAATAGACCGGAGAATAGATTAGGAATCAACTTTGGGAGTATATATGCACTTCGACCGTCGAGCAGAGAAAGAGCTGGTAAGAGCGCTTGAGAAGGTCGCTCCGGGTACCGAACTTAGGGAAGGCCTGGAGCACATCTTAAGTGCACGCTTCGGTGCCCTTATCATCATCGGCGACGTTGAGGAAGTGGAGTCGCTCTGCAACGGCGGCTTTGAACTCTCGGTTGAATTTTCTGCACAGCGCCTTTTTGAGCTTGCGAAGATGGACGGCGCGATAATTATGGATCAGGGTCTAAGCCGTATTCTGCGGGCGAACGTGCACCTTGTCCCCGACCCAACCCTTCCAACCAGTGAAACGGGGATGCGTCATCGCACCGCCGAGCGTGTGGCCAGGCAGACAAAAGCCCTTGTCATTTCGATCTCGCAGAGGCGAGATATCATTTCGCTCTACCTCGATGGGATAAAATACGCCTTGCAGGATATCAGGATTCTGCTTGCAAAAGCCAACCAGGCCCTGCAAACGCTCGAGAAATATAAAGTCCGTCTGGATGAGGTTCTGGCGAACTTAAGCGCGCTTGAGTTCGAAGATCTGGTGACGCTTCTTGATGTGGTAACCGTATTGCAGCGCTCCGAGATGTTTGGGCGCGTCTCGCGTGAGATAGATCGCTATATCAGCGAACTGGGAACCGAGGGTCGTCTGATACGGATGCAGCTCGACGAGCTGTCCGGAAACACCGAAGAAAAGTCAACCACGATTATAAAGGACTATGCGCTTGAACCGGACAAGGTAGACGAGATTAAAGACAAGCTCGCCGATCTCACCCCCGAAGCGCTGCTTGATCTTAGTAAGATCGCTCAGATACTTGGATATGAAGAAGTCGTTGACTTGTTTGAGCAGCCGGTCCACTCCAGGGGATACCGCCTGCTAAGCGAAATCCCGAGACTTCCTTTAAGCGCCATAGATAAAATCGTAGGTAGGTTCCACAACCTGCAAGCAATCATGAACGCCAGCATTGATGAACTTAATTTGGTAGATAACATCGGTACCGCCAGGGCGAAGGCGATCAAAGACGGGCTTCAGAGACTTAAAGAATACAATATCCTCGAGCGCTACATCTAAAAGCGCAGAAGCCAGAAGCCAGAATCCAGAAGAAAACTTAAACTACATGAGGTTATACATGCCGAGCATTTCGAGGCGATTATTTTCCTTACACATTATCCTATCCATGTCCAATCCCAGAAGAGCACATATGCCTGCCAGGTAGAATAATGCATTTCCGAGTTCGTTTTCGAGGACTTCGGCGCAGTTTGGGCACAGGGAGCCCTGTAGGTGGGTTTGCATGAAATCGGCCAGCTCAGGAAGCGTTGCATTGTGGGGGATCGACTGCTTCGAGGCGTCTATCTTAAGACAGCCGCATGTTGTAACCGATTTTACGATCGCGCGGTTTACGTGGGCGCTTGCCTCCTGGAGCTTTGACATTACATCCAGAACGCTGCGATGGCGGACAAGGTACTCCGACACAGAATTTTGAAATTGCTGGCAGTTCTTGTCTCCCATATTCACCCCTTCGAGACGCTTCCGGCTTAATTTATGGTAGTAAATAATTCTTGCGTTTGTCAAGTTGAATTAGGGCTGGTACTATGTATCTTCTGTATCTGCTCGTAGCTAATGATGTTATTTCTATGCTATTCTAAAAATGCTAGTCGGTGCAGTAGTATAGTGCTGGAAGGGAGGTGACGTTGTAGAATACGCACATCGAAATAAAGTATAGGGGTGTTAGTAGTGTTACAGTTAATACGCATTGTATTCATTGTAACCGGCGCCATCGGAGCTTATGAATTGGCGAGCACCATCCAGCAAAACAAAACGATACCGTCCGATCAATATATATATGCACTTATCCTTTTTGTTATCTTAGGGGTCGGTATCGGTTATGTGCTAGGTGGTATCATTGGCCGTCGGTTGCTAAAATCGCTAACCTGGCTAGAAAATAAAGCGCAAAACCTACCGACAGCCGATCTTATTCTTGCACTTGTTGGTTTGCTTATCGGGCTGGCCCTAGCCGAACTAGTCTCGCTGCCATTCGGATTCATCCCGGGATCTTTGGCAATATTGCGATTCTCAATCACGATATTAGCATTTATACTGCTTGGATACTTGGGAATCAGTATCTCCCTAAAGAGGAAGGATGACCTACAATCGTTCTTGCGCTCAATACCTATTCCTAAAGCGCATAATCCCGAAAAAGGTCGGCTTGATCTTGGAACGTCAAAACTGCTTGATACAAGCGTTATTATTGACGGGCGTATAGCGGATGTCGCGAAGACCGGCTTTATTGAGGGCTCGCTTACGTTGCCGAGATTCGTTCTCAGGGAGCTGCAGACGATTGCGGATTCGGAAGACTCACTAAAGCGCAACAGGGGAAGAAGAGGGCTGGATATTTTAAAAAGCCTCCAGAATGAGCCGAGGTTGCGTCTGGAGATTCTCGAGCGCGACTATCCGGACCTGGGAGATGTCGATGCCAAATTGGTGAGGCTGGGCAGTGAGACGAAGTCTCCGATAATGACCAACGATTATAATCTTAACAAAATAGCCGAGTTGCAAGGCGTGCAAGTGTTGAACTTGAACGAACTTGCAAACTCGCTTAAGCCGGTTGTCCTGCCGGGTGAGGAGATGTTTGTCGGTCTTATCCGCGAGGGCAAGGAGGCCGGTCAAGGCGTGGGATATCTGGATGACGGCACCATGGTCGTCGTCGATGGTGGGAAAATCCACGTCGGGGAAGAAGTTGAAATAATGGTGACCAGCGTTTTGCAGACGCCGGCCGGTCGCATGATATTCGGCCGGATGAAAGATGGCGATAGACGCAGGTGATACAGGCGGTGAAACGACCGAAATGAATCTGGCCTTGATAGTTGCTGCGGGAAAGGGCACGCGTATGGGAGCGGAGGGCGGCAAGCAGTTCTTGCCGCTCGCGGGAAAACCGGTGCTTGCCCATACGCTCGCCGCTTTCCAACAGGCTTCATCGATCGACGCGATAATCGTTATTACCGCGGAAGAAAATTTCGATAGGTGTCTCTCCGTTATCGATACGTATTCTATTATAAAAGCGAATGGAGCGAATAGAGCGAATCGGATAGTCATAGGCGGCGCAGAGCGGCAGGACTCGGTCTATAATGGCCTTCAAGCCGCACGTGAATTTGAACAGGCCAAGGTTGTCGTGGTTCACGACGGTGCGAGGCCGCTTGTCACGCCGCGCCTTATTGACGATGCAATAGTGAACTTGGTGGAGTGCGATGGCGTGGTTGTCGGCATTCCCGCAAAAGACACGATCAAGCTTGTGGATGACGGTTTTGTAATCGAGACTCCCGATCGCTCGAAAACATGGCAGGTCCAGACCCCGCAGGCATTTCTTTTTGAGCCGCTTTTACGTGCCCATGAAAAAGCCAGAGCCGAGGGTTTTTATGGGACCGATGATTCCATGCTAATGGAACGGTATGGAAGCAAAATAAAGGTAATTACGGGCTTAGAGGAGAATATAAAAATCACCACCCCGATTGACCTGGTATTGGCTGAAGCAATCTTGAAAAACCGGGCCTAATGGTGAATCGGTGAATCGGTGAATCGGTGAATCGGATGTGGGTCGAGGGTGTGGGTTTTTGGAGTTGAAGTTGAAGTGGTGGGGGTCGGATGAGAATTGGGATTGGGTTTGATGTACACAGGTTTGTTGAGGGGCGTCCGTTGATCCTTGGCGGGGTTGATATCCCATTTGAGATGGGGTTGGCGGGGTTCTCCGACGCCGACGTGCTGACGCATGCGATTATTGACGCCATACTGGGCGCGGTGGCGGCCGGTGACCTCGGGCATTACTTTCCTGATACCGATCTGCAGTTCAAGGGTGTATCCAGTCTTAAACTGCTCAAAGACGCCGTTGTCATATTGCAAAACCGGGGATATAAGTTAGCGAATATCGATGCGATCGCCATCCTCGAAATGCCGAAGCTTGCCCTGCATAGGCAGCAGATGCGGGAGGCCCTTGCCGAGGCTACGGGGCTGGATGTGTCGCAGATCAGCATAAAAGCCACCACAACCGAAGGTCTTGGCTACACGGGACGAGGCGAAGGCGTGGCCGCACAGGCGGTTGTACTGGTGGAAGAGGTTTTGGAGTGAGGGATAGCTAACAAAATGAGTGATATACGGGTTAGGTTTGCGCCGAGTCCGACCGGGCACCTTCATATAGGTACCGCGCGCACGGCGCTTTTGAATTGGCTGTATGCCAGAAAAACACAGGGCTCTTTTATCGTTAGGATTGAAGATACGGATAGAAGTCGCTCGACAATTGAGTTTGAGGAATCGATTCTTGAGGACCTCGCATGGATGGGGTTGAACTGGGACGAGGGACCGGATAACGGGGGCCCGTACGGCCCTTATCGGCAAAGCGAGAGGCTTGGGCTTTATCAGCACAAGGTTGACGAGTTGCTTCACTCGGGCCAGGCGTACCGTTGTTATTGCACCCCCAAGGAGCTGGAGGAGCGAAGGAAAACACGGCTTGCCACAGGATTAATGCCCAAATACGAGGGCACCTGCCGCAACCTGACCGCCGAGCAGGAATCCGAGTGCGCCGCTCAGGGCAGAAAGCCCGCCATCCGCTTTCGCGTGCCGGACGAGAAAATAATCGTCCGCGACTTAGTACGGGGAGAGATAGAATTCTCCAGCGACGTCATCGGGGACTTTATTATCCTGCGCTCCGACGGTACCCCGTCGTTTCACCTGGCCGTTGTGGTCGATGATGGCGAGATGAAGATAACCCACGTGATCCGGGGGGAGGACCATATCACGAACACCGCCAAGCACGTTCCCCTGATTAAAGCGCTGGGCTATCCGGTACCTAAATTTGCGCATAATGCCATGATTCTGGGCCCCGATGGCGGAAAACTCAGCAAGCGCCATGGGGCTACCGCGGTTGGCGATTACCGAGCAAAAGGGTATTTGCCTGAGTCGATCAACAACTACCTGGCGCTTTTAAGCTGGGCCCCGGAGGACACCCGCGAGGTGTTTGAGCTCGATGAACTTGCGAAGATGTTCAAAATTGAGAGGATCTCTAAAAGCCCGGCGATTTTTGATATCGGCAAGCTCAACTGGCTCAACGGGCAGCATATACGCTCGGCGGATTTGCAGCGCCTCACCAACCTCTGTATTCCGTATTTAAAGGAAGCGGGCTTAATCCCGCAGGGCGGGGTTTCGAAAAGCGAGTTTGAGTATCTTCTTAAAGTCGTAGAGGCGGTACGCGGAAACTTGACCGTGCTATCGGAGATTCCTGCATATGCTACAATATTTTTGGGCGAGTACGAGATACGGCCCGATGCGCTTGAATGGCTTAGAAAACCGCATGTACCAGAGGTTTTAACGGCCCTTCTCGAACTTCTTCGCCGCCACGGAGAACTCGATTTTGACGGCGGCCGCGAGGTGGTGAATGCCTTGCGTGATAAGTTCAAGCCGCTCGGCGTTACCGGAAAAGACCTGTTTATGCCGATACGAGTGGGGCTCACCGGTGCCGTTAAAGGCCCCGAGCTGCCCTATGTCTTGAATATTCTAGACAAGGAGCAAGCGATACGCCGCATCGAAGCGGCCATCCAGGCTGCAATCCAAGCGGCTGGCTAATTTGAGGTGGTGTTGTTTAAATGTCCTTAAAAGTCTACAACACGATGAGCAGGGAAAAGGAAGAATTTATCCCCCGTTATGCGGGTAAAGTGGGCATGTATGTCTGCGGACCGACGGTGTACAACTATATTCATATAGGAAACGGTCGCACCTACCTGTCCTTCGATATCATTTATCGCTACTTGAAGTATAAGGGCTATGCTGTTACGTACGTGCGTAACCTTACCGACGTCGATGATAAGATTATAAACAAGGCCAATGAAGAAGGGGTTGCCCCGAGCGAAGTCGCCGAGCGTTACTCGGAAGCGTTTGACGAGGATACGACGAATATGAGGCTTGTCCGCCCAACGATTATTCCTAAGGCAACCGAGCATATTAAGGAAATGATCGAGATTATCGAGGGTCTGATCGAAAAGGGGCTTGCATATGTCATCGATGGGGACGTCTACTACGAGATCGCTAAGTTTCCCGAGTACGGCAAGCTCGCGCATCGCGATCTTGAGGACATGCGGGCCGGGGAGCGCGTTGAGATCGATCCGAGAAAACACCACCCGATGGACTTTGCGGTCTGGAAATCCGCCAAGCCGGGGGAGCCGTCCTGGGACAGCCCCTGGGGAAAGGGGAGGCCGGGCTGGCATATCGAGTGCTCGGCGATGTCGTTAAAGTATCTGGGTGTCACCTTTGATATCCACGGCGGGGGACGCGACTTAATCTTCCCGCATCACGAGAACGAAATCGCCCAGACCGAGGGCTATACGGGCAAAAAGTTCGTCAAGTACTGGTTGCATGGCGGTATGGTCAATATCGGTGACGAGAAGATGGCGAAATCCCTGGGAAACATCATCCTGGTCAGGGATTTATTAAAAGAATATGATCGAAACGTATTACGTCTGCTTGCGCTGGGAACGCAGTACAGGAGCCCGATTAATTTCGGCACGGACAAGCTTAAAGAGTCCGAAACCGCGTATGAGAGGTTGTTGAACGTGCGAAGGAGAATCGAGGATGCCCTGGGCGCGATGACGGTTACCAGAATGCCCGAGAAGGTTGAGCAGATCGACCGGCTCGAGGGAGCGATCGACGAAGCAAAGAAAAAATTTATTGAGTCGATGGATGATGACTTCAATACGGCGGCGGCGCTCGCTGCAGTGTTTGAGCTGGTAAAAGAGACAAACACGTTTATCGAAGCCTACGGCGAGATGAGCATGCACGCCCAAGATATCTTGAAAAAAGCCGACGCGATGCTGCTTGAACTCTCAGGTGCGGTGGGTCTTAATCTCACACTTCCGGGGGCGGAAGAGGTGGGTAAGAAGCTGCCCGACACGATTTTCGATCTTGCCGGCGACGTTTTGGGATCAACCGACAACAAGGGCAAATCCGAGCTGGTCGATGAGATACTGGAGCGCAGAAACATCGCCAGAAAAGAGAAGGATTTCGCTACGGCGGACAAGATACGAAACGGGCTTACTCAGATGGGTATTGAGATCGAAGATACACCGCTTGGCTCGAGGTGGAAACTCAAGTAAGGGTCCAGAGGCCGGGGTTAAGGGTCTAGGGGTGTGGGTCTAGAGCGTGGGATTGTAGGTCGAGAAAGTGGGTCTGTAGGTGGAAACTGTTGAGGGCCGGCGGGCGGTATATGAGGTACTCAAAAGCCGCGGCCGGGTCACCAAGATATATATAGCCGCACAAACGAAGCCGTCCGACATCGTTGAAAAAATCGAAGCCCTGGCCAATAAACAGGGCATTCGCGTTGATAGGGTGGATAAGCAGAGGCTGGATGAGCTTTCCCGTTCAAGGGCTCATCAGGGCGTTATCGCGACCATCGAGTCGTACAGGTATGCTTCGTTCGCCGAGCTTGCAGAGAGTTTGGACATCACGCAGAACCCCGTTGTCGTACTGCTCGACGGGATAACCGATCCGCAAAACTTCGGCGCGCTGCTGCGCTCGGCTGAGGCATCCGGTGTGGCCGGCGTCATCGTCGCCAAGCGGAGGGTCTCGTCGGTAACCGCAGCCGTGCATAAGGCTTCGGCGGGCGCTACAGCCTATGTAAAAATCGCCCAGGTCAGTAATCTCGCTTACACTATCGATGAGCTTAAGGAAGTGGGGTTTTGGGTGGTCGGGGCAAGCGAAAAATCCCGCGAATTGTATTTCGAACTCGACCTCAACCGCCCGATTGCGATCGTTTTAGGCAGCGAGGGGGCCGGCATCTCACGCCTGATTTCGGAAAAATGCGACTATCTGGTCGCCATCCCCATGCAGGGCCACGTGTCGTCTCTTAACGTAAGCGTTGCGGGGGCGCTGATGATGTTTGAGGCGTTACGGCAGCGATTAGCGATTTAAAAGCAGCGAAGAGCGATCAGCGATTGGGTGTGGGCCGAGAAAGTGGGTGATCGCCAATCGCTGATAGCCAACGCGTTAGAGCAGAAAAAGTCTGGCAATAGTGAATGAAGGGTCGATAGAATATGACTCGACTTCTAATAGTAGACGGATATAATTTAATATACGCAACGGACAGGTACAGGAAATGGCGGGATGGCGACCTTGAGATGGCGCGCGTTAAGCTCATCGAGGATTTGGCGACGCTTCAGATGTTTGAAGATTATAAGATCATGCTGGTTTTTGATGCGGCCAAGACGGGGGCGAAGGGAAGCCACCACGCGAACATCCTTGGCATCGACGTATGGTTTACGCGATCGGGGGAAACCGCGGATCAGATGATCGAGCGTGTTGTCTTTAAGGGCGGCTATGAGGGAGATATTGTTGTCGCCACTTCGGATTATAACCAGCAAAAGGTTATTTTTAGGCCCGGAGTCTTGCGTAAGAGTGCCCGCGAACTCGTAAACGATCTCGAATCAACCGAAAAAGAGCTGAAAACAACAGCAAAAAAAGGCGGTAGATTCCGACTTGAAGAGCGCCTCGATAGTGCCTTACGCCAAGCGCTTGAGCGTATGGCCGGCTTCCCCGAATAGCCATTATTTTCTTGACGTACGCCGATGCGGCGAGTATAATCTTAAAGCGTTCTCCCACTCGGCCATTGGTGGCCAGCCGCAGCAGCAGGGGCAAAAGGGATGAGCCTACTATAACCGGAACAACTTAGTCGAAGGAGCGTTGGTAGTGCAAATCCAGGCAGATATTTCGTATTTTAATGCTCATGTTCTTCTTCAAACGCTTACTGATTCTCAATTAGTTATCGCCGCCCGAGAGGGCAATGACTCCGCTCTTGAATTTCTCCTGGATAAATACAAGAATTTTGTCAGGTTAAAAGCGCGCGCCTATTTCTTGATCGGCGCCGACTGGGACGACCTCGTTCAGGAGGGGATGATCGGTCTCTACAAGGCAATCAGGGACTACCGGGAAGGCAGGCAGGCTTCGTTTCGGGCGTTTGCCGAACTGTGCATAACGAGGCAGATTATCACCGCGATAAAGACGGCGACACGGCAGAAGCACCGACCGCTCAACTCATATGTATCGCTTAACCGACCGGTCTATTTTGAAGATGAATCCGACCGCATGCTTATGGACCTGCTTTCAGGCGCCGAGATCGCCGATCCGGTCGAACTGGTTATAAGCGGCGAAGAAATACAAAGTATGCAAACGAGTTTCGGTGAGATTTTGAGCGACCTCGAGGCCCAGGTTTTGAAGCTCTACATCGACGGCAAGTCGTATCAGGAAATAGCGGATGAGCTTAACAGGCACGTGAAATCGATAGACAACGCCCTTCAGAGGGTCAAACGCAAAGTCGAGCTGCACCTGAGAAGACGGCAAGCGATAGTTTAGCACTTTTTTCTCTAGCCCTCCATCATATATTAGTCGACCGGTAAGAAATTAGACATTCCCGTCCTCTATGTCTATTGCTTGATTGTTCCATTACTAGTTCCAGAACACCATAATTATTGTGTCATTCTGAGCAGGTCCTTCGCTATCGCTCAGGATAAACTCCGAATCCAGAGAACACTCACAGACTGCTGTTGTCTGTCATTCTGAGCGAAGCGAAGAATCTAGCGGGCACTCACGTACTTCTGTCACTTAAGTATGTCTAAGCTTTGATTCACTGTGCTAAGAAGTCTTCACTCTAACTCTATCTAAGCTTAGACCCTCCTGCATAAGCAGAAGGTTTCTGCGCCCAAGATTCTTCAGTCGCTTCGCTCCTTCAGAATGACAATCAATTGCTAATCGCTCCTTCAGAATGACATGCACAGAAAGTAGGATGTCGCGGTACTAGTACGGCGTTATTCTTCTTTTATTGATCAATATTCTTATTACACATAGGTAATTACACATAGGTAATCAGTGCAATAAACCTTCAATCTATATTTGACGCTGTACTTTGATATCCCGTTGTTTGTTTTATAAGATAGAAAGGGAATAAACAGGTAACAAGAAAGGATAGTACCTTGGAAGAGAAAAATACAAGAGAGGCCGGGCGGCCGGGTATGTCGTTAATTATCGCGGTTGCATTTTGTTCGGCGTTATTCGGCGGGCTTATCGCCACGTACGCCGTCCCTTATCTTTATGGAAGCACACCCGGCGATGTTTACGGCGGGCGCGTCTCGTACCCGGTGACCAATTCCAAAGAAATCATTAAAGTCGCCAAGGATGCGGTAAGCCCGGTGGCAGCAGTTGCTAAAAAGCTGCAACCCTCCATCGTCAACATCAACATAAAGCAGACGCTAAAGGATATTGCCCACCCCGATATTGTAAGCGGGGCCGGCTCCGGGGTGATATTCAGCTCTGACGGCTATATTATTACCAACGCTCATGTGGTGTCCGATGCGAAGGATATCTTTGTCACCATCGGTGCGGAAGAACTTAAAGGCAAGCTGGTTGCCGCCGATACGGAGACAGATCTGGCGGTGGTCAAGGTGAATAGAACCGGCCTGCCGGCGGCTGAATTCGGCTCAACCAAGAATCTTCAGGTGGGCGATCTGGCAGTCGCTATCGGCAGTCCGTTCGGGTTTGAGCACACGGTTACCTCAGGCATCGTTAGTGCGCTCAACCGTACCCTCAGCCTACCGGACGAGAATTCACAGCAGATCAACACCTATGCCAACCTCATCCAGACAGACGCACCGATAAATCCGGGAAACAGCGGCGGTGCGCTAAGCGATTCGCAGGGTCGCGTAATCGGGATCAATACCCTGATCGTCTCGAGCACCGGCGTTACTGAAGGCATCGGCTTTGCCATCCCCGTTGAAACGGCGGTAACGGTTGCCAGGCAATTAATAGATCAAGGTAAGGCAAGCCACCCGTATATGGGTATCCAGGGGCAGAACGCCAACAGTACCCTTCCTGTCGATAACACCTACGGCGTGGCAAAAGGCGCTATTGTAACGGATGTCGTGAAAGATAGCCCCGCCGACAAGGCAGGGCTGCGCCAAAAAGACATCATAGTGGCCGCCGATGGCAAACCGGTCGATACTATGGATGATCTGATTGCGCAAATCCGGCAAAAAAAGGTCGGCGATACCTTGCAACTTACGTTCTTGCGAAACGGTAAACAAAAAACCGTAAGCGTTGTCCTCGTTGAAAAACCAAAGCGTTAGCAGGGCTTAAGTGCGAATCCGGATTGTCGCGGTTGGAAAACTTAAAGAAGACTACCTCAAGCGGGGCGTTGATGATTATATAAAGCGCCTCTTAAGGTATGTAAAAATCACCGTTCAAGAGGTTGCAGAAGAAGACATTAACACCAAACCCGGGCCCGAGGTCAAGGCCAGAGAAGCGCAGAAACTTCAAAAGCAGCTTCAACCGCCCGAATCACGTTATATGATTGCGCTGGATATGCGCGGAACCGAGCTTTCGTCGGAGGAGCTTGCACAGAAACTGGAATCATTGATGGTCGCGGGAAAGAGTAACATCTCCCTTGTAATCGGGGGAGCGTTGGGGCTTGACGATTCGATACTACGGGCGGCCGACCTTCGTCTCTCGCTTTCAAAACTTACCTTTACGCATCAGGTAGCCAGGTTTATCATCCTCGAGCAACTCTATAGATCGTTCAAGATCATTAAGGGCGAGCCGTACCACTACTAAGAGAAGTAAAAGCGCTACAACCATGGTTATAGCGCACATCTTTTACTTAAGCCTATTGTTATACCTAATTCTATTGAACGCCCTACTAGCTCTTTACAAGCTCACCGTCTTTTAACTTGAGGGTTTTCTTGATCTTATCGATATTGCTCGCGGCTAGTCCGCTCTTGCTAAGCAAGAAGAGGATGGCAGGGGCCGGGTTGCCGCCCAGGACTTTGTCGATTACGTTGCTGATCATATTGTTCGCCATGTCCTCCCGGTTTACGTTTGGCGTATAAATATAGGCGGTACCGCTCCTATCCTGCTTCAAAACGCCTTTATTGGCGAGGCGGCTCATTACGGTCATGATAGTCGTGTAAGCAAGTCTTCTCTCGGGATAAATTTCCGCAAAGACGTCTTTCACGGATGCGCTGCCGATTTTCCAGACAACGCTCATTATATCGGCTTCAAGCTCTCCCAGGCCCGAACCGACGGCGACCCGATTTTTTCTTACGCGTCCGGTTGTCTTCTTTGCCATGTCCTACCTCCTAGTTTCCCTAGTACCCTTGTTAATGTGTATATGCTCCATGCCCCTAATGAAACGCTAGTATAAGCCACTATATGCGTACATATATCATTTAATTATATGACGATTAATCACAGTAGTTGGGATACGTATTTATTAGTCCTTACTCAGCTTACTTACCGTCAGTTTCAAAGTCAACTCACCCAATAGGTGTAATACTATCTTGTTACATCCGTTCCGGGGCGGTTACGCCCAGCATGCCAAGCGCGTTTCGCAAGACGGTCTTTGTGGCTTCACAGAGCGACATTCTGGCGGTCGAGAGGTCCTTATCCTCACCGACTACCCGGCACTTCGTATAGAAGAAGTGGAACGCGGCGGCGAGTTCCTGGGAATAGACCGTTAGCGGGTGAAGCGCTCTTTGACGGGCGGCACGCTCGAGCACCTCGGGCCATTCGGCGAGTTTCCGTATAAGATCAAGCTCCGGTTCTGTCTTAAGTAAAGAGTACTTTACATCCTCGTGGAGGCTCACCCCCTCGGCCTCGGCAAACCGCACGATACTCGATATCCTCGCGTGCGCGTATTGCACGTAATAAACCGGGTTCTCGTTAGATTGTTCCTTTGCTAACCGTATATCGAAATCAAGCTGGCTATCGGTGCTTCGCATGAGGAAGAAGAAGCGTGCGGCATCCTTGCCGACCTCTTCGAGCAGTTCGTCCAGCGTGACCATCTCGCCGGTTCGTTTCGACATCCTGACCGGTTCGCCGCCCCGCAAGAGGTTGACCAGCTGCCCGATAATGATCTCAAGCCTGTCTGCGGGATAACCCAACGCCTGTACGGCGGCCTTCATCCTTCCGATGTAGCCGTGGTGGTCGGCGCCCCAGATGTTGATGATCTTGTCGAAGCCGCGCTCGAGCTTGTTCTTGTGGTAGGCGATATCTGCGGCGAAATAGGTGGGCTCGCCGTTTGCGCGAATCAGCACACGGTCTTTGTCCTCGCCGAATTCGGTTGCCTTGAACCAGACCGCGCCTTCTGAGTCGTATACATAGCCATGCTCTCGGAGTTCTTCGATAGTCTTCGTGACGGTCGATAGTTCGTGAAGCACACGCTCGCTAAACCAGAAATCAAACACAACGCCCATATTCGCCAGGGTATGCTTGATGTGATCGAGCACCTGCATGTACGCCCGTTCTTTAAAGATGGCTTCCCTATCTTGCTCTGAAACGCTCATGTACTTGTCGTTGTCTTCGGCGATAATCTCGCGCGCAATATCCTTTATGTATTCGCCCCGGTAGCCTTCCTCCGGAAAGGGGACATCCCGGCCCAGGAGTTGGGCGTACCGTACGGCGACGGATTTCGCGAAGATGTTCATCTGGTTGCCGTAGTCGTTGATATAGAACTCGCGTTGCACGGTATAGCCGTTGGCGGAGAGCACATTGGCCAGCGTATCGCCGACCGCGGCCCACCTGCCGTGCCCGATATGCATCGGCCCCACCGGGTTGGCGCTTACGAACTCGACCTGGACTTTCTGGCCGGCGCCGATAGTCGAATGACCGTATTTCTCACCCTGCTCGCGAATCTGGGAGAGGACGTCGTAGAGCCACCGGTTGCTTAAGTAGAAGTTTATAAATCCGGGCCCCGCGATCTCTATCTTATCGAAATATGTAGCGGTATTCCCGAAGGAATCAACGATGATTTGCGCTACGGCGCGCGGCGGCATCTTGACGTTACCGGCCAGCACCAGAGCGGCGTTGGTCGCCCAATCGCCGTGCGCCTTCTCTTTGGGATGCTCGAGCACTACAGGAGGGATTTCTAGTAATGGCAGTTTTCCCTCTGCCTTTGCTGCCCCTATTGCCTGTTGTACTAATTGCTCTAGCTTGTCTTTTATCATTTCAGATATTGGTGCTCCTAATTATTGTAGTAAATATTGCTTACAAGTAATAAATTATACCAGTTTTTGTGGGGGAAGCTAAACTTACAATATTTTTGGATGGAGGATTAAAAAGATTGGATGTGTGCACGCCCACAGTAGGAAGGACTGCGCTAAGAACCGCGGTGGCTGAGGTAGTGCTCGAAGCAACAGTCTTGCAGGTTGTGCTCAACGGTCCGGCCTTCCGGTGGTGCTCTTGTCTCGCCTCAAAGTTCGCGACCTGCCTGCGCTTATCGCTTATGTGGGGTAAAATCCTATCCGGCCCTAAAGGGCCACGGATTTTTCAACCACCACATAAGCGATAAGCTCCGGCCCACGTCGCTCAATTTCGGCTACGACAAGGGCACCACCGGAAGGCCGGGATGTTTAGCACTGCCCATGAGCTTTGACTTCGTAAAGTTAGCTATGTTAAACTTATGGGGTTGGTAGCCCTTTATTGCAGGCTGTTCTGCGCAATTATCCGAATCCTCAGGAGGTTTGTTTCTTTGGTTTTACCAATTACGGCCAACATCAATTCATTAGGCCACCTGGAAATCGGCGGATGCGATACCGTTGAGCTTGCACGGCAGTACGGAACGCCGCTGTTTATCATGGACGAGGCAACACTCAGGGGCCAGTGCCGCACCTTTATGCAGGCGTTTGGCGCTAAGGGTATCGAGTTTGACGTCGTCTATGCCAGCAAAGCGTTTAGTTGTACCGCCATGTGCCAGATCGCGAAGCAGGAGGGCCTGGGGCTTGATGTTATGTCGGGCGGTGAGCTTTATACCGCGATCAAAGCGGGTTTTCCGATGGATAAGGTGCTTATGCACGGCAACAATAAAACCCCGGAAGAACTTGCTCTTGCGCTTGATAACAACATCGGGCGCGTGGTGGTGGACGGCTTTCATGAATTGGAGCTTTTGGATAAGATCGCCGGGGAAAAGGGTAAGGTTCAGCCCATTCTTTTAAGGATAACCCCCGGGATAAAGCCGCAGACGCATAGCTATATCCAAACCGGTCAGATCGATAGTAAATTTGGGTTTGGATTGCAGGACGGCCTTGCCATGAGTGCTGTAAAAAAATCGCTTGAGCTTAAAAATGTTGAGCTTAAAGGCCTGCATGCGCATATCGGATCGCAGATATTTGAGCTTGGTTCTTTTGCAAAAGCGATTGAGATCATTATGGAATTCGTAAAGCAGATTAAGGATGAGACCGGGTTTGTCGCCCGCGAGTTCAATGCCGGCGGCGGGCTTGGTATACAATATAAAGCGGTCGACGAACCGTCGACCATCGAGGAGTTTGCAAGTGTAGTCGTAGACGGCGTGGTACGGGAGGCGCAGCACCTCGGTTTGCCTGTTCCCAAGATTATGGTAGAGCCGGGTCGCTCGATCGTGGCAAACGCGGGTGTTACTTTATATACCGTCGGCACGATCAAGGAAATTGCGAATATTCGCACGTATGTCTCGGTTGACGGGGGCATGTCCGATAACTTACGCCCGATGCTTTATGGGGCGGTTTACGAGGCGCTTCTAGCCAACCGGGCACAGGAGAAAGCGACGACCATGGTGACGGTGGCGGGTAAGCATTGCGAATCGGGCGATATTCTGGTGCGCGACATCGAGCTTCCGCACCCGGAAGCGGGCGACATCTTGTGCACGCCGGCAACCGGGGCCTATGGCTATGTTATGGCAAATAACTACAACCGCCAGCCACGTCCGGCAGTTCTGTTGGTAAATAACGGGGAGGCCCGAGCAATCATCAGGCGCGAAACGTTTGAAGATTTGGTCAGGTTGGATGCAAGCATAGAATAAAAACTTTACAATTACTGTGGGGATGGTTTGAACGTGAAGAAAAAGATTGGTGTTGGAATTATCGGATATGGGACGGTCGGTTCCGGCGTATACCATATACTGACTACGAAATCCCGTAAGCTCTCCACCCTTTCGGGGGCCGATATCGATGTCGTCCTGGTGGCCGAGAGGGACCGGGACAGGATGAAAGGCAAGGTCCCCGAGCAGATTTCAACGGCCGACGCCTATGAGGTAATTAACCATCCCGATATCGATGTGGTCGTTGAAGTGATCGGCGGCATCGAGCCCGCATATACGTTTATTAAGCAGGCGCTGCAGAATAAAAAGCACGTTGTGACCGCGAATAAGGCGCTTATGGCAAGTCGTGGCGGGGCGTTGCTTGAGCTGGCACAGGAGCAGGGCGTCGACCTCTACTTTGAGGCGAGCGTCGGCGGCGGCATCCCGATTATCCGGCCGCTGAAGCACAGCTTGGCCGGAAACGCCATCCATCGCGTTATGGGTATCGTCAACGGAACCACCAACTATATTCTTACGAAAATGGCCGAGGAGGGCTCTTCTCTTGACGAGGCGCTTAAAGAAGCTCAAGCCCTAGGCTTTGCGGAGGCCGATCCGAGCGCAGATGTCGAGGGCCACGATGCTGCCGCTAAAATAGCCATCCTGGCTTCCATCGCGTTCAACAGCCGGGTGACCGCCGATAAAGTTTACACCGAGGGTATCATGGGTATTACTCCCGAAGATATCGCTTACGCCAAAGAGATGGGCTATATCATTAAGCTACTCGCGGTGGCCAAGGAAGACGATGAGGGCATGGAGGTGCGCGTGCACCCGACCATGATTCCGGCCAAGCACCCCTTGGCTTCGGTAGCGGGCGTTATGAATGCGATCTTCGTTGAAGGGGATGCGGTGGGCGAGGTTATGTTTTACGGGCCGGGCGCCGGCAGTCTCCCCGCGGCGAGCGCAATCGTGGGTGATGTCTTTGAGGTCGCGTTGAATATCAGCCTCAATAAAGTGGGCAGCATGACCTGCGGCTGCTTCGAGCACAAGAAGGTAAAAGCGGTTGATGATATCGAATCGCGTTACTATATGCGGCTCGATGCGCTTGACAAGCCTGGAGTGCTTGCAAAAATCGCAAAGGTGCTTGGCGACAACAACGTAAGCATCGAGACCGCCATACAGAAGAATACACGCGACGGTCACGCTGAGCTGGTATTCGGCACGTATCTGGTGAAAGAAAAGAGCATGCGCAGGGCGCTTAAAAAAATAGAACAACTGGATGTTGTGGCAGAAGTCGGCAATATTCTACGAGTGGAAGGCTAAGAGATGGCGTGGAAGGGACTAATTAGAGAGTATTGGGATTATCTTCCGGTAACGGATAAGACGCCGGTGTGTACGTTGCTTGAGGGCAACACGCCGCTTATCCCGTCGGTGAACATAGGAAAAGAGCTTGGAGTCGAGCTGTATTTTAAATACGAGGGGCTTAACCCCACCGGTTCCTTTAAAGATAGGGGAATGACGGTTGCTTTAAGTAAGGCACTTGAGGATGGCTCAAAAGCCGTAATCTGCGCATCGACCGGTAACACCAGCGCCTCTGCTGCGGCATATGCGGCGCGTGCGGGGATTCGGTGTGTCGTGCTTATCCCGGAGGGCAAGATCGCCCTGGGTAAGCTGTCTCAGGCGCTTATGCACGGTGCGGTTGTCGTGGCGGTTAGGGGTAACTTTGATGCGGCCCTAAAAGTGGTGCGCGAGCTTTCCGAGGCGTACCCGATTACTCTGGTCAATTCGATTAACCCATTCAGGATCGAGGGGCAGAAGACCGCGGCGTTCGAGGTCTGCGATGTTCTAGGGCAAGCACCGGATTACCTCTCTATCCCGGTCGGCAACGCCGGAAATATCACCGCTTACTGGCGGGGTTTCAGGGATTATGCCGCAGCCGGTAAGATCGATACGCTGCCCAAGATGATAGGGTTCCAGGCGGCGGGTGCGGCCCCGATAGTTCTCGGGCACCCCGTTGAACAGCCCGAAACCATAGCGACCGCCATCAGGATAGGTAATCCTGCGAGGTGGCAGGAAGCCGAAGCCGCAGCAAAAGACTCGGGCGGCTTTATCGATATGGTAACCGATGAAGAAATACTTGAATCGTATAAACTTTTGGCCGCGACCGAAGGCGCGTTTGCCGAGCCGGCATCCGCCGCGTCGGTTGCGGGCTTACGTAAGATGATCTCCATCGGCCGCGTCCCCAAAGGGGCAAAGGTGGTCTGCGTGCTTACCGGCCACGGACTGAAAGACCCCGATACCGCTATAAAATCGGGCGGAACGCCCATCGAGACAGAGGCGACGTTCCCGGCCGTGGAAAAGGTTATCTTCGGATAGGTAAGGGATACAAGTTGGTCGAAGTAATAGTCCCAGCAACGTCGGCGAATTTAGGGCCGGGCTTTGATGTATTGGGCTTGGCGCTCAACATTTACAACAGCTTTGAAGTGGAAGAGATCGAAAGCGGTCTTGAGATCGATATCCTTCAAGACGGCGGTCCCAGGCCGTCCGCCACCGAGAACAATCTCGTATTAATATCTGCAAAACGCCTGTTTGAAGAGGTAGGTTTCAGCTTCAAGGGGCTTAAGATAACCATCAAAAACGATGTCCCTATGGGCCGCGGGCTCGGTTCGAGTTCGACGGCGATCGTGGGTGGGCTGATGGCGGCAAACGAGCTATCCCATGCGAACGTGCCCAAAGAGAATCTATTCGAGATCGCCGCCGAGATAGAGGGCCATCCCGATAACGTCGGGCCGGCGATCTTTGGCGGGTTTACCATCTCGTACCCGGTTGATGCAAACCACCGGATCGCATCCTATGCGCCCTCGGAAAAACTAAAACCGCTGCTTCTTATCCCGGGCACCATGCTTGAGACGAAGAAGGCGCGCGGGGTGCTGCCGCGAGATATCTCAATGGGCGATGCGGTTTTTAATATTTCGCGCTCGAGCTTGTTGGTTGCGGCGTTACTAGAAGGAAACGCCGGTCTACTTGCTACAGCCATGCAGGATAAATTGCACCAGCCTTACCGGGCGCCTCTGATACCGGGCTTGCTTGAGATCATCCGGCTGGTAGGGCGCATACCGGGCGCGGGAATGGCACTAAGCGGCGCAGGGCCGAGCTTAGTGTGCATCATCGACAGGTCTGAAGAAGCGCATATCGTTGAAGAAATTAATCAAGCGCTTGCCGACATAGAAAGCGATCAGGATTATTCGATTAGGCAAGCCGAATTTGATTTGGAAGGCGCGCGCGTTATCTCGAGAAATTAGCAGCCAATATTTCGGTAGCGAACTCTCACAAGCGGCGACGTCAAGATTGCGACCGAAGTTCGATAATGGTTGACCAACCGGCCAGATTAGGTAAAATAAAGGCAGATTTATAAAGCACACCTATAATATTTCTCAAGAAGGTAATTCTTGACTCTATTTTTTGTTATCTTCGCCTACAAATCCAATGGACGACATTTAGTGAAAGTGAGAAGGGTGAATTCTATGGCTGATGACGGCGTAATAACTATTGCGCATATCTCAGACTTGCACGTCGGCTCCCAATATTTTATCCCGAATTTGATGAGCCGAACGATAGAGGAGCTAAACGAACTCAGGCCAAATGCCGTAATTTGCACCGGAGACTTAACAAACGAGGGCTTCAGACAGGAATACGCGACGGCGCAGACGTTCCTCTCCACGCTCGAATGCGAAACGCAGTTGTTCCTGCCGGGAAACCACGACTCGCGTAATGTTGGCTATGTGCACTTTGAAGAGCTTTTTGGCCAAAGGGATAGCGTGCTGTCGTTTGACCGCATCCGGGTGGTCAGCGCCGACTCAAGCGAGCCGGATTTAGACAACGGAAGGATCGGCCGGGAACGCTATGGCTGGGTCCGGGATGGGTTCAAAGACGAGGGGTTCTTTAAAATATTTGCGCTTCATCATCATCTGCTTCCCGTACCGGGGACGGGCAGGGAGCGAAGCATGGTTCACGACGCCGGGGACTTGCTCGAAGTTCTCATCCAGAGCGGCGTCGACCTTGTTTTGTGCGGGCACAAGCACGTCCCGTACGTATGGCGCCTGGAGAATCTCGTGGTGGTGAACGCGGGAACGGCCTGCACGCTGCGACTAAGAGGCAGGACCAAACCCTGTTATAACATTATCCAGATCGATCCCGATGATAAAGTAAAGATATTTAGGAAATATCCCTATGGTTCGCAGGAACTCATCGCGGAGTTTTCGTGCGATGAGCGCAAGTATTGTAAGTGGGAAAAAGTCGAGGCCGGAGCGTTAACTGGAGGTGGCTTGATATAGCCCGTGTTATTGCCTTAATCGACGGCGAGCACTACCCACCCGTTATTAAATCAGCCCTTGATGTCCTTAAGAACCAGTATGATTATGAGGTGGCCGGGGCGGTATTTGTCGGCGGGGTTGAAAAAATATCCGAAAAGGGCGACTTCGACGACCTCGGTTGCCCGGTCGTTAAAGAGACGGAACCGCTCACGGGCATTATGACCGCAATCGAGCGGTTTACACCGGAAATGGTTATCGACCTAAGCGACGAGCCGGTTATCGATTACAAAAAACGGTTCTTATATGCGAGCCACGTGCTTACCAAGGGTATCCCGTATATCGGCGCGGATTTCTGGTTTTATCCACCCGTGTTTCAAGATGTGCTGGAAAAGCCATCCTTAAGCGTAATCGGTACGGGAAAGAGGGTTGGCAAAACCGCAATCGCAGGGTATATTTGCCGGTGTCTCGACGAGACGGGTTTTAATCCCGGCGTTATCGCTATGGGGCGCGGTGGCCCGCAATCGCCCGAGATGATCGCGGGGCGCGAGATCGAGCTTACCCCGCAGTTTCTACTGAATTTGGCGCGCTCGGGTAAGCATGCGGCATCGGATTATCTGGAAGATGCCCTGACCAGTAGAATTACCGCAATTGGCTGTAGGCGCTGCGGGGGCGGTCTGGCGGGGCAGCCGTTTGTCTCAAATGTCGCAGCCGGGGCGAGACTGGCCAACGAGCTTGATGTGGATTTTGTGGTATTGGAGGGATCCGGCTCGGCGCTTCCGCCGGTATTGGCCGACGCCTACGTTCTTATCATCGATGCCGGCCAGCCCATTGACTACATCGGCGGGTATTTTGGTACATATAGAGTATTACTCTCAGATTTGATAATACTCTCAATGTGCGAGCCGCCGTTGGCCGATAGGGATAAGATCGAGCAATTGGATAAAATTATTCGTGAAACTAAGCCGGAAGCTAGAATTGTTCATACCGTATTTCGGCCCAAACCACTGCATCCGATCGACGGCAAGAAAATTTTTCTTGCAACTACGGCCCCCGCTTCGATGAAGGGTAAACTCATCAGGCACCTGGAGCAAACCTATGGGGCTGAGGTGGTCGGAGCAAGCAGCAGCCTGTCGAACAGGAAGGCGCTCAGGGAAGAGATCGATGCCGCCAGGGGAACGTTTACAGCGCTTCTCACCGAGCTTAAAGCGGCGGCGGTGGATATAGTAACCAGTGTGGGGCTGGACTTAGGACTCGACGTTGTTTATATGGATAACATCCCGGTAACAATCGGGGGCGACGGCGAACTTGAAGATCTGGTCAATTGGATCGGCAATAAGGCTGAAACTAATTTTGCAAGGCGGAAAGAAGTTGGACAAAGGGACGGAAAAAAAGATGGACACTAACATTGATAAAGACACGAATAAAGATAAGGATGTCCCTCAACAAATCGTGATTAGCGATGATCAGCACGGCTTGCCATACTCAAAGGGACTGATGGCATCTGCGCTTATGGCAACGGGTCTTCCTCCGAGTCGCTCTTACGAGATAGCCCGGCTGATACAGCGCCAGCTCGTGGATGACGGGCGCTTTTCAATAAAGGTAGACGAACTGCGAGAGCTTGTTTACCATGTGCTTCTCAAACACCAGGGAAAGCTTTACGCGAATAAATACCGGCGCTGGCAGGCGCTTCTAAATGTCGACCGGCCCATCATAGTGCTGGTAGGCGGCACCACCGGAGTAGGTAAATCGACGATTGCAACCGCGGTGGCGCATCGTCTCGGTATCACGCATGTCGTTGCGACGGACTCGCTTCGCGAGGTCATGCGCGCTGTTTTATCAAAAGACCTGATCCCGTCTTTACATGAATCATCGTTCATGGCGTGGAAGGCGGTTAACAAGTCGTTTGAGAAAGACCCGCTTATCAACGGTTTTATCGAGCAGGTTAAGATCGTCTCGGTAAGTATCAGGGCGGTTGTCGACAGGGCTATCCGTGAAGGCCAAAACGTCGTTATCGAGGGCGTTCACGTCGTACCGGGGTTTATCAACACCCCGATGTACGAGAAGGCATTTGTTATCCCGATGATCATCACCGTCGATGATGAGGACCTGCACCGCAGCCATTTCTATATCAGGGAGTTGCAGACCGAAGGCGCGAGACCCTTTGAGCGGTATAAAGAAAACTTCGAATCGATTCGAAGAATCGGCGATTACATAAACAACCTGGCGAGAGAATATGACATATCGGTCATATCGAGCCATAGCCTGGATACGACGATAACCGGCGCTCTCGAGCAGGTCCTCAATCATGTGTTAGGACCGCCGGAAGATGGGGACAAAACGGCGATGAGCGTGCTCGACCGGGAGGATTTTGAATAATCGGGAGGAATAGATGAAACTTTTTATCGATACCGCAAACATCGAGCACATTAAAGAGATGCATTCTCTGGGCATAATCTGCGGTGTTACCACAAACCCGAGCCTCTGCAGCAAGGAGGGTAAGGATTTCAAGACGTCGATAGCGGAAATCGCAGCAATCGTCGATGGCCCGATAAGCGCGGAGGCAATCAGTATGACGAGGGACGGCATTATTCAGGAAGCGCGCGAACTTGCAGCGATAGCCCCGAACGTCGTCGTAAAAATTCCGATGATGGAAGAAGGTCTTGCCGCAACCAAGCAACTCAGCTCCGAGGGGATCAAGGTAAATATGACCCTTATCTTCTCTGCGAACCAGGCGATGCTGGCGGCGCAGGTCGGCGCGGCGTACGTCAGCCCGTTCATCGGACGCCTGGATGACATCGGGCATGATGGCATCAAGGAGCTTGACAAAATCGTGTCAATCTACGATAAATATGATAGTAAGACAGAAACCATATCAGCCAGTATTAGGCATCCTCTTCATGTGATCCAATCAGCGCAAGTTGGCGCAGATATAGCGACAGTCCCATATAACATACTAAAAGCTATGGTCAAGCACCCGCTTACGGATACAGGAATCGACCGATTTCTAGCGGATTGGAAAAAGCTTCAGGAGATATGTTCACCAATAAATTAATAGACCTAATAGACCTAATAGACCTAATAGACCTAATAGACCTAATAGACCTAATAGACCTAATAGACCTAATAAATCTAATAAATCTAATAGACCGCCCAGTACCCAAATAATGCGTTAAAAATTATCGAGTTACGAAAGAAGGTGAAAGAGTGGATAAAGCACAGCTTGAACTAAAAACTTTAGCAGAGTTAAAGCCTATTGCAATGGAGTTGGGCATTGGCGGTGTCTCCACCTTAAGAAAGAAAGAACTTATCGATGCAATTGTAGAGGCACGAGGCAAGCGCGGCGGAACTTCCGACTCCGCTGCCGCAACTAGAACGGCACCGCGACCGGTCGCACCGGTCGCAACAGCGACACGAGAAGCCGTTGTCGAGGCGCCGAGAGCCCCTGAACGATACGAACAGCGGGTTGAAGTGCGCGAGCGCGAGGAGAAGCTCCTGGTTAAAAAGGGTATCTTGGATATCCTGGGTGAAGGATACGGGTTCTTGCGAACCCAGGGATACTTGCCGAGCGAAGGAGATATCTACGTTTCGCTCTCGCAGATCAGGCGCTTTAACTTACGCCGCGGTGATGAGGTCGAGGGCCAGGTACGACCGCCCAAGGATACCGAGAAATACAACGCGCTTCTCAGGATCGAAAGCGTTAACGGCTCGGACCCTGAATCGGCACGCCAGCGGGCCCAGTTTGAAACGCTCACCCCGATCTATCCCAACGAGCGGTTTAGGCTCGAGACGACACCGCAGAACGTTACGACCAGGATTATCGATTTGACCGCCCCGGTTGGAAAAGGGCAGAGGGGGTTGATCGTATCCCCGCCGAGAGCCGGAAAGACCACCATTCTAAAGCAAATCGCCAACGCGGTGACGACCAACAATCCGGAAGTGCACATGATGGCCTTACTGGTGGATGAACGACCTGAAGAGGTCACCGACATGGAGCGCTCTATTAAGGGCGAGGTAATAAGCTCGACCTTCGACCAGCCGGCCGACAACCATGTCGCGGTTGCCGAGCTTGTCCTTGAGCGGGCGAAGCGGCTTGTCGAGCACGGGCGCGATGTCGTCATCATGCTGGATAGTATCACCAGGCTCGCCAGGGCTTACAACTTGACAGCCCCGGCAAGCGGGAGGATTCTCTCCGGTGGTGTCGATTCAACGGCGCTGTTTCCTCCGAAGAGGTTCTTTGGGGCCGCGCGGAACATCGAGTTCGGCGGCAGCCTGACGATCCTCGCAACCGCGCTCGTCGATACCGGCAGCCGAATGGATGAGGTTATCTTTGAGGAGTTTAAAGGTACCGGCAACATGGAGCTTCATCTCGATCGTAGGCTGGCGGACAAGAGGGTATTCCCGGCCATCGACATCGATAAGTCCGGTACCAGGAAAGAAGAGCTTATCTTGCCGCCTGATGAGGCCCAACTTATCTGGAAACTTAGACGAGTTCTGCATGCGCTTGATTCGGGCGCGGCGATCGAGCTTCTCATCGACAAGATGAGAGAGACAAAATCCAACCACGATTTCTTGATGCAAATCGGTAAATCGAGATAAAGCAGTAATTATTAGGGTCGAGAATGAGATTAGAAGCCAGGAGCCAGGAGCCAGGGAGCCAGAAGGTGTGTGAGAGAGTGGGTTCTAGTAGGCAATAGGCAGATTACGAACCAGGGTTTGGTAGGTGTCATTCTGAGGCGATAGCCGAAGAATCTGGAGTAAGATATTCTGGCTCCCGGCTTCTTAAAAACGATTTGTCATTCCGAACTCGTTGTGCTACGATTAGTGCAGTTTAGCCGAGGTCAAGAGTTCACGGCAGGTAGGTTTGAAATGCTGTGGACTATTTTTTTGGAGGTGGAAGGCTTGAGGAAGGATATTCATCCTGATTATGTCGAGGCAAAAGTTTCGTGCTCATGCGGCGAGACATTTACAACCCGCTCGACCAAATCAGAGTTAAAAGTAGAGCTATGCTCGAAGTGCCATCCGTTCTACACGGGTAAGCAGAAGCTCGTCGACAGCGGTGGTAGGGTGCAGCGTTTCCAGAAGAAATACGGTCTAACAGTTACCGGATCGAATGCAGAGGAACCGGAAGCCAAAGCAGCTAAAAAAGAAGCTGCAGAATAAGGGGGATAGGCTAGCGTGGCCAAAACTTACTACGGCGGCCAGGCTGTTATAGAGGGCGTTATGATGAAAGGCCCCAAATATTGGAGCCTTGCCGTACGAACGCCGGAAGGCGAAATTACCGATATTACCGAGCGCTCGAAATCAATCGGTGAACGCTGGCCTATTCTTAAAAAACCCCTGTTAAGGGGCATTGTTGTCTTAATCGAAACCATGATTCTCGGGGTAAAAACCATAGCTCTTTCCGCAAACCTCTCGCTCGGGGAGGCGGAAGAGGAGATCACACCTAAAGAGATGGTGGCGACCTTAGGCCTGGCACTCGTTTTGGTCATCGGCTTGTTCATGGTCGTCCCGTTTTATCTGACCAGATCCGCCCATCAACTGATCGGCAACCGTGTCCTGTTCGCCCTCGTCGAGGGGACATTCAGGATCAGCATCTTTGTTATCTACATCGCCGTGGTATCGAAGCTCAAGGATATTCGGCGGGTCTTTCAGTACCACGGAGCGGAGCATAAAACCATCCACACCTACGAAGCGGGTGAGGAGTTGACCCCCGCAAACGCCGCCAAACATACAACGCTTCACGTGCGCTGCGGCACGAGCTTTATGCTCATCGTTATGGTGGTCGCCATCCTCGCGTTCTCGTTTCTTCCAACGACAAACGTGTTTACCAGGATCGCCGGCAAGATAATCCTTATCCCTGTGGTTGCCGGTATCTCTTACGAGATAACCAGGCTTGCCGCGAAATACAGCAACAACCGGATGATGAAGATTCTCACGTGGCCGGGCCTGGCGCTTCAAAAACTTACCACGAAAGAGCCCGATGAATCGCAGCTTGAAGTCGCGATCTATGCGCTTAAGGGTGTCCTCGCGGCTGAGGGCGTAGAGGGATTTGCAACAAAAGAGACCGCTCCAAGCAACGGTCAGCAACCGGATACCGAAACCAGCCTGGTTTTGATCGAGCTCGAGTCTTCATAGCGCGACAAAACCACTCGCAACTCGTATGCGGTTAGAAGTTATCCCTTAGGAAGATGTCTACTATTAGTGTGCCATGTCAATTCCACATTAGGTTCGCATTGCCGAATGATGCGGTCATTACTTCTAATCTCATCCCGTTTCTACTATAATTAAAAGTTGGTAAGAGTTGGGCGTATCTGCAGCTTTTGTGTTGCTTGAGCACACCTAACGGCTAGAAATATTGGTGATTACGATGTTGGAAAGATTACAAGAAGTTTTAAATAAGTATAACGAAATAACGGAGCAATTAAGCGACCCGGCGGTAATCGGCGATCAGAATAAGTATCGCGACTACGCAAAAGCGCACGCCGGGATGACGCCCCTTGTCAACCTTGTCAAGCGCCTGGAAGAGCTGGAAAGCGGGATAGCCGACGCCCGGGAAATGGTCAAAGAAGAGAAAGACCACGAGATGCAAGAATTCCTGCGCGCCGAACTGCAGTCCATGCGCGAGGAGAGGGAAAAAGTTGAGGAAGACATTAAGCTTCTGCTGGTAGCAAAGGATCCGAACGATGAGAAGGATATTATCGTCGAGATCAGGGCGGGCGCCGGCGGCGATGAGGCAAGCCTTTTTGCGGGCGACCTCTTCAGGATGTACAGCCGCTACGCCGAGTCCGAACGCTGGAAGATACAGGTCTTAAGCTCGAGCCCATCCGATGCGGGCGGCTTTAAAGAGGTTATCTTCGAGGTCAAGGGCGATGGCGTTTATAGCAGGCTGAAATACGAGTCAGGAGTCCACCGGGTTCAAAGGATTCCGGTTACCGAATCCGGCGGGAGGATTCATACCTCAACGGTTACGGTTGCCGTTTTGCCCGAGGCCGAGGATGTCGAGGTCGAGATCGGCCCGAACGACATTAAAGTGGATGTTTTTAGATCGGGCGGACCGGGCGGTCAGTCGGTTAACACCACCGACTCCGCGGTGCGAATAACGCACCTGCCGACCGGCCTTGTCGTCTCATGTCAGGACGAGAAGAGCCAGTTGCAAAACCGCGAGCAGGCGATGAGAATCCTGCGCGCGCGCATCTATGAGAAGATGCTCGAGGAGCAGCAGGCCGAGCTTACCGCACAGCGGCGCTCCCAGATCGGTACCGGAGACCGCAGTGAGCGGATCAGGACTTACAACTTCCCGCAGGGAAGGGTCACCGATCACCGCATCAACTTTACGGTTCACAACCTGCCGGCGATTCTCGAAGGAGAAATCGACGATGTAATCGACGCGCTGGCCTCGTCCGATAAGGCGGAGAAGCTCAAGCAGGTGGTGTAAGGTGCAGTGATTGTGATAGATAAAGTTTTAGATGTAACATCAGAGACAATACATCATGTTCTTACCTGGGCCACCCTTTGGCTGGAGGGTGGCGCTGTGTTACACCCGCAGGTCGAGGCGGAGAGAATTCTCGAAGACGCGTTAGGTTGTTCCAGAGCGGAGCTTTACCTTAACAGGAAGCATGCTCTTACCCAAGCCGAGCTTGAATTTGTAAATAAAGTCATAAAGGAGAGGCTAACGGGAAAGCCGCTTCAGTATATCCTCGGGCACCAGCAGTTCGGGCACCTCGACCTGGCATGTCGTGAGGGTGTGCTTATCCCGAGGCCCGAGACAGAGCTTCTGGTCGAGGCGGCGCTCTCTGAACTTAACAATCTCGGCGGTCCCAGAACCGTTGCCGACATAGGAAGCGGTACCGGTGCGATCGCCGTAAGCATCGCGTACGAGTATAAGCAGGTAAAAGTTTATGCAGCCGATATATCCGCGGAGGCGATTTCGCTTACCGAAGAAAACGCCCGCACGTATGGGGTTGATAGCAGAGTCCACGCTATTGCCTCCGATGTTTTGAGCGGCCTTGGCGACTTGCGGGGGCGGCTCGATATGGTGGTCTCAAACCCGCCGTACATCCCGCGCTCCGAGCTTGCCGCCCTGCAGCGGGAGGTCCAATTTGAACCGGCGGAGGCCCTTGACGGCGGCGAGGACGGGCTCGATTTTTACCGGAACATCGTTCGCCAATCCCCGGAGTTTTTATTGCCCTGTGGCATGCTGCTCTTTGAAATCGGAATCAACCAGGCTCCTCATATCGTCGCATTACTGAAAGAGGTCGGCTGCTTCAAGGATATTGAAGTCCGCAAAGACTACCGGGGCATCGACCGCATCGTTACGGCACGGAAGGCGTAATATGGCAGGATTTGTTCCAAGAGAGACAAAACTTGTCGCCATCGACCCGCATAATCCCAAGACGGAGCAGCTGGTGCCGGTTGCAGAAGCGGCATGGGCGGGGAAACTTATCGTTTTTCCCACCGATACCGTTTACGGGATGGGCACAAACGCGATGATTCCCGAAGCGGACCTGGCCATATTTGCAGCGAAAGAACGCCCTGCCGATAAGCCTTTAATACTGATGATCGCTAATCCTGCGGATGCCGAGCGGTATGCTCGAGTAGTAAATCCGGTCGCTAAAAAACTGATCGAAGAGTACTGGCCCGGCCCGCTGACCTTAATATTTAAGAAAAAACCGATAGTGCCCGATGAAGTTACGGCCGGTAGCGAGACAGTGGGGATTCGCTGTCCCGATAGCCTTATTTCAAGGATGATAATCGAGCTTGCCGGCGTTGTGCTCGCGACAACCAGCGCCAACATAGCCGATAACCCGAGCCCAAAGACCGCGGACGAGGCCAAAGAAAACCTCTGGGGCCGCGTATCATATATCGTCGACGGCGGCACAACCGAACTCGGGATCGAATCTACGGTTGTGGATGTTTCATCGCCAGAGCCTAAACTCATCCGCGAAGGGTTTTTATCATGGAAGGACCTGAGTGCAAAATTGGGGTTAAGTAAGCAGTAGAGAGCAGGCAGTGATACAGAACAATTTTAGCTATAACGGTTATAAAGATTTGATAAGTTTAGTAAGTTTTAATGCTGCTTACTGCTTACTCCCCACTGTCTGCTAGGGGCTTTACAAGCCTGTAAGCTCGGGGTATCCTTTAAAAGACTGTGTTAACGGTAGGTTCAGGAAAGGCGGTAAGGGAGTTTGAGGATCGTAATAGGCGCCGACCATGCCGGGTACGGCATGAAAGAAGAACTTAAGGAAGTTCTCCGGCAGGAGGGAATCGAGTTCCTTGATGTCGGCACGATGAACGGCAAAGAATCCGTGGATTACCCGGTTTTTGCCAAGGCGGTGGGCGAGAAGGTGGCAAGCGGCGAGTTTGATCGCGGTGTGCTTGTGTGCGGCACGGGAATCGGCGTCGCCATCGCGGCGAATAAGGTAAAAGGCGTTCGGGCGGCCAACTGCGGCGAACCCGTGAGCGCGAGGTTTAGCCGCGAGCACAACGATGCAAACGTCCTTACGGTCGGGTCGCGTATTATCGGCCCGGCGATGGCCCGGGAGATATTAAAGGTTTGGCTCAAGACCGAATTTGAAGGTGGACGACACGCCGAGCGCGTGAGTAAGATAAGTGAGATCGAGAACAATCAGGAGTGAGCAATGACGTTACGAGTAAGTGATCCGCAAATCTGGCAGGCTATCCAGGGAGAACTGACCCGCCAGCAAAACACGCTGGATCTTATAGCTTCAGAAAACTACGCCAGCGATGCCGTGCTTGAAGCACAGGCATCGGTCATGACGAATAAATACGCCGAAGGGTATCCGGGGCATCGCTACTACGGCGGCTGCGAGTTTGTGGATATCGCCGAGAACCTGGCCCGCGATCGGGCAAAAGAGCTCTTTGGGGCCGAGTATGCCAACGTGCAACCCCATTCCGGCTCTCAGGCGAATGCGGCCGTCTACCTGGCGCTTCTAAAGCCCGGGGATACGATCATGGGATTAATGTTGCCGCACGGCGGTCACTTAACGCACGGCAGCCCCGCAAATATCTCGGGACAAATCTATAACGTGGTTGCATACGGCGTGAACCACGAGACCGAACAACTCGATTACGATGAGATACGAAAGCTCGCTATCGAACACAAACCCCGCATGATCGTGACCGGGGCGAGTGCGTATCCCAGAATCATCGACTTTAAAGCGTTCAAATCGATTGCCGATGAGGTCGGCGCATACCTTATGGTGGATATCGCCCATATTGCAGGCCTTGTCGCGTCCGGCGTCCATCCGAGCCCTGTACCTTACAGCGATATCGTTACTTCAACCACGCATAAGACGCTTCGCGGCCCGCGCGGCGGTCTTATCTTGGCCCGCGCGGAGTATGGAAAAGCCCTTGATAAAGCGGTGTTTCCGGGCACTCAGGGCGGGCCTTTGATGCATACGGTGGCCGCTAAAGCTGTTTGCCTCAAAGAAGCGATGACCGATGAGTTTAAAGTGTACTCGGCGCAAATCGTTGAAAACGCGCGCGCGATGGCCGCGGCCTTGACCGAGCGGGGCTTTAGAATTTGCTCGGGAGGCACCGATACGCACCTGATGCTGGTCGACCTCACGAATAAGGGGATTACCGGCGCAGATGCCGAGAACGTGCTGGCTTCGGTCGGCATTATCGTCAACAAGAACACAATCCCGTTTGAAACGAGAAGCGCCTCGGTGGCCAGCGGTATTCGTCTCGGCACGCCGGCGATTACGACGCGCGGCCTCAAAGAAGCCGAAACCAGGCACCTCTCGAGCCTGATCGCCGACACTCTCGAATCCATGAACGACGAGGCCGTCCTTAAACGCGTCAAGGGCGAGATCATCAGCATGTGCGGGGCGTTCCCGATTTATAAAAGCCTCACGGTTGGGGTTTAGAAGGGAAATCTATGAACGATATCCGTCCCTCCTGGGATGAGTATTTTATGAATATCACGAAGCAAGTCTCACAGCGCTCCACCTGCTTGCGGCGCAAAATCGGTGCGCTTCTGGTGTGCGATAAAAGAATTCTTGCCACCGGATACAACGGTGCGCCCTCTGGTATAAAGCATTGTTACGATGTTGGCTGTCTCCGTGAAGAGAAGGGGATTGCTTCCGGTGAACGCCATGAGCTATGCCGCGGCCTTCACGCCGAACAAAACGCCATCATCCAGGCTGCGCTCTATGGGGTAGCTGTCAAAGGAGCATCGATCTATAGCACTCACCAGCCCTGTGTCCTGTGTGCTAAAATGTTAATAAACGCGGGCATTACGGAAATATTTTACGAAGAAGGGTACCCGGACTCCCTATCCGAGGAATTACTTAGCGAAGCGGGTATCAAGGTTAAGAAGCTCTCTTTCTAGGCCTAGCAGCACTTTTGAACGTTACATTTTTAACGATGTTCGTTAAAATAGGCAACCAAGCTATTGAAACTATGTGAAAATTATTGTAGAATTCTAAGGGTTGGAGCGTAATATGCTACAAATGTTACAATCTGATGATGACCGTTGGCCGTACTGGGACCAGGAATTTGAAGGCGACGACGTCGAAGAACAAGGCGATGCGGCAACAGAACAAAGAGCTGAGAAACACGTAGAATACGTAGCTGACAAAAACAAAGCGATAGGCAAAAAGAAGCAGGAAAATACCCCGGATTCTTCTTCTGATGACCTGATGAGATTTGTATCTCTTGGGACTGAGTTGGTAGCGGCGGTACTTATCGGAACTTTCCTAGGATGGGCTTTTAATCGGATTACCGGCTATAAGGGTCCGTGGGCGCTGGTCGTAGGGATAGTGATAGGTTCGATAGCAGGGTTTTTGAATATGTACCGCATTATCACTGAAGAAGAGCAGAAAGAGGAGCAACGCAAGCGTGGCTCCTCAAAGTAGAAGAAGTAAAAGCCTGCGTCATAAGCCCCCGTTTAATTTAAAAGAGATCGCACTCTACGGGCTCCCATTTTGGGCGGGAGCGCTGGTGGCGGGATGGTACTTCAAAGGGTTGCTGGGTTTACAGAGCGCCTTCGTCGGGCTTATCTTGCTCGGCATATATGTTTTGAGTTCCACTGGTTTCATTAAGAAATCGGATCGATATCTGAAGAAATCGGCTGGTGCGGTGGTTGGTATAGCTGTAGCCGGTTTCTGGATACGACTGATCGGCTTATGGTTGCTGGCATTTCTCGTGTCGCGTATTGTGCAATTGAACTTGCCGGTTGTGCTGGTCACAATCGCAGTTGGCTTTACAGTCGTATTAGCCATAAGCGTTAAAAATTGGTTAAGAGATTAGTTTACCTGGCTTATAAGCCAAGAAAGGAGTAGTTAAATTGGCGGCAGAAGCAGCTGGCGGCAACGTGTTGACTGAACTTTTAAATGAATTTAGCCTCTCGAACGAGCACGCCTACGAGTTCTTTGGAATCCCACTTCCCCATGGACCGGGGATGCATCTCCTCGGTATCGATTTCTCAATAAACAAAGCGGTAGTTGTGGTATGGCTCGCTACGATCATTGTGGCCGGCCTTATTTTGTATACCGCTCGAGCAAAGGAATTGGTTCCAACCAGTCGTCTCAGGAATGCCATCGAAGCACTCGTTCAGTTTATCAAGATGGACATCGTTGATCCCAACATGGGGCATGAAGGTAAGAAGTGGCTTCCATTTATCGGCGTTATTTTCTTCTTCGTCCTCTTTAACAACCTTCTTGGTTTGATCCCTGGTTCCAACTCCCCAACGGCGAATATTAATTTTACGGCGACGATGGCGATTATAGTGTTCGCAACATTTGTGTTGATGGGAATGATAAAACAGGGTCCTTTCGGGTATGTTAAGAATCTTGCGCCTAGCGGCCTGCCAACTTGGCTCTATTTCATCCTTTACCCAATCGAAATCGTGAGCCAGCTAGCGAAACCTCTCTCACTGGCCCTCCGACTTTTTGCCAACTTGCTTGCAGGCCATATTGTTGTCGGCGCACTGTTGGGCCTTATAATTCTTTTTGGTAGCTGGGCAGTAGCGCCATTTCCGTTTTTATTCGCCATCATAATGGATGCGTTTGAAATATTCGTCGCCTTTATCCAGGCGTATATCTTTGCCATATTGTCGGCGGTCTACATAGGCGTAGCAATGCATCCCGATCACTAAAATAAGTAATCAGGATTATACATTTGGAATTAGAGAGAGGAGGTAATCTTTAAATGGAAGGTTCTCTTGCACATCTTGGTTCAGGCCTTGCAATAGGTCTCGGTGCTATCGGCCCTGGAATCGGTATAGGTATCCTCGCCGGAAAGGCACTTGAGGGTATGGCACGCCAGCCGGAGGCCACAGGAACTCTCAGAACGACGATGTTTATCGGCATCGCGTTCGCCGAAGCTATTGCACTTTATAGCTTCGTTATCAGCATCTTGCTGTTCTCAAAGTAGGAGAAAGACAAAAAAACAAGGACTAGATCATTTGTTCTAAGAAATGGGTGGTTGCAAATGATTGCATTAAACCAACCCCTGATAGTCTACACGGCTATAGCGTTCTTTCTTCTGGTAGTGTTGCTCGGTAAGTTCGGATTCGGTCCGATTGTCCAGATGCTGGACGCACGTGAGCGTAAAATACGCGAGTCGATCGAGCAGGCAGAACACGCAAGGCTAGAGGCAGAACGTTTGCTCAGAGACTATGAGGAAAAGTTAACCGAGGCGAGAGCCGAGGCACAGCAGTTCATAGCCGAGGGTAAACAACTCGGCGAAAACTTAAGACAAGAAATTGTCGCCAAGGCCGATGAAGAGGCCAAGCGCATGGTCGCAAAAGCCGACGAGCAAATTCAACGCGACGTCGAGCAGGCGATCAAAGAGTTGCGGGCGGAAGTCGGCAACATCAGCGTTGAATTGGCATCTAAAGTCATTGAAGCAGAGCTTGATAAAAACGCACACGACAAGCTCATCGAAAAATACCTTAGTGAAGTGGGTCGCTCATAATGAGAGGCGAACAGGTAGCTAGGGAATACGGACAAGCGTTATTCGAGGCGGCTCAGGGCAAGGGCGAACTTGAAAAGGTAGCCCAGGAAATTGACGTTGTCGGTGAGCTGTTTGCCGATCCTGAGTTCGAGGGCTTTTTTCAATCGATCAAAATTACAAGCGAAGAGAAGAAAAACGTCTTCAATAAGGTATTCCTTCAGGGGGTATCGGTCCTAACGCGAAACTTCTTCTGGGTGATGTTCGACAACAACCGTGAGAACTTGTTTAACGAAATGCGTAACGAGTTCGAAAGGTTGCTCGATGAGCAAAGCAGAAGGACGGTGGCGAAGGTAATAACCGCGGTTCCTCTCAACGATGAGTTGAAAGTAAAAGTGCAGAACAGGCTTACAGAAACGCTTCAAAAAGAAGTAATACTCGAGACAGTAGTCGATCCGAGTATTTATGGCGGAATGTTGATCTATGCGAACGATCAAATTATTGACGCTAGCGTAAAATCACGTTTGAACAGCTTACGCGAAAAGTTAATTCAAACGGGGTAAGGAGAAGGTGTATGAGAATCAAGTCGAGAGAGATTGCCTCGCTTCTGAGGCAAGAAATTGAAAAGTACGAACCTCAAGTAGAAATCGAAGAGGTTGGGACGGTTCTCGAAGCCCGAGATGGTATCGCTATTATTCACGGTGTGCGCGGCGTAATGTCCAACGAAATGCTGGAGTTTCCCAATGGAGTAATGGGACTCGCCCTTAACCTCGAAGAGGATAACGTGGGTGCCGTTATTATTGGTGACTACCTACAGGTTCATGAGGGAGACATCGTTAAACGTACCGGACGAATTGCTGAAGTTCCGGTCGGTGAAGGACTCCTTGGCCGTGTCGTTAACGCGTTAGGACAGCCTATTGATGGTAAAGGCCCGATTAATCAGGAGGGCTACCGCCCGATTGAGTGGCTGGCCCCAGGCGTCGTTCAAAGGCAACCGGTTAAGGAACCTCTGCAGACCGGCCTTAAAGCCGTTGACTCCATGATTCCGATAGGCCGTGGGCAGCGCGAGCTTATTATCGGCGATCGTAGAACCGGAAAGACCGCCGTCGCAATCGATGCAATTATCAACCAGAAAGATACTGGTGTTATTTGTGTCTATGTTGCGGTCGGCGGTAAAGCATCAACCGTTGCGCAGGTTGTTGAGACCCTTGAGAAGTACGATGCGATGAAGTATACGATTGTCGTTGTCGCCCCAGCGAGCGACCCGGCGCCGTTGCAGTATATCGCCCCGTACTCGGGTTGCGCTATGGCTGAGCACTATCTGTATAACGGAAAACATACCCTGGTTATCTACGATGACCTGAGCAAGCAAGCGCAGGCTTATCGTCAGATGTCGCTTCTTCTGAGGCGTCCACCGGGCCGCGAGGCGTATCCGGGTGACGTTTTCTACCTCCACTCAAGGCTTCTTGAGAGGGCATGTAAACTAAGTGACGAACTCGGCGGCGGGTCGCTAACCGCTTTGCCGATTATCGAGACACTTGCCGGCGATGTTTCGGCGTATATCCCGACCAACGTTATCTCAATTACCGATGGCCAGATATTCCTTGAGTCGGATCTCTTCTACTCAGGCGTTCGTCCGGCTATTAACGTCGGTATTTCGGTATCCCGAGTCGGTGGTAACGCGCAGACAAAAGCCATGAAGCAGGTTGCGGGCGGTCTAAGGCTTGACCTGGCGCAGTATCGTGCCCTTGAGGCGTTTGCCCAGTTCGGCTCCGATTTGGATAAAGCCACACAGGCACAGCTTGCACGAGGCGCTCGCATGGTTGAGTTGCTGAAACAGGGACAGTATTCACCGATGTCTACCGAGGACCAGGTTATCGCTATTTTCTGCGGTGTTCGCGGCTACCTCGACGATATCGATATCCCGAAGATCAAAGGCTTTGAAACCGGCTTGCTTGAGCTTATCCACAGTAAATATCCCGATATAGCGAAAGCAATCGCTGCAGAGAAAATAATCTCAGAGGAGACCGAGAAAAAACTGGGTGAAGTCATCAACGAGTTCAAGCAGATGTTTGTCGGCACATCTCTGTAGTGTAAGGATGATGGATAATGTCAAAAGCTAGAGCGGTCTTAAGCAGAATAAAAAGCGTTGAGAAAACGCGGCAGATAACCAAAACCATGGAAATGGTTGCGACTGCGAAGATTAAAAGGGCTCAAGCGCGAATCGAGTCGGCACGTCCGTATGCTCTTAAAATGATGGATGTTCTTAATAACGTTGCGCAGAATGTCGGCGTGGATAGTCATCCGCTCCTGCAGGTGCATGAGAACATCGAGAACGTTATCATAGTGTCGGTCACATCCAACCGAGGTTTATGCGGTGCCTTTAATATGAATATTTTAAGGCAGTCCGAGGCTTTGTTTAGGCAAGAGACCGCAGCGGGCAAAAACGTTAAGTTTATTGTCGTCGGTCGAAAAGGCCTGGGATACTTGAGATTTGTCGGGTACGATATCATAGAGGCCCACACGGACTTTTCCGACAATCCGACGTTCATCGAGGCCAAGAAGGTTGCTGATAGAGTAGTCGAGACGTATGAAGAGGGCACCGTCGATAAGGTGTATGTCGTATTTAACCAGTTTAAATCGATAATGGAGCAGAAAACTACCGTTCACCAACTGCTGCCGATCAAGCAGGAGGCGATAACCAAGGGCGAAGAGCAAGAGGCCGGCAAAACAGCCTCGTATGAATTCGAGCCTGATGCGGTGCGCGTTCTTTACGATCTCTTGCCGCGGTATGTGGATACGGTGGTCTTGAGAGCCCTTATGGAATCAGCCGCGAGCGAGCAAGCGGCTCGTCGAACGGCAATGAAGAACGCAACTGATAGCGCTGGTGATATGATTGATAGTCTCACCAGATGGTATAGCAGAGCACGCCAGGCGCAGATTACGCAAGAGATTGCGGAGATCGTAGGCGGCGCCAACGCGCTGAAAGAAGCATAATCGACTCAAGGCAAGAATCCGCAAGGATTCCTCTAGGCTGAAGGCTTTAGGCCTTTCAAGCCAATCGATTAACGTAGGTATTATTAAGTATAACTACATAATTGCCTTGAGCCGTGAGCCTAGAGCTAGGGAGGAAGCGAAAGCTTTCGGCCTTGAGCTGTGAGTTTTCGTTAGTAATTATGGCAGTAATGCCACTATTTACGTGTAGTAAGAATAGAGGTGAGAAGTGTAAATGGGCGTAGGGAGAATAGTTCAGATTATCGGTGTTGTTCTCGACGCAGAGTTCGAGCCCAACGAAATCCCGCCAATTTATAACGCTCTTAAGATTTCGGCCGATACGCCGCGAGGCAAAGTCGAGGTTATCGCCGAAGTTCAGCAGCACTTAGAGGGAAGTAAAGTTAGAGCGGTAGCTATGTCATCTACCGATGGCCTGGTAAGGGGCATGGAGGTCGTCGACACAGGCGCACCGATTACTATGCCGGTCGGAGAGGGAACATTGGGAAGGCTCCTTAATGTTCTCGGGCAAGCCATCGATGATGACAGGCCGGTTAATGCGGCCGATCGTTATCCGATTCACCGTAAACCGCCGGCGTTTGATCAATTGCAGCCGACTACCGAGATTTTTGAGACCGGTATTAAGGTTATCGATTTTCTCGCACCGTATGTTAAGGGTGGTAAAATCGGTCTGTTCGGTGGTGCAGGTGTAGGTAAGACCGTTCTTATTACGGAACTTATCCATAACATCGCCACCAAACACGGCGGATATTCAGTGTTCACCGGTGTAGGTGAGCGTACTCGTGAGGGAAACGACCTGTGGCTTGAGATGAAAGAGTCCGGCGTTCTCGATAAAACAGCACTTGTGTTCGGTCAGATGAATGAGCCGCCGGGCGCACGTCTTCGCGTTGGCTTAGCAGGGCTAACGATTGCGGAATACTTCCGCGACCAGGGAAAAGATGTTCTTCTCTTTATCGATAACATCTTCCGCTTTACCCAGGCGGGCTCAGAGGTTTCGGCGCTTCTTGGACGTATGCCATCCGCTGTAGGTTATCAGCCTACACTCGGAACTGAGATGGGTGATTTGCAGGAGAGAATTACATCAACCCGTAAGGGATCAGTTACATCCGTACAGGCTATTTACGTACCTGCCGACGACCTGACCGACCCGGCGCCGGCGACAGCGTTTACGCACCTGGATGCGACAACAGTTCTGGACAGGGCGCTTGTTGAGATCGGTATCTATCCGGCGGTCAACCCGCTCGAATCTACATCGAGGGCTCTTGAGCCGGACGCTGTAGGCCAGGAGCACTATGACGCTGCTCGTAACGTACAGCAGATACTTCAGAGGTACAAAGAGCTTCAGGATATCATCGCCATCCTCGGTATGGACGAGCTTTCTGAGGAAGATAAGCTAATCGTACAGAGGGCGAGGAAGATACAGCAGTTCTTAAGCCAACCGTTTAACGTTGCTGAGCCGTTTACCGGCATGAAGGGCGAATATGTTCCGCTAGCCGAGACTGTCCGCGGCTTTAAAGAGATTGTCGAGGGCAAGCACGATGCGTTGCCTGAGCAGGCATTCCGTATGGTTGGAACGATTGACGATGCTATAGCCAAAGCCGAAACGCTTATGGCGACAGTATAGCTTCTTAAGCTTCTTAAATTTGGAGGTTTACATACATGGCTGATCGCAAGCTATTGTGCGAAGTGGTTAGCCCTGAGAGAATCGTCTATAGCGGCGAGGCCGAGATGGTCGTGGTACGCGGCGTAGAGGGCGAGCTTGGAATTATGACAGGTCATATTCCGATCGTCACGCCCCTTGAGATAGGCGAGATGAGGGTTAAGCACGACGATGGGCAAGAATATATTGCAGTCTTGGGCGGTTACCTGGAGTTCAGCAATGACAAGGCAACTGTGCTGGCCGATGCGGCCGAGCTGGCTCAGCAAATTGATGTATCGCGTGCCGAGCAGAAAAAGCAGGAGCGCGAGAGAGAGCTTACTGAGGCCAAGGCAGATGACGAAGCTCTAGTTGCAGCCGAGATTAGCTTAAGAAAAGCGCTTCTCAGGATCAAGGTTGCCCAGCGACGTAACGGTTAGTATACGTAACGGTTAATTTAACGTAACGGATAACTAATATAAATAATGGCTGCATAAATGATGGCAGCCCGTAAAGGGCTGGGATTATCGACGATTTTAAGTTGACCATCACTTTATTCTCCTTTATTCTTTTTAACAGGGTAGGCTTACAAAAGCTTACCCTGGTTTTTATGTGGTGCGTCTCGGGGAAGTTATGATGTTAATGGAACCAACCAGTGGAACTAACTATATGAGCGGCAAATTTGTTGTCCAGGGTGGGAATAGGCTTAGCGGCGCCGTGAGGGTAGGCGGCGCCAAGAATTCTGCGCTTAAGTTAATGGCGGCGGCGTTGTTAACCGAGGAGCAGACGGCGCTCACCAATGTGCCGCTTATCACCGATGTCAAAATCATGGCGGCGGTTCTCGAAAGGCTCGGCGCCTCCATCAGCTACTCTGACCCCGATGTCATTGAGATCAAACCCGGTTATTCGCTCTATGCGGAAGCCCCGTATGAGCTGGTCAGCCAGATGCGCGCCTCGATCATTGTCCTGGGGCCGCTTCTTGCGAGACTCGGCAGGGCGAGGGTTGCCATGCCGGGGGGCTGCAACATCGGTTCGCGCAAGATCGATATGCATATACGCGGCCTCGAAATGCTCGGCGCACGTATCGAGGTCGGTCACGGTTTCATCGAGGCGATATCCGAAAAACTGGTGGGGAGCAAGATAGCCCTCGATTACCCGAGCGTCGGTGCTACCGAAAACCTGCTGATGGCGGCAACGCTTGCAGAGGGTGTAACCATTATAGAAAACGTGGCGCGCGAGCCCGAGATCGTTGATCTCGCTAACTTTTTACGAAAAATGGGCGCAAAAATCGAAGGGGCGGGCACCCCGACCATGCGCATCGAGGGGGTCGACAAACTCCATGGCGTCGAATACCGCGTAGTTCCTGACAGGATCGAGGCTGGGACATTGCTTGTTGCGGCCGCCATTACCAACGGCGATATCATGGTTAAAGACGCCATCCCCGAGCACCTCGAGATGGTCATCAGTAAGCTCAGGGATATCGGGGCCGAGGTCATTGCCTCTGATGCGGGGATACGGGTTGCCGGTTGCAAGTGCATCAATCCAACCGATATCGCGACCCTGCCGCACCCCGGATTCCCAACGGATATGCAAACTCAGTTCATGGCACTCCTTGCCATGGCCAATGGCACCAGCATCATCACGGAAAATATCTTTGAAAACCGGTTCATGTTCGTTAATGAACTCAATCGGATGGGAAGCGACGTACGAACCGAAGGTCGTCATGCTATCATAAACGGTGTGCCAAAGCTTACCGGTGCTCCCGTTAAGGCCCCCGACTTACGGGGAGGCGCCGCACTTGTTCTCGCCGGGCTTGCCGCAGAAGGCGTAACCGAAATCTCCGACATCTACCACATCGACCGCGGCTACCACAACTTCGAACACAAGCTTCGAGCGCTGGGCGCCAATATACAGCGAATCAGCAAAGGGGAGCGCTCAAACATACTTAAGGTAGCAAAGTAACTAAGGCTTCGTAAGATCAACCACCTCAAACCACGTCTGCCCGCGGTTGAGCTTTATTTCGATGCCGGTTGGGTCGTAGTAACGGGTCGGATCGGTGACCGTAGCACGGTTCCAAGTTGCCTGGATAGTCTTCCCATCCTGAAAGACGATGCCCCGGCCGGTCCCAACCAGGTTAACCTTCATCCTGCCCTTGGGATCATCGGCGATATTTGAGATGGGCGCATACTGTATAACGACGTTCTTTGGCGAAATCTGCCGGTTGTTATCGGGGTCGATATGGGGCTTGCCGACCATAAAGCGTTTGTAAGTGTTAGTCTGGCGGTCGTAATCATATCTTACCAGGAATAACGGTTTGGAAAAGTTGATTACAACGGTTTCGGTTGCCGGGCGCATCTCAAGCGGCTCGTCGTCTTTGAAATTCAACTTCTGAAAAAATACCTGCTGGTTGTAGCCATGCGCCTCCGATCCCTTGCGCAGGAAATCGGTCGACGTGTATAGATTATGCGGGGCGTGTCTGGTCTTTATTCGCCAGAAGTAGTCGCCGTTAAAATATTGATCGAGATCGGCCAGGCCAAGGTTTTTAATGACGTCGTAAATCGTTGTCGGCCCGCCGCAGTGCGCATAGACGGCATCATATTGCTTGGCCAAATCGGCGAAATATTCGCGCGCGCTTCTAACAGGGCCGATATTACCCACGTCATTGTGCAAAAAGACGGCCATAAACCTGGTGATGCCGCCCTCGGCCACCGTTTCATAGACAACACACGCCTTGCTTAAGCCCGACTGCGGCCGTGCATCCGGATGGTTTTCGATCATAACCGCAAACGGCCGGCGAAGGCTCTGTTGTTCGCCCGTGGCTTCTCCATCAAGCGGACAGGTAAATTCGGGCACGGTTGCCGTAGCCTCGGCAATTGTAGTTTTGGTTGTACTGTCAACGGTTGCACGGGACTCGGTGGTCTCCTGGGGAAATATATCGGGCCAAAAAACGGCCACTGCGGCACCCGCTATAAATAGTAACGAAACGACCGTTATAATAATAAAGTGAATTTTCTTCATGACAGAATGCGGCCCTCAAATAAAATAAGTATGCATTTGCCCGTTCCTTCGGAATTAGGCATTAGGCACTTTAGTAGCATAATTCAGCAGGGGATTTCAGTCAAGTTTATGGTGCAGTAATGGTGCAGTAACCCGGTCGGCGTTTGATTAAATTTGGGAAAAACGCTAATATCAAAAGATGAATGTTTTGCCAGGTATTATGATGCGACATCCTTAAGGGGCGTCGAATTGCGTTCCGAGGGAATGCACGATTTGGAGGATATAACGGTGCTTGAGATAGACGAGATACAAAAGATTATTCCTCATCGCTACCCGTTTTTGTTGATCGACCGGATAACTGAATTCGAGCCTGGGATAAGAGCAAAGGGACTTAAAAACGTCACGATAAACGAGCCGTTTTTTACCGGTCATTTCCCCGACTATCCCGTAATGCCGGGTGTTTTAATCGTCGAAGCCCTGGCGCAGGTCGGTGCCGTGTCGATCCTAAGCCTTGAGAAGAACAAAGGGAAGATCGCCTTTTTTGGCGCCATTGACGGTTTTCGCTTTAGAAGACAGGTCGTTCCCGGCGATCAGCTCGTTCTTGAAGTAGAAATAACGAAAGTAAAGGGTCCCATCGGTAAGGGAAAAGCCGTCGCCTCGGTTGACGGCGATATCGTTGCCGAAGGGGAATTAACATTTGCGGTAAAATAATATAGGTGAATGGGGATTATAAAAAGCACCTTAATCACCTTGATGTAGACTATGTACTAAGAGCTTGTTACTATGTGGAGATGATTTATTGATGTCCTTGGCGGATAGGATTAACGAGAAGACTGCCCGTGTTGGCATTATCGGTATGGGGTATGTTGGGCTTCCCTTGGCCATTACCATAGCGGAAGCAGGCCTTAAGGTTACCGGTATCGACCTTGATAAAGAAAAAGTTGCCATGATCAACAAAGGCGAGAGTTATATCCCCGACGTTGATCAGGCTGCAATAAAAGAATTGGTCGACACCGGGCGGTTCGACGCAACCGCGGATTTTTCAGCTCTGGCCCGGATGGACGTCATCAGCATCTGCGTGCCGACGCCGCTAAATGAGATGCATGAGCCCGATATATCCTACGTGCGTGCTGCGGCAACCGAGATCGCCAAATTCTTAAAGCAAGACCAGCTGGTAATCCTTGAAAGTACGACATACCCCGGCACCACCGAAGAAGTGGTCCTTCCGATGCTCGAAGAGAGCGGCCTCACCGTCGGCCAGGGCTTTTACTTGGCATTCTCGCCGGAGAGGGTCGATCCCGGTAATAAAACCTACGGTATCGACAACACGCCGAAAGTTGTCGGTGGGGTGACCGAGGGATGCACCGAGCATGCCAGGTCCTTTTACTCACAGTTTGTAAAAATGGTCGTGCCGGTGTCTTCGACCAAAGCCGCCGAGATGACAAAGCTTTTAGAAAATATCTTCAGGTGCGTAAATATAGCATTGGTAAATGAGCTGATGCTTTTATGCGACCGCATGGATATAAATATCTGGGAAGTAATAGAGGCCGCTGCCTCAAAACCGTTTGGATTTATGCCGTTTTTACCGGGGCCGGGTCTTGGCGGGCACTGCATACCGATCGATCCGTTTTACCTGTCCTGGAAGGCGCGCCAGTATGATTTTCACACCGAGTTTATAGAGCTTGCCGGGAAAACAAACGAAAGCATTCCGTATTACGTGGTATCAAAGGTAGGCGAGGCCCTTAACGAGCACGAGAAAAGCATCAAAGGCTCGAATGTTCTTGTCCTCGGCCTTGCATATAAGAAAGACATCGGCGACACCAGAGAATCCCCGGCGCTTAAAGTAATATCACTTCTTGAGAAGCGTGGGGCGCATATCCTCTATCACGATCCGTATGTCGACGAGCAGATTATCGATACGAAGACATATACGTCGGTTGAGCTTACGCCGGATATCGTCACCAAGAGCGATTGCGTGCTTGTCGTGACGGACCACACCGAAGTCGATTACAACATGGTGGCCGACAACGCGAAACTTATCGTCGATACCAGAAACAAACTTAAGAGTCTTATGGGAAGCCATATCGTAAGAATATAATAGGGGGATCCATTGGTTAACGTTGGAGTTATCGGATACGGCTATTGGGGGCCGAATCTAGTCCGCAATTATGAGCAAATGCCCGAGAGCAACCTGGTTGCGTGCTGTGATTTAAATCCCGACAACCTGAAAAAAGTAAAGGCGCTTTATCCCAAGGTAGAAGTAACGCAGCAGATCGACGACCTTTTAAATAACCCGTCAATCGACGCGGTTGTTATTGCAAGCTCGGCGGCTACCCACTTCGACCTGGCGAAAAAGGCCCTGCTTGCAGGAAAGCACGCGATGGTTGAAAAGCCGCTTACGTTGAGTAGCGATACGTCAAGGGAACTCATCGATATCGCCGATAAGGCGGGCTGCATCCTGATGGTGGGGCACCTGCTTGAATATCATTCGGCGGTTGATTACATGAGGGGCTTGATCGATTCGGGAGAGCTGGGGGATATCCAGTATCTCTACACCCAGAGACTCAACCTCGGCCAGGTTCGCACGGATGAAAATGCGCTCTGGAGCCTGGCCCCGCACGATATATCGATCATCTTTTACCTTCTCGGAGGAAAAGAGCCGGCTGAGGTCTCGGCCCGCGGCCAGTCGTACATTACCGAAGGGATTGAGGATGTCGTGTTCTGCTCGATCTCATTTAAAGACAAGACCATGGCCCATATCCACGTAAGCTGGCTCGACCCCCACAAGACCCGCAAACTTACCGTCGTCGGCAACAAGAAGATGGCGGTCTTTGACGATATGGAAAGCTCGGAGAAGATACGCATCTACGATAAAGGGGTCGGCGTCAATCCCGATTACCGAACCTACGGTGAGGATCTCACGCTGCGCTTTGGCGATATCACCATCCCGAGTATTAAGATGAAAGAGCCGCTGAGGGCCGAGTGCGAGCACTTCATCCAGTCGATTCAGACCGGGCAGCGCCCGCGAAGCGACGGCTATAACGGCTTGCGCGTTGTAAAAGTGCTCGAGGCCGCGCAGAAATCCCTTAAAAGCGGCGGTAAACCTGTGACGATAGCGGAGGGCTAGAGTGGCGGCATTTATCGATAGCACCGCCCGCATAGCACGCGACGTAAAAATCGGCCACAACGTTGTAATCATGGCCGGCGTCGAGCTTGCCGAGGGCGTTGAAATCGGCAATAACGCGGTTATCCACGAAGGGGCAAAACTCGGCAAAGACACCGTTGTAGGCGATTGCGCCGTTGTCGGCAAGCAGCCGAGGCCGCCAAAAACAAGCACCCTTTCCTATAGCGAACCCTTTAAGCCGCTTGAGGTGGGCGAGGGGTGCATCATCGGCTCGGGCGCGGTGCTTTACGCGGGCACAACCATCGGCACCAATTCCATGGTGGCGGACCTGGCATCTGTCAGGGAAAATTGTACAATCGGGAACTACTCGCTGGTCGGCAGGGGTGTCTGTGTTGAAAACGGCGTGGCTATCGGTGATTATACCAAGGTGCAGTCAAATGCGTACATCACCGCCTACACGATGCTTGAAGACCGTGTGTTTATCGCCCCTTGCGTTACGACGACAAACGACAATTTCATGGGCCGCACCGAAGAGCGGTTCAAATATATAAAAGGCGCTCACGTAAAGAAGGGCGCGCGGGTGGGCGGCAACGCAATCCTGCTTCCCGGGATAACGATAGGCGAAGAGGCGTTTATCGCCGCCGGCTCCGTTGTAACCCGAGACGTACCGGCCGGCAAACTCGTCATGGGAGCGCCTGCAAAAATAGTAAGGGACGTACCCAAAGAAGAAATGTTGGATGAGCAGTAAGCAGTAAATAGTAAGCAGTAAATAAGTAAGCAGTAAGCAGTAAATAAGTAAGCAGTAGGGAGTAGGCAGCTTAAAGCACAAGAGTCAGATGTGTCATTCTGAGGCGATAGCCGAAGAATCTGGGGTGCACTCACAGTGATTGCCGCTGAACGCGTCTAGGCGAAGTAATGCCTTTCCAATAAGAAGGTTTTTTCTGCATACTGCACACTACACGTAAGACGTAAGGGGACGTTGTTTCCTGTGGGTCTTTATTGCTATGCAATATAAATTAGGAAACATAGGAAACAACGTCCCCTTTGCTAAAAGAGGGAGATATTACTTATGGCAATTCCACTGTTAGACCTAAAGGCGCAATATAACTCGATTAAGGATGAATTAGAATCCGCGGTATTAGAGGTGCTAAGGGGCGGTCGCTATATTCTCGGTCCCAAGGTCGAGGAATTTGAGAAAACCGTGGCCGAGTATTGCGGTGTGAAATATGCAGTTGGTGTGGCGAACGGCACCGACGCGCTGGTGCTCTCGCTTGACGCGCTGGGCGTCGGCCCGGGGGATGAGGTTATAACAAGCCCGTTTACCTTTTACGCAAGCGCCGAATCGATCTCACGGCTCGGCGCAACCCCGGTGTTCGTTGATATCGATCCAAAAACGTATAACCTGGTCGCCGGGCATATCGAGGCAAAAATTACTCCGCGCACCAAGGCTATTATTCCGGTACACATCTTCGGCCAGCCGGCGGAGATGGATACGATTAACGAAATTGCCGCAAAACACGGCCTCAAGGTCATCGAGGATGCCTGCCAGGCGATCGGCGCGGCATATCGCGGCAAGCAGGTGGGCTCGCTCGGCGACGCCGCGTGCTTCAGCTTCTTCCCGAGCAAGAATCTCGGAGGTGCGGGCGATGGCGGCATTGTCGTCACCAATGACGAGGAGTTGGCGGGACGGGTGCGCGCGCTCAGGCAGCACGGTAGTTTAAAGAAGTATTACCACAGCTTCGTCGGCTACAACAGCCGCCTCGATGCCGTGCAGGCCGCTATCCTTTCGGTTAAGGTAAAATACATCGATACATGGAACGATGCCCGCAGGCAGAAGGCGCAGTACTACAACGAACTCTTTGCCGGCACGAACGTTATAACACCGGTGGCGCTTGAGCACGTGCGCCACGTTTATCACCTCTATATCGTCAGGGTGCCGAACCGTGCTGATGTCGAAGCCGCGCTCAAAGCAGAGGGGATAGGGCACGGCGTATATTATCCGGTGCCGCTTCATCTTCAAGATGTCTACAAAAACCTAGGCTATCAAGTCGGCGATCTTCCGGTAAGCGAGGCCGCATCGCATGAGACACTCGCGATCCCGCTATATCCCGAGCTAAAAGAGGAAGACATGAGAACAATAGCCGACCTGGTCAAAAACGCTGTTTCAGCGCTATCTGCAGTTGATTAGGCCGAACTAGGGTAAAATCGGAGCGGATTCTCCAGAGTTCCTAACGCTTTTATTCTGGACTCTGACTCCTGGATTCTTTATAAAGAGGTTAGCGTTTTGAACATAGTAACTATCGTCGGCGCACGGCCGCAGTTTATAAAAAGCCTGCCCGTATCAAATGAGCTTAGAAAATCGAACCGTGAAATCCTGGTCCACACGGGCCAGCACTACGACCGCAATATGTCGGATATCTTCTTTGAGGAGATGGGCATTCCTAAGCCCGATTATAACCTTGGTGTTGGCTCCGGGGGGCAGGGCGAACAGACCGCCCGGATGTTGAGCAAAATAGAAGCGGTTCTACTGGATGAAAAACCCGATGCCGTTTTGATTTACGGGGATACCAACTCAACCCTTGCCGGCGCCCTTGCCGCGGCAAAGCTGCACATCCCGGTTGCCCACGTAGAGGCCGGCCTGCGCTCTTTTGATAAAAAAATGCCCGAAGAGATAAACAGAATAGTGGCCGATCACGTGTCGGATCTCCTGTTCTGCCCAACCAAGACCGCCGTCGATAACCTTAAGAACGAAGGGATAACCAAGGGCGTTGAGCTGGTCGGCGATGTGATGTACGACGCGGCGCTGCATTTCGGCAAGCTTGCCGAAGAGAAGTCGCGCGTTCTCGAGGAACTCGACCTCGCGCCCAAAGGATATCTACTGGCAACCATCCACCGCTCGGCCAACACCGATAATATCGATAACCTGAAGGCGCTCCTTGAAGCCTTTGCGGAATCCGACCGGGTTATCGTTTTCCCGGTTCATCCAAGGACAAGAAAAGTTCTTGCGAACACCGGGCTTGATAGCATAATAAAAGGGTCGAAGGTACGGCTTGTAGATCCGGTAGGGTATATCGATTTTCTAAAGCTCGAGAACAACGCCGTGAAAATCCTTACCGATTCCGGCGGCGTGCAGAAGGAAGCCTTCTTTGCGGCCGTTCCCTGCATTACGTTGCGCGATACTACCGAATGGGTAGAGACGGTTGAGAGCGGATGGAATATTCTCGTACATGTCGATAAAGACCTTCTTTTAAAACAGATTGCCGAGTTTAACCCCGTTGGAGAGCCCGCCAAGCTTTTTGGTGACGGAAAAGCCTCTTTTTATATAGCGCAACGGTTAACATCTGCGTAAAGCAGCGATATAATACTAGAGGCTAGAACCCAGAAGTCAGGAGCCAGAATCCAGAAAGAATTTCGAATTTCGAATGTCGAATTAGTGAAGGTCAAGATAGCGGGTTCTAGTAGGCAGCAGGGAGTATGCAGTAGGCAGCATAAGGATGAACATAGCAATGTAGAGGCGTAGGGGCTGGATGTCATTCTGAACGAAGCGTAAGCGAAGTGAAGAATCTCGAGCGCACCTACAGTGATTGCTACTACCTAGCGTTTAGGCGTAGTCTTACTATCTTAAGAAGAAGGTTTAATTTTGTTTCTAGTCTCAAGTCTCTAGTTTCTAAACGTGAGGTAAAATTAATTGAGCACAAACAGTTTCGACAATAAAAAGCTTCGCATTTGGATCGATATGACCAACACGCCGCACGTTCTTATATTTCGACCCGTCATTAAGGCACTGGAAGAGCAGGGCCACGAGGTATTTGTGACCGCCAGGGAGTTTGCCCAGACAAGCCAGCTCCTCAACCGCTTTGGAATAAAGCATACCCTAATAGGCAGGCACCAGGGGAAAGAGATATATCGCAAAATTTACGGGCTCGTCAATCGTACCGGCAGGCTAATGGCGTATGCGGCCGGCAAGAAGTTTAATCTTGCCGTAAGCCACGGCTCAAACGATTGTGCGGTGGCCTCGTTTTTCCTGCGTATCCCGCACGTGACCATGTTCGACTACGAGTTTGCCAAGGTTATGCATAACATCAACCTTCGCGTTTCGACCAAGGTTCTCATACCCGACCTCATCCCATCGGAGCCGCTTTACGAATACGGCGGCACCGATGAGAAAATCGATAAATACCCCGGCCTGAAAGAAGAATATTACCTGGCCGACTTTAAGCCGGACGAGGCAGTCATAAAAGAAATCGGTCTTGATATCAACAAGATCATCATCGTCTTGCGTACCCCGCCGGATGTGGCACTCTACCACCGGTTTCATAACCCGATTTTCATGGATGTTTTGCGCAAGCTTGGCCGCCGGGGGGATGTTGAGGTGGTGCTCTTGCCACGGACTCCCGAGCAGCGTAAAGAAGTCCTCGGTATGGGATTTACAAACGTGTTTATTCCTGAGAAGGCGGTCGACGCACAAAGTCTTATCTATTACTCCGACCTCGTTATCAGCGCAGGGGGCACCATGAATCGTGAGGCAGTTGCGCTTAATACCCCCGTCTACACGCTCTTCTCCGGCAAAATGGGCGCAATAGACACCCATCTTATCGCCGAGGGCAGGATGAAAAAACTCACCGACCCCGAGCAAATCGACATAAAAAAGAAGGATGTCTACAGCCAAGGCCAAACCCGCGACATAAACCTGCTGCTTGATAAGATGAAGGAGATAGCACGATAGAACGGTGAATGAGTCCGATTCAAAGGGCTATTTTATAGCTAGTCTTATGCGTCTATGCTAAGCTTATGCCTTAAGTTATAAGTTATCTTTTGAGCTGATTCAGGGGAGGAAGCAGTATTCATGGCAATAATCGATGAAAAAGGACGGGTATTCGGGCGCATCAACCTGATAGATTTCACGCTCATCCTCGGTGTGTTCGTGGTTGCGGCGATGGCATATGTCATCATGGCGAAAGCCGGCAAAGTGGCGACCATCCCCGAGGATAAAACCGTCGACTACACCGTAATCGTAAAAGCGATCCGCCCGGATGTCGCAAGCTTTTTAAAGCCCGGCGACCTCGTTAAAAAGCAGGTAACCCAGGGGCCGATCGGCACCATCAAAAAAGTCGAGCTTAAACCGGCCCAGGAAGTTATAGATACCGCAGACGGTCGCATGATGCTGGCCACCTCACCGGTTAAAAAAGACGCCTACGTAACTATAGAAACCAAGGGACGTGTCGGCAACGATATCATCGCTACCGGCAACGAAGTACTGCGCGTCGGAGACAGGTTCAACATGATCACCAAGTGGTTTCTTGGCGACGCGGTTATCATCGATATGTCCGTCAAGGGCGACCAGTAATACCGCCGTTCTTCGATAAAGAGAGGTTACCTTGTCAGAACTGGTCGCAGCAAGAAAAACATCCATACCCGCATATGCCGCTGTCGTTATCCTGGGTAGTGCGGTCGGTGTTGCCGGCGTACTTCTCAGTACCAACCAGTTTATCGCGCTGCTGGCAGGCTTACTCCTTATGGCGATAGCACTGGCTAAAACCGAATTCGCCATCGCGCTGCTCGTAGCCGTGGCGCCGTTGACCAATCTTAAAGTAGACCTGGGGCCTATCCCGCTCGATGCGGTCACTATATGCACCGCCATCGTTATTTTCTCCTATGCCATCAACAACCTTGGCAAAAACGAGAACCGCATCTCACCTCCATTTTCCTGGGCGTTTATCGCATTTCTCGTCTTTGGGGCGGTCTCGGCGGTCGTGGCGCCATCGATTGTCGACTCGGTCTCGGTTCTCACCCGATTTATAGGATATTTTTTGCTGGTATACATCATCGGCAACTCCATCAAATCGAAAGAAATGCTGACTAGAATACTTGTCCTCATGGTCGTAATAGGCGCGCTCACGGCACTTTTTGGGATATATCAGTACCTTTACGAGCCCCAGACGGCCAAAATCGGGCTCTACGATCTCGATCAGGAGGTTGCGGCGAGGGTCGGCTCGACATTTGAGAACCCCAACTTCTATGCCGAATACCTGGTGCTGTTAATACCGATCGGCCTTGCTCTCGTGCTCGGCTCGCGTGGACTTTTCAGGCGGTTTATGATGGGTGGGGCCACGCTCCTGATGTTTGCCGGGTTAATCCTTACTTATACAAGGGGGAGCTGGCTCGCCACCGGCATCGGTGTCATTCTCATGTCGCTTCTAACCAAAGCCTGGCTGTTCTGGGTTTGGGTGGGCTTATTTGCGGTTGCATTTGTTGCCGCGCCGGGTGTGGCAAGCCGCCTGGAGAGCATCTCCAACGTTACCGGCGGCACAGCCGGCTTCAGGATGAAGCTCTGGCGTATTGCAAGCGGCATCATTCAAGAGCATCCCCTGCTGGGTATCGGCATCGGCAATTACTATAACGTCTTTACCGAGTATATCTTCAGGCATCCCGAGCTAAGCGTTGGCTGGGTTATCTACGGCGCACATAATTCTTACCTTACGATCTGGGCCGAGACGGGTATCTTCGGCATTATCTCTTTTATAGCGATTATTCTGATCTCCATAAAATACGGGCTCTACCTGGCGCAGGCTAAAGCCAAGGATAAATATCTCTCCTGGATAAACTCAGCGATTTTCGCCGGGGTCGTCGGGTTCTCGATCAACAGCCTTACGAGTAACAGCTTTCACCATCCGCAAGGCGCGGTGTTTTTCTGGATAATGCTTGGGCTTCAGGTTGCGATAAACGGCCTCGAACCGGAACCATCCAAGACTGAAACCACGCCGGCCGTTGCGGGGAGTCTGATTTTACGACCGTTCAGGGTCTCGCTTATCGCGTTAAAAGCGGCGTACTTAAGCCATCCCGTACACAAGTTTTTTGCCGGGCTGGGCGGCGCCTGGAGGAAGAGCGATATTGCCAACTGGCTTTATAAAAAGCCCGCCGCACCGGCGTTTTTCAGAGAAAGCCGCAGTTTCAAGCCGGTTCTCGGCTTCTTTAAGACATCGCGCGTGTGGTTCGAGAATTCCTGGTTGTTCAGCATGCTTCGGGACGTCGGGGCGAGGCCGTTTATCACAGCGGCGCTCTTTATCACAGCAACAGCGCTTGTTCGCTTCCTGACTACGACGGTGGTCCGCTAATGAAGCGGGCTCACAATACCCGCCGTCTGAATATCTTTTCACCCGAGATCTTTCTGCCGGTGTTCGTAGCCGCTTTTTATCTTGCCGGGCTGGTCCTGGTGCAGTTTTCACTGCGCGCGCTGGTTGTGGTTACAATCGGTATCGCCGTCTACCTGGCAGTTACTATGCTAACGGGACGTTTTGTCGATGGCAGGGGTTCGGGTATGCCGTCCGAGCAGGGGTTTCTTCCCGAGGGATATTTCGAGCGCCTTTTGCTCGCGCTCCTTGTCGTGTTCTTAGTGGATTTAGCGCTTAAGGGCGCACTCCCAATCACCATCAGGGTGCCCCTTTACCTGGTGTTTATCTCGGGAGTTTTTCTCTTACTCGGTCGCGTCGGCTCAAAGCTCACCGGGTTCCATTACCTGGCCCTGGGTTTGGTCATGATACTTGTTTACGTCGTGCCGGCATTTGCACGCTACGGGCTCTACGGCGCGTACCTCAACCGCACGGGCGGCCTGATGCCCGCGTTTTTAGTCGGGATGGGGACGATAACCACCATTTACGGCTTGTTGAAAATAGCCTCCGGGCTTACCAAAAACCGGCTTTTTG
>Ga0210014_1000049_pt1 | contig 99383 bp, 74 predicted proteins | sample CryGeymeta201519_FD_183983 | JGI IMG/M metagenome (GOLD analysis project Ga0210014, IMG submission 183983) | Groundwater microbial communities from Crystal Geyser aquifers in Utah, USA - Crystal Geyser metaG 2015-19 (SPAdes) (version 2) | ecosystem: Environmental > Aquatic > Deep subsurface >...
CGCCCGTGCTATTATGCAACAGTTTAAAAATCGGCCTTGCATAGAGCAAAACAATTTTACGAAATATTTAGTATCCGAAAACCTTTACGTTAGCCCAAGAAGTCAATGCTTCAGAATATGTAGGATTACCCACAAGTATTAACCATAAAAAAGAGGCTGTCTAAAAAGTTTTTTTAAGTCCTTGAGAATTGCGTATTTGAAAAATCTCTCCGATACCTGTCCAAATAAAAAAGAGGCTGTCTTGACTTTTCAGACAGCCTCTTTTTAATATCATCTATGGCCATTAGCCATTACATCATGCCGGGCATACCGCCACCCATACCGCCTGGCATAGCTGGAGCCTCTTCTTTAATGTCAATTAAAGCACACTCAGTCGTTAAAATCATGCCCGCAACCGATGCTGCATTTTCAAGTGCAATACGGGTTACTTTTTTAGGGTCAATAATACCAGCTTTTAACATATCAACATAGGTTTCTGTTTTGGCATCATAACCAAAAGAACCTTTACCTTCCATAACTTTTGAAACAACAACACTTCCTTCGCCACCGGCATTTTCAACAATGGTACGTAAAGGAGATTCTATAGCACGTGCTACAATTTGAATGCCTGTTACTTCGTCAAGATTTTCAGTCGTAATTTTTTCTAAAACCGATTTTGCTCTAACTAAAGCAACACCGCCACCAGCAACAATACCTTCTTCTACAGCAGCTCTGGTTGCATGTAAGGCATCATCAACACGATCTTTTTTCTCTTTCATTTCTACTTCACTAGCAGCACCTACATAAAGAACAGCAACACCACCGGCTAATTTAGCTAAACGTTCTTGCAATTTTTCTTTATCATAATCGCTAGTAGTCGTTTCAATTTGAGCTTTTATTTGGTTTACTCTAGCTTTTATGTCAGCCGCTTTTCCAGCACCATTAACAATAGTTGTATTGTCTTTATCCACGGTTACAGTTTCAGCAGTACCTAACATGGTAATGTCTGCATTTTCAAGAGTGAATCCTCTTTCTTCTGAAATGACTGTTCCACCAGTTAAAATAGCAATATCTTCTAACATGGCTTTACGTCTGTCGCCAAAACCTGGAGCTTTTACTGCAGCAATTTTTAATCCACCACGTAATTTGTTCACTACCAAAGTAGCTAAAGCTTGTCCATCAACATCTTCAGCAATAATTAATAAAGGCCTTCCAGATTGTGCTACGGGTTCTAATATGGGAAGAATTTCCTGTAAGTTTGAAATCTTTTTATCGAATAATAAAATGTACGGATTGTCTAAATCGGCAATCATTTTATCAGCATCTGTAACAAAATAAGGAGATAAATAGCCTCTGTCAAATTGCATACCTTCAACCACATCAACATAGGTATCCATACCTTTAGCTTCTTCAACGGTAATAACACCTTCTTTGCCTACTTTATCAAAAGCTTTAGCAATTAAATCGCCAATAGTATCATCATTATTTGCAGAAATGGAAGCCACTTGCTTAATCATTTCAGAAGAATTGCCAACTTTTTTAGCTTGTTTTTCAAGGTCTTTAACAATGGCTTCAACAGCCTTGTCAATACCACGTTTTAAATCCATTGGATTAGCACCAGCAGCTACGTTTTTTAAACCTTCTTTTACAATGGCTTGTGCTAAAACAGTTGCTGTTGTAGTGCCATCACCAGCTAAATCGTTGGTTTTTGAAGCCACTTCTTTTACCATTTGAGCACCCATATTTTCAAGTGGGTCTTTAAGTTCAATTTCTTTGGCTACTGTAACACCATCTTTAGTGACTTGTGGAGCGCCAAATGATTTACTAATAATAACGTTTCTTCCTTTAGGTCCTAAGGTTACTTTTACTGCATTGGCTAATGCATCAACTCCGCGTTTTAAACCGTCGCGTGCTTCAATATCAAATTTTATATCTTTTGCCATAATTAAAAATTTTATTTAAAATTTTAAACTCTCAAATATCAAATTCCAATTTTGGAACTTTTAAATTATCAAGAATGTTTTTGGAATTTATTTTTTTTATTTTTTGGAATTTGCAATTATATAATTGCTAGGATGTCGCTTTCGCGCATAATTAAATAATCTTTACCATCAAGTTTTAATTCTGTGCCAGCATATTTACCATATAAAACAGTATCACCAACTTTTACAGTGATAGGCTCATCTTTGGTGCCTTTTCCAGCAGCAACAACTTTACCTCTTTGTGGTTTTTCTTTAGCATTATCAGGAATAATAATTCCGGATGCTGTTTTAGTTTCAGCTTCAGCAGGTTCGATAAGAACTCTGTCTGCTAATGGTTTAATGTTTAAGCTCATTTGTTATATTATTTTAATTAATATTTGTTGTTTAACGGAATTGAATCTTTCTAAAACTGTGCCAATAGTTGTTGACTGACAAACTTACAGTAACAAAAAATGCCAACTTAAATAGTTGGCATTTTTTGTTTTTTTATTGACAGCATTTATTGCACAGAATCTTTTGTTGTTGTAGCAGCATCTGTTGGTGTTTGAGCTGGTACTGCAGGTATAGATGTTGTCGTTTCGTCAGCATCCAATGCTTTTGAATCGGCATTATTAGAGCCTCTGTTGATGGCAACATTAGATAATAATATTAATGCTAATAATAAGGTGGCTAAGGTCCAAGTGCTTTTGTCTAAAAAGTCAGTTGTTTTTTTAACACCACCTAATTGTTGTGTGCCACCTCCGCCAAAAGACGATGATAATCCTCCACCTTTTGGGTTTTGTACCATAATCACCACGACTAATAAAAAGGCTACTGCAACAATTAAAACTAAAAATATTGTAAACGTACTCATTATTCTTTATTGTTTTGTTCTTGTAATTGTTCTACTGCTTTAATTTGGATTGCAAAGAAACTACTTTTTTCTGGATATTTCAAACTTAATATCTTATAAGATTGAATTGCTTTTTTATAGTTTTTTTGCTCTACATATATACGAGCTAAGGTCTCTGTCATTAGCTCTTCTGGTTGTATTAAATGAACTTTGGCTAGATTCTGCGTTGATAAGTTTGGTTTTGAAGGATTTATCTTTGGGTTTTTTGCAATAAACTCGTCAATTAATTTAAACTTTTCATGCCTTTCAGTTTGTGATGTATTTTTTATGGTTGAGTTGTTTTCAGCTTCTTTATCATCACGCTTTATGGTTTTTAAACTCGCAAGTTTTAACCATTCATGAAATGAATGTGTTTCACGTTTGTTAAATTCCAAAGGTTTTCCTAAGTGCAGAATATCTTCTGCAGAAACTTCTTGTGTTTTTGTTTCTGAAGTTACGTTTTCAATGGTTTCAGAATCATCCAATAAAAAATTTGTTGTTTTTTGGCGCTCAAATTTTGGTTGGAACAGAGATGGGTCTAATGATTGTAAGTTGCTTGTAATGTCTTGATTAGAAGTCTCATCAATGATTATTCTTTTGTTGATGGAAATATCCTCAACCGTAACACCCATATCATGTAAATGTTCAGTATTGGTTTTAATAACCTGTGATATTTCATTTTGATTAAAAACATCTGAAGTTATAAAATCAAATAAAATACTTCTATCGGTTGTGTAAGCTGCTGTTGTTTTAAGTTCTTGATTGTATTTAAAACTTTCTTGATTTTTTAATCCTTTAAGATAGATGGCTCTGGCAGATTGAAAATATGGAAATTGATTGATGATAGATTTCACGTCTTCAGTTTGTTTGGGCGTTACCGTTTCTGGTTTTTGAAGTAAGTATGTGAAATTTTTATTATTCATGGTTCCCTTTTTGGATGCTAATCAAAGCTAAATAGTATTACCATTTGGCTAATGATGCATTAAAAATGTCTTGGGTTATGCGTTCAAATATTTCTGCAATGGCCGTGTCTTTTATACCACCTATAAGTTGAGAACTGCCTGCATAGTCATAAAAAAATGAAAAGGTTTGATCAAACTCAGCTTCTTCATCATGTTTGTCGTAAAAATGAACTTTTACGCCTATCGTTAATCTGTTTTGAGCAGCAGTATTTGCTGATGTTGCTGTAGTTGGTGATATTCTGTATTGTGTAATTTCGCCTTCGTAAACTAAATCACCATTGGATTTTACTAAACTTAAATTGGTCTGGTTTTGCAATAAATCAATGAGCGCATTGGTAAAATCTCTATCCAAACCAGGCTCAACTAAAATGGCATTATTTTGAAAATAATTAACCTGAAAAGTTTTGGTCTCTGAGCCAACGGATGCACCGGTAAACGAGTAAGCTCCGCAACTAATAACAAGTATAGAAGAGAGTAAAAGAACTATATAATGTGCTATTTTCATGTGAAATAATTTAGATACTCTCATTAAACTAAAATTTACAAATCATATTGTTTAATCTTTCTGTATAAGGTGCGTTCACTTATGCCTAATTCTTCAGCTGCTAATTTACGCTTTCCGTGGTGACGTTCAAGAGATTTTTTAATTAATTCCAATTCTTTGTCGTGTAAAGAAAGGGTTTCTTCTTCTTCAATCTCTTCGGCAAAATGATATTTGTCTTGGTTGTTGAAGGTTTCTTGTTTTTGGGTGTTATGTTCTGGAATTGATAATACTTCTGGTTCGTCAATGGCTTCTTCAAAATCTGTCTCATCATTCGAACCGTAAATTTTTTGAATCAATCCTTGCTGCTCTTTTTCAACGTCTTTAGTGTTGCCCTTTTTCATGAGCTCCATGGTAAGCTTTTTCAAATCGTTCAAATCACTTTTCATATCAAAGAGTACTTTGTAAAGTATTTCGCGTTCACTGCTAAAATCTGAATCTGATTTAGAATGTTTAATAACCGCGGGCAAATTACTTCCAGAAGTGGGTAAATAGCCCTTTAAAGTTTCGGAAGTGATGGATCTATTTTGTTCAAGTACGGATATTTGTTCGGCAATGTTGCGTAATTGACGAATATTTCCGCTCCAGCGATGTTTTAAAAGCACTTCAATAGCATCATCGGTTAATTTAATAGTTGGCATTTTATATTTCAAAGCAAAATCGCTTGCAAATTTTCTAAACAATAAATGAATGTCTTCTTGACGTTCTCTTAAAGGAGGCAAATGAATATCAACGGTACTTAATCGATAATATAAATCTTCTCTAAATTGATCTTTTTTGATAGCTTCAAACATGTTGGCGTTGGTAGCGGCTACTATACGAACATCCGTTTTTTGAACCTTACTGGATCCTACTTTTAAAAATTCACCATTCTCCAGAACTCTTAATAAGCGTACTTGGGTTGTTAAGGGCAATTCGCCAACTTCATCAAGAAAAATGGTTCCGCCATCGGCTACTTCAAAATAGCCTTCACGGGTTTGTGTAGCGCCAGTAAAAGATCCTTTTTCATGACCAAATAATTCGCTATCAATGGTACCTTCTGGTATGGCACCACAGTTTACAGCAATATATTTTCCGTGTTTTCTGTGTGATAATTGATGGATAATTTTTGGAATACTTTCTTTCCCAACACCACTTTCGCCAGTTACCAACACAGAAATATCTGTAGGTGCCACTTGAATGGCTTTTTCAATGGCACGGTTAAGCGTTGGTGTATTTCCTATAATTCCAAAACGTTGTTTTATAACTTGAACAGATTCCATTTATAAAGTTAAAAGTTAAAAGTTAAAAGTTAAAAGTTAAAAGTTGAAAGTTAAAAGTTGAAAGTGATTTGTAAACCTATGGTAAGTCATCATTAATTTTGAATTAAGCATTATTAATTGAATAACCAACGGCTTCACCTATAAGCGTTGCACTGGTACAATCTGTTACCTTAACATTCACAAAATCACCTATGTTGTAATGCTCTTTTGGGAATACAACTACGGTGCTTTGTGGATTTCTCCCAGACCAATGAGCTTTTGATTTTTTGGACGATTTTTCAATTAAAACTTCAACTGTTTTACCTAAAAATTGCTCTGTTCTATATTGACTGTGTTTTTGTTGTAAAGCCACAATTTCAGCAAGACGACGTTTTTTAGTTTCTTCAGGCACATCATCATCCATTTTGCGCTCCGCCAATGTTCCTGGTCTTTCAGAATAGGCAAACATATAGCCAAAATGATAGATTACATGATCCATTAAGCTCAAGGTCTCTTGGTGGTCTTCTTCGGTTTCCGTTGGAAATCCTACAATCATATCTTGACTTATGCCACAATCTGGAATTATTTTTCTAATGTTATCAATCAATTCAAAATAGTCCTCGCGGGTATGCTGCCGGTTCATTTCTTTTAAAATGCGGTTGCTGCCACTTTGAACAGGCAAATGAATGTAATTGCAAATATTTTCATACTGAGACATCGTTTTAACGACATCCATCGTCATATCTTGTGGATTTGATGTTGAGAAACGAATACGCATTTTTGGTTGGGCTTTGGCGCACATTTCCAATAAGTTGGAGAAACTAATAGCGGTAGCTTTTTGAATGTCTGAGGCTTTATCAAAATCTTTTTTCAATCCGCCACCATACCAAAGGTAACTGTCAACATTTTGACCAAGAAGGGTAACTTCTTTAAATCCTTTGCGCCATAAATCATTCACCTCTTCAAGAATACTTTGTGGGTCTCTGCTGCGTTCTCTTCCTCTGGTAAATGGCACCACACAAAAGGTACACATATTATCGCATCCACGCGTAATGGATACAAACGCTGTAACACCGTTGGAGTTTAATCTAACAGGAGAAATATCGCCGTAAGTTTCATCTTTTGAAAGCATGACATTGATGGCATCTCTTCCTTCTTCAACCTCATTTAAAAGATTGGGTAAATCTTTATAAGCATCAGGTCCAACAACAAGATCCACAATTTTTTCTTCTTCTAAAAATTTACTTTTTAACCGTTCTGCCATGCAACCCAAAACACCAACCTTCATTCTTGGGTTAATTTTTTTAACAGCATTATACTTTTCTAGGCGTTTTCTAACGGTTTGTTCTGCTTTATCTCTAATAGAACAGGTATTCACTAACACTAAATCGGCGTCTTCCAAATGCTGTGTGGTATTGTAACCATTGTTCATTAAAATAGAAGCTACAATTTCACTATCGCTAAAGTTCATGGCGCAGCCGTAACTTTCAATAAAAAGCTTTTTAGTATTTTCTTTTTTTTGTTCTAATATAATAGATTCGCCTTGTTTATTTTCGTCTATAATCTTTTCCATAATGTACTTGTAGAAATCAAAAAGTCAATAAGTGTGCAAAGATATGATTAATTTATGTTTTGTGACAAAGTGGCAGATGTTAAATTGTATTAAAATTGTGATATATATGATAAACTATTTACTTTTAACCAAACCAAAAAAAAATAAAAAATGAATGATGTTACCCATATTTTAGAAAAAATTAAGAGTGCAAAGGCTTTGGATTTTGGAGATATATTCAATAAGTCTATTGAGTTGTATAAAAAGAGTTGGTTATATGGATTTTTGTTTCAAATTTTTGTTTTAATAGTTACCATGCCCTTTATCATTGTTTTATATGTTCCTTTTTTAATGGCTATCATTGCTGAGTCTGAAAAAGGAAATGTAAATCCTGATGTTTTTGAAACCTTGTTTGCAGGTTTTACAGGATTGTATCTTGTGTTTTTTATTTTAGGTATTTTGGCAGCTACGGTATTTCAACTAGCACTTCAGGCTGCTTTTTTTAGAATGATTAAGAACATTGATTATGGTATGGAAGTTAAGGTTAATGACTTATTTTATTTTTTGAAGGGACGTTTTTTTGGTAGCGTTACGTGGCTTACACTCGCTATTATTGGTATTTCAATTGTGGCGGCGTTACTATGCTATTTACCATTAATATATGCCATCATTCCATTGTCATTTTTTACCATTGTGTTCGCTTTTAATTCTGAAATGTCTATTGGAGATATTGTAAAAGTTAGTTTTAATTTAGGAACTAAAAAATGGTTCATTTCTTTTGGGTTATTTTTTGTTACCTACTTAATCGTTGTTTTTTTAACCTTATTAACTTGTGGAATAGGATCGTTGTTTTTATCGCCTTTTATTTATTTGCCTTTTTATTTTGTGTATAAACAAGTGGTAGGTTTCGAAGAAAATAATCCTGTGGATTTAGTCGAATAAACACCATTTGCATTAAATTTTTCTGATGTGAAAAAACAGTTAATCCATAAAATTAGGCACATAAACTTTTTTTCCTATACATTTGTAGCTTCAAAAAATGACGTATGGCTAAGAATTTAGTAATTGTAGAATCACCGGCTAAGGCTAAAACTATTGAAAAATTTTTAGGTAAAGATTTTATAGTAGAATCAAGTTTTGGCCATATTTCTGATCTTCCTTCTAAGGAATTAGGGGTTGATGTTGAAGGAGATTTTAAACCAAAGTATGAAGTTTCAAGAGATAAAAAAGCCGTTGTGAAAAAACTTAAAGATCTAGCCAAAAACTCCGATATGGTTTGGTTAGCAAGTGATGAGGATCGTGAGGGAGAAGCCATTGCGTGGCATTTAGCAGAGGCCTTAAATTTAGATAAAGCTAAAACAAAACGTATTGTTTTTCATGAAATCACAAAAACGGCCATTTTAAAAGCTATTGAAAACCCTCGAGGCATTGATTATAATTTGGTAGATGCACAACAAGCACGTAGAGTTTTAGATAGAATTGTAGGTTATGAGTTGTCCCCTGTGCTTTGGAGAAAGGTAAAAGGAGGACTATCGGCAGGAAGAGTGCAATCTGTTTCAGTAAGGTTAATTGTAGAGCGTGAGCGCGAAATCCAAGAATTTAAGTCGGTGGCGTCTTTTAGAATTGATGCTGAGTTCTCCAATGAAGCAGGACAGTCCTTCAAGGCAAAATTACCAAAGACCTTTTCAACGCAGGCCGAGGCTTATAAATTTCTGGAATCTAATATTAATGCAACTTTTAAAGTTTCAGAATTAGAAAAAAAGCCAGCTAAAAAATCACCAGCGGCACCATTTACAACATCAACACTTCAACAGGAAGCATCCAGAAAGCTGTATTTTTCAGTAAGTAAAACCATGACCATGGCTCAGCGTTTGTATGAATCCGGGCTAATTACATACATGAGAACGGATAGTGTTAATTTATCCAATGAAGCTAGAAAGGGTGCTCAAAATGAAATAGAATCTGCTTTTGGTTCAAAATATTCCAAACCCAGAAATTTTACTGGAAAATCAAAAGGAGCACAGGAAGCTCATGAGGCCATAAGACCTACAGATTTCTCATTGCATTCTGTAGATATTGACTGGGATCAATCACGTTTATACGATTTAATTTGGAAACGAGCCATTGCATCACAAATGAGTGAAGCAGAATTAGAGCGTACCAATGTGAAGATAAATGCATCAACTCACAAAGAACAATTTAATGCAAATGGAGAAGTCATCACTTTTGATGGATTTTTAAAAGTATATTTAGAAGGCAATGATGATGAAGATTTAGAGCAAGAAGGTATGTTGCCCGCCATGAAAACCAATGAAACACTTATAAATAACTACATAACCGCTACTGAACGATATACGCGTCCGCCATATCGTTATACGGAGGCTTCTTTGGTTAAGCAATTGGAAGAATTAGGTATTGGCAGACCGTCAACGTATGCGCCAACCATTTCAACCATTCAAAATAGAAATTATGTTGAAAAAGGCAGTGTGGAAGGTGTAGAGCGAAATTATACCCAACTAACACTTAAAAAAGGCGTTGTAAAAGATAAAATGCTAACTGAAAAGTATGGCTCAGATAAAGGAAAATTAGTTCCTACCGATATTGGAATGATCGTAACAGATTTCTTAGTAAATCATTTTGAACATATTTTAGATTACAATTTTACCGCTAAAGTTGAAGAAGATTTTGATGATATTGCCGAAGGTAAAGAAGATTGGACTAAGGTGATGAAAAGTTTTTACAAAGATTTTCATCCACAAGTGGAGCATGTTCAAGAAAATGCCGACAGAGAATCTGGTGAACGTGTTCTGGGAACAGACCCAAAAACAGGGAAACAAGTGAGTGTTCGTTTAGGGAAATTTGGCCCTATGGTTCAAATTGGAACGGTTGATGATGATGAAAAACCACAATTTGCCAGCCTTTCTCCAGACCAGCAATTAAATACCATTACCTATAATGAGGCTATGGATTTATTTCAATTACCTAAAAGTTTAGGCGCTTATAAAGGGGAAGAATTGGAAGTCAATAACGGTAGGTTTGGTCCTTATATTAAATATGGTGAAAAATTTGTATCACTTCCAAAAGGACAAGACCCATTAAGCATAGAACTTCAAGATGCTATTGAATTAATAAAAGAAAAAGAGGAAGCAGATGCCCCTATTTACACCTATAAAAACCTGCCTGTTCAAAAAGGGAAAGGACGATTTGGGCCTTTTATAAAATGGAACAATACGTTTATTAATGTTAATAATAAATATGACTGGGACAATTTATCAGATCATGATATTATTGAACTCATTGAAACAAAAATTCAAAAAGACATTGATAAAGTGGTGCATCATTGGGAAGAAGAAGGCATTCGTGTAGAAAAAGCACGTTGGGGAAGACATACTATTTTAAAAGGAAAAACCAAGATTGAATTAGATAAATCTATTGATGCTACTAAATTAACTTTAGATAAGGTCAAAAATATTATTGAAGAAAAAGCTCCAAAGAAAAAAGTTGCAAAGAAAAAATCACCAATAAAAAAGAAGTAGTTCATGAACTTTAATTTTCTATCGCCTGTTTCAGATTTTGTGTTGGCTCATAATGAGTTACTGTTTCAACAATCACTTGGCAGAAAATTACGTGTTCATTCTAAAAAACATGGTATTCCAGATTTAGAAGGTGTTAATGTTGCTATTTTGGGAGTTCTGGAAAACAGAAACGACCATAATTACATTGGAGAAACATTTCATTTAAATGACATAAGAAAAGCGTTTTATGCGCTATTCCCTGGAAGTTGGAATACTACTATCGCAGATTTAGGCGATATTAATAAAGGAGAAAGCGTTGAGGATACTTATTTTGCGCTAAAAACTACCTTGGCAATTTTAATTGATAAGAAAATCATACCTATTATAATGGGAGGCACACAAGATTTAACCTACGCAAACTACAGGGCTTATGATTCCTTAATACCCATGGTTAATATGGTGAATATTGATAATAAGTTTGATTTAGGAGATTCTACCAAACCTATAAAAAATAATAGTTTTGTTGGTAAGATAATTTTAGACAAGCCTTACAACCTATTTAATTATGCAACCATTGGGTATCAAACCTATTTTAATTCGCAAGAAGAAATAGATTTAATGGATAAGCTTTATTTCGAATCGTATCGATTAGGGCAAATTTCAAAAGATGTAACGTTGGTAGAACCCGTACTTCGAGACGCAAATATTGTTAGTCTCGATTTAAATTCTGTAAAAAGTTCTGAGGTTAGTTTAAATCAAAAATATTCACCCAACGGTTTTGATGGTAAAGAAATTTGTGCCATATCACGTTATGCAGGAATTAGTAATAAAGTTTCATCCTTTGGAATTTATGAATACAAACCTTCAAAAGACGATGAAATTACCAGTATGCTAGTGGCGCAAATTATTTGGTATTTCATAGAAGGTGTTAATTACAGAATCAAGGATGATAATTTTACCGATGAAAATAATCATCAAAAATACATTACCTTAGTTGACGACCAAGAGCTCATCTTCTATAAGAGTAATAAAACAGGAAGATGGTGGATTGAAATTCCTTTTTTATTGGAGATAAATACTAAATTAAAGAGACATACGTTATTACCTTGCATGCATCAAGATTATTTAGACGCCTGTAATAATAAGGTTCCAGACCGTTGGTACAAAGCTTTTCAAAAAAATAGTATATAGATGTAAATACTGACTAAAAGATGAGTTTCATCGGTAAAATGTATTTTTTTTACGATGAAATGTATTTTTTTTTCAAAAATAGTTGTTTTTTTAAAAATATATAAATATGTTTACGCTCTCAAAATGAAGCTTAAATAATTAACCTCGAGTTTTCTATGGATATGAAGAAGTTTATTTTATTAACTGTATTACTAGTACTACTAGCAAGTTGTGGCTCTAACGATAGAGGCGAATTAGTAGGCGTTCAAGGTAAGAAATGGCATCCAGAAAAGCCTTTCGGAATGGAACTTGTTCCTGGAGGCGCTTTTATAATGGGTAAAGCAGATGACGATTTAGCTGGTGTGCACGATGCATCTGCTAAAACAGTAACTGTTAGATCTTTTTATATGGATGAAACCGAAATAACTAACAGTGAATACCGTCAATTTGTAAATTGGGTAAGAGATTCAATTGTTAGAACCAAGTTAGCTATTTTAGCTGATGAAATTGGTAAAGTTCCGGATGATGGTGGTATTGGTGAGTATGCTTTTAAAGATGCCGATACAGCCAATATGTCTGTGTATGAAAAGTATATGTTTGAAAACTATACAGGTTTAGGACCAACAGGATACGAAGGAAGAAAATTAAACAAAGATGTTGATTTAATTTATGATACCGAAGATTATCCCGATGAGTGGTACACAGAAGTTATGGATACCATGTATCTTCCTATTGAAGAATCATATAACGGTCAACGTACTTGGGATGTGAAGAAATTTCAATTCCAATACACTTATATGGATATTCAAAAAGCAGCAAAAAACAGAAATTTAAAGCGTAAAGACGTTTTGATTAAAGAACAGATTGAAGTTTATCCAGACACCACAACATGGATTAGAGATTTCGCTTATTCTTATAACGAGCCCATGCATAACGATTATTTTTGGCATGATGCTTACAGCGATTATCCTGTGGTTGGCGTTACTTGGCAACAGGCCAAAGCATTTTGCCAATGGAGAACACTTTATAAAAATTCTTATCAAAAATCAAGAAAAGGAGCAGCTTTTGTAAATTCTTTCAGATTACCTTCTGAAGCTGAATGGGAGTACGCAGCAAGAGGTGGTTTGCAAGCAGCAACCTATCCTTGGGGCGATTATTATACCAAGAGCGATAGAGGTTGTTTTATGGCAAACTTTAAACCGGTAAGAGGTGATTATGCAGCAGATCAAGCATTATACACTGTTGAAGCTAAATCTTATGAGCCTAACGATTATAACTTATATAATATGGCTGGTAACGTATCAGAATGGGTAAACGCTTCATACGATCCATCATCTTACGATTATGTTTCAACCATAAATCCAAGTGTTAACGATAATAACAATCAGCGTAAAGTAGTTCGTGGCGGATCTTGGAAAGATGTTGCATATTTTTTACAAGTTAGTTCAAGAGATTATGAATATGCAGATTCAGCAAGATCTTACATAGGATTCAGAACCGTTCAAGATTACATGGGGACTCAAGTAACCAAAAACGGAAAAAAGAATTAATCAAAAATTTTAAACAACAATTTAATACTATTAATTAACCTACTTAAGTATTTAACTTAAATTAAAAACCGAAAATTATGGCACAGTCAAGAGCAAGTAAGAAATTTATGAATTTAGCTTACGGATTAGGAGCATCAATTGTAATCGTTGGAGCACTATTTAAAATCATTCACTTTGAAATTGGACCTTTAACAGGTAACGTTATGTTAACTATTGGTTTAGTTACAGAAGCAATTATCTTTGCAATATCAGCATTTGAACCAGTTGATAGCGAATTAGATTGGTCTCTAGTATATCCAGAGTTAGCTGGAGGAGAATCTACACACAGCAAAAAAGAATCAAAAGACGCCCAAGGTCTACTTTCAAAAAAATTAGATGAGTTATTAAAAGACGCTAAAATTGATGGCGAATTAATGGCAAGTTTAGGAGACAGCATTAAAAACTTTGAAGGCGCAGCAAAAAATATGGCACCAGCTGTAAATTCTATTGAAGCAACCAGAAAATATGGTGAAGAATTATCATTAGCTGCTGCTCAAATGGAGTCTTTAAATAGCTTATATAAAGTTCAATTAGAAAGCATTAATCGTCAAGCATCAATTAATGAAGAATCAATTGAAAATGCCGCTAAATTAAAAGAACAAATGCAATCATTAGCATCTAACTTATCATCATTAAACGGTGTTTATGGTGGTATGTTATCTGCAATGACTAAAAACTAATCATGGTTTTTTATACCCAAATTTTAATATTTAACCAAAAAACCTAATTAGAAATGGCAGGAGGAAATTTATCACCCAGACAGAAAATGATCAACTTGATGTATTTAATATTTATAGCCATGCTAGCGTTAAATATGTCAAAAGAAGTGCTTTCAGCATTTGGATTAATGAACGAAAAACTAACCGAGTCCAATGAAGCAGCTGCAGAACGCAATGCCGCTTTTATGGCCGGATTAGAGCAAAAAGCTAGTGAACAACCAGCTAAATACGAACCCTTAAAAGCACAAGCAAGTCAAATCAAATCATTGGCTAATAATTTTGATGCTTATTTAGAGAGTTTAAAAACTAAAATGATTGCCAAGATTGATAATCCTACAGACTATGAAATCATGGATAAAGGAGATTATCTTGATGAAAATTTCTTTAAAGGAGACATCATCAAACCAGACGGAAAAGAATTTTTAAGTCAAATAGCAACCTTTAGAGATGGCGTGGTTAAAGTGTTATCAAATCAGGAAGGCATGGAAGCTGTTATAGACGATGTTAAAAAGAAATTCAATACCGATGCTGTAAAGCGTGGCGCTGGAAAAGTTGAATGGTTAGACCACAATTTTAAAGGATTTCCTTTAGTGGCTTCGTTAACAAAAATGACCCAACTTCAATCTGATATTAAAACAACAGAATCTGAAGTGATGTCAACCATGTTAAAAGGTACACTAACCAGCGAAGTGTCTATGACCAACTATACAACCTTACTAGAAACCACAAAATCAGCTTACTTTAATGGCGAGCAGTTTGATGGTCAAATCGTGTTAGGAAGAAAAGATAATTCAACTAAACCTAACCGAGTAGAATTGACTTTAGACGGAAGAAAGCTTTCTGATAAAGAATATGCTATTGAAGAAGGAAAAGTAAAATTAAAAGTTGGAACCGGTAGTGTGGGAGAACATAAAATAGGAGGGAAATTGATTTTCGTCCAAGATGGTGAAGAAGTTGAAGTGCCTGTAGAACAATCATTTGCTACGGTTGCAAAACCAAATGCAGCTACCATTTCTGCTGATAAAATGAATGTGGTATATCGTGGTGTTAAAAACCCAATGACGATTTCATTTGCTGGAATAGCAGATAATAATGTAAAAGCTAATGCTCCTGGATTGACAAAAGTAAATGGAATTGGTAAATATGTTATGGATGCTACACAAATTAAAGGCAGAGAAGTTACCATTAATGTTACTGGAGTTTTAGATGGTAAATCAATACCAGATAATGCAACATTCAGAATTAAAGATTTACCAAAACCAACAGGTACTGTTCGAGGTGAAGATGGGTCTTTAAACATGCAACGTAATAGTCTTGAAATTTCAACCATTGGAGCAAAATTTGATGATTTTGATTTTGAATTACCATTAAGTGTAACAGGATTTAAATTTAAAGTTCCAGGACAACCTACTATTGAGGTTAATGGTAATAAATTAGATACAAGAGCTAAACAAGCGTTAAGCAAAGCAAAACGTGGTAGTGGCATTCAGATTTTTGATATTGAAGCCAAAGCACAAGGAGTAAGTGTTATACTTAAAAAAGTATCGCCAGTATTTATTGAGCTTACAAATTAGAATAAAACAGATGAAACATCCATAATTTAAATTTAGTATATATTAGCTAAATCCATTATGGATGTATCCTCTAATCATTGAATAACAATAAAAACATACACATGAAATTGAAAAGTTTTTTATTAACCGTTACAACCCTTTTTGCTATATCAGGGGTATTTGCCCAAGCAAATATTCTTAATGCAAAAAGTCCTGAGGAAATTGGAGTTAGAACAGAGGCACAAAAAGCTATTGACAATGATAAACCATTGGAGTATGGTTATGTTGATGATAGAGATATCCTTTTTGCAAAAATGACTTGGGAAAAAGTGGTTCTTGATGAACGAGCTAACTTTCCATTATACTACCCCATTGACACCAATAATATAGGTAGTAACAGACGCTCATTATACGATGTTCTTATCAAGAACATTAAAAATGGGAATATAAAAAACATTTATGATGATTCTTATTTTACTGGAAAACGTACTTTAAAAGATATTCAATCTGCATTAGTTAAAATTGATACCACCGAATTAGGTATTGAGCAAATCAATGCTGGTGAAGAATTATCACCAGAATATATCAACAGGAGAGATATTACAGCTGCCGATATAAAAGAATATCGAATAAAAGGCTTGTGGTATTTTGATAAGCGTCAAGCTGAAATGAAATATAGACTTTTAGGAATTGCTCCAGTAGCGCCAGATGTTCAAACCATTGATCAAGAAACTCCAGATTTAGTGCCTTTATTTTGGGTGTTTTTCCCAGATGCCAGAAACGTATTGCACGAAGCCAAAGCTTTTAATAATGAAAACAGCACCATGCCTTTTTCATTTGATCATATTTTAAACGCAAGACGTTTTCATGGGTATATTTATAAAGAAGAAAATGTACAAGGCGATAGAGCTATTACCGAGTACGTCTCACAAAATGCTTTAATGCAATTGTTAGAATCTGATAGGATTAAAGATAAGATTAGAGATTTTGAACTTGATATGTGGACTTATTAATTAAATATCAGTCTTAAATAATTTTAAACCGCTCAAATTTTGAACGGTTTTTTTATGACCAAAAAATAATAATCTGTGTATCTTCGTGCTTAAGATGGAAGTAGATTTTATTATTGTAGGCAATGGTTTGGCCGGTATCAGTTTTTGTGAACAACTTAGAGCTCATCATAAAACATTTGTGGTTTTTGATAACCATTCTCAACAATCTTCTTTGGTTGCTGGCGGCTTGTATAATCCTGTCGTTTTAAAACGGTTTACACCCGTTTGGAAAAGTAAGGAACAATTACAAATTGCCTTAAAAATGTATCATTCTTTAGAGGATGAATTTAATATAAAAATCGATTATAAAATGCCTGTTCTCAGAAAATTTTCATCCATGGAAGAACAGAATGATTGGTTTATTGCCTCAGATAAACCCATATTATCCGAATATCTTTCAATAAAGATTGTTAAGAATAAAAATCAACATATTAATGCTCCTTTTGGATTTGGAGAAGTTTTGCAAACAGGTAGATTGGATGTTAAAACCTTGATGGATGCTTACAAAGAATATTTGTTAAAACAGGAAAGATTTATTGAAATAGCCTTTGATTATAAAGAATTGGAGATACTTGATAACGGATTTTCTTATCAAGGAATTACAGGTAAAAACATAGTGTTTGCAGAAGGTTACGGCCTTAAAAAAAACAGCTTTTTTAATAATTTACCTCTTGTGGGAACTAAAGGTGAATTATTAGTGATTCATGCACCAGATTTAAACATTGATTTTGTATTGAAAAGTTCCGTTTTTTTAATTCCGTTAGACAACCATTTTTATATCGTTGGGGCAACATACAATTGGGTTAATACCAGTAATGATATTTCTAAAGAGGCTGAAGAAGAGCTTTTAAGTAAATTAAAAACTTTTGTAACCTGTCCTTTTAAAATTATAAATCAGGTTGCAGGTATTAGGCCAACGGTTAAAGACAGACGTCCTTTGGTTGGGCAACATGCTATACATAAGGCTATGTATATCTTAAATGGATTGGGAACCAGAGGTGTTATGATAGGTCCTTATGTTGCTAAACAATTGTTTGATTTTATTGAATATGGAAAACCTTTGGAAAACGACATAGATATTAAACGGTTTCAATAACTATGTATTAGAGGCTTCTTTATCATAATGGATAAATAGGTTAATCCAAATATTTCTTGAAAGCCTCATAATAATGGGCATAAATACCACTAAAACCCCAACAATGGCTATAAAAGTAGTTTTTAAATCGGTGCTAAAAATTACATTTGTAATCACAAAGGTTGCCACAGCAAAAGCTATTCCTAAGGCATAACTAACGTACATAGCGCCATAAAAAAAAGAAGGTTCTAAACGGTATTTTGTATGGCATTTGGAGCAGCGATCGTTAATTTTTAGCGTATTTCCTAAATGATAAGGGTTCTTGTAAGTATACATAGATTCTTCATGGCACTTAGGACAATTCCCAGTTAGCATGCTGTATAATGCAGTTCCTTTTTTAAACATATAATTTAATGTATTTTTGCTTTCGCAATTTACGAGGTAAAAGTAAGTTTAAATTAATAACGCTTTGTAATATTAGTTACATTTTATGATGAACATTCACAATTTATCAATTTCATTCCAAGGAGATTATCTTTTTGAAGACATTACCTTTAAGTTAGATAATGGCGATAGAGTTGGGTTAATTGGTAAAAACGGCGCTGGGAAATCTACCATGCTTAAAATACTATCAAAAGAACTCGAGCCAGATTCTGGTCAGATTGCCACAGATAAAACCCTTAAAATAGGATTTTTAAAACAAGATATTGACTTTGATTATGGTAGAACGGTACTGGAAGAAGCCTATGAAGCTTTTTTTGAAATAAAGCAAATAGAAATAAAAGTTGAAGACATCAATCAGCAACTCGCAGACCGAATCGATTATGAAAGTGAAGCCTATCACCAATTAATGGTGGATGTTAATGAATATCATCATCAGTATGAAATTTTAGGGGGCTATAATTATCAAGGAGAAACCGAAAAAATTCTTCAAGGCTTAGGTTTTCAAAGAGCAGATTTTAACAAACTTACAGAAACCTTTTCTGGTGGTTGGCGTATGCGTATAGAATTAGCAAAGCTCTTGTTGCAAAATAATGATATTTTGTTATTAGATGAGCCAACAAACCATTTAGATATTGAATCCATCATTTGGCTCGAAGGGTTTTTAAACAATTATTCTGGGGCTGTTGTGATAGTCTCTCACGATAAAATGTTTTTAGATAATGTAACCAATAGAACCATTGAAATTTCATTAGGTAGAATTTATGATTACCCTAAACCGTATTCAAAATATTTAGTACTGCGTCAAGAATTGAAAGTTCAACAGTTGGCTTCACAAAAAAATCAGCAAAAGCAAATAGAACAAACCGAGAAGCTTATCGAAAAATTTCGCGCCAAAGCTTCAAAAGCTACCATGGCACAATCTCTCATTAAAAAATTGGATCGTATTGATAGAATTGAAGTTGATGAAGACGATAACAGTGTCATGACGCTTAAGTTTCCTATTTCTATTACACCTGGAAAAGTCATTGTTGAAGCGCATAATATTTCAAAAAATTATGGCGATAATCAAGTTTTAAAACATATTGATATTGTTATTGAACGCGATAGTAAAACAGCCTTTGTGGGGCAAAACGGGCAAGGTAAATCAACGCTTGCCAAAATTATGGTTGGAGACATCAAGTATGATGGCCATTTAAAATTGGGTCATAATGTACAAATAGGCTATTTTGCCCAAAATCAAGCCGAATATTTAGATGGTAATAAAACCGTTTTAGATACCATGATTGATTCGGCCAATGAAACCAACAGGAGTAAGGTAAGAGATATTTTAGGCTCGTTTTTGTTCAGGGGCGATGAGGTTGATAAATATGTTAGAGTTTTATCTGGAGGAGAGAGAAACCGCTTGGCCTTAGCTAAATTATTGCTTCAGCCTTTTAATGTTTTAATCATGGATGAGCCTACCAATCATTTAGACATTAAATCAAAAAAGGTTTTAAAAGAAGCTTTAATAAAATTTGAAGGCACTTTAATTTTAGTGTCCCATGATAGAGATTTTCTTCAAGGATTAACCAATAAAGTGTATGAGTTTAAAGATCATAAGATTAAAGAATATTTAGGAGATATTGACTTTTATTTAGAGCAACGTAACGTTCAAACCCTTAGAGAAGTTGAAAAACGTCAGGTTATTAAAGAAGCCCCAAAGGAAAAAAAGCAACAGTCTTATGAAGATCAAAAAAAAATAAAATCTTTAAACAATAAATTAAGTAACGTAGAAGCTCAAATTAGTCAATTAGAAAAAGAGATTAAAAACATTGATTTTTCACTGGAAATTAATTATGAAGAAGTAACCTCTAAGCCCAATTTTTTTGATAATTATCAAAAAAAGAAAACAACATTGCAAGAATTAATGCAAAAATGGGAAGCTATTCAGATAGCTATAGAAAGTTTTTAAGAGTGTGTTTTTAAGTTTTTTTTAACACAAATCCATTAAACTTAACAATAGCTTTGTAGTCATACTACTTTAACCCATCAACAAATGCGAAAAATAATACTTTCCATTATAGGAATTTTACTTATAGTAATGTCCTTTTTTTTAGCAAAATCTTTAATAGCCAGTAAAAATAAACCCAAACCTGTTCTTGAGAAAGTTATAAAAACAGTATTTGTTGATACCGTAAAAAATGGTCAAATACAAATACAGTTGCCTGCAAATGGTAGTTTGGTAGCTAAACGCCGTGTAGAAATTTACTCTGAAGTACAAGGAATTTTTAAAACAGGAAACGTTTTGTTTAAACCTGGTCAAAGATTCAGTGCAGGGCAAACATTAATTCGTATAGATGCCTCAGAATATTACGCAAGTGTTCAATCTTCAAAAAGTAATTTGTACAATGCCATTGCTGCTATCATGCCAGATTTAAGATTGGATTTTCCTGAGGTTTATCAAAAATGGCAAGACTATCTCAATTCTTTCGATTTAAGTAAATCTACACCAAAATTGCCCGAAATGTCTTCAGAAAAAGAAAATTACTTCATAACAGGGCGAGGTATTGTATCAAATTATTACAATTTAAAAAACCTAGAGCAAAGACTCACTAAATATATCATTACGGCTCCTTTTTCTGGAGTACTAACGGAAGCTTTGGTAACAGAAGGCACTTTAATTAGAAACGGACAAAAGTTGGGAGAGTTTATAGATACTTCAGAATATGAAATGGAAGTAGCCATTAGCAAATCATATGCTAATTTGTTAAAAGTAGGAGAAGAAGTAGCACTAAATAATTTAGATAATACAGGTCATTACGTAGGAACGATTTCCAGGGTAAATGGCAGTGTAGATCAGGCAACCCAAACCATTACAGCCTATATTGATGTTAAAGACCCAAATTTAAAAGAAGGTATTTATTTAGAAGCTCATATAAAAGGAGAAACGGTAGAAGATGCTATTGAAATAGATAGAAATTTAGTGTTGGAAAGTCAGGAAATATTTATAGTAACTAATGAAACATTGGATGCATTACCTGTAAAACCTATTTATTTTTCTGAAACAAAAGTGGTTATTAAAGGCGTTCCTGACGGAACCATTATTCTTAAAAAGGCTGTTCCTGGGTCGTATGCAGGTATGTTGGTTAAACCTTTTAAAGCTAACTAATTTCCCATGAGAAAAGTAATAGCCTATTTTATTAGATACCATGTTGCAGTAAATATTTTTATCATTGCTTTTTTTGCTTTTGGAATTATTGGATTATTGTCATTAAAATCGTCCTTTTTTCCTTTAACAGATTCTAAAATAATCAACATTAATATTGCCTATCCTGGTGCTTCACCACAAGAAATTGAGGAAGGCATTGTTCTTAAAATTGAAGATAATTTAAAAGGATTAAAAGGGGTTGATAGAGTTACGTCGGTATCTAGAGAAAATAGCGGAATCATAACAGTTGAAATTCAAAAAGGAGAAAACATTGATTTCATGCTTCTTGAAGTCAAAAACGCTGTGGACAGAGTACCGTCATTTCCAACAGGCATGGAGCCTTTAATTGTTGCTAAACGAGAAGAAGTCCGGCAAACTATCTCCTTTGCAGTAAATGGAAAAGATGTTCCATTGGCTACCTTAAAACAAATAGCAAGGCAAATTGAAAACGACCTGCGCACTATTGATGGGATTTCTCAAGTAGAATTATCGGGTTACCCAGTTGAAGAAATAGAAATAGCCGTAAATGAAACGAGTCTATTAGCTTATAATCTTACATTTGATGATGTTTCTCAAGCCGTTAGCGCCTCAAATATCTTGGTAACCGGCGGTAATATTAAGACAGATGCTGAAGAATATTTAATAAGAGCCAATAACAGAAATTATTATGGTGATGAGCTCTCAAATATTATTGTAAAAGCTTCAAATGATGGTAAAATTGTAAGGTTAAAGGACGTTGCCATCATTAGAGATCGTTTTGCTGAGACGCCTAATGCAGCTTATTTTAATCAACAGCTTTCAGTAAATATAACCATTACCAGTACTAATAGCGAAGATTTAATTTCTTCGGCAGATCAAGTAAAACAATACATTGAAGCATACAACCAAAAGTATAACAATGTAAGGTTAGATGTTGTTAGAGATTTATCGATCACATTAAACCAGCGTACTGAGTTGCTTACCAAAAATGCTATTGCAGGTATGTTATTGGTATTACTGTTTTTATCACTTTTTTTAAATACCAGAGTGGCTTTTTGGGTCGCTTTTGGGTTGCCTATATCCTTTTTGGGAATGTTTATTTTTGCAGGCCAGTTTGATGTTACCATCAATGTGCTTTCACTCTTTGGGATGATTATCGTGGTAGGTATTCTGGTTGATGATGGTATTGTGGTTGGTGAAAATATTTATCAACACTATGAAAAAGGGAAAAGCCCCATACAAGCTGCTATTGATGGAACTATGGAAGTAATTCCACCAGTTGTTTCTGCCATTATCACCACCTTATTAGCCTTTTCACTGTTTTTGTTTTTAGATAGCAGGATAGGAGAGTTTTTTGGTGAGGTTTCCATCATAGTTATCCTAACGCTTTCCGTATCATTAATAGAAGCACTCATTATATTGCCAGCGCATTTAGCACATTCAAAGGCTTTACATAAAATGGAAGTTGAAAAGCATCCATCAAAAATTAAGCAATTTTTTTCTAAGATGCGTGAAGTAAACAAATTGGGCGATAGGTTTATGCGTTATTTACGCGACAACATGTATACGCCTACATTGGAATTTGTTTTAAAATTTAAAATGCTGGCCTTATCTATCTTCATAGTATTATTAATTTTAACATTCGGGTCAATAGGTGGCGGAATCATAGGTGTAACGCTGTTTCCATCCATTGCAAGTGATACAGTTTCTATAGAGCTAGATATGCCAAACGGAACCAATGTTAAGGTTACAGACTCTATTATATCAATGATTGAAGAGAAGTCATTTATTGTGAACAAAGAATTTACGGAAAAATATTTAAAAGGAACCGATAAAGTGCTTTTTGAGAATACCATATTATCCTTAAATAGTAGCTCAAGTGCACGATTAGAGATTAATTTATTGCCAGGTGAAGAACGTCCAGATGCTATCAACACCTCATTAGTGGCCAACAGATTAAGGGAATTGGTAGGCCCCGTTATTGGTGTAGAGCGATTAATTTTTGGCTCTGGTGGAAATTTTGGAGGAAGCCCGGTTTCTGTATCATTATTAAGCAATAATATTTCTGAATTAAAAGCAGCTAAATTTGAGTTAAAAACGTTTCTTGAAAGTAATCCATTGTTAAAGGATATTGAAGATAATGATCCTGCTGGTATTAAGGAAATACGCTTAGAACTTAAAGAAAACGCTTATCTACTAGGGTTAGATTTAAGAACCGTAATGAGTCAAGTAAGAGCAGGATTTTTTGGTGTTCAGGCACAACGTTTTCAAAGAGGTCAAGACGAGATTAGGGTTTGGGTAAGATACGACAGAAGTAATAGAGAATCTATCAACGATTTAGACAATATGCGTATTGTTACACCAACTGGTGAGCGTGTTAATTTTAAAGATATTGCTACTTATACCATAGAAAGAGGCGATGTTGCCATAAACCATTTAGAAGGTCAAAGAGAGATTCAGGTATCAGCAGATTTAAAGGATCCTAGCAACAGTGCAACAGACATTCTGGACGATATTAGAACCATGTTTATCCCTGAATTACAATCAAAATATCCAACCATTTCCGCTTCTTTTGAAGGACAGAACAGAGAAGCTACAAAATTATCTCGATCTTTAAAAAGTGCTGGTGGCATCATTCTTTTGCTTATTTATATTACCATAGCCTTTACCTTCAGAAGTTATAGTCAACCTTTATTTCTCATTTTATTAGTGCCATTTAGTTTAACCGCTGTGGCTTGGGGTCATTGGTTATTAGGCTTTCCTGTGAATGTCATTTCACTTTTAGGAATTATTGCATTAATTGGTATCATGGTTAATGATGGTTTGGTGTTGATAGGTAAGTTTAATTCAAATTTAAAAGAAGGGATGAAGTTTGAAGAAGCACTTTTAAATGCGGGAAAATCAAGATTTAGGGCCATCTTTTTAACCTCACTTACCACCATAGCAGGGTTAGCACCATTACTGTTGGAAAAAAGTCGTCAGGCGCAATTTTTAAAACCCATGGCAATATCCATTTCATTCGGAATTTTTTATGCAACCATTTTAACCTTATTGCTATTGCCTGTATTATTATCTTTTAGTAACAGTATTAAACAAAATGTAAAATGGTTAGCTACAGGCAATAAAGTCACAAAAGAAGAAGTAGAACGTGCTATTAAAGAACAAATTGAAGAACATGAAAAATAGATGGATGTTTTTAATGGTTATGCTGGGTGTTTGTAATGCAATTGCCCAGCAAAAAATATTAACACCCAATGAGGCTGTTAAGCTGGCATTAGACAATAATTATGGAATTAAACTGGCAAACAACCAACTTGAAGTCGCCAAAAATAACGCAAGTATCTTAAACGCTGGGTATTTGCCAAGCATAACCGGTAATGCAGGAGCTTCTATTGATAAACAAGATTCTGAAGGAGAACTAGCTAATGGAGAAGTAAGAAGTGCTAAAGGTGCAGAAACAAGACGTTATAATGCGTCAATAAATTTAAACTATACCTTGTTTGATGGTTTAGGAAGAAGCTATGATTATAAACAACTTAAAGAACGTTATCAGTTAACCGAGTTACAAGCCAAAGAAACCATTGAAAACACAGTTTTTCAATTATTTAGTATTTATTATGATGTAGCACAGTTAACAGAGAATACACTGGCTTTAGAGCAAACACTTACTATCTCTAATGATAGATTATTACGCGCCAAATACCAGTTTGATTATGGACAAAGCACTAAACTGGGTGTTTTAAATGCAGAGGTTGATATCAATAATGACAGTATTAATTTAATTAATGCAAAACAACAATTAAAAAATTTTAAGCGCGATTTAAATGTAGTTTTAGGCAATGTTATTGCACATGATTTTGATGTAGACACTGCGATAAATTTTGATGTGTTGTTTATTAAAGAAGAACTTTTTGAAAAAGCCAAAACCAGAAATATTGCTTTATTACAAGTTGAAAAAAATATTAATATTAGTCAATTTGATATAAAAACCAATAAAGCACAATTATTTCCAACCATTGGCGTAGTGGGTTCTTATGGATGGAATGAATCTTCAAATAACAGTCCATTAGCTTTTACCCTTCAAAACACAAGTTCAGGTGTTACTGGAGGATTAAATTTAACGTGGAATTTGTTTGATGGTGGAAGCACTATGACTAGAATAAAAAATGCGCAGATTAATTTAGAGAGTCAAAAACTTCAAAAAGAACAATTGCTTGATGATGTTGAAAGAAATTTTTATAATGCTTGGGATGATTATCAAAATAAATATAATATTTATAAAATACAGGAAAACAACATTTTAACCTCGCAAAATAATTTTGATCGTACTCAAGAAAAGTTTAAGTTAGGTCAAGTAAACTCCATTGAATTTAGGCAAGCGCAACTTAATCTATTAAATGCTGAATTAAGCCGAAATCAAGCCAAATATCAAGCTAAATTGGCCGAATTACAAATGCTTCAAATAAGTGGTGAGCTTTTGAATGTTAATTTTTAATGGCTCAAAAAATCAATTTTTTATTAAAATTTTCTTTGTTTGATGTAATTTGTATATGGAGAGCATGTAGTTCATCGACTCTTAAATGTTAAAAAAAGTTGTAGTTCATCGAATAAAATAGTTTTTAATCGTATTTTTAGCTACTTTCGTTAAAGAATTAATCCCAAATTTATTCGATATGAAAATCTTTAACTACATAGCTGTCATATTTTTTGTATCAGCATTTACATTCGCAGGCGTATCTCCTAAAGAAAAAGAAGCATTATTAGCTTTATATAATTCAACCAATGGAAAAGAATGGAATTCTACTTGGGATTTAAATGCCTCTGAAGACACTTGGTATGGTGTGAAAATTGAAAATGGCCAAATTGTAGAGTTAAATCTTCAGTTTAATAATCTTCAAGGAGAATTACCTCAAGAAATCGGTCATTTAACTGCCTTGAAAAAAATCAACTTTGGTTTTAACAAATTAACAGGTTCTTTACCAACCTCTATTGCTAATTTAAAGGAATTGACCTCTTTAGAATTATTTATGAATAGTTTAGAAGGTGTTATACCTTCAGAATTAGGAGCATTGAATAAATTAGAGTATTTAAAACTTTACAGCAATAAATTTACAGGAGAAATACCATCAACTTTAATGGGATTAACAAACCTAAAAGAACTTTTATTAGGAAGTAATTTTTTAACAGGAACCATTCCTTCTCAAATATATGCCTTATCACAATTGAAAAAATTGAGTTTAATGGATAATAAATTGGAAGGAGAAATACCGATAGAATTAGCCCAACTTAAAGATTTAGAAGAATTAATATTATCTAGCAATCAATTAACAGGAGATTTACCGATGGCTTTTATGAATTTAACCAAATTAAACACCATCATGGTGAGTGATAATAAGTTAAACCAAGATTATGTTAGCATATCTGGAAAAAACCCACCAAGCTTAATGCAGCTTCAAATACAAAGCGCCACAGCTACTATGGATTTAGAAAAAGAATAGTTTTGAATTAAGTTAGAGTTTTAGAGTTTACAAATTAATTTTTAACGGGTAACATACTAATATGTTGCCCGTTTTTTGTCTTTTTACACCATAACAAAGTATTGTTGTTATGTTTAGTTATTGGTTTCCTTCGGTTATAAGCTATCTCTTTTATACGTAAATATTTTTTTAATATTCTCATGTTCATTCAAACAAAATAAATTTGTAAGTTAATATAAGTTAAAAATTTTTATTTTATGTATTTCATCGAAAAAATTGGTATTTCATAGGTTTTTTTTATATTTTTGTTTTATAATTATACGAAAACATATATAGTTTTTAATTATAAAAATATAACCATGAAAAAGTTTACAAATTTAATATGGGTATTTCTTCTAATTTTTGGAAGCGTACATGCTCAGCAAGAAAAAGGAATTATAGGAACTAATAATTGGCTTTATGGTTGGACAGAATTTAAACCTAACTTAGAGAGATATGGTGAGCCTACCCAAATAATAACTGGAAACATTACTACAGACACTAAGCTTTCTAAAAGAGATATTTATTTGTTGATTGGTAATGTGTTTGTTACCAATAAAGCGACACTTACTATAGAACCAGGAACTGTCATTCTCGGTGATTACAAATCTAATGCATCGCTTACCATTGCCAAAGGAGCAAAAATAATTGCCGATGGTTTAGAGACAGACCCTATTGTTTTTACCTCCAATAGTAGTTTAAAAAGATCGGGTGATTGGGGAGGAATTATTATACTTGGTGATGCACCTACCAATAAATTCGGTAATGGTTCTGTCGCTTCATATTATTCAAATCTAAATAAAACAGATTATGTAAACACAAATTATGGTGGAGACAACGTGCAAAATGATGCCGGAATATTAAAGTATGTTAGAATAGAGTTTGCTGGGAAAAGACTTAAAGGTGGTGGTAACTTCAATGGTATACTGTTGGCTTGTGTTGGAAAAAAGACTGTTTTAGAAAACATTATGGTAAGCTACTCCGCTGGAAATTCTCTTGAGGTTATTGGAGGAGAAGTTTTTTTAAGCAAAATAGTTTCTTACAGGTCCAATAGCAATGATTTTAAGTTTAATTATGGTACTCAATCCAGTTTAATTAATTCGCTAGCTGTAAGGTCTCCATATATATCTAATAGTTCGGGTGCAAGATGTATGCAAATTGTTTCGTATGATAAAGAAGAAGAAGTGGATTTTACAAAACCAGAAACTAATGTTGTTGCTAAAAATATAACACTGATCAATCAAAGTGAAAATTTAAATTCCGATATAGAAAAGGGTTTGGTTAAAGAGTCTGTTTATGTAGCAAAAAACACCAACTTAGAGATGAATAAAAGTGTTATTTCAGGTTTCAATCCAGCGGTTATATTCGAAGAAAAAATTATTGTTAACCAAGAAAGTCTAAAGAAAATTGTATTTACAGACATGTATTTTAACAACTGTAACGGAAACATCTTTGTTGAGAATAATTCTAATAATGAGGACTTAGAAAACTGGTACGGCAATTCAGCATTTTTTAATGTGTATTCTAAGAGTTATAATTCTGAAACATTTATTGATTTGAATAACGAGAGTAGACCAGATTTCAGATTAAGAATTAACAAAATAATAGCAACAAACGATCTTGACCCTGATTTAAGAATGGATTGAGCGTAAAAAATTTAATAGTAGTTTAATAAAAACCATAGGTCTTTCTGTTATCATACATGATGTTCTTAAACACTAAAATTTCTTTTGATTTAATAGCAATTATTACAAACGTAATTTTAATTGTAACATAAGGCAGTGGTGTAAAAGCGATAATTGTTTCTAAAGGTTTTTGTTTGACTTAAGAAAAAATATCGTATGAGACATTTTACCGTTTTTAAAATTGCTATTTTTGTAGCATTCCTTTTTTCTCAAATCATAAAGGCTCAAATAGTTATTGGCACACCCAATTTAGGTTTTAGTCAAGCCTGCGCTAGCAGCACTTTCAATACCTATAACGTTACTTTTTCTTTTTCACCAGAAACGGCCTTACTTGCATCAAATCAATTCATTATCGAACTGTCTGATGCCACAGGAAGTTTTGCCAATGCAACTACTATTTATACATCAAATCCCGGAGCAGTAACCGTATCTCCAGCCACATTAAATTTTTCAATTCCAACTACAACAATTGGTGAAAGTTTTAGAATTAGAATTAAAAGTACTGCACCAGTAGCTACAAGTTCTAGTTCTGCAGTTTTTGCGGCCTATTTTAAACTTCAAGACACACCATTTACTATTAATAATTTAATTTCAACCGGAATTTATTGTGCGGGTGGAAGTTATTTGTTAACCATTGATAATCCCGGATTCGGATCTAACGATTCTCCTTTACAGTATCCTTCTCTAACCTTTAATTGGTATAAAGAAACCAGTGCCACAACCTCGGTTTTTGTGTCTAAAGGACCAAGTTTATCCGTTAATGAACCGGGGACTTATTTTGTTGAAACCGATTATGGTTCTTGTACTTCCAATTCATTTTCAAACCGTGTAACCGTAAGTGAATCTAGTTCTGCAACTGCGGCTTCTATAAGCTCTAGTTTAGGTAATCCATATTGTTCAAATGATGGTGAAACTACCTTGAGCACTATCAATGCTTTAGGTTATCAATGGTTTAAAGATGGTGTAGCCATTTCTGGTGCAACAAATCAAATGTATAACACCAACGAATCTGCAAACTTTTCGGTAGCGATCAATTTAGGAGAATGCTCTACAAATGCTTCCATAAATCTTGTAAGTACTGGATTTAACAGCAGCATTGATGTTGAAGACATTAACCAACTTGAATCTGGAGAAACACTTATTGCTACCGTTACAACAGATGCTATGAATCCTGAATTTAAATGGTTTTTAAACGCTATTGAAATATCTAGTGCGACTCAAAATTTTTATGAAATCTCCCAAACAGGTCAGTATAGAGTTGTTATTAATCAAACTACGGGATGCATTGCTTCAAATGAATTTTTATTTACGGTATCTGAGCCATTTCCAGATGTATCAAACATTCCCAATTTAATAAGTCCTAACGGCGATGGAATTAATGATACTTGGGTTATTCCGCAGGCTTACGTCAGTGGAACCAATACGGAAGTAATGATTATTAGTGCACAAGGAAACCTAGTTCTTAAAACCAATGACTATCAAAATAATTGGCCAGAAAATGATTTAGGATTTAAAGATGTAAACCCAGTGTACTACTATATCATAACTACTCAAAACAACAAAACATTAAAAGGGTCCATAACCGTGATAAAATAAATGAAAAAACAGCTCTTACATATGGTGTTATTTTTTTGTTTTATACAGCAGTTCTATTCGCAAGAGAATGGCGTTGTTGCATTAAATTTGCCTGTAAGAAACTCTTTAAAATTTAATAGGTATGTCATTAATCCAACCTTTAGTTTTGTAAGAGAACAAAATAAGTATGTTAGTTTTTCAAACAAAAGGGAATGGGTTCAATTTAATGATGCGCCACAAACCTACTTGTTTAGTTATTCAGGAAGATTTAGTGAAAATACAGGAGTAGGTATTGGGCTATTCCAACAAAACTATGGCGTCTTAACCACTTTTGGAGGTCTTTTGAATTTTGCTTACAATGCCGTGCTGGATAGAGATCAAAATTTAACATTTGGTATGAATCTTGGGTTTTACAAAAGTGGCATTAATGAAGGTAATGTCATCACAAATTTTCCAGATCCTTCTCTAAATAATATCCCATCAAACGCTATTATTACCATAAACCCAGGAATTAATTACGGAACCACCTTTTTAGATTTTGGAGTGTCTTTAAACAATCTGGTTTCTTACAATTTAAATACGAGTAAGATCATTGAAGAAAATCCAGAACAAAGTTTACAAACCCATATCATGTATACTGGCTATCTTGAAAGCCCAGGGTTCTTTGATGAAAGTAAGTTTTCTGGTTTAATTAGGTCAGAATTTAAAAGAGATAAAACCATCATTTCAGGTATTTTAATGCTAAGCATACCTAAAGGCATGTGGGTTCAAGCTGGATATAATTCTCTTTATGGTGCTTCAGGAGGTATTGGCTTTAACATAAGCAATCAAATTGCGATGGAATATAATTACGAAAAGGCTATTGGAGATTTGTCATCCTTTGGAAGTTCGCATGAATTTACTTTAGCTTATAAATTTAAAAAGAATTTCCGATATAATTATAGTGACTATGAAGAAGAGGGCGCGTTAATTCAACCTGCTAAAAAAGGAAATCGTGCGGTTGCAAAAAGAAATAGTAGTGGAAAAACAGACGAATACTTTAGAGCCAATAGAATTGAGAAAGCAAAACAGGTTGCTGAGGAAAAGGCTAGAGTGGAAGAAGTTGCAAGAATTAAGAAAGAACAAGAAGCTATTGCTAGTGCTACTGAAAAAACTCAAACCAATACAGAGGGACAAGAAACCGCTGAAAATAAAGAAGAAGCCAATGCACAAACCAAAGCAGAAGAGGATGCTAGAATAAAACTAGAGCAGGAAAATCTAGCCAAACAAGCTGCTGAAGAAAAAGCTAAAACCGAAACAGCCGAAAGAATCAAATTAGAACAAGTAGCTAAGGCAAAAGCTGAAGAAGAAGCTAAAATAAAGTTAGAACAGGAAAATAAAGCCAAACAAGCTGCAGAAGAAAAAGCCAAAGCAGAGACAGCGGCCAAAATTAAATTAGAGCAAGCAGCTAAGGCCAAAGCTGAAGAAGAAGCTAGAATAAAGTTAGAGCAGGAAAATCAAGCTAAGCAAATTGAAGAAGCACAAGCTAAGACAGACATAGAAAAAACAGCCAATGTTGCAGATAAAGAATCAGAAATTATATCTGAGGAACTTGATGCTGTATTAATTCCTGTTGCAAATGATGAGACTTCTAAGTCAATGGAAAGCCTTACAAAATTAACAGCAGACACAAAAATTGAACAGCAAGATTTGCTTAAAAAGTTAGGCGAAACCATTGTGAATAAAGAAATAGACCTTAAAGATTTAAAAGAAGAAAATGATTTAAGCGAACAGGGAATATACAAAGAGCCTAAACCATTTAAAAGTGTATCTGTAGAAAATGCGGCTTTAGAATCTTTGAAATTAGACATTGAAAGCTCCATAAATGCACAAAACCAAAAAATTTCTCAATTAGAAAGTTTATATTCAGAAAGACTAAAAAATGTTCCTAATAAAAAAGATTCTATTAATTCTTTCTATTTTAATGCCATTGAACGTTTAAAATCAGAACAACAGCAAACTATAAATGATAAAAACAGTTTATTTGAAGCTTTAGAAAATATTCAAGTCGCTACAGAGATTGAGCGAAAACGAAGAATTAAACGAGCGGCTTATGATAATGAAGAGGATAGATATTTAAAAGACAGAGCAACGTTAAACATTATAAAACAGAATACACCAATAAGCCCATTAGCGCTTACAGAGAATGATTTCGATTTTGGAGAAGAGCAAAGTAATATACAAATTGTAAAATCGGTTAATAATGAAGAAAGTGGTTATTACTTGGTTGTTGCTGTGCATACAGATGTTGAAAAACGCGATGAGTTTTTAAGAAAAACAGTATCGGCTGGACAAACAAATATTAACTTTTTCTATGACGTTAACTCTAGTAAATATTTTATTTATTATGAAAAATTTGATGATATTGAAAGTGCTAGTAAAGCTCTGGAATCTAACAAAGCAAACGAACCTTACAATGCTAAAATGTCTATGGTAAAAATTGAAAACTAAACCCATTTAATGCCGCGTTTTTATTAATTTGAAAAGGATATTTTACGCTAAACAACAATACTATATATTTAAGAGTTAATTATATTTTGTATAAAAAATACTTCAATAGTTAAAATCAACATCGTTTAAATGCATTAGTAATACGATAAAAAGCTTAATTTTTGCTTTCTCCTTTTTCTATTTCAAAATAATTCACGATATTTATACCGTTTATTGACATTAAATTTAGACCAAAAGTTTTATCTGAAGTAATTAGATTACAATCGGTTTGTTTATTGTGTTGAAAGTAAGTCATATTTCTTTTTGAAACGCCTCAAAACATAAAAGAAATACAAAATATAGCTATTATGAAGAAACCTACTTTTTTAAAAATTGGAGTTTTAGCATTCATTTTATTATTAGGTTCAAACTCTTTTGCCCAAAATTATGTTCCGTTTACTTCTAGATTTAATCAGGATTTAAAAGGCGATATTGTTTTAATTGGTAATAATATTTTAGGACCAAATAACAATGCGTTCAATAATAATGCTGTATATAACCATAATGTCAATATGGTTTATATTGATATTGATGGAGATCCAACAACCTTTAGCTCTTCAAGTGCAGATTTAGAAATTCAAAACCCTAATTGCTATAGAATTATTCATGCTGGTTTATATTGGGGAGCCGTTACAAATGGTTTGGAATCTATAACCAACATAAAATTTAAAGGACCTACTGGTGGTTACAACGATGTTACGGGAACGGTTATTTTCGATGCAAACGGAACATCGGTTGATGGTGGTAATAGTTTTTCTTATGCTTGTTATGCAGATGTAACGTCTATTGTCACAGGTTTAACCAATGATTTAGGGACTTATACAGTTGCAAACGTATCTTCTGCTCAAGGTGAAACAGGCAGCTTTACACCTTTTAATGGTACTGGTTATTCAGCTGGTTGGTCTCTTTTTATTGTTTATGAAGATCCAACACTACCGGGAAAATCGATCACAAGTTTTGACGGTTTTACCGCTATTAGTGTCGCTGGAGGAAATCCTGCATTAGACATTCCTGTATCTGGATTTAGAACAGTTCCATCACCAACGCCCGTTAGAGCAAATTTTGCATTCGCAACGCTTGAAGGCGATAGTCCAATTTTAGGAGATAGATTGCTGCTTAACGGTGTTGTTTTATCCACCATAGATAGACCCGTTAATAATTTTTTCAATAGTTCTGTAACTCAGCTCAGTGCATTGCCAGTAAATAACAGAAATCCTAATAGTACAAACACGCTTGGGTTTGATACCGGTGTAATGGTGGTTCCAAATCCATCAAATACGGTCATTGCCAATAATGCAACATCGGCAACGGTTAGATTAGAAACAAGCCAGGATACCTATTTTCAATATTTTTTCGCTTTAGCCGTAGATATCATTGAACCAAATATTGTTCTTACCAAAATTGTTGAAGATGTTTTGGGAAATGATATAGGAGGACAATTGGTTGACTTAGGAGACGAGTTATATTATACCATTGGATTTCAAAATACAGGGAATGACGATGCTACAGATTTCACTATCAGAGATATTCTGCCAATAAATGTTGTTTTTAATTATCCTTCCGATATAGGTTTATTACCTCCAGGAGTTTCGGTAGAAAGTTATAACCCATTAACCAGAGAAATTGTATTTAGAATTGAAAATTCAGTGGTTGAAGAAAATGACCCGGTTTTAGAAATTCGTTTTAAAGTGACTGTTGTAAAAACATGTAGTTTATTAAACGATGCCTGCTCAAATATCATTACAAATCAAGCATTTGCAACCTATAAAGGTACATTAAATCCATTGTTTACAATTTCAGACGATCCTAGTTTTAATAGTAATACAGGATGTTTATTAACGCCTGCGGCCACAAATTTTTTAGCAGATATTAATTGTACATTCGAAGAAGATGTTATTTTGTGTGGAGCAAGTGTTGAATTAAGTGCAGGGAATGGGTATGATGCATATTCATGGTCAACAAGTCCATCTGGAACTCCAGTCATAGGAACAACACAAACCATTACAGTTACCAATCCAGGCACTTATTATGTGCACAATACAGCCACAGCACCTTGCCAGTCAATAGATCAAGTGTTTAATGTTATAACCTTTGGGGCAGGTGTAACAAATCCAGTAATTCCTTTTGCCGATGAGGTAGTTACCTGTCCTAATGATGGAAAGCTGTTACCAAACATATTCATCTGTAGTATCAATGATGCCAGATTTATTCAAACAAATATTACCGATGCAACCTCTATAATTTGGGAAAAATTAGATGAAACCAGCTGTTCCGCCGTTGCAGATCAAGATTGTGCCAATGAAAGTCCATCCTGTACTTGGAATCAAGTAGCAACTGGACCAGATTTTTTAGCTGATACCGCAGGACAATATAGACTAACATTAAACTATACTGGTGGATGTTTCAATCAATTCTATTTTAATGTTTACACCAACTTATTAGTTCCTACGGTAACTTCAAGAGATATATTTTGTAGTACGCCCGGAGAGATAACTGTGGGTGGCGTTCCTAGTGGTTATGAGTACAGTATAGATGGTGTAAACTACCAACCAAGCAATGTGTTTTCCATTTCAACACCAAATGTTTACAGTGTTTATGTAAGACAAATTGGAGTATCTCCAAACCCATGTATATTTTCAGTACCAGACGTTCAGATTAGAGAACGAGATTTTACGGTTTCAACAGTTATTATACAACCATATTGCAATAGTGAAAAAGGAAGTGTGAAACTTTCAGCAAACGATGTACGTCCTCAATATTTCTATTCCATTTATCAAGGTGCTACCTTAATAAATAGTGTAGGACCTATTATGGATAGTGATTATACTTTTGCAAACCTTAACCCAGGAATCTATACAGTCAATATATCTACTGAAGATGGGTGTACTTATACCGGAGATATTGAAATTATTGATCCTCCATTATTAACTGTTACGGCTGCTATTACAAAACCATTAACTTGTACAGATGGTGAGATTACGGTTTATCCTGTTGGTGGTACACCACCTTATTTCTATTTTGTAAATAGTGCCACCGTTTTTCAAACCACGCCAATTATTACAGTAACTACAGCAGGCGTTTATAATATTACTGTTGTTGATTCTAACAACTGTTCGGCCGATACAACAATAACCATAAACACTACACCAGCACCAGACTTTAGTATTTCAAAAATAGATATGTTGTGTGCAGATGATGGGAATAACGGAATTATTAATGTTAATGTTACCAATCCTAATGGAAATAGTTTACGATTCAGCATAGATAATGGTGTTACATTTTTTAACGCTCCTGTTTTTTCTGGATTATCTGCAGGAAGTTATGAGGTGGTTGTTGAATATACTTTTGGAACCGATGTTTGTTTAACTGCACCACAAACTATTACTATCACCATTCCTCCAAGCATTGATGGGGTAGCAAATGTAACAGCACCTTATACATGTACAACAACAGGAACAATTACTGTTTCTGGAGTTTCAGGAGGTGTTGCACCATATACCTATAGTATTGATGGAATAAACTATCAGGCAGGACAGGTTTTTACTGGATTGACTAATGGAACTTACGTTATTACCATCATGGACTCAAGCGGTTGTACGTTTATAACGAATTCTGTTACGGTAGATTCATTAAATCCTCCAACAGATTTAACTTTTAACAGTCCAATTCCAACATGCTCTACAAATACTACCTCGGTAACGATTACCGGAACAACAGGTGGTGTTGCGCCTTTGGAATATCAAATCATTGCACCGGCAGCAGCATCAACTCCATATCAAACATCCAATGTTTTTTCAGGGTTATTGCCTGGAACATATACATTTCAAGTTAAAGATGCAAATGATTGTCTCTATAGTGAATCTTATACCATTGCCCCCATACCAGATATTATTGTAAATACCATTTTAACTAAAGATTTAGACTGTACAGTTTCAACAGATGCCATAATTACAGGAACTATTATAAATGGAAAGTCTCCTTTTACGTATGCCGTTTCCATAAATGGAGGTGGTTATACTTCAATAGGATCAACAGGAATTACCTTTAACTACACAGCTACAGCAGACGGAAATTACCAATTTCAAATAACAGACGCTAACGGATGTATTGCAGAATCTGGTGTTCAAACGGTTAATGCCATTTCTTTACCTGAAATAAGTTCAATAGCCTCTACGCCAAATTTATGTAACGGAGATACTAACGGAGCAATTCAAATAACTATTAATAATACAGTAGGAACACCGCCTTTTATAATTAATGTTAATAATGATACTACAGGAATTGACTATGGAACTCAAACCACAGGCTTACCTTCTGGAAATTACACGGTTACTTTAACCGATGCTAACTCATGTACCGATACAGCAACGATTACCATTGCAGAACCAACGGCTATATCGGTAAATTATCATGCGGTTGATATTACGTGTAGCGCTTTTGGTGTTTCAAAAGGTTCGGTAATTATTGATGGGGTAACAGGAGGAACTGGACCTTATAACTATTTTGTAACGGGAACCAATGGTTATTCTGCTTCAGAACTTAATGTTTCAGGAACTACCTCTACCACTTTTGATGTGGTTGATTTTGGATTGTATCAAATAAATGTGGTGGATGCCAATGGATGTTCTGTGCTTATTCAAGATGTACTAGTGGCATCGCCACCAGATCATTTGCATATCAACGTTTCTTCGCCTCCAGCGGATTGTTCAACTGGTGGTTCTGCCTTAGTACAAGTGGGTTCAGCCCTTATAAGTGCTGGTCCATTTCACTTTGCTATTTATACAGGACTAGGCATGATTTATACGCCTCCTACAGCTTTTCCTTGGCAGGATGAAGATGCTTTTGGAAGTATGCAAACAACATTTAATAATTTATTGCCTGGTGTAACATACACTTTTATTGTGTTTGACGAATCAACAGGTTGCTATTATTTTCAAACGTCAACACTACCAATTCCAACAAATTCAACCTTATTGGCTTCGGCGGTTGTGTCTAACAATATTACTTGTGTTGGCAGTTCTGATGGTAATGTAAGTTTCAATATTACTAGTGTATATCCGGTTTCTACCAATGTTTCTTATGAAATTTTTGACTCTCAGTCTCTCGTTTCTACAGGATTTACTGGAACTGGAGTCGTCCCTGCCAATGGTACATTAACAGTATCAAATTTAGGTACATTACCTTTTGGAAACTACTTTGTTTTAATTAGGGAAGAAGCAGGAGCCACAAATGAGGGTTGTAGTATAGCCACCACAAACTTTAATATTACGGAATCTGCCTTTGATTTAAATATCAATGCAACGGTTGATAAAAACGCTAATTGTAACCCGAGCTCTGGAATTATTACTGCTATAGCCAGTGATGGTACCGCACCTTATTTATATCAAATAACAACCTCTGCAGTGCCACCTTTAGCAACAGATCCGTCATGGGCTTCGGTAAATGTGTTTAATGTAGATGCCAATAGTTATTATGTCCACGTTAAAGATGCCTTTGGTTGTATAAAAACAACGCCTGTTTTGGTTCTACCATCAGATCCTGAACCAGTCATTTCGGCTTCAGTAAATAATCAATGTACCGTAACTGAAGGAAATTTTGAAATTGACATCACCCTTACAACCTCAGGGATTGCGCCTTATAGTTACAGTATTGATGGCGGCGCATTTCAAACAAGAACAGCACCGTTTACAGTATCAAATTTATCATCTGGAAGTCATACTATTCAAGTACAGGACGCTAATGGTTGTGGAAACTTAGTAACAGTTAATATTGAAGCTCCTATTGCAATAATTCCATCTGTTACAACATTACCAACTTGTAATGATGATGATGGAGAAATAACCATTACAGCTTCTGGAGGTACTGGTTCTTACGCTTATACAATAAGTCCAAGTCCAGTATCGATAAGTTTAAGTGGTAACGTTTTCTCTGGTGTTCCATCAGGAACTTATACGGTTACTATTACAGATACTGTAACGTTATGTTCAGAAGATATCTCCATAGTTTTGCCTTCAGCAATTCCTCCAACAATATCTCTTACTTCTGCAACAGCAGTAACATGTTTTGGTGATAATAATGGTTCCTTTGAAATGAATGTTGGCAATTATTCTGGACCTTATACCTATGAGGTTTTTGATGGTACAGGAACTTCTGTTAACGGTATTGTGATAGGAAATACCACTACAAATCCAGAAATAGTTACTGGTCTTGTAGCCGGAATTTATACCGTTGTTGTTACAGAAACGGCAAGTCCTTTCTGTAGTGCAACTTCAAATACAATTATCATTGATTCTCCTTCGGCGCCATTAACATTGGTTGCCACGGAAACATCTGGTGTAACTTGTGATAACGATAAAGGCACCATTACGGCGATTGCCACTGATGGATGGGGAACTTATGAATACGAACTAACAGGAGCAGCAACCATAGCATATTCTCCAAATGGAACCTTTAGTGACTTATCTGCTGGAACATATACCGTGAATGTTAGAGATGCTGGTGGTTGTATTGCTTCAGAAATGGTAACGTTAGTTATTCCGCTTCCAACAACAGCAACCGTAACTGCAAATACTACGTTATTATCATGTTTTGGAGATACCAATGCCACCATTACAGTAAGTGCAGTTTCTGGAGGACAAGGAAGTAATTATTCCTATACCTTAAATAGAATATTACCAACAGTTAGTGCCTCGGGTCCACAAATATCAAATGTTTTTGATGGATTGGGTGCTGGTACTTATAATGTTGTAGTAACCGATGGCTATAATTGTGCATTTACGTCTCCTAATGTTGTTATAACAGAACCATTACCTATTGAGGCGTTGTTAGTAAAAGAAACATCACAGACTTGTTTAACCGATACCACCTTAAGATTAAGTGCAACTGGAGGTACTGGAACTTATGAGTATAGCAATACCATCAATTTTGCAACCGTTTTAGGCTCTTTTGCATCATCAATAACATTTCAGGTAGCTCCGGGAACTTATACGTATTATGTTAGAGATGCCAATGGTTGTGTGGCTTCGGTGTCCAATCAAATAACCATCGATCCGCTACCAATCTTAACCATTAATTTAGATGTTAACAATGCGACCATTAATTGCGCTGGAGATAGCACAGGTGTTATTGTAGCCGTTGCTCAAGGAGGTATAGGAAATTACATTTATACATTGCAAGATACTCTTGGAAATACCATTCCTGCAACTCAAAATAGTCCAGGTGTATTTACGGATCTTCCTGTTGGAAATTATCAGGTCAGAGTTGATAGTGGCGATTGTTTAACCACATCATCTACCATTTCCATTACAGAGCCAGCTGTACCTTTAACAGCAACTTTTACGGTTACAAATGTTATTTGTAATGGAAGCAATAATGGAATGTTGGAAATTAATGCTTCTGGCGGAACAGGAATTATAAAATATGCCATTTCACCACAAATGAATCAGTTTTTTGAATCGTCTGTCTTTGAAGATCTGGCTCCAGGTACTTATCAGGCTATTGCCCAAGATGAGTTAGGTTGTTTTTTATTGTTAGATGTTACTGTTACAGAACCAACACCAGTTATCTTAAATATTGTTCCAAACTCAATCATTCCTGAACTTTGTGAAGGTGATTTAAATGGTGAATTCAGTATTGATATTTCTGGCGGAAATTTACCTTATAGCGTTAGCTTAGATGATATTAACGGAACTTATACTACAGGAGCAATAACCCAAGCGCAATTTGATTTTACAGGTTTAAGTGGTGGCGATCATGTAGTTTATGTTATTGATAATGAAGGATGTGAGTCTGAATGGAACATTACATTCCCAGAATCGGTATTGATTAATGCCGATGTAGAGATCGTATATTGTACAAATAATACAGATTCATCAAGCAATACAGTTGAAGTTTATGTTGATGATACAACCGTTAACTTTGCAGATATTGATTATGCATTAGATGGCGGCGCTTTTCAGGTAAGTAATGTCTTTACAAATGTAACTTCAGGTAGTCATGTTATTAATGTAAGACATACCGATGCATGCGAAAAGACCATTAATTTTATCGTTGAACACTTTGATCCTTTGCAGTTAGTTGTCAATGATGGTAATATCAATGAAATTTTAGCTACAGCAACTGGAGGTTCAGGTGGTTATCTATTTGAAGTCACAAACCAAACGACATCCATTACAGAACCCTATGGAAACACAAATACCTTTATAATCTACGAATCTGGAAATTATACCGTAACCGTTACTGATAGTAATGGTTGTGTGGCGTCTGCTACTGGATTTTTTGAATATATAGATGTCTGTATTACCAATTATTTTACACCTAATGATGATGGAAATTTAGATGAATGGGGACCAGGCTGTTCTACACAATACAAAGATTTAACCTTTGATATTTTTGATCGATATGGTCGAAAAATAGCAACTCTACGAATTGGCGAAAAATGGGATGGAAAATACAATGGAATTGAATTGCCTACCGGAGATTACTGGTATGTTGTTAGGCTTAACGATAAAAAAGACAGACGAGAATTTGTAGGGCATTTTACGCTCTACAGATAACAAAATTAGAAGTGGAAATTTCTAATAAAAAATAACAAAAATGCGAAAGTTATTCATTTTCATAATACTACTGCTCATAACAAAAAGTTATGGGCAAGAATTAAATTTGCCGGTTTTTACGCAATATTTGGCAGATAATAATTTTGTTGTCTCTCCAACTTATGCAGGAATAGGGGATAATTTAAAAATCAGGGCCAATGGGCTTACGCAATGGGTTGGTATTAAAGGAGCACCAGATAATCAATCTATTTATGGAGATTTTAGAATAGCAGATAGATCGGGTATTGGGTTGTCTTTTTATAATGACCGTAATGGTAACACCATACAAACAGGTGCTAAATTTTCTTTTGCTCATCATTTAATTTTAGATTATTATTCTAAACAATATTTGTCCTTTGGGATTTCATATAACATCAATAATTTTAAAATTGATATTAATAATTTCAACACTACCTTTGAAAATCCAATTATAGATCCTTTCGTTACTGACGATAGATCCACTTCAAACAATAATTTTGATGTAGGTGTTTTGTACAGAAATAAAGGTTTCTTCGTAAGTTTTAATGCCAATAACATTTTAGAGAAAAAAATTGATGAAGCTGTTCGGGTATCTGAACCTAATTTACTTCTTAACTATCAAATATATTCAGGCTACGTGTTCAATGGCCCTAAAAAAAGTGGTTTAGAATTTGAACCTTCCATTTACTATCAATTGTTTAGCAGCGACCGGCGTTCAAGTACGGATATCAATTTTAAATTCAGAAAATACGATAGAAACGAGGATTACTATTGGGCTGGCATTTCATACCGATATCTTAACGATCAATTTTTTAAACCCTTAAACGTTGGTCCAATGGCAGGATTTAAAAAGTCTATCTTTTATTTTGGATATGCTTACCAAATAACCATAAATGATTTATCCAGATTTAATTCTGGAACACATGTTGTAACCATTGGATTGGATTTTCTACAAGGCATAAGCAATTGCGCGTGTACAGAAAGTCCAGTTCATTAGTTTTTTAGTCGCTTTTGGAATGTTTTTATAGGGTATTTTTAAACTTAATGGTCTTTAAATTAGTTTATTAGGTATTTTTAAAATATTTATAAATCTAAAATTTTAACAGTATTTTAACATAAATTCCTTTCAAGCTAGCTCTTGTTTTATACCTTGTCTGCAAAGACAATTTTATGAAAGTTATACAAGTAAAAAGGAAAACAAAAACAGAAAAACGTTACAGTAAAAAAATGGGTGAGTTAACAACCAATGTTACTTACGTCAAAACGTACCTTCTAGGGTTATTACCCATTAAAACACTTCACAAATACCGAGAAACTTATTATGGTCTCGTTAAAGATTGCAAAGATTGCTCTCTAACACGGTAGCATAAGCATCATAATATTTTATTCAAACCATTTACAATTCATTTTAAACCAATAATATGAAAATATTAGTCATTGGTGCTGGTAACATGGGGCTTACCTACGCACAAGGAATGTCTAAATCTAAGCTTCTTAAAAAGAAGAATATTATGATTTTAGATAATTCTGAAGAAAAGCTTCTAGAATTAAATGAGATATCTCATTTTGATACCTATAAACAATTAAAAGACTGTGTTCCTTATGCCGACATTATATTTATTGCAGTAAAACCATTTCACGCAGATGCCTTATTTAAAGAGATAAAACTTTTGGCAAATAAAAATCAAATAATTATCTCAATCATGGCAGGTGTTAACATTAACCTTATAAAAACAATGACAGGTTTGCCAAAAGTGGTAAGAGCCATGCCAAATTTACCGGCAAAAATAGGAAAAGGTTTAACTTCTTATGTTGCCTCAAAAGAAGTTTCAACAGTAGAGCTTTTAACGATTGAAAACTTATTAGAGACTACTGGTAAAGCCATTTTAGTTAGTGACGAAAACTTTATAGATGCTTCCACAGGAATTTCAGGAAGTGGTCCTGCCTATGTTTTTTATTTTATGCAAAGCATGGTGGAAGCTGCCATAGAAATGGGGTTTTCCAAAGACACATCAAAAGTCTTGGTAAGTGAGACTTTTACAGGAGCTATAGAGCTTTTTAATCAGTCAGATCTTTCACTAAATTCTTGGATGAAACAAGTGGCTTCAAAAGGAGGAACCACACAAGCTGCCTTGGATTCCATGGAAGATAATAATGTTAACGAACTCATTAAAGAGGCTGCTTTCGCCGCTTTTAATAGAGCTGTAGAATTAGGAAAATAACATAAAATGTATAAAGAAATAATAGTGGTTAAAGTTGGTACCAATGTCATGACCAACAAAAATAATAGAATTGTTAGGCCCGTTTTAAGAAGTTTGGTTAAGCAAATAGCTGAGTTATATGAAAGAGATATTATTACCATATTGGTGTCTTCGGGTTCTGTTATTGCTGGAAAGGAAGTTTTGGGACGTTCAAAAATAAAAGATAAAACACAAAGAAGACAAGTCTATTCTGCCATTGGGCAGCCAAGAATGATGCGTTTATACTATAATATTTTTCTTGATTATGGTTTAAAATGTGCTCAAGTGTTGCCAACAAAAAGAGATTTTAGTACCGGAATCCATAGAGAGAACATGATTAATTGCTATGAAGGCTTATTATCTGAAGGCGTTATACCCATTTTAAATGAAGATGATGCCGTTTCAGTAACCATGTCTATGTTTTCAGATAATGATGAATTGGCAAGTTTAGTAGCTCAACTCATTAATGCCGATAAACTTATTATTCTAACAGATATTGATGGGTTGTATTCAGGTCATCCAGATTCAAATACCAGCAAGCTTATAGCCGAAGTTGGTTCCAATGAAAATATAGATCAATACATTAAAGAAAGTAAAAAAGGCGAAGCTGAAGGACGCGGCGGAATGGGGTCAAAATTAAATTATGCCAAACAAGCTGCATCCAATAACATTCCTACATTTATTGCCAATGGAAAAACAGATAATACAATCATTGATATCATCGACGGAAAAACCATTGGAACAAAAGTCACTTTATAAATAAAGCCAATATATTTAAAGAAATCTTAAAAAAACTCGTATAATAATGTGATTTCTCATTAATTAAGGGTATTATATTGTCATTTTAGCTTAAATGTGTAATGTTTCTATTTTATGATATATGTCAAGAGCAGTATTTAGAATTTATTAATAAATTTGGGGCTTTATAAAAATGATTCAAATGACAAGTAAATATAGTAAATGGAGCCATCCATACAAACCAGAAAAAAAATACGAAAAGAAAGTTGCTTACTTTAGTATGGAATTTGGAATTCATCAGGCATTAAAAATTTATTCAGGTGGTCTTGGTTTTTTAGCAGGCTCACACATGCGTTCTGCACACGAATTAAAGCAGAATGTTATAGGAATTGGAATGCTTTGGAAATATGGATATTACGACCAATCCAGAAATGATGATCAAACGCTTCGAACCGATTTTATTGAAAAAACATATAACTTTTTAGAAGATACCGGGATAGAGGTTTCGGTTAAATTGCATGACAACCCAGATGTAAAAGTTCGTGCCTACGTATTAAAACCGGAGATTTTTGGCTCAGTGCCCATCTATTTATTAAGTACAGATGTTGAAACTAATGATTATCTATCAAGAACCATTACCAATCATTTGTATGATGCTAATGAAGTTACCAGAGTATCACAAAGTATTGTACTTGGTATTGGAGGCGCTAAAGTAGTTGAAGCTTTAGGAGGTGCCGATATTTATCATTTAAATGAAGGTCATGCTTTGCCCGCTTTTTATTATTTAAAAGACCAAGGCGTTAAAAAACAGCAATTAGCATTTACAACCCATACACCCGAAAAAGCAGGCAATGAAGAACGTGATGGACGCCATTTAAACCGTTGTGGTTTTTTTGGAAGAATGTTATCTGATCAGGAGTTGGAAAAAGAAACGGTTAATGGAGGCATGATTAATTATACGGTTTCGGCTATGCGAATGGCTAGAAAAGCCAATGCAGTTTCAAAATTGCATGCCGTTGTATCTAATAATATGTGGAAAGATTATGATAAGATTTGTAAAATCATTCCCATAACCAATGCTCAAAATCAAAATTTTTGGCAAGATGATATCATCAAAAAAGCCTGGCTAAAAAGAAATGCTTTGGCGTTTAAGAAACGAAAGTTAGAGCTTAAAAAACAATTATTTGATGAGGTTATCAATCAAACTGAAAAATTGTTTGATCCCAATGTTTTAACTTTTGTTTGGGCCAGACGGTTTGCTGGATATAAAAGAGCAGAATTATTATTGCATGATATTGAACGTTTTAAAAGATTGATTTCAAACACCAAATATCCAGTTCAGATTATCTGGGCAGGAAAACCATATCCTATGGATTATTATGCCATTGATATTTTTAATCATTTGGTAAATTACTCAAAAACGTCACCTAACTTGGCTGTTTTAATTGGGTATGAAATGGATTTGTCCAGAAAGCTAAAAGAAGGCTCTGATATATGGTTAAACACACCAAGAATTACACGCGAAGCTTCAGGAACCAGTGGGATGTCTGCCGCAATGAATGGATCTGTAAATGTGTCTATTAATGATGGTTGGATACCAGAATTTCAAAAGCATGGAGATAACTGTTTTGTATTACCAGAATTAGACCATAATCTACCCGTTTGGGAACAAGATAAAATAGATGCTGATAATTTATATGATCTTTTGGAAAATAAAGTAATTCCTATGTATTACGACAATCCAAAAGAATGGCAAAAGATTGTTTTTCAAGGTATTGATGATGTAATTCCTGCGTTTTCAAGTCATAGAATGGCCAATCAATATTATGAAGAATTATATAAATAATAAGTTCAAATAAACTAATAAAGGAAACCGCCTAAAAACTAGGGCGGTTTTTTTGTGGAATCATTAAAATGATAAAGCTTGCTTTAAGTAATTTCGTAACTTTGCAAACATTTATTTTGCCATCTACATGGACTTAAAAGTTAAACAACGACTTGCTTTAGGAACTTTCTTTTTTTTATCTGGACTCAGTTTTGCAACTTGGGCATCCAGAATTCCAACCATTAAAACATTTTTTAATTTAAATGAAGCCGAACTTGGTACCATCCTTTTGGCTATGCCAATAAGTTCGTTAATAGGACTGCCAATTTCTGGATGGTTGGTTTCAAAATTTGATAGTAGAAACCCTTTATTGGTTTCCTTTACATTATTTAATATCTCTTTAATCTGGATTGGTTATGTACAATCTACCTTTGCATTAGTCATTGCTATTAGTTTATTCTCTTTTTTTATGAGAATTTTAAATATAGCCATGAATACTCAGTCTATTATTTTACAACGTAAATTCGAAAAGCGTATCGTAGGGTCATTTCATGGTTTATGGAGTACTGGTGGCTTGATTGGGGTTGCCTTTTCAACGGTTATGGTTAAACTAAATGTTAGCATTGAAAGCCACTTATTGGGGGTTTCTATTTTTACAATGGTTTTAACGTTAGTAGCGTATTTATATACCATTAAAAATGATAAATCGCCAACGGGCAATAAATTAATTTTTGGAAAACCAGATCCCTTTATTTTATATTTAGGAATCATCATTTTTTTAGCTGCTATATGCGAAGGGGGTATGTTTGATTGGAGCGGCGTATTTTTTAAAGAGGTTATTAAAGAAGAAGTTTTTACCTATGGTTATCTGTCTTTTATGGCATGTATGGCCTTATCAAGATTTTATTCAGATAAATTAATACAAGAAATTGGCACTAAAAAAACCTTTGTATTTAGTGCTGTAGTCATTTCTGTTGGAATTTTAGTAGCTGTTATATTTCCTTATTTCTGGACGGCTTTATTAGGGTTTTGTTTGGTAGGTTTTGGAACAGCTGCTATATTTCCAATGACATTTGCATTAGCAGGAACCTCAAAAAAATACTCACCAGGAATGGCTATTTCCATCATCTCAACCTATGGTATTTTAGGCATGTTTATTGGGCCACCCATGATAGGGTATTTAGCGCATGCGTTTGGTTTAAAAAATGCTTTTTTAGTTTTTGTAGTGGTAGGACTTTTAATTATTCCAATATCCCAAATGTTTTTTAGAAGTCAATCTAAAATGTCATAATATTAGTTTTCAACAATTTCAACTTCAAATAACTTATCCCAACGTTTTCCAGTTACAAAAACAGTTTTTGTTTTTGGGTTATAGGCAATGCCATTTAAAACATCTAAACCTTGATGTTGTGTAACGAGCTTTTTTAAAGGAGAAAAGTCAATAACACCAATAACAGCACCGTTTTTTGGGTTAATTATGGCAACTCCGTCTTTTTGATATCTGTTGGCATAAATTTTTCCTTGAATCCATTCCATTTCATTAATCTCTGTAATTTTTCCTTTATTGGTATACACTTGTATATAATCTTGTTCAATGAGTGTTTCAGGGTTTAAAGTCCAAATTTTTTCAGTACCATCACTTTTTAGTATGTTGCTAGAATCATTACACAAACCCCAGCCTTCTTTACTGTTTCCATACTTAAAACTGTTGAGCTTTTTAAAGGTGTTTACATCATAGACAAATCCTGTACCATTTTTCCAGGTTAATTGATATACTTTATTATTTAAAATAGTAAGACCTTCTCCAAAATAATCATCGGCAAGAGGCACATTTTTTAAAACTTCACCAGTTTTATAATTTACTTTTTTAAGTTTAGATTCTTTATATTGACCAGTACTTTCATACAAGGTATCATTAAAAAACTCTAAGCCTTGAGTATAAGACGTTATATCATGAGGATATTCATTAATGATTTTGTAAGTAAAAATTTTAGGCGGTTCACTGTTTAAAATAATCATATTTTGTTGAACAGATTGGTGTTGGTTATTAAAATAAACAGTCGCTTCAACGGTTTGTTTGCCAAGTTTAACATCTAATAATGGTGTAGATTCTTCAATACGTTTTCCGTTTAAAGAATAATAAATGGAATCAATTGAAAAATTTTTAGGATTTTCAATAGATAGGGTTAAGGTTTCATTATTAGAAAAAGTGTTATTTTCTGAATTGGTATTTAGTTTAAAATCACTTTTCTTTTGTCCGTTATTTGAGCCACAACCCATCATTAGTAGACTTAAAAATATGATATTGAAGTGTTTGAAGATATTCATTGTAATTATAAATTTTAAGCAAGGTATTTATTTAAAATCAGTTTAAAAAATCATTGTGAAAATTTTTAAAAGGTTGTATCTTTGCACCCGGCAAGTCCTACACAACCAGCTCCTGTTGAATCCTCCAGGTCGGGAACGAAGCAAAGGTAAATGGTCGTAGCGGTGTGATGTAGGTAGCTTGCCTTTTTTTATGCCTTTTTCTTTCCAAAAAAACAATTACAATAGTAACTTTACATTCTTAACACAATACAAGTATATGTTTGAAGTTGTTTTAATTACCGGCGGTTCTTCTGGAATTGGTAAATCCATTGGTGAATTTTTAATCCAAAAAGGGTATATAGTTTACGGAACTAGCAGAAATCCTGAAAACTATAAGGATAGTAAGTTTCCATTGTTAGCATTGGATGTTAAAGACCATAAATCGATTGAAAACACGGTAAAGTTAATTGTTGAAAATGAAGGACATTTAGATGTTGTAATAAACAATGCTGGTGCTGGAATTACTGGACCTGTTGAAGAAATACCTGAATTTGAGATAAAAGCTAATTTTGAAACTAATTTTTTTGGTCCTATTAATGTCATTAAAGCAGTATTGCCAAAAATGAGACAACAAAAAAAAGGATTGATTATTAATATAACTTCCATTGCAGGTTATATGGGTTTACCTTACAGAGGTATTTACAGTGCCAGTAAAGGCGCATTGGAATTAATTACAGAGGTCTTTAGAATGGAACTTAAAGATTTTAATATTAAAATGACCAACATAGCTCCAGGCGATTTTGCAACCAATATTGCCGCTGGAAGATATCATGCACCACTTTTAGAAGATTCGCCATACAAAAAACCTTATGGAAATACCTTAGAGTTGATGAATACGCATGTTGAAAGTGGTAGTAATCCATTAATGATGGCTCAAGCAGTTTATAAAATCATCAACACCAAAAATCCAAAAGCACATTATAAAGTAGGTGCTTTTATGCAGAAATTTTCTATTGTATTAAAAAGGATGCTTCCAGATAAAGTTTATGAAAAATTATTGCTAAATCATTATAAATTGTAAATTCGCATGCACAAAAGCTAGTGTCTTTGTTTTAAGCTCTTTTTATCTGTAGAAATAAAAAAGCGATAATAATAATCTTACTTGAGACAACGCTAGAGTAACCAAAAAATAATAATTAGAATAAAATAACATACAATGAAATTTTTTATAGACACGGCTAATTTAGGTCAAATAAAAGAAGCTCAAGACCTTGGAGTACTAGATGGTGTAACAACAAACCCATCTTTAATGGCTAAGGAAGGAATTACTGGGCATGATAATATCATGAAACACTATGTTGATATTTGTAATATTGTGGATGGCGATGTAAGTGCTGAAGTAATTGCTACAGATTTTGAAGGTATGATTAGAGAGGGAGAAGCCTTAGCTGAATTGCATGAACAAATTGTGGTTAAATTACCAATGATAAAAGATGGCATTAAAGCCTGTAAATATTTTTCTGAAAAAGGAGTTAAAACCAATGTAACTTTGGTGTTTTCACCTGGACAAGCTCTATTAGCTGCCAAAGCCGGAGCAACGTATGTATCGCCTTTTATTGGAAGATTAGACGATATTTCTACAGACGGTTTAAACTTAATTTCAGAAATTCGTCATATATATGATAATTATGCGTTTGAAACTCAAATTTTAGCAGCTTCTGTGCGTCATACCATGCATGTTATTGATTGTGCAAAATTAGGGGCCGATGTTATGACGGGTCCTTTGAGTGCCATTGAAGGCTTGTTAAATCATCCTTTAACAGATATGGGCTTAGCTAAATTTTTAGAAGATTATAAAAAAGGGAATTAATTATTTTTTTTGATTAAAAAGCTTTTACTCTTGTAACAATTAAAGAATATTATTCAGTTTATTTCAGCTAAATAAATTTGGAAAAAAGCTTTGTTCATTCCAAGGAACAAAGCTTTTTTCTTAATACACGAAATGGCTTACGTCTTACTTCATCACAATAAGCCATAAGTTGTTATTGGTTAATAAGAATTTCATTTTTTTTGTTTGAACCTATATATTTCAAGGCCATAATTTTTTATTTTATCGTTGATGGACATACAAAATTAGACATTTGTACCCCCGTTTTCTTAAGTTCTTCAAAGCCTCCTTCAATATTAACTAAATTATAAAAACCTCGCGCTTTTAAAATAGAGGCTGCTATAACCGATCGGTAACCACCGGCACAATGAATGTAATACGTTTTATTTTTATCAATAATATTAATAGAATCATTAATAAAATCTAAAGGAAAATTCTCAATCCCTTTAATGTTTAAATACATGGATTGATGTTCGCCAGACTTTCTAACGTCCAAAATATTCATGTCTTGCTGGGTTGTTTTATGTACAAATTCATCGGCAGAAATAGACTCTAAAACATCGATATCTTTACCAGCTGCTATCCAACTATCAAAGCCTCCTTTTAAGTAGCCCAGTGTATTATCATAACCAACACGAGATAAGCGAGTTACGGTTTCTTTTTCTTTGCCTTTGGGTGTTACAAGAAGTATAGGTTGTTTTATATCGGTTATGAGAGCGCCAACCCAAGGGGCAAAAGCACCTTGTATGCCAATAAAAATAGCCTTAGGAATGTGTCCTTTAATAAAGTCTTCTTCTGGTCTTACGTCTAACACCAAGGCACTTTCATGATTGGCAATGGCTTCAAATTCTTCAACATCTAAAGGAATGTTTCCTTTTTTTAAAACCACCTCAAATGAATCATACCCCGATTTATTCAACATAGCATTTTTTGCAAAATACTGCGGTGGTGGAGGAATACCATCTAACACCTCTTTTACAAACTCTTCTTTGGTCATATTTTCTCTAAGGGCATAATTGGTTTGTTTTTGTTCACCAAGAATGCCTACGGTATCTTTGCTTAAGTTTTTTCCACAAGCAGAACCCGCACCGTGAGCAGGATAAACAATAACATCATTAGGCAAAGGCATAATTTTATTTCGGAGCGAATCATATAACATGGCCGCAAGATCTTCTTTGGTTAAATCAGATTTTATTGCTAAATCTGGTCTTCCAACATCACCTAGAAATAACGTGTCTCCAGAAAATATGGCATGCTCTTTACCTTCTTCGTCTAATAATAAAAACGTTGTAGATTCTAAAGTGTGTCCAGGGGTATGTAGCACCTTTATTTTGATGTTCCCTAATTCAAAAATTTCATTGTCTTTTGAAATGTAAGCCTCATAATTAGTTTCAGCTCCAGGTCCAAAAACGATGGTAGCACCTGTTTTTTTTGCTAAATCTACATGTCCAGAAACAAAATCGGCATGAAAATGAGTTTCAAAAATATATTTTATTTTTCCATCTTCACGTTCAGCTTTATCAACATATGGCTGGGTTTCTCTTAATGGGTCTATAATGGCTATTTCACCATTAGACTCTATGTAATAAGCTCCTTGGGCTAAACACCCTGTATATATCTGTTCTATTTTCATAAGTCCATCTTTTAAAGTACAAATTTATAAAACCTTCCAACGCACTATGTAATAATTATCACATTTAGGTGTTAAATTCTTTATAAATAATATAAAGAGCCATGATTAATGTAAGCCATCCAAATCCTTTTTTGAGTTTTTTACCACTGATATATTTTGATAAATAGATGCCAATTAAAATGCCCATGATGGTAAAGGCAGAAAAGGATATTAAAAAAAACCAATCTACTTGAATGGTTTGCATGTCTCCACTAAAACCAATTAAAGAATTGATGGTGACAATAATTAACGAAGTACCAACGGCTTTTTTCATGGGTAATTTTGCCCAAAGCACTAAGGCAGGAACATATAAAAATCCGCCTCCAGCTCCAATAAGCCCTGTAATAGTTCCAATAATTAAACCTTGTATAAATGTAAGATAATAAGGTTGTTTAATGTTTAGTAGTTCCTTTTCTTCTTTTTTGGTTCTTATCATAGAAATTGAAGCTAAAAGCATGATAAAAGCAAAAAACATCATGATTCCAATATTTTTTGTTAGAGTAAAGCTTCCAACATTGAAAAAGGTTTCAGGTAGATTAGGTACAAAATACCTTCTTGATAAGTAAACAGCTAAAAAGGAAGGAAAGGAAAATGCTAGGCCTACTTTAAAATCTACAAACCCTTTTCTCATTTTTTGAATGGTGCCAACCAACGAAGATGATCCTACAACAAAAAGAGAATAAGCCGTAGCAATAACAGGATTATAGCCTAAAACATACACCAATAAAGGAACGGTTAAAATAGAACCACCACCACCAACAAGACCTAAAACAAGTCCAACAACCAGAGCACCAATATATCCAAGAATTTGTAAAAGTTCCATTTTAGTGGGGTAGTTTTTCTTTAAGGACACCATATAATAAGGTTCCAAAAAGTGCAGCAATAATGACAATAATCATACTATAAACACCCGTTCCAACCAGAATATACATAGGTCCAGGACATGCTCCAATAAGCGCCCAACCCAATCCAAAGATAATGCCTCCAAAAAGATATCTAATAAACCCATGGTCTTTTTTTGGAACTTCTATTTCATGTCCAAGTAAATTTTTAGTATGTTGGTTTTTAGCTATTTGCAAAAACAGAATTCCCGATAATATGGCCGTACTTATAATGCCATACATATGAAACGATTGAAAACGAAACATTTCATAAATGCGATACCATGAAACCGCTTCAGATTTGAATAGAACAATTCCAAAGAACATGCCTACCAATAAAAATTTTAAATATTTCATCTGTCTATGTTTATTTTTTTATTTGTTAGATGGAATACCCGAATAATCATCCTTAGGTGTATGAACGTAGTTTCCATGGGTGTTTCATCATTTATAAAAGGTAAGGTAAAATAAAATTAGTCATTATAAGACCTCCAATAAAAAAACCAATAACGGCTATTAAAGAAGGTTTTTGTAAGCTGCTTAAACCTGTAATAGCATGACCAGACGTACAACCGCCTGCATAGCGTGTGCCAAAACCAACCAATAAGCCACCAATCACTAAACATAATAAGGCCTGTGAGGACATGATGGCATCAAAACTATATAATTCGTTTGGAACCATAGTTTTCCCTGGATTTTTAAAACCAATTTCATTTAATTCTTGTATTGTTTTATGATTAAGGGTCGTTATAGCATGGTTTGACAAGAAATTTTTGGCTATAAAACCTCCGATAACAGCTCCTAAGACAACTATTAAGTTCCACTTTTTTTCTTTCCAGTCTGATTTAAAGAAATCAATAAATTTACCAGCGCCAGCTATAGAACACATGGTTGCAAGGTTTGATGACATTGCAAATGTTTTTCCAAAATAAAGAAGCATGGCCAGGACCAATGCAATTAAAGGGCCAGATATATACCAAGGCCAAGGGTTTAAAATATATTCCATAGATTGCTTTTGAAATTAAGATTTATAAAGCGTTAAAATTGTAGAACTTCAATTTTATTTCTCATTAATTTTATTTTACTTTCATTTTCCAACTGTTTCAAAATTCTTGAGATAACCACTCTAGAGGTGTGTAAATCATCAGCAATATCGTTGTGCTTGATTTCTAAACTTGTTGAAGCATTCAATTTTACCTTATCAATTAAATACTTAAATACCCGTTCATCCATTTTCATAAAAGCTAAAGTATCAATGGTTTCAAGCATTTCGTTAAAACGGATTTGATAAGCTTCTAAGATGAAATTACGCCAACTTTGGTTGGTGTTAAACCAATGCTGAATTTTGCTAACAGGAATAAGAATTAAGCTAGAATCACTTTCGGCAACGGCTCTGATATTGCTTTTGGATGTTTTTAAACAACAAGTCATGGACATCGCACAGGTGTCGCCAGCTTCAAGAAAGTAAAGTAACAGTTCATCCCCATGAGCATCTTCTCTTAAAATTTTAATGGTGCCAGTGAGTAATAAGGGAATAAAGTTTAAAGATTGATTGATATCTATGATGATATCATCTTTTTTAAATGCTTTAAAAACACCTGATTGGAAAATCTCATTTAAGATGTCGTCGTCAAGGATTTGATTAAATTTTTGTTGTAATAATGAATTTGTCATGCCCAAAAATAATCATTTTATAAATTTGAAATAAATTGTTTGGCAGTAATTTAATAAAAATACTATATTTGCACCCACAAAAAAGGCCTCGTGGCGCAACTGAATAGCGCACTTGATTACGGCTCAAGAGGTTACTGGTTTGAATCCAGTCGAGGTCACTAAAAGCTAATATAATTAGCAACAAAACCATGTAAGTCTTATGATTTACATGGTTTTCAAGTATTTAGGAGTACATAAGATTTGAATTGATTTGATTTTAAATGTGAGCTAAAAGGATAGCTTTTTTCAAAGTGTGAGCTTAGCTCACACTTTCATCAAATTACTTCATTGAATTAGAATAGTTGATTTGACTTTCGTCTCGATAAATGTTTAATAATTTAAAGACGACAACTATGCGTACACAAAACACTTTTTCAACATTATTTTTAGTGCAAAGTTATAAAGCAATCAATAACGAAGCACTTCTCTATGCAAGGATTACAGTAAACGGTAAACGAATTGACATTAGCTTAAAAAGGAAAATTCCTTTACACCTTTGGGATAGTACCAAAAAGAGGGCACGAGGTAATTCAAGGGAGGCTCGACAAATTAATCAGTATTTGATTCAGGTAAAATCACAACTTTTTCAATGCTACCAAGATTTAAAATTCAAAGGAGAACTTATCACGGCACGATTGATAAAGGAAATTTATTTGGGTGAAGATGAAAACTCCAAGACACTCCAAAATATTTTAGAATATCATACTAGTAAAACGGAAAACACATTTGCTTCTGGAACTGTACGAAATTTTGGGGTAACTGAAAGGTACATTAAAAAGTTTCTCAACAAACACCTAAACACTACGGATGTTTATCTCAATAAGCTTGATTATAAATTTATTTGTGATTTTGAAAATTTCCTTCACTGCTATTGGCCAAAAGACCATCCAAAAGCAATGGGCAATAATACCATAATGAAACACATTCAAAGATTACGAAAAATGGTAACGCTTGCATTTCATTTAGAATGGATAGATAAAGACCCTTTTGTTAGATGGAAACCAACTTATGAAAAAACCGACAGACCTTATTTGACGGAAAATGAACTATCAAATATTGAGTCCTATCAGTTCTCAATAGAAAGGCTAGAACGAGTAAAAGATTTGTTTGTTTTCAGCTGCTATACGGGTATTGCACATATTGACTTAATGAATTTAACAAAAAATAATATTCTTAAAGGGATAGATGGTAATGATTGGATATTTACGAATCGTCAAAAAACTAAATCTTCTGTTAAAGTTCCCTTATTAGAAAAAGCACAATATCTTATTGATAAATATCAGCATCATCCGATGTGACAAATAACTGAAACTTTATTTCCTAATATCACCAATGAAAAAGTTAACTTTTATCACAAGGAGATTGCAAATGCAGTAGGTTTGAAAAAGAATCTCACTTTTCATATGGCCAGACATACATTTGCCACCACTGTTACTTTAAGTAATGGGGTTCCAATTGAAACGGTTTCTAAACTTTTAGGTCATTCCAAGATTGCTTCAACACAAATATATGCAAGGGTGATTGAGCGAAAAGTCAGTGACGATATGCAAAAGTTAAAGGAGCAACTTTTGAAAGCCAAGAGTAATTTAGATGAAATTAGTCATAAATTGTGATTAGCCACTAAAGTATCAATTAACCTTTATGCAAAGCAGTGCATCAGAACCTTTTGATAAACTTATTTAAATTATAGAAGTCATGTTTTAGGCATTTTTTGTGGGAGTTTTGAATCCTGTCATCCCGAACAAATAGAACTTTAAATTAGTGAAAAAGAGAGGTTTATTAATCTCTCTTTTTATTTATCCCCCATATTATGGACTTGTAATAAAAAAGTGGACAATTAATTGCGAGATTTAAGCTGCTACATTTTGGTTATACATTTCTAATTCAAATTCGTTAATAGTTTTATACCCTAAAGTAGAGTGTATCCTCCTTTTATTGTACCAAGTTCCAATCCAAGAAAAGGCTGATTTACTTATTTTAGATAATTTTGGGCTACATGTTCTATAATTCTACCAACTATAATTACCTTACTTACCGACAATTAAAGTTTTGACTGCTATTTGCACCTGTAAAGTTTTTCCTGTTTCTAAAATCAGATATAAAAATTTTTAATCTTCAACAGCTCTAAAGTTTTCTTTCATAAATTCACTAGGAGATTTTCCGTACTGTTTTTTAAATGTTTTAGTAAAATAGTTATGTGAATTAAACCCAACGGAAAAGCCTATCTCATTCACCTTTAAATTTCCTTCTTTCATTAATTCTACAGCCCGTTTTAATCTTATACTTCTAATAAATTCTGTCGCAGACTGGTTTGTAAGTGATTTTAATTTGCGATGCAAATGTGTACGACTTAAAAATAATTTTTCAGCTAAATCCTCAACGGTAAATTCAGCATTTGCAATATTTTCCTCGATAATGCGAATGGCTTTAAGAAGCAGTTTTTTGTCCAAATCTTCTATATCTCGACTTTCAGCCCAATTTGTATTACTTGTGCTAAAGGATTCACGCAATAATTTTCTTGAATTAAGCAAATTGTTAATTTGAACAATAAGTAAATCATCATCAAAAGGTTTAGCCAAATAGGCATCCGCACCAGAGTTAATAGCTGAAATTCTATCTTTAACATCATTCAGCGCAGTAAGTAACAAAACTGGGATATGACTAATTCTTATATCCTTTTTAATTTTTGAGCATAATTCAATACCATCAATTTCCGGCATCATAATATCTGAGACAACCAAATCAGGATATAAAGAATTAATTTGATTTAGAGCTTCTTTACCATTTTTTGCTTTGGCAATTCTAAAATGACGTCCTAAAGAATCACATAAATATTCTAATAACTCAGGATTGTCTTCGGCGATTAAAATTAAAGATTCTTGATGTTCGTCATTGTTGTCGAACTTGTTTTTATTTGCTAGGCTTGTAAGAGGTTCGGACGTAAAATCAAAAGTGGTTCCAATTGATGGCTCCTCTGTAGGATCATTAAATGCACCATGCTGATGTCTTGGAAGTCTTATACAAAAAACCGATCCTTTTCCTTTAAAGGTACTCACAATTAACTGACCGTTATGCATTAAAATATAATTTGTAGATAGGGAAAGTCCAATACCAGTTCCATTTAAGTGATTATTACCAATTTGGAAATATCTTTCAAAAATATTAGGAAGTTCATGTGCTGAAATACCTTCTCCAGAATCTGCAATACTTATTTCTATAAAGTCATCTTCTAAGGGCTTACCAATGGAGTGTTCATTCCAATTAGGGTAAAAATCGGTTTGGTTACTATCTTGTATTTTTAGAATAATACTGCCATTATCTGAGGAGTATTTAAAGGCGTTCGAAATAATATTAACCAATACCTTATCGAATTTATCGGTATCGAAATCTATTTTGAGACTATTAAAATCCGATTTAAAAACATAACTAAAGTTTCTGTGATTTGCGTGCTCTTCAAAACAGTTAAAAACATTTTTACAGAACATTACAATATCGGTCTTTATGGGATTAAGTTTCAATTTACCGTGATCTATGCGCCTAAAATCGAGAAATTGATTAATGAGGCGAAGTAAGCGATCTGTATTATTTTTTATAAGTCTTAATTGCTTGTTAGTAAATTCATTTTCTGTTTCTGAAGTTTTCAACAAACGACTTACTGGTCCTTGAATTAGGGTTAACGGAGTTCTAAATTCATGAGAAATATTGGTGAAAAACTGAAGTTTCATTTGGTGTAGTTTTTCTTCCGATTCGTGTTGTATTTTGGCCAGATTTACCTCATTCTTTAGTTTTTGTCTATAAATAATTTGTTTTCTGAAAAAGTAGATGGACGCAGAAAGAATTAAAAAATAGACGAAATAGGCATACCAAGTTAACCATATCGGCGGAGTAATTTTAATAAAAATTTGAGTTGGACTAGTGTTCCAAACGCCATCATTATTTGATGCTTTAACTTCAAAAATATAATCGCCGGGTGGCACGTTTGTAAATGTGGATCTTCCGTTATAGTTACTCTGAATCCACTGATTATCAAATCCTTTGAGTCGATACTTAAATATGTTTTTTTGCGGATTTATGTAATTGTTTGTTATAAATTCAAAGCGAATTGAATTTTGTTTGTAGTTTAAAGTTATAGATTCTGTATCCCCAATGTTATTTTTTAAAATACCGTCTTCAGCATCTGGTAAAATCTTCTTGTTATGTATGTATAATTGGGTAATTGTTGTAACAGGAGGAATTGGATTAGTTACGATTCTGTTAGGTTGAAATTTGATAAAGCCGTTTGATCCCCCAAAATATAATTCGCCAGTATTGGATTTTAGAACAGCCCTAGGATAAAATTGATTATTTTCAATACCTTTTACTCTGTTGAATGAATACGAAATCTCGGAATCAGGATTAAATTTACTTAATCCATTTTCTGTTGTAACCCAAAAGTTTTTGTCTTTGTCTTGGATAATAGAAAAGATTTCACTTCTGGTCAATTCATCATCTACACCATAAGTTTTGGATGCACCAGTAATCGGATTGAATTTATTTAATCCTTCATTAGTGCCTAGCCATAAAAAGCCTAGATGATCTTCAAATATGCAATTGATATAGCTACTTGATATACTCTCAGGATTTTGTTCTTGTTGAAAAAAACGCTTAAATTGAGTCATTCCTTTTTTTAATAGATTAAGCCCATTTTTTGTAGCGAACCAAATATTTTCTTTTCTGTCTTCAATGATATGAGTAACTTTATTGCTCGATATAGAATTAAGATCTAAGTCCTTTTTTTGGTATTGTATAAATGTTTGATCTTCAAAATTATAAAAATAAACACCTATAGGGTAGTTGCTCACCCAGAGCCCATCATTGGTTGCTAATAGATTAAAGTCTTGAAAGCCTGTATTAAAAGGTGGGATTAATTTTTTAAAAGCTTTTGTGTTTTTTTTCTGGTAGAGGACGCCATTGTTGTACGTTCCCACCCACAAAGTTCCAAATTTATCATAGGTTATAGATTTAAACCTTTTAATAATATCCCCATCACAAACAACAGGCATAGTAGTAAAAACATTAGTTTTTGGATTATAGAGATTTAGTTCCCCATTATCTGTACCAATTACTAAATTGTAACTATTTGGAACCTGCGCAAAACAACTTACAATATTACTGTTAAGGGATTGATTTGAAGTGGACTGCGTGTAATGTTGAAAAGCGGTGTTGTACTTATTATGAAATGCCAATCCCCCTAACCATGTACCTATCCAAATGTTCTTATTAGAATCCTGATATAATGAATATATGGAATGGTGTGGTAATTCATAATTTTTCTGTTTTTCTATGATTAATTTCACCTTATTATTTTGAATAATAGCAATACCATTATTTGTGGCTACCCATATTTGGTTTTCCTCATCCTTAATTAAACTTCTTATACGGTCACCTGGTAAGCGTTCACCCATCGCCTTTGAATTAAAACGATGTGTAATGGAGCCATCTTTTTTATTCATACGCACTAGTCCTATGGATTGGTAGCCTATCCATATTACCTCCTCTTCAATTAGAACCGCACTAACCGTACTGTCAAAACCTGTTTTAAAATATTGAAAAACTTGACTATCCTTGGTTAAATAATAAATGTCACCATCATTATAAAACACCCAAATGGTTTGGTCTGCGCTTAGAGTAGCAACATTGATTCTGGCGTCTTTTTTCTTTTTATTTTTATAGTTTGCTTTTTTTGTTTCTGGATCAAAGGTTGCTATACCATTTTCATCTGCCATCCAATAAGTACCACTGTCATCCTGAAAAAAAGAACTTATGTTTTTACCAACAACATCATTGTGGTCATTAGTTATGTTGTATCTAATAAAATCGTCGCTTTTATCATTATAGGAGCAAAGGCCGTTTGCCGTTGCAACCCATAATTTCCCGGGATTATCTTTGTAAAGCGTATTAATTCTATTAGAACTAATTGTTGAATTTCTTCTAAAATGACGATAACGTTTAATATTTATTGAATTGTAAGAGAAAAGTCCATTATTTGTGCTAAACCATATCTTGCCATGGTTATCTTCCACTATACTGGTTATTTGAGTGTATGCTACACCACCTTCTGGGGTTACTTTAGATAAAGATATTTGAGGATCGTTTGCGCCAAATAAAGTAATTGGCAGAAAAACAATGAACAAGTGTAGCATACGATTTGCCATAGGACTTTTTACAGACTAAATTACGAATTAATAAGGCTACTTAAAAGACATTATGAATTAATTACTAGTACAAATGTTGTTTCGTGTTACATAATTACAAGGATGTAACATTTGTGCTAGTAAATGGGAACAATAGTTTTAAGAAACAAAAATATAAGCTCCTATTTTTGTCTTAACATTAATTTAAAGATTACTTAAAGTGTTAACTGCTTTTAATAATAAAATATACATGTTGGTTTTTATACTAGTATTTATTTACGCATGTAAATCAGATCAGTCAAATGATAGTGCTAAGAGAGATGTTAATAATAACATTAATAATAAAGTAGAAAAGGCTTCACGTAATTTAAAAGATTTAGCAAAAAACCTTAATCAGGAGTCAGATTTTTTAAAATTCCCAAGAAGTTTAAACAAATCTGGTAATATTAAGCTAGTTAACACCTCTGATTGGACAAGTGGATTCTATCCTGGGGTGTTATGGTTAATGCATGATCTTACTAAGGATAGCTATTGGAAAAATAATGCAGTTATCTTTACAAATGCTTTAGAAATTGAGCAAAATAACTCATTAGACCACGATATAGGATTTAAAATGATGTCTAGCTTTGGATTAGGCTATAAGTATACTAAGGATCCGCACTACAGAGATGTTCTTATTCATTCAGCGAAAACTCTAGTTACCCGGTTTAATCCTAATGTCGGCTGTATTCGTTCTTGGGACCATCATAAAGATAAATGGGAATTTCCGGTAATAATAGATAACTTAATGAATCTAGAGCTTTTATTTTGGGCTTGGAAAGAAACCGGAGACGAAGACTTTTACAACGTGGCAAGTACCCATGCAAAAACAACTCTTAAAAACCATTTTAGAGAGGATTATAGTTCATACCATGTTGTTAATTATGACACCGTTTCTGGCGCTGCAATTCATAAAGCTACCCATCAAGGGTTTTCAGATAATTCCTCATGGGCAAGAGGTGAGGCTTGGGCACTTTATGGTTATACAATGGCTTATCGCGAAACTAGCGATATTCAATTTTTAATTCAAGCAGAAGCGATTGCCAACTACATTATAAATATTGCACTATTGCCTCAGGATCTCGTTCCGTTATGGGACTTTAGTCTTAATAGCGCAGAAGGAGAACCAAAAGATGCTTCTGCGGCGGCCATTATGGCTTCTGCCTTGTTTGAGTTAAGCACAATGACAAAAACAAATTCTAAGGAATATTTAAATGTAGCCAATGGTATAATAGAATCACTATCATCAGATAATTATTTTAATATTCAAGGAGAAAATAAAGGATTTTTATTAAAACATTCTACTGGCTCTAAGCCAAAAAATTTAGAGGTTGATGTGCCGTTAATATATGCAGACTACTATTTTTTAGAAGCCCTGTCTAGACAAATTAAAATTACTACAAACAAAACTATAGCTTTATGAATACAAACCAATTAATCTTCAAACTAATTTATCTAATTTCTATTTTGCTTACTTACAATGGATATAGTCAAACTATTGATATTAGCGGAAATGTTAAAGATGAATCCAATATGCCGCTTCCTGGTGTAAATATTATTATCAAAGGAACTACAACTGGTACTAGCACAAATTTTGATGGTAACTATAGTATTTCTGCCTCAGTTGGGCAAATCCTCGAGTTTTCATACCTTGGTTTTAAAACAAAGGAAGTTTTAGTAGGGAATGCAACTACCTACAATGTTATTTTAGTGACAGATAACTCACAATTAGATGAAGTTGTTGTCGTAGGATATGGTACACAAAAAAGAAGTGATGTTACAGGTTCGGTTACTTCAGTCTCAAAAGAGCGATTAGAACAGGTGCCTAATACAAATTTTTCCCAGGCCATTCAGGGGTCTGTAGCTGGAGTTGGTATTCAAACAACAGGGTCTTCAGCTGATGGTGATGAGATTAATATATTGATTAGAGGTCGAAATTCCTTTAGTAATGAAAGAAATCAACCACTGATTGTTTTGGATGGTGTTCCTTACAGTGGAAACATATCTGATATAAATCCAACTGATATTGCCTCTATTGATATTTTAAAAGACGCATCTTCATCAGCTATTTATGGGTCAAGAGCAGCAAATGGTGTTATCTTAATAACTTCTAAAAAAGGATTGAGTGGCATCGTTAAGTTTTCATACGATGGCTTATACGGTTCTGAAAACTTAACTGAATTTCCGCGACCTATGTCACCCTCTGAATATTATAATTTCAAATTGATAAGGGATGAAACACTCATAACAGATTCTGAAAGAGAACTTTTTGAAAATGGAGGTGGAACTAATTGGCTAGATTTGGCTACAAGAACGGGCTCAAGACTGCAACACACCATATCTGCGTCGGGCGGAAGCGAAAAAACTAAATATTATATTTCAGCAAGTTATCTCGACGTACAAGGCGTAGCGGTTAATGACCAGTTTCAACGAACAACACTGAGAGTCAATCTTGATGCCAGTTTAACAAATTGGCTAAAAATTGGTACAAACACACAACTATCTTTTGCCGAGCGTGATGGTCAAAATGCAAGTTTCGGAGGGGCATATTTAGCAAATCCTTTAACAACAGCTTATAATGAGGATGGGACTCTAAACATATTTCCTTGGCCTGAGGATGTGCAAACCAGAAATCCTTTGGAAAGTTTATTATTCAAAGATAACCATGATACATACAAAGTGTTTACAAACAATTACATAGATGTTAATTTGCCTTTTATTGAAGGTTTATCGTATCGAATGAATACAGGTTTTGAACTTACATCATTAAATAGGCAGCAGTATCGCGGTAGGGATACTCAGGAAGGTCTTAGAGTTCAAGGAAGTTTAGATTTAGAGGATAATTTATTAACAAATATATTATTGGAAAATATTTTAAATTACAAAAACAAATTTGGTAAACATAGTGTTGCGGCAACTGCTTTGTATAGTTATCAAAAAATTGAACAAGATATACGAACTGTTGGTGCGCGCGGTTTTCCAAGTGATGAATTAACATGGTACCAAGCTGCGTTAGGTGCGGTTATTGAGCCAGGGTACGAGTACTCTGAGCAAGTAACATTATCTGCGATGTTACGTCTAAACTACACGTACGACGATAGGTTTTTAGTTACCGTTACAGGCAGAAGGGATGGCTACTCTGGTTTTGGTGAAAACAACAAATGGGGTAATTTTTTATCTGGAGCGTTGGGTTGGAATATACATAAAGAGTCTTTTATGAACAACTCTATATTCAATACGCTCAAGCTAAGAAGTTCTTATGGTCTCAATGGTAATCAAGCGCTTGGCCCATACCAAACATTAACAACTTTAGATAATAGATCCTATCTTAACGGCACTGTAACAGCTATTGGCTTTATCCCAGATGAAATCGGAAATCCGAACCTAAAATGGGAGTCGACGTTAATGGCGAATGTAGCTGTTGATTATGCATTATTAGAAAATAGAATCAGTGGTACATTTGAATATTACTCTTCAAAAACGAATAATCTTTTACTTAACCGAACCATTTCATCTGTTTCGGGTGACAATGCTATTACGGATAATATTGGTGAACTATCCAACACAGGATTCGAAGTATCGATATCTGCAGATGTTATAAATAAAGATGATTTTAGGTGGAATATTTCGGCAAACGCTGCATGGACTGAAAATAAAATTACAAAGCTTTATGGTGATGGTACCGACGATTTAGAAAATCAATGGTTTATTGGTAAACCCATAAATGTGGCTTTTGACTTGGAGTTTGATGGTGTTTACCAAATTGGTGAGGACATTGCTTCTTCCGCACAACCAAACGCACTGCCGGGTCACGCCAAAATTATCGATCAAAACAATGATGGAGCTATTGATGATGAAGATAGAGTCATACTTGGAAACGAGGATCCAAACTTCATCGCTGGTTTCGGCACTACAATAACTTACAAAGACTTTTCCTTAAATATTTTCACACAGGGTGCTTTTGGGGCTATTAAAGAAAATACCTTATTACAAGATGATGTTTTTAGTGATATAAAAAGAAATACCACACCAAAAAATTGGTGGACACCAGATAACCCGACCAATGAATTTTGGGCCAATGATGTCGATGCTAATTTAAGAAATGTGGGTATTTATGAGAGCATAGACTATTGGAGAATTAAGGATGTAACGTTGACATACACACTTCCAAGAACATTTTCAGAAAGTATGGGTATAGATAATTTAAGAGTTTACCTAACCGGAAGAAATTTATTTACAATAACCAACTACACTGGTTTAGATCCAGAGCTTACTGGAAACCGAGATATACCTTTATCGAAATCTTATGTATTTGGTATCAATTTAAGTTTTTAACTAAATTAAAATTAAATAGTATGAAAAATTTAGAATTTATAAAAACACTAATTTTTGCTTTTACATTTTTAAGCATTTATAGTTGTTCAGATGATGTATTAGTTGAAAATCCACCACACATTATTTCACCAAATACGCTATATCAGGATTTAACAGGTTTTGAGGCAGGGATTAATGGACTTTATGCGCAATGGGCTAGAGAGCGTAGCGGCGCAAATTATGGAGACCCTAACGATCTAATGATAGATCCTTCAGTAGTTGGTACAGATAATTGCTACGGTAATAGACGTGCAGGTTGGAGTGCAGACGTAGGGAATCGTTTTTTTAATAATACCTCATTAAATAGTTTTTCAAGGAGATTCTTTAATTGGTTATATGAGATTATTAACGCTAGTAATACAATAATTGGCGCTACCAAAACTGAGGCTGGACAAGCCTTGCCAGAAGCAGATAGAAATCGAATTATTGCCGAGGCCAGACTTTTTAGAGCCTGGGCATACCGTCATTTAACCTATTCGTTTGGGGACGTACCGTTGGCTTTAGAGACGGGTACCCAAGGTTCTGCATTGCGAGACGATTGGACAAGACAACCAGTGGCAGAGGTGAGAAATCAGATGCTTGAAGATTTATTGTTTGCTGAAGAAAATTTACCAGAAACTTCCCCTAACCAAGGCAGACTGGTTAAGGCTGTGGCAACGCATTACTTAGCCGAACTTTACTTAGAACTAGACCCGCAACAGGCGGTTGTTAAGGCAAACAGTTTAATTAACAGCGGCCTTTATAGTCTAATAACCCAACGTTATGGTGTGAAGGCCAACCAGCCCGGAACTCCATTTACTGATATGTTTTTAGATGGAAATTCTAATAAAACAGAGGGTAATACTGAAGCGCTTTGGGTCATGCAAAATGAAGCATTAACCATTGGTGGCGATTACAACATGATGCGTCGTTGGTATAGAGGTCGCTCTCAAGATGTTAGAGTAGACGGTATTTCTGGTACTATTATCTTTTCTCAAGAAAATGGCGGACGAGGTTTAGGAAGAAATGCACCAACACGTTATGCCATGGAACTTTACGAGGAGGGTGATCATCGAGGTGGAAGATTTGCCTGGAGAACGTATGAAGTACTAAATAATCCTGATATTGTACCACCTTTCAGACAACTTGGTGATACAATATTTTTCCAATGGGAAAATCAGGATGAAGTTATTAGAAATGCATATTGGCCAAGTACCAGAAAATGGGATTATGCGGATCCAAATGATATCTCAGGAACTACAAACTATAATGATCAAGTGTATTTAAGATTAGCAGAAACCTATTTAGTTTTAGCAGAAGCTCAGCTTTTAACCGATGATGCTCAGGGTGCTGCCAATTCAATTAACATATTAAGACAACGTTCAAACGCCAGTCCAATAACTGCCGCTGATGTAAATATTGATTTTATTCTAGACGAACGGTCAAGGGAATTATGGTCCGAAGAGCATAGAAGATATAGCTTGGTTAGAGCAGGTAAATGGTATGAACGGGTAAGTCAATTTAATAAAGTTGGTGGCCCCACTGCTACTGAGGGTAGAGATGAGTTATTGCCTATACCTCAATCTGTGATAGATGTAAATACAGTTCCATTTCCACAAAACCCTGGGTATTAAAAACAGCCAATTTAATATGGATTTTAAACTTTAAAAAGAAAAAAATGACATGAGACCACTAATTGTAATTTTCACGTTTTTATCTACGGCCTGTAATAGCGGAGACGATTCAAATTCAAATCCACCAACAGGACCAGTAAATGAGGGTATCGTTAGATTTAGTGACGATTTTGAGGGGCCATTTAATTTAGACCCATCTAACCTCGCCATTAATGTTTGGTATGAGTCCTTGAGAGGTCAAAGTACCGCAAGTGTAATCAGCGATATTCCAGCTAGATCGGGCGAAAAATGTCTAGAAATGACTTTAATAGCCAATGAAAATAATCTTAGTCGATCTGAGATTGGTGTTAATTTAAGAAATTCATTGGGTGATTATTGGTATGGTCTAAGTGTATTTATTCCCACAGAATATGACATTAGCCAAATGGTACTCGATCAAGATAATTTTGTAACTGTTTTAGCACAATGGGGAGTTTGGGAAAATAATCCAGGCCTACCCGATTTTGCCCTCCGCCTTGGTCGTGACAATGGACAAAACAAATTTTATCTAACCTACGAGCCTTCAACTAGTTTAAACTTTTTGTGGGAAGCACCCTTGATACAAGGCGAATGGGTAGATTGGATTTTTCATATTAAATGGACCAAAGATGAGACAGGTGTTTTTAAAGTTTGGCAAAATCGAAACTTAGTATTTTCTAAAACAAATTTTCAATCCACAGATGGTGATGGCGATGAGGTTAAAAGTAAAATAGGTCTTTACTATTCAAATTGGGGCGATCGTCAACGTGGTTTTGATGAGATAAAAGTGTTTTATGACAATTTTACGGTAGCAAAAGGGGAAGATATGTTTGATGCAGTAGATCCTAGTTTACGATAAAAAAGGGTATATGGTTTAAAAATCAAATTAAAACGTACAAAAATTACAAATTCTCTTTTAATGATGTTTTAATCATTGTGAAAGTCAGACAAATAAGTCACTTTAAGAGCTAAAATAGACAAAGAAATTATTAATCTTTAAATACTTACATTATGAAACAATTTTATTTTATTGGCTTGTTATTTCTAATAGCTGGCACCAGTGCAGCGCAAACCTCATTAAATGCTGGTGAGGTAATGATTACCGGTTTTTACAGCGATTCATTTGATGTTGAAGATGGTTGTGGTGATGCGTTCTCATTTGTTAGCTATGTGCCTTTGGCGGCCGGTACAGTTATTAGATTTAGTGAAGCTGATTATCATAATTGGGCAACTTCCAATGATGGAGATTTAGCTTGGACTAATAATACAGGCTCAACAATTGCAGCTTTGACAAATATCACTATTGTTGCTAGTAATCAAGAATTAAGCTGTGGTTCATCTCCAATCGCAGATATTGGCACAGCTGCTTATGAAGAGGCTATTTCAGGATCTTTTTGGTCTTTAAGCACATCAAATGAGGAGATAATTGTTTATCAAGGCCCAGGGCCAAGAGCTGCAAATTCCTTTATTTCAATTTTCTTGTCTGATAATACATCGGTTTACCCAGATAACGTGCCTGCACCTTTATTAAGCACAAACAATTTTATAACATTTGATACTATTATTGATGATGTTGATATTGCTGTTTATGATGGATCTACTACATTTTCAAGTTTTGCCGATTTTAAAACCCAACTTACAAATGTAGCTGTTAACTGGTCAGGTCAAATAGAGGGTGGTGGTGTAGATAATGGAAAGGATAATATCTATCCAGATTTCCCTGGTGATTTACCAAACTTCTCTGGAAACTTATCAACAACCGCTTTTGAAAATGCCGCGATTAGTTTTTATCCTAATCCTGTAAGTGATAATTTAATAATAGATGCTAATGTTGCCATCTCTAATATTTTCATTTATAATAGTTTAGGAAGAGAGATATATACAAATTCGTCTTTTGATAAGGGCAATAATCTTATCGATATGTCTAAATTTCAGGCTGGTATTTATTTTTTAAAAGTCGGCAATACTAATGGATTTCAAACATTTAAAGTTGTCAAAGAATAGATAATTTACATGCTTATCCATTCAATCATTAAGGTTTTTAAATTTGAAAAATTTAGTTATAAAATAACATAAAATAGAGTTGGTTCTGTGGTTAATTCTCAAAATTAAAAATCTAGATTTTACTAAACATCAATAACCTGCCAAAATAACTCAATTAGTATAACTTGAATATTAATTTTGATTTATTCGGCAGGAATGTGATTAAAATGTTTTAGCAGAAGGCAATTAGGTACCTCTAACTATTTAAATATAGGTGTACAAATATATGTGTCTTATGGGTAACGATCATTGTATTGTAATTCAATTTTAAAAGTTTACCATTTCGCTCTTTAATAGTTTAAAATAAGCATTTCAATGATACATATGTCTATATCTTTAAAAGTACTTAAAATTTTACTTATTACTTGTTTTCTGAGTTGTGCAAATTATGTAAGTTCTCAGTCGTGGGATTTGGCAGATGATATCGTTTCTAATTTAGATCCTGTCACTTTTCCAGATGTTGATTATAATATTATGGATTTTGGTGCTATTGGCGACGGCGAAACTCGCAATAAAGAAGCCTTTGAAAAAGCCATCACCAATTGCAGCGAAAAAGGAGGTGGAAAGATTGTTGTACCAGCTGGTAATTATTTTATGAATGGTCCTTTGGTTTTTAAAAGCAATGTCCATATAGAGTTACAAGAAGGTGCAATTTTAAATTTTAGTCCTAATGAAAAAGATTATCTGCCTGCTGTACTTGTAAGGTGGGAGGGAACTATGGTCTATAATTACTCACCTCTGATATATGCATATCAAGTTAAAAATATTGCACTTACAGGCAAGGGAACCATAAATGGTAATGGTTCTAAAAATTTTGCTACATGGAAAAAGTTACAACAACCTGATAAAAACAAACTCAGAAAAATGGGACAACAAAATACACCCATTTACGAACGTGTATTTGCTGAGGGACACCATTTAAGACCAAGCCTCTTTCAACCTTTCGGATGCACAAATGTTAGACTAGAAGGTGTGACTATCTTAGATTCACCATTTTGGGTTATACACCCTACCTTTTGTGACAATGTTATTATACGTGGTGTAACTGTGGATAGTTACAATACAAATAATGATGGCTGCGACCCTGAGTCTTGCAGCAATGTGCTCATTGAAGATTGTACTTTTCGCACAGGTGATGATTCTATCGCTATTAAAGCTGGACGCGATAATGATGCTTGGCGCATAGGTCGCCCTACAGAAAATGTTGTAATAAGAAACTGTAATTTCTACTCAAAAATAAACGGTGTTTGTATTGGTAGCGAGATGTCTGGAGGTGTTAGAAATATCTTTATTGAAAATATTGATATGCCTATGTCCTCTAATGCTATTTATTTTAAAGCTAATCTAGATAGGGGAGGTTATATAAAAAATGTATTTGTTCGAAATATAAAAGCCGATACCGTAAGAACTGCACTCATAAGGTTTGAGCCCAACTACAAAGGCCAAAAATCTTCGTTTAATCCTACGCTTTTTGAAAACTTCTATATAGAAAATATAAAATCTGATGTTTCGAAAGAGGTAGGTATCTACTTGGCTGGAATAGAAAAAGACTATCCCATAAAAAACATTAATTTAAAAAATATAAAATTAGGGCAAACCCCAGAACCTTATGTTATGGAAAATGCTGAAAATATTCTATTTGAAAATGTTGAAATAAATGGAGTGAAGTTAAAAGAGCATCCAAAAGAAAAGAAATTAATCCCTTTAAATACCTTGTAAAAGCAACATGATAAAACATATGCCATTTAAAAACAATACAGTCTTAAAAGTAGCTTGTGTAGCATTATATCTAATATTTTTTAATAGTAGCTCTGCTCAAAATCAGTCTATACAGGATTCACGCATTATTCAAAATATCGATTCTAGAGAAAAAATGAGCCTAGATGGTTTGTGGCAAGTGATTATAGATCCTCTCGAAAATGGCTACTACAACCACCAATATGACTTACGCGATAAAAAAGCATTTTATAAAAACAAAAAGCCGAAATCGCCATCAGATTTAATTGAATATGACTTTGATAGCGATTACCAACTAACAGTTCCAGGCGATTGGAATACTCAAATGGAAAAGCTATACTATTATGAAGGCACTATTTGGTACAAACGCGCTTTTAATTACAAAAAAGAAAATTCTTCTAAAGATATTTTATATTTTGAAGCTGCCAATTACCATTCAATCGTTTATCTAAACGGGAAAAAATTAGGCGAGCATGAAGGTGGTTTTACACCCTTTCAATTTGAAGTAACTGACCAATTAGTAGAAGGCGAAAACGTACTCATCGTCAAAGTAGATAATCAAAGAAAAAAAGAAGGTATACCAACCTTAAATATGGATTGGTGGAATTATGGTGGAATTACCCGCTCTGTACATCTTATAAAAGTCCCAGAGCAACATATTGCAGACTATAGTATTCAATTAAACAACAAAAATACAGAGTTTATTGAAGGCTGGGTAAAAATTGAAGGTAGTACAGAAAGTACAGAAGTTACTATTGAAATACCCGAACTTAAAAAAAAGGTAAATCTAACTACCGCAAACGGTTATGTCAATTTTAAAATAAAAGTATCGCCTAAACTTTGGACACCAGATAACCCTAAGTTATACAAAATCAATATTTCAACTGCAATAGATCAAGTAGAAGATGAAATAGGTTTTAGAACCATTGAAACAAAAGGAAGCAAAATCTTATTAAATGGTTCAGAAATTTTTTTAAAGGGTATAAGTATTCACGAAGAAGCCCCTTATGATTTGGGTCGAGTAACCTCAAAAGAACAATGCCTAATCTTGTTGCAATGGGCCAAAGAATTGGGATGTAATTTTATCCGTCTGGCACATTATCCACACAATGAAACTATGGTTAAAGAAGCCGAAAAAATGGGTCTTTTAATTTGGGCAGAGGTTCCTGTTTATTGGTCTGTTGCGTTCGATAATGTATCGACGCTTGAGAATGCTACAACACAACTTGAAGACATGATATCTAGAGATAAAAATAGAGCAGCTGTTATTTTGTGGTCTGTTGCAAACGAAACCAAGGAAGATGAATCTAGAAATAAATTTCTAAAAAGTTTAACCGATAAAATTCGCGAAATAGATCCAACTCGACTTATAACCGCAGCGCTAAACTCTCAAACAATAAAAGGAAATGGTGAAATAATAGCTATTGAGGATCAACTAGGCCAATACGTTGATGTCATTGGTATAAACAGTTATTGTGGTTGGTATGGTGGCACACCAGGTTCGTGTAAAAAAATAAAATGGACCAATAACTATGACAAACCCATGATTATGAGTGAAGTGGGTGCTGGTGCCCTACAAGGCTTGCATGGTACTGCAAAAGAAAGATGGACTGAAGAATATCAAGAAGCGGTTTATAAAGATAACATCGAAATGATGGAAGGTATAGAGTTTTTAAGCGGAACCACACCATGGATTTTAAAAGATTTCCGCTCACCTCGAAGGCACTTAAGAAGAATACAAAACGACTATAACAGAAAAGGAATTATATCAGAACAAGGTATCAAAAAACTGGCATTTTATACCCTACAAGCATATTATATGTCTAAAAAATAAATTGAAATGATTATAAAAAAAACAATAGTTCTAACAGGCGCAGGTGGCGTACTTTGCAGTACCATGGCAGAGGCACTAGCTAAAAAAGGTCACAATATTGCAGTGCTTGATTTAAGAAAAGATGCCGCAGATAGAGTAGCAAAAATTATTACCGATAATGGTGGCAAGGCCGTTGGTATAGAAGCCAATGTTTTAGATAAAGACTCCCTCACAAAAGCCAAAACTGAGGTGAACAATACTTTTGGTAAATGCGATATTCTAATAAATGGTGCAGGCGGAAACCATCCCTTAGGCACCACAAGTAAACCGTTTTTTAGCATTGAAGATTTAGATAATAAAACAGAAGGGTTTAAATCCTTTTTTGATTTAGATCCTAAGGGCATTGAGTTTACGTTCAATTTAAATTTTTTAGGAACTCTAATCCCCACTCAAGTTTTTGCTCAAGATATGGTCGGTAGAGATGGTTGTAGTATCTTAAATATTTCTTCTATGAATGCTTTTACACCCTTAACAAAAATACCGGCTTATAGTGGTGCCAAGGCGGCGGTCTCTAATTTCACCCAATGGTTGGCTGTACATTTTTCTAAAGTTGGGATAAGAGTAAATGCTTTGGCACCTGGCTTTTTCTTGACAGACCAAAACAGAACTTTGCTTACTAATGACGATGGTAGCTTAACCCAACGAGGTCAACAAATTATTGACCAAACCCCAATGGGGCGTTATGGAGAACCTGAAGATTTAGTTGGAACAACGCTATGGCTGTGTGGCGAGGGCTCAAAATTTGTAACGGGTGTTGTGATTCCTATTGATGGTGGATTTGCCGCCTATAGTGGCGTGTAGAAATATAATTTATAAATGGAGAATAAAATATCTTGGGGCATTATAGGTTGTGGGGATGTTGCTGAACTAAAGAGCGGTCCAGCATTTCAAAAATGTGAAAATTCACAATTATTAGCTGTTATGAGACGCGATTATAATTTAGCTAAAGATTTTGCGACCCGTCATCGTGTGGCACTTTACTATGACAATGCAGACCAACTTTTGGAAAACCCAGATATAAACGCAATTTATGTGGCAACACCACCGTCAACACATTTATATTATGCTTTAAAAGCACTACAGGCAGGAAAAAATGTGTACGTTGAAAAGCCTATGGTGCTTTCTGAGAATGAAGCCTTACAGCTGCAAAATGAAGTTAATAATAGCCCAAATATGTTAGTGGTTGCCCATTATCGCAGGTTTTTACCAATGTATATTAAGGTTAAAGAACTCCTAAATCAGCATATTATTGGACCGATAAAATTTGTTGATTTAAAATTTTTAAAGCCTCATAATTTTAAGGATAAAGCAGGTTGGAGATTAGATGCTGAAGTTTCTGGAGGTGGTTATTTTCATGATATTGCCCCACACCAAATAGATTTAATGACTCACTTTTTTGGCGATTTCCAATTAGTTAAAGGTATTGCTATAAATCAATCTAAATTGAGCAAGGTTGACGATACTGTAAATGGTATCATCCATTTTAAAAATAAAGTTCAATTCAGAGGAATTTGGTCTTTTTCAATACCAAAATATTTGGAGGAAGATAGCTGCACCATATACGGGGAAATGGGTACCTTGTCGTTTTCTTTTTACGAAGAAACACTAAAACTGAATACGAACAGTGAAAATCAAGTTTTTAATTTTAAAAATCCAAAACATATACAACAACCTTTAATACAAGAAACCGTTAATTATTTTCTTGGAAAACGAAACAACCCTTGTGATGTTAAGGTTGGCGTAACCGTAACATCTATAATGGAACAATTTACAAAAAACACATAGCCTTTTTATGGAACAAACATGGAGATGGTACGGATCGAATGATCCCGTATCTTTATCAGATATCAAACAAGCAGGAGCAAGAGGAGTTGTATCGGCATTACATCATATCCCAAATGGAGCAGTTTGGACAGTTGATGAAATTCAAAAAAGAAAACATCTCATTGAAAACGTTGGCTTAACATGGAGCGTGGTAGAGAGTATTCCTGTGCATGAGAATATTAAAACGCGTTCAGGGAATTTTCAGCAATACATCGAAAACTATAAGAAGAGTATCGAAAATTTAGCAAGTTGCGGAATTCAGATAGTATGCTATAACTTTATGCCCGTGTTAGACTGGACGCGAACCGATTTAGCTTTTGAAGTTGCAGATGGCTCTAAAGCACTACGTTTTGATGCCACTGCTTTTACAGCCTTTGAATTGTATTTATTACAAAGACCAGGCGCTGAAAATGATTATTCTGATGAGCAAAAGATGGAAGCTATGGCTTATTTTCAAAATATTTCTAATGAAGACAAGCAAAAATTAGTTAAAAATATTATTGCAGGTTTACCAGGAGCTGAAGAGGGTTATACTTTAGAGCAATTTCAAACCATTTTAGATACGTATTCTAATATTGATGCACAAAAATTAAAAGAAAATCTGGTGGCATTTTTAAAAGAAATTGTACCAGTTGCGGCTCAAAATAATGTGTTAATGTGCATTCATCCAGATGACCCGCCTTATCCTATTTTAGGCTTGCCACGAGTGGTTAGTACAGAAGAGGATTATGCGTATTTGTTTTCTCAAGTACCAGATAGAGCTAATGGGATTACCTTTTGTACAGGCTCTCTAGGTGTTAGGGAAGATAACGATTTGGTTCAAATTGTGAAACGTTTTGCAGATCGTGTTCATTTTCTTCATTTTAGAAGTACGCAACGCGATGAAAAAGGTAATTTCTATGAAGCCAATCATTTAGAGGGTGATGTAGATATGTATAGTGTTGTAAAAGAAATTGTTATTGAAGAACGCAGACGTAAAGCAGCGGGCATGAAAGATGCTATAATACCCATGCGTCCAGATCATGGCCACCAGATGTTGGACGATTTACATAAAAAAACAAATCCGGGGTACTCAGGGATTGGTAGACTTCGTGGTCTTGCTGAACTGAGAGGATTAGAATTAGGAATCTCAAAAAGTTTAATCTAACAACATGATTAACGCAAAAAATATTATTACCGATAATTTTTTATTGCATTCAAAAGCAGCCGAGATTTTATATCACGAGTATGCTAAGCAAATGCCCATAATAGATTATCACAACCATTTATCTCCAAAGCTTATCGCAGAAAATCAGCCTGTAAAAAATATTACAGAAGCTTGGTTAAATGGCGACCATTATAAATGGAGAGGCATGCGTGCAAATGGAATCGACGAACATTTTATCACAGGTTCGGCTTCATTAAAAGAAAGATTCGATAAATGGGCAGAAACGGTGCCTTACACATTAAGAAATCCGTTGTTTCACTGGACGCAGTTAGAGTTAAAGCGTTATTTTGATATTGAAGAGATTTTGCAGCCTAATACATCTGATAAAATCTATGAAAAAGCAAATGCCGTTTTAGAACACAAAACACCAGCACAATTATTAGAAGATATGAAGGTGGAAGTGGTGTGCACAACCGATGACCCAACAGATACTTTAGAATATCACCAAAAAATTGCAAAAGCAGGTTTTTACACCAAAGTATATCCAACCTTTAGAGCAGATGAATTATTTTTTATTGGGCAGGATAAATTTATGCTATATTTAGATAAATTGAGTGCTTCGGTAAATTTTCAAATAACATCGTATTCAGAATTCTTAAAAGCCATCGATGCGAGAATTCTTTATTTTAACGAAAATAGCTGTCGCTTATCAGATTTTGGTGTGGGTGAAGCTCTCGTTATTGAAGATTTTACCCAAGACGAAGTCGCTGCGATTTTCAATAAAAAATTAGAAGGAAAAACGCTTTCAATCTTGGAAATCAATAAGTACAGATCGAGTTTATTTATTCATCTGGCGAAGCAATATCATAAGTTCGATTGGGTTCAACAATACCATTTAGGCCCCATTAGAAATAACAATAGTAGGTTAGTAGAACAAGTAGGTCTTGATGCAGGCTGCGATTCTATTGGCGATTTTCCTATGGCAGAATTTATGTCGAAGTTGTTTAATACACTCAATTCGACAGTTCAATTAGCAAAAACAATTACCTATAATTTAAATCCGTCGCAAAACGAAGTATTTGCCACCATGATGGGGAACTTTCAAACAGGTGGAGCGCCAGGAAAAATGCAATGGGGTTCTGGCTGGTGGTTTTTAGACCAGAAAGACGGCATGGAAAAACAATTAAACGCCTTGTCTAATATAGGCTTGTTAAGCAGGTTTGTGGGTATGCTTACAGACAGTAGAAGTTTCTTATCGTTTCCAAGACACGAATATTTCAGACGTATTTTATGTGATTTGTTAGCCAAAGATATGAATAAAGGACTCGTTCCAAACGATATTGAATTCTTAGGGAAAATGGTTGAAGATATCTGTTATAACAATGCTAAAAACTATTTCAATTTTAATTGAATAAATAAATTTTAATAATTATGAATGAACCAAAAAAGATTGGCAATTACAGATACCAAATTTTAGGACTTCTTATGTTCGCAACCACCATAAATTATTTCGATAGAAGTATCATTGGTGTATTGGCACCAACCTTAGAAAAACTATTTGGATGGACTAATAGTGATTATGCCAATATTATGATTTCATTTAAAATAGCCTATGCATTAGGGCTCCTATATATGGGTGGTTTGATAGACCGGTTAGGAACTAAAAAGGGCTATACCCTATCCATTGCTATTTGGAGTGTATTTGGCATGTTGCACGCTTTGGTTCGTCCTGGGTTTAGTGTTATTGGGTTTGCAGCAGCACGATTTGGATTAGGTTTTGGAGAGTCGGGAAACTTCCCTGCAGCCATCAAAACGACAGCAGAGTGGTTTCCAAAAAAAGACCGAGCTTTTGCCACAGGACTTTTTAATGCAGCAACAAGTATAGGTGCTATAGCAGCCCCGTTTGTGGTTGGGTGGATAGTACATGAAGATGGTAAAAACTGGCAGATACCTTTTTTAATCACAGGTGTACTAAGTGCTATATGGGTGTTTTTATGGTTTAGAATGTATAAAAAGCCAGAAGTACATCCTAAAGTCTCAAAAGAAGAGTTAGCTTATATCCATAGTGATTCAGGAGCTATTGAAAATGAAGAAAAATTACCATGGAAAGCAGTCGCGTCAAAACGTCAAACTTGGGCCTTTGCATTAGCCAAAGTAACCGATGCCGTTTGGTGGTTTTACCTGTTTTGGGGAGCTAAGTTTTTAGCAGATACTTTTGGTGTTAATATTCATAATATCGCCTTGCCATTCTTTGTGATATATATTATGGCAGATGGAGGAAGTATTTTAGGTGGTTATCTTTCTGGTGCTTTTATAAGAAAAGGATGGACCATTAATAAAGCAAGAAAAATAACTTTGTTAATATGTGCCATTATTATATTGCCAGTAACCTTTGTAGCCATTACAGACAATAAATGGTTGGCTATTATATTAATTGGTCTTGCAGCAGCAGGACACCAAGCATGGTCTGCAAATATTTTTACGTTAGTGTCTGATGTATTTCCAAAGAAAGCTACCGCCTCCGTTGTAGGCATCGGAGGTATGGTAGGTGCAGTGGCTGGTATCTTAGCAGATAAAGCCTTAGGGTCTGTGTTAGATACAGCAGGTAACACGGGTTATTTTTGGGCCTTTTTAATAGCAGGCTCGTGTTACTTAATCATTCTTGGTTTGGTACACTTATTAATGCCTAAGATGACCCCTTTAGATGAAAATTTACAATTAATCAAAGAATAAACAACAATAATAAAACAAACAAGTAAAAAATAAATATAGTATGAGTAGAGTAGTCACATTTGGAGAGATCATGTTGCGATTAGCGCCACAAGGATTTTTAAGATTTTCACAGGCAGATAATTTTGATGTAGTCTATGGAGGCGGAGAATCCAATGTAGCCGTGTCTTTAGCCAATTATGGTATCTCGGTAGATTTTGTAACACGATTACCAAAAAATGATATTGGAGAGTGCGCTATGATGGAAATGCGTAAACGAGGCGTAGGCGTCGATAAAATTGTATGGGGTGGTGAGCGTTTAGGGATATATTTCCTTGAAACAGGAGCGGTTTCTAGAGGCAGTAAAGTAGTTTACGACAGAGCGTATTCGTCAATGTCAACCATTCAATCAGGAATGATTAATTGGGAAGAAGTGTTTAAAGGCGTAGAATGGTTCCATTGGACAGGTATAACACCAGCCATTTCACAAAGTTCTGCCGATGTTTGTTTAGAAGCTGTTAAAGCTGCAAGCAAAATGGGTGTTACAATTTCAACAGACTTAAATTACAGAGCCAAGCTTTGGAAATACTGTGATGCCGCAAAAAGAGAGGAAATTATGACGGGATTAACCTCTTATTGTGATGTGATATTAGGCAATGAAGAAGATGCAGAGATGCACTTTGGTATCAAACCAGAAGGCGCAGCAGTTCAAACTCATGGTCACAATGTGAAGGCAGAGGCATTTTTATCAGTATGTCAACAAATGATGACAAAATTCCCAAGAGCAAAAAAGGTCATAACCACACTTAGAGGGTCCATATCAGCATCCCATAACACCTGGGCAGGGGTTTTATATGATGGAAAAAAGATGTTGGAAACCCGTCAGTATCAAATCACAGACATTGTAGATAGAGTTGGAGGCGGCGATAGTTTTATGGGCGGATTAATCTATGGATTGTTAACCTATCCGGATAATGACCAAAACGCATTAGACTTTGCGGTGGCAGCATCCTGTTTAAAACATACCATAAAAGGAGATGCTAACTTAGTCACAGTAGATGAAGTAACCAAGCTTATGGGCGGAGACGCTTCAGGAAGAGTAGCGAGATAAAAATTTTGATTAATAGTGAGAGTTTAGTTGATTGAAACGTTAAGGGCTAGTATTTCAGTTCTAGCCCTTTATTTTCTTTAATTTAATTAGAGTTAAAAAATGTCAGAAAATAAAAAATCAGTTTTGATTTTATGTGGTGGCGGTCCAGCACCCGGCATCAATTCTGTCATTAGTACCGTTGCAAAAGTGTTTTTAAAAGATGATTACAAAGTCATAGGATTGCATGAAGGTTTTAAAGGACTATTTAATGAAGAACCAGAAATCAAGGAATTTGATTTCTTTCATGCAGACAGAATATTCAGTAGAGGCGGTTCAACCTTAATCATGAGCCGTTTTAAACCAATTGAAGAAAAATTAAACACGGCTATATTTAAGGATTATAATGTAAAACTATTAGTCACTATTGGAGGCGATGATACCGCATCCACAGCCAACAGAATCACCCAATACTTACAAAAAGAACATATATACATTTCAAATATCCATGTTCCTAAAACTATTGATAACGACTTACCCTTACCAGATAGAAACCCAACCTTTGGATTTCATTCAGCTAAAGACGAAGGCGTTAGAATAGGGAATACAGCATATGAAGATGCAAGAACCAGCCAAAACTGGTTTGTAATGTCAGCTATGGGCAGATCAGCAGGACATTTGGCCTTTGGAATAGCAACAAGTTGCCATTTCCCCATGATGGTCATCCCAGAAATGTTTAATAAAACAGAAATCACTTTAGATAAAGTAGTTCGTTTAATAATTTCATCCATAATAAAAAGGAAATTGCAAAATATAAACTATGGAGTAGCCATGGTAAGTGAAGGCATTTTTCATAATTTATCAAAAGCAGAAGTGGATAAAATAGGGATTAATTTCACCTATGATTCACATGGCCATCCAGAACTTGGAAATGTGAGTAAATCACATATTTTAAATGTTTTGGTTCAAAACAAGATGAAAGAAATAGGGTTAGATATAAAAACAAGACCTATTGAATTGGGTTATGAACTGAGATGTTGCAGACCTATAGGATTTGATTTAACGTTATGTACGCTTTTAGGAATAGGAGTAAAAAAACTCTTTGACGAAGGCAAAACAGGATGTTTGGTATCAGCAAATTCAAGAGGCGAAATATTGCCTTTGTATTTAACAGATTTACAAGATAGTGACGGAAAAATTAAACCACGTTTAGTAGATATAGATTCAGAATTTGCACATTTATGTTTTCAGAATTTGCATTATATCGAGGAAGGCGATTATGACAGAGCAAAGCAATACGTATCCCATCCATCAGAATATGATTTTAAAAAAATATTAAAAGATATATAATAAAAAAATGGCACAATTTACAAGAATAGAAGTGGCACAAGCCATGAAGGATACAGGCATGATACCTTTATTTTTCAGCCGAGATTTAGAGTTAAGTAAACATATATTAAAAGCCTGTTATGATGGTGGAGCAAGACTCATGGAGTTTACATCCAGAGGAGATTTTGCACATGAAGTGTTTGGTGAGTTAACAAAATACGCCGTAAAAGAATTACCTGGAATGATTATGGGAGTCGGGTCAGTAACCGATGCTGCGGCAGCATCGCTCTATATGTCTTTAGGAGCTAATTTCATAGTAACACCAGTATTGAGAGAAGATATTGCCATCGTATGTAACCGCAGAAAAGTATTATGGTCACCAGGCTGTGGTACCTTAACAGAAATCGCCAGAGCAGAAGAACTGGGTTGTGAGATAGTGAAATTATTTCCGGGAGATATTTATGGGCCACAATTTGTAAAAAGCATAAAAGGCCCACAACCATGGACTAGTGTGATGCCAACCGGAGGTGTATCACCAACAGAAGCGAACTTAAAAGGATGGTTTGATGCCGGAGTCACTTGTGTAGGCATGGGGTCTCAATTAATCTCGAGTGATATCATTGAAAATAAAGACTACGCAAAACTTGAGCAAGATGTGAAACATGTACTTGCTATTATTAAGTCTGTGAGAAAGTAAGAACCAGATTAATAATAAAGTTTAATAAATAAAAACATAATCCTTAACTTAAAAAAGTTAATGCTAATAAAAGATAAAATGACACAAGTTAATTATGAATCACGATATGCATCCAGTCCAGATGCCATTAAACAATATGATACCACACAACTAAGAAAAGAGTTTTTAATTGAAAACCTATTTGAATCGGATAGATTAAATTTAGTGTACTCCCATTATGATCGGTTTATAACAGGTGGAGTCATACCAACTTCTAAGGCTATAAAACTAGAAACCATAGATCCTTTAAAGGCATCATACTTTTTAGAACGAAGAGAACTTGGAATTATCAATATTGGAGATACAGGCAGTGTAACAGTAGACGGTACAAACTATGTTTTAAACCACAGGGAAGCTTTATATATTGGTCAAGGGAACAAAAACGTAGAGTTTTCGAGCAAATCTTCAAAAACACCTGCTAAATTTTACTTGAACTCTACTCCTGCCCACAAGGCATATCCCATTAAAAAAATTGGAATTAATGATGTTGAAGTTATAGAATTAGGAGCTCCAGAAACAGCAAATGCGAGAACACTTCGAAAATATATTGTGAATAGTGTGGTGGATGTGTGTCAATTACAAATGGGTATGACCACCTTAAAATCTGGAAGCAGTTGGAACACCATGCCAGCCCATGTACACGACCGCAGGATGGAAGTGTATTTTTATTTTGAAATACCAGAAGGACAATCCGTATCTCATTTTATGGGGCAACCCCAAGAAACCAGACATATATGGATGCAAAACAATCAAGCGGTTATATCACCACCGTGGTCTATTCATTGTGGTTCAGGAACAAGCAATTATTCCTTTATATGGGGAATGGCGGGAGAAAATCTTGACTATGGCGATATGGATGTTTGTAAAATAAACGATTTAAGATAAATAATCACCAAAACCAATAAACCAATAAAACAATAAACATGTCAATAAACTTATTTGATTTAACAGGAAAAACAGCTTTAATTACAGGGGCTGTTCATGGTTTGGGAATGGCTATGGCTAAAGGCTTAGGGAATGCTGGAGCAACCATTGTAGTAAACAATTATTCAGAAGATAGTCTAAATGAAGCAGTTGCAGAATATAAAGCATGTGGATTGAAGGCCTACGGCTATGTATTTGATGTAACCGATGAAAAAGCAGTTCAGGAAGCCATTGAAAAAATAGAAAAGGAAGTTGGACCTATTGATATTTTGGTGAACAACGCCGGTATCATCAAAAGAACGCCAATGATTGAAATGGAAGTAGCAGATTTTAATGCTGTAATTCAAGTGGATTTGGTGGCGCCATTTATAGTTTCAAAAAATGTAGCCAAAGGAATGATTAAAAGAGGTGGTGGTAAAATCATCAACATTTGTTCTATGATGAGTGAGTTAGGTCGTGACTCTGTTAGTGCCTACGCAGCAGCTAAAGGAGGTTTAAAAATGTTAACAAAAAACATGGCTACAGAATGGGCTAAGTTTAATATTCAAACCAATGGTATTGGTCCTGGTTACTTCGCTACGAGCCAAACAGCTCCTATACGGGTTGATGGGCATCCTTTTAATGAGTTTATTATCAGCAGAACACCAGCAGGTCGTTGGGGAGATCCTGAAGATTTACAAGGAGCAGCTATATTTTTAAGCTCAAAAGCCAGTGATTTTGTGAATGGCCATATAGTCTATGTGGATGGCGGCATACTTGCCACAATAGGAAAACCATCAAGCGAGGATTAATTTTTAAAACAAAAAAACATGGTTGTAAAAACATCTATCCGATTGGTTGCAGTAGCAATCATATTGTTCAACTGCTCCCAAAACGAGCACACCAAAACAATTACCGTAAAGAATACTTTGGATATGGAACGGACATTTGAAACTGTAGAATTATCAAAAGACTTCTTAAAGATTGATGATTTGTCGAGTATTAGTATACAAGATAGTGATACTAAAAAGTTACTAGTAACCCAAACAATTGATTATGATGGTGATGGTGTCTTGGATGTTATTTTATTTCAACCACAAGTAGAAGCAAATTCTGAAAAAGTATATGAAATTGTAAAGATACAGGAATCCGAAAGACCAAAAGCAGATACTTTATGCTACTCAAGATTTGTTCCTGAACGCACAGATGATTATACATGGGAAAATAATAGAGTCGCATTTAGAACTTATGGACCAACCGCCCAAAAAATGATTGAAGACAATATACCTGGAGGAACACTTTCTAGTGGTATTGATTTGTGGTTAAAAAAAGTCGATTATTCCATTATCGATAAATGGTATGCAGGAAATGTTAAAAAATCAGGTTATTATCATATCGATCATGGTGAAGGTTATGACCCATATCATGTTGGTAAAAGTCGCGGTACAGGTGGAATTGGTGTTTGGAAAGGAGACACTTTACTTACATCAAAAAACTTTACAGCCTACCGTACCATTGCTATAGGGCCTTTAAGAACGGTTTTTGAATTGGATTATGAACCGTGGAGTGAATATGGTATTAAAGAAACGAAGCGTATCAGCCTTGATTTAGGTTCTAATTTTTCGAAATTCGAAATTAGTTTAGTAGCAGAGAATCCAGTTCCAAATTATACTATCGGGATTACACTGCATGATGGGAAAGGAGACATTATCCTTAATGATAAAGACGGTTATTATGGCCACTGGGAGGCAATAGATAACTCTTTTGTAGGCGAAGGGATTATTCTTGATCCACAGCAAGTTCAACAAGCTTTTGATTTTAGAACTTCAACGCCCGACCAAAGTCAATTGCTCATTATTACAGAACCTAACCAAACTAAATTAACTTATTATGCCGGATTTGCATGGACTAAAGGAGGAGATGTTACCACCAAGGAAAACTGGATTCAAATGCTCGATAAAGAATCTAAAAAAATCAATAATCCACTTCAAGTGAGGTCACTAAACGGGACAAATTCTTAATATTAAGATTGTCCCGTTTTTTATTTCTTCCAAAACCCCTATTAACACTAGATATTTTTAAAAGCAATGGGTTGATATCAGCGGTTTGAACTTTTTTATTTTGAAAACCGAATTTATTTGGAAATATCAAACCGGTGAGGAGCCTTTTGCTGTGAACATCGCCATCAACATATTGTTTATCAAAGTTTTGCAAGTTAGATAAGCCTTTTTTATAGGTTTCAAAAATATCTTTCTGTTTATTTTGAGTCTGTTCTAAAAGTAGAAGTTCATCCATTATATCCTGATATCTTTTTTTAGCTTGTGAGTACTCCGTTTTATCCATTTGACCATCAATAAAAAGATCCTGAATTTTAATAAGCTTATCACTAAAGAGTTTCACTTTCTCGTAATGCTTAGGGCCCAGTTTAGAGGTAAGGAGTTGCTTTTTAAGTTGTTCCTTAATAATGATTTGTAAAAGTTTTAGAACAGGCTTATTAAGTGTGATGCTTTTTAAAAAAGAAATAAAGGAAGTTTCAGCATCTTCTATACGATATCTTCCCTTGCAAGGACTAATGCAGTGGTAATAGGCATAATGTTCAGACCGTCCTTTGCATACACTGGCAGTCAGAGGTCTGTTGCACTCAGGACAAAGCAAGAACCCCTTTAATGGAAATTTAGGGTTTATTCTACTGTGGGTAACATGATGTTTTTTCTTTTTGGCATCAAGCACAACCTGAACCTGGTCAAAAAGCTTTTTAGAAACAATAGGCTCATGAATACCATTCACAATAATTTCAGGCTCATCCTTATAAGCTTTAATATAAACACCACCATAATAAATAGGGTTTCTAAGAGTATTGGAAAACATAGATTTAGAACTTTTTAAACCTTTTCTATTGAGTTTGGTAAGGACTTCCTTTTGCGTATAAATACCTTTAGCCATAAGTCCAAAAGCTTCCTGTATTAAAGGGGCCTGTTTTGAAGGCTTTAAGATTGGTTTTTTAGCACTATCTCTGCCCATGACATACCCTTTTGGAGGAGCACCCACATATCTGCCCTCTTTAAAAGCACGTCGCATGCCAGCAATAACATTTTGAGAACGTCTCTGGTTTTCAACCTCAGGAATAGCTAAGTAAACAGCCATCATAAGCAACTGTTCAGGAATGGTCATATCCAGAGGTTGAGTAATGGCATTAATTTTAATTCCAAGCCCATTAAATATTCCAATCATTTGATAAGATTCAGCCGTGTTTCTTGAAAACCTATCCCATTTTACAAGTAAAAGTTCATCAACTTGTTTTTTATTGCTTTTGCAATAAGTTAGTAGTTTTTTAAATTCAGGTCTTATAAGAGTCTTGGCGGAATAATCCTCTCTATAAACACCAACGATAATGTAATTGAGCTCTTTGTGCAAAAAAAGGACATTTTTCAGGTAATTTGTCAATCTTTGTTTGTCCTGCGTTTGTATTTACTTGATACATATTTTTTCAAATGTTTGCCAACGTTTTGCGTGTATGAGAAGTAGCGGTTTAAAAGCACTTCACTTTCTATTTGGCACAGAACTTTATTAAAAGTACTGACCTTTGATTTAGCACTGAACCCGCTATTTCTTATACACGCTGTTGTTGTGTCGTTATTTTTTAAACCGATATTGGATTCACTTGAATTTGTCCGCCAATTGCTTTCAAAACTTTCATTATTGTTGCAAATTGCGGTTTCGCTCCATCAGACAAAGCTTTGTATAAACTCGGCCTGCTCATTCCGGTCTCTTCAGCAATTTTTGTCATTCCGATAGCTTTTGCAATATGTCCGATAGCATTAATTACGTCAGCGTTGTCTCCTTCTTCTAGGACTGTGTTAAGATATTCAGCAATCATTTCTTTGCTGTCTAAATAATCCGATATTTCAAATTTTGAAGCTCCCATTTTTTAACTATTTAATTTTTTCCAAATTTCTTTTGCCTTTTTAATGTCTTTTTTGTTGAGTCGATTTGTCTCCGCCAAGTAAGAGAACGATTATTTTTCCGTTCTTTTCTTTAAAATAAACGCGATAACCTTTAGCAAAATTTATTTTTAATTCTTGAATTCCGTCACCAACTGGTTCACAGTCTCCAAAATGTTCATCTTTCTCTAGTTTTTGAATTCTAAACAAGATTTTTGACTTTGCTTTTAGGTCTCTTAGCTTTTTCAGCCTTTTATCAAATTCGCTCGTTCTCTCAATAAAAAACATAATATTGTATCTATTCGGATACAAAGTTAAGTAATTTTTTCGGATAAATTCAGTTTGTTTTGATTTTTTGAGTTTCGGGTCATAATGCACCACAACGTTTTTGTGTATGATTAGTTGCGTGGTTAAGCACGGAATTTAGCAAATAAAAACCGAATAGAAAATCCGCGAGGATTTTCGTAAGCAAGCTAGACTATCCAAAATGAAAAAGTAGATAGATGCTTATCATCTCGGAATCTGATAATTTGCCCTTTCTATTTCGCCTTTTAACCTTAGCGTCTACTAATTTTGGATGATTTTCCATGTTTTGAATAAATTCTTGCTGAAAATCATCCAATTTCACAAAGAATTCTGTAACTTTATCTCTAAGCATTTGAGTGGTTTTATACTTTTAATATACTAAATATCAGTCATTAATACAAATTAAAAACACTCTTTTTCTTATCCATTATTCACGTTAATTAGTCTAGGTTTAAAAAAACAATGGGAACTAATGTTTAAAAACAGGCATACATTAAAGCAACATTAAATAAAATTACAGAAAACTTGTTAAAGAATTATTTACAAACAGCCTGATTTTAAGTGCCAATAATAAATAATGTTATCCCTTTTTTGACAAAGGAAGCCTTAAGTACAATGCTATACGATTGAGAAACCCTTTGTATTTAGCATCCTCTTCGTGATAGCCATTGGCATAATTGCCATAGCCATAACCGTAGCCATAGCCATACCCGTAACCATACCCATATTTTGCCTTTTGATCGTAACCGTTATAAATTAAACTAATGTTTTTAATTTGCTTGGTTTTATACTTTTCATTTATAAAATTAAGCATGCCCTTTTTAGTGTAATCTTGCCTAATCACATATAAGGTAGCATCTACATACCCCAGAAGTTCTAAAGCATCGGCTACCAAACCAACTGGTGGTGTATCCAGAATAATATAATCATAATCGGCTTTCAATTGGCTAATCATAGCATTCAGTTTATCATTAATCAATAACTCTGAAGGATTTGGAGGAATAGGTCCTGAAGTTATAACATCTAAAAAATCAATATCTGTGTGCTGTATTACGCCTTTTAAAGTTTCTTGCCCTATCAAATAATTAACCACACCTATTTCGTTCTGAATGCCAAAATCTCCGAAAATCTTTGGTTTTCTAAGGTCTAATCCCACTAAAATGGTTTTCTTTCCACTCAAGGCAAATACCGTGGCCACGTTAATGGAACAAAAAGTTTTGCCTTCGCCACTTACCGAAGAGGTTACCAATAAGGTTTTAGCGCCTTCTAAATCTTGTGATCGGTAGTAATATTGAAGGTTGGACCTGATGGCTCGAAAAGCTTCTGCTACCGCCGATTTTGGCTTTCTGTGAACCACTAAATTATTATCAAGCTTGTTTTTACCAATAACCCCTAAAACAGGAATGGACGATAACTGTTCTAAATCCATCGGACTGTGAATATTGTTATCTAAAAAGGTTAAAACAAAAGCAAATAATAAAGGAATTAATAAGGCTGCAAAAAATGCAAAAATATAGCGTACGTTTAAGTTTCTGCCTAAGATGGTAGCGCCTGTATTTTTTGCAGAATCAATAATTAAAATATCCGATACATTGGAGGCTTTGATAATTTCTGCTTCGCCACGTTTGGCTAAAAACACATTATAGGTTTGTTCACTTAACGTGTATTGCCGTTCAATGGTGATCAATTTTTGTTGATCTTCTGGCAGCTTACTAAACTGATTTTCTACGCTACTAAGATTGGCATTAATAGTTTGCAATTCCCGCTTCAAACCATTGGTAGCCGCATTGATGTTTTCCAAAAGCACATTTTTCAAGCCTTCAATTTGTCGGTTCAAATCATTGAAAACAGACGTTTCACTTCGAACGGAGTATTGCAATTTTGATTTTTGAACAGAAAGTTCATTAATTTTTGCGACATTGTTTAAAATGTTAGCATCGCCTATACCCGCAATGGAAGGCGCAGGAATCTCGGTAAAGGAACTGCTGGTTAATAAATAATTTTTAAGGTTTGAATAATAATTTAGTTGTCGGTTAATGTCTTCTTTGTCGGCATCCAGTTTGGTAAGCTTTTCGTTGAGCAACGTGCTTTCTTCATCCAGACTATAAATTTTATTTTTCTTCCTATAGTCATTTAAAGCTTCGGCATTATTGGACAAATCATTTTTAACCCTTGAGATTTGCTCATCTATAAACACAATGGCATTGGTGGCATATTGATTTTTACGTTCCAGTTGATCTTCACTTAAAATAGTGACCATGGTATTTAAATAATCAACGATTTTCTCGGTATTTTTATCAATAAGTGAAATATCCAGAATGGGTGAATTGTTGGTATTAGCAATGCCGGTTCTTCCTTGATAACTTGAAACAACCCCATCAAAATTACTGAACTGAATAAAATACTGGTCGCCAGAAACCGCTGTTCTGTTTTCAGCCAACCTTAAAACACCCTTTAAAAAAGGAAATTCAATAGGGTCTCCAAATTTAAATGACTTTTTAAAAATGCCCACAGGCACATCCACATTAATCAATGCTTTGGTAAGATAGTTTTGGGCTGTGGCAACATTACTGGAAAATTCGGCCTCGAGTTCAAATGAATGGGCGTCTAAAAACGTAATTTTTATGGGGTTATTTATAAGTTGTGGTGCATCGTAGGTTTGGTCAAATCTAAAAGGTGATGCTTTATAAATATCCTGTTTTCTAAATCGTCCTTGTTTTAAATAGCTTTTGTAAAACTCAAGGCGGTCTACAACTTTTTCATGATGAGAGCGCGATTTTAGCGTTACAATCATGGTTTGAACTTTGGCTGTAACGCCACCCCAATTAAAGGTTAAACTAGCATTGGAAGTAAACAAGGGGTTACTATCATCTTCAATGGAAATTTTAGTGCCAAGCCGATACGAAAATTCTTCCCTGATATTTTTTTGATACACCAAGAAAATCCCAACAGCCAAAAGCAATAAAAACCACTTCCAATAACTTAAAGCTCTAAATAAAAACTTTTTAATATCAAAGCTGGTAGCAGAGTTTTCAGAAACTTCAAATTCTTCAATCATAGCAATGCGTTAAAGATTTTTAGTTAAAAAATAAGTGGTAACTATCAATGAAAATATAGAAGCTAACGTAGTGAGGGTTTGCGTGGCTGTTTCGCCAGCGCCCAGAGCTTTGCGCTTTAAGGGTTTTACCAAAATCATATCATTAGGCTGAATGTAATAAAAAGGCGATTGCATGGCTGCCAAATCTGTTAAGTCTATATGATGAATTTTTTGCCCTTGTGGATATTGCCTAATGACCAACACATCTTTTCTGTCTCCAGTGTTTTTAATATCGCCCGAATTGGCCAAGGCTTCAATAATGTTAACACGGTCTTGAAACAGCGTATAAACGCCCGTTCCACCCACTTCACCGGTGACGGTGTAACGGAGTCCAGCTAATTTTACAGTGACAAAAAGCTCGGCAGTATCTTTAAAATATTGTCTTAAAAGTTCTGTTTTTACCTTAGTTTCAATCTCTTCAATGGTAAAACCCAAAACATTGATATCTCCTAAAATGGGGAATTTGATGTTTCCATGTAAATCAACAGTAAAGCCATTAAAATAAAGTTGGGCGCCTCCTAAAGAAACCGTGTTGCCAGAAGCCTCAACCGGATTAAAAATTGCGGTTAATTCTGCATCTAAAGCTTTAACCTTAATACTCAAAATATCGTTAACTTGGACTCGATAGGGTTTGGATGTTTCTTTGATCAACAAAGAATCATTCACAATGGTTCCTTTGTCTTGTAAATACACAAGATCCTTGTTGGTTATGCAGGAAGAAAAATAAACACAAAGTATTAGACAAAAAAATAAGACAAATCGTTTCATTAAAAGCGCCATGTTTAAAAGCAAATATAACCTTTCAGTAGGAATATAAAAACTAATGTAGTAAATTTTGGTAATTTGTACGTTCTTTGCAAAAAACAATCCTTTTGAACTATTTAACTGTTGAAAATATATCAAAATCTTATGGAGAGCTAACGCTTTTCGAAAACATGTCGTTTAGCGTCCATAAAGATGAAAAAATTGCTTTTGTTGCCAAAAATGGCACGGGTAAAACCTCTATTTTAAATATCCTTTCTGGAGATGATGAGCCAGATACTGGAACCATAACTTACAGAAACGATATTGCCATCTCATTTTTGCCCCAAGACCCAAAGTTAGACCCTTCTTTAACGGTTGAAGAAACCATTTTTGCAAGTGAAAACCCCATTTTAAAAGTGATTTTAAATTATGAGCATGCGCTTTTAAATCCTGAAAATGAAGAAGTTTATCAAAAGGCTTTTGATGCCATGGAACAGTATCAAGCCTGGGATTTTGAAACGCAGTATAAACAAATACTATTCAAGCTAAAACTTGAAGATTTAAACCAAAAAGTGAGCACCCTTTCTGGCGGACAAAAAAAACGCTTATCGTTGGCCAATGCCTTAATTAATAAGCCAGATTTGCTTATTTTAGACGAACCTACCAATCATTTAGACTTAGAAATGATTGAATGGCTCGAAGGCTTTTTTGCCAAAGAAAATATTACGCTTTTTATGGTTACGCACGACCGTTATTTTTTAGAACGGGTCTGTAATGAAATTATAGAATTAGATGAAGGCCAGCTTTACAGTTACAAAGGAAACTACTCATATTATCTGGAAAAACGTGAAGCTAGAATAGAACAAACTGAAGTTGAAACAGGCAAAGCCAAACAACTGTTTAAAAAAGAATTAGAGTGGATAAGAAGGCAACCAAAAGCCAGAACCACCAAATCAAAATCAAGAATAGACGATTTTCAAGACATAAAACACCGCGCCAGTCAACGTAGAAACGACCATGAAGTACAGTTAGAACTCAACATGGAACGTTTGGGGAATAAAATTATTGAACTCCATAAAGTTTCTAAATCTTTTAAAGATAAAGTCATTCTCAATAACTTTAGCTATATGTTTCAGAGTGGAGAGCGTATGGGAATTATTGGTAAAAATGGCACTGGTAAAACAACATTTCTTAATCTGTTAACCCAACATTCCAAACCCGATGCCGGCAAAGTAATTACTGGAGAAACCGTTAAATTTGGGTATTACACTCAAGATGGCATTGCTATAAAACCAGAGCAAAAAGTCATTGATGTCATTAGGGAATATGGCGATTACATTCCATTAAAAAAAGGACGTCAAATCTCGGCCCAACAATTATTGGAACGCTTTTTATTCAGTAGAAAAAAGCAATACGATTTTGTTGAAAAACTAAGTGGCGGAGAACGTAAACGCTTGTATTTATGCACGGTTTTAATTCAAAACCCCAATTTTTTAATTCTGGATGAACCCACCAATGATTTAGATATTGTAACTTTGAATGTCCTTGAAAATTTTCTTTTGGAATTTCCGGGTTGCGTCATTGTGGTTTCGCATGATCGTTATTTTATGGATAAAGTGGTAGATCATTTGTTGGTTTTTAGAGGCGATGGTATTATTGAAGATTTCCCCGGTAATTACACCGATTTTAGGGTTTACGAAGACAGCCAACCTGTCGTTTCAAATACTTCAGAAGATAAAAAAGAAAAAAATACCTGGAAAAAAACGGAAACGAATACCTTGTCTTATAATGAAGAAAAGGAACTTAAAAACATAGAAAGTAAGTTAAAATCGTTAGCCTTTGATAAAAAAGAACTGGAAAATAAATTCAATAATTCAGAACTTTCGCAAGAGGCTATTTTAAAACTTTCTGAAACGTTACAAAAAATTATTGACGACATGGAAACAAAAGAAGAACGTTGGTTTGAACTTTCATCAAAACTTGATAATTAACAATGAATAATTAACAATGGATAGATAATAAATAACTTGTCTAACCATTAACCCGTCCGTTCGAGTGAAATATTGAGTAGCAAAATATTTTGCATCAAGAGTCCTGTCATCCTGAGCACAGTCGAAGGACCTTCTGCTCATAACCTTACAACTTTATAACCTCATAACTTTATAACCTTATTACCTTATAACTTTGTAACTTTGTAACCCTACATGTGGTATCAAATAAGCCAATACATAAAATTCATCTTCAAATCCACCAATCAACATGGCGTTCATTCACCCTTTGTGTATGACTTGATCACGAAATGCTTCTACAATAAAACATCCTTTGAAGCCTATAAAAATATTTCAGAATACAGAAAAGATCTTATAAACAACCATTCTAAAATAGAAGTCACAGATCTTGGTGCGGGTTCTAACAAAATAAAAACAAACACAAGAACCATCTCGGAAATGGCAAAACACGCAGGAACAACCCAGGTTAGAGCAAAACTGCTGTTTAGACTGGTAAACTATTTTAAGTTTAATACCATTCTGGAACTGGGGACATCTTTAGGAATTGCAACACATGCTATGCAATTAGCAAATCCAAAAGCAAGGGTGATAACCATAGAAGGTTGCAGAAATCTTTCTGAACTTGCTAAAACCCAATTATTAAAACATCGACTATTAAATATTCAGGTAATCCATAATGATTTTGAAAAAGCCCTCAAAGGCCTCAATAATCAAACCTTTGATCTCGTTTTTTTTGATGGCAACCACCATAAAAAGGCAACCTTGATGTATTTTGAAACACTTTTACAAGGCATTCATAACGATTCTGTATTTATTTTTGACGATATTTACTGGTCTAAAAGTATGACTGAAGCATGGGAAACCATAAAACAACATCCAAGGGTTACTATGACCATCGATACTTTTTTTTGGGGGATGGTGTTTTTTAGAAGAGAACAACACAAACAACATTTTACCATTAGAGTGTAACAACTCCAATACATTTGCGTCAAACAGGATAGAAATTTACTTATGAGTAACGTTATTAAAATTAGAAATATCATTCGCGACTTTAAATTGGGCCAAGAAATCGTTAACGTTTTAAAAGGCATCGATTTAGATATCGAACGTGGTGAATATGTGGCCATTATGGGACCTTCGGGTTCTGGAAAATCTACCTTAATGAACATTATAGGATGCTTGGATACGGCAACAGCTGGAACTTACATATTAAACGGAAAAGATGTGAGTAAAATGTTGGATGATGAATTGGCCGATATTAGAAATACTGAAATTGGTTTTGTGTTTCAGACTTTTAATTTATTACCCAGAACAACAGCACTTGATAACGTAGCCTTACCCATGGTGTATGCTGGAGTTTCTAAAAGTGAACGTACAAAACGAGCTATGGATGTTCTTAAAAGTGTTGGGTTAGAAGATAGAATGGAGCATAAACCCAATCAACTCTCTGGTGGACAACGACAACGTGTTGCTGTTGGCAGAGCTCTGGTAAATCATCCATCCATTATTTTGGCAGATGAACCCACAGGTAATCTAGATTCCAAAACATCTCTGGAAATATTGAATTTATTTGATGATATTCACAAAGCTGGAAATACCGTTATCGTGGTAACCCACGAAGAAGATGTAGCCGCACGTGCCAAACGAATCATCCGTTTGATTGACGGTATGATTAGCACAGATACCAGGAACGCATAGAAGCATAGTTTTTAAAATTATAGGCCTTTTTAAATTTATAACTTTATAACTTTATACCCTTAACTTTGAACGCATGAAAATCTACACTAAAACAGGAGATAAAGGCATCACGGCACTATTTGGTGGTACTCGCGTCCCAAAACATCATATCCGTATTGAAAGCTATGGAACCGTAGATGAACTGAACTCACATCTTGGATTAATCCGTGACCAGGATATAAACCAACATTACAAGAATATTCTCATGCACATTCAGGACAGGTTATTCACTATTGGAGCCATTCTTGCTACCGATCCTGAAAAGAATATCCTAAAAAACGGGAAAGAACGTTTAAACATTCCTAAAATTTCTTCAAAAGACATTGAACGCCTTGAACACGAAATGGATGTTATGAATGAGGTTTTGCCGCCCATGACACATTTTGTTTTACCAGGCGGACATCAAACAGTGTCATTCTGTCATATTGCACGTTGCGTTTGCCGTAGAGCTGAGCGTTTGGCTGTGGCACTTAATGACATAGCAACCTTGGACTCAAACACCTTGATCTACTTAAACCGGCTATCAGATTATCTTTTTGTGTTGGCACGAAAGTTGTCCTACGACTTGCAAGCCAATGAAATTAAATGGATTCCTGAGAAAACGTAATTTTGCGCTTGTTCAGAAAGTTATCGAGACGACGAAGTAATCTCAGAAAACTAGTAAGTTACCTCAAGAAGCTAGAAAATTCCTTCAAAGGGACGTTTTAAAAAGATGGTAACGAAAAGCCCGACCCTTGTAGTAATGCACAAATTTTAAATCATTGTATTTCAAATGTTTATATTTTAAAAAAATACGTTCTTAAAAATAATAATTAAATAACTCATTTTTTCCTTGTCTGTTTAAACTAAAAAATTATTTTTGCAAAAAAATTAAACATTTATAACATGTATTGGACATTAGAATTAGCATCATACCTAAGCGATGCGCCTTGGCCAGCAACAAAAGACGAGTTAATAGATTACGCTATTAGAACCGGTGCGCCTTTAGAAGTTGTTGAAAACTTACAATCTATTGAAGATGAAGGTGACTCTTATGATTCAATTGATGAAATTTGGTCAGATTATCCAACGGATGATGATTACCTTTGGAATGAAGATGAATATTAATAAAGCATAAAGAAACGTTAAAAAGTCTCGATAAGAGACTTTTTTTATGCCCTATTTTTTATAAAACCGCATAACAAAATGTATCTTTGAATGCTTTTTAAAAGATTAAAAAATCAAATAAAAAGAAATAACGAACAACTCTCACACGGAGCGTAGTCTGCGTGTTTAATATAAAATTTATCACAAATGAGTTTTTTAAATTCAGTACTTAAAGTATTTGTTGGAGACAAATCAAAACAAGATGTTAAAGCCATCACTCCCATTGTAAATAAAATAAAAACCTTTGAATTGGCTATTCAAGCCTTATCTCATGATGAATTAAGAGCCAAAACCTTAGAATTTAAAGCAGCCATAGCAGAAGCCAACAAGCCTGTTAATGAACAGATTGAAGCCCTGATGGCTGAAGCTGATGCTACAGAAGATATTGACAAGCGTGAAGATATTTATCAGGACATTGATAAACTAAAAGACCAGGCCTATTTGGTTACCGAAGAGGTTTTAAATACCATTTTACCCGAAGCCTTTGCCGTGATTAAAGAAACTGCAAAACGTTTTGTAAACCACACTGAAATTAAAGTTAACGCTAGTACCTTTGACCGGGAATTATCTGGAAACAAAGGGTATGTTACTCTTGATAATGACTTCGCCATCTGGTCAAATTCTTGGGATGCCGCAGGAAAACCCATTACATGGGATATGACACATTACGATGTACAACTTATTGGTGGTATTGCGCTTCATCAAGGTAAAATTGCCGAAATGCAAACTGGTGAAGGTAAAACCTTAGTTGCAACGCTTCCGGTGTATCTAAATGCCCTTTCTGGAAAAGGTGTTCATCTCGTAACCGTCAATGATTATCTAGCCAAACGTGATAGCGCTTGGATGGCGCCAATTTTTGAATTTCATGGCTTAAGCGTTGATTGTATAGACCACCATCAACCAAACTCCGAAGCCCGTAAAAAAGCCTATAATGCCGATATTACCTATGGAACCAATAACGAATTTGGTTTTGATTACTTACGTGATAATATGGCACATTCACCGGATGATTTAGTACAACGTCCGCACCATTACGCCATTGTGGATGAGGTGGATTCTGTTTTGGTGGATGATGCACGTACGCCATTAATCATTTCTGGACCCATTCCTCAAGGGGAACGTCACGAATTCAATGAGCTTAAACCAAAAGTAGATGATATTGTGGCCGTACAACGAAAGTACTTAACCAGTGTACTGGCCGAAGCTAAAAAGTTAATTTCTGATGGTGATACCAAAGAAGGCGGATTAAAATTACTTCGTGTTTTCAGAGGGATTCCTAAAAACAAAGCCTTGATCAAATTTTTGAGTGAAGAAGGCGTTAGGCAATTGCTTCAAAAAACAGAGAATTTTTACATGCAGGACAACAACCGTGAAATGTCTAAAGTAGATGCAGAACTGTATTATGTCATTGATGAAAAAAACAATCAAATTGAACTGACCGATAAAGGTGTTGAATATTTATCGGGTAAAGATGATCCTAACTTTTTCGTCATGCCAGAAATTGGTTTGGAGATAGCAAAAATTGAAAACAAAAAATTACCACTTGAAGAAGAAGCCAAAGAAAAAGAAGCCTTGTACAAAGACTTTGGCGTAAAATCTGAAAGAATCCATACGCTCAACCAACTTTTAAAAGCCTATGCCCTTTTTGAAAAAGACATTCAATATGTGGTTATAGACAATAAAGTGATGATTGTAGATGAGCAAACCGGCCGTATCATGGACGGAAGACGCTACAGTGATGGCCTACATCAGGCCATTGAAGCCAAAGAAAATGTAAAAATTGAAGACGCTACACAAACCTTTGCAACCGTAACCCTTCAAAATTACTTCAGAATGTACAAAAAACTCTCTGGAATGACTGGTACTGCAGTCACTGAAGCTGGAGAATTTTGGGAAATTTACAAATTGGATGTAGTGGAAATTCCAACCAACAGACCCATTACTCGTGATGACAGAGACGATTTGGTTTATAAAACCAAACGTGAAAAATACAATGCGGTTATTGAAGAAGTCACACAATTATCGCTTGCAGGCAGACCCGTTTTAATTGGGACAACCTCTGTTGAAATTAGTGAGTTATTGGCAAAAATGCTCACCATCAGAAAAATTCCTCACAACGTCTTAAATGCAAAACTACATAAAAAAGAAGCCGATATTGTAGCAGAAGCTGGTCAACCAGGACAGGTTACCATAGCCACAAACATGGCGGGTCGTGGTACCGATATTAAATTAAGTGAAGCCGTTAAAAAGTCTGGTGGTTTAGCCATTGTAGGTACAGAACGCCACGATTCTCGTAGGGTTGACAGACAGTTACGTGGTCGTGCTGGTCGTCAAGGAGATCCTGGTAGTTCACAATTCTACGTGTCTCTTGAAGACAACTTAATGCGGTTATTTGGTAGCGAGCGTATTGCCAAAATGATGGATAGAATGGGATTAAAAGAAGGCGAAGTGATTCAACATTCCATGATTTCAAAATCTATTGAACGTGCTCAGAAAAAAGTAGAAGAAAACAACTTTGGGGTTCGTAAGCGTTTATTAGAGTATGATGATGTTATGAACGCCCAACGTGAAGTAGTTTACAAACGTCGTCGCCATGCCTTACAAGGAGAACGCCTTAGAGTGGATATAGCCAATATGATTTTTGATATTTCAGAAAACATGGCTGAAAACAATAAAGAGGCTAACGACTTTAAAAACTTTGAGTTTGAACTTATCAGGTATTTCTCCATGCCTTCTCCAATCACAGATGCTGAATTTGGGAAATTAACGGCACAGGATATTACCTCTAAAATTTATAAAGCAGCTTTTAATCATTACAAAGAAAAAATGACTCGCAATGCCGATATGGCATTTCCTGTGATTAAAAATGTGTATGAAACGCAGCGCGATAAATTTAAACGCATTGTAGTGCCATTTACCGACGGTATGAAAACCTTACAAGTTATTACAGATCTTGAAAAAGCCTACGAAACCAGTGGTAAACAACTTATAACAGATTTCGAAAAAAACATAGCCTTGGCCATTATTGATGATGCTTGGAAAACGCATTTGAGAAAAATGGATGAATTAAAACAATCGGTGCAATTGGCGGTTCACGAACAAAAAGATCCCCTTTTAATCTATAAGTTTGAAGCTTTTGAATTGTTTAAAGGCATGATTGACCAAGTAAATAAAGAAGTTATTTCATTCTTATTTAAAGGTGAATTACCTCAGGAAACTCAAAACACAATTCAGGAAGCAAGACAAGTACGTAGAAAGGAACAACTAAAAACACAAAAAGACGAAATTCCTAACATGGACGAGCGTTCTGCACAAAGCAGAGCGGCAGGAAACACAAAAAGGCAACAAGAAGTGGTTGAAACCATCGTGAGAGATCATCCAAAAATTGGACGGAATGACCGTGTTACCATAAAACACGTAATGAGTGGCGAAAACAAAACCCTAAAATACAAACAAGCAGAACACTTAATTAATAAAGGAGATTGGGTATTGGTGGAAGATTAGTAAAAGCAATGTCATTATAGGAGTCTACACAGCTTTCGGGAGGACGAATTATTCTATTGAAGTTAAAAGACATTGCTAAGTAAATTAAAATTAACTTAGCAATGCCAAAAAATAAAAAGATCTTAAAAGATTTTCTATTAGGATTTTTTTGTGACTTATAGAAACGACCATCTTTTATATCGTTAGAAAAATGGAGTAATTTCGATAACAAAATACAAATTAGGGCTCTAATATATAACTAAAAGAATCAATGCTGTGGCCTTGCTCATCTGAAAAATTCTTGCCATAAGAATGCAACTTTCCATTCAGACGTTATATAATTTGACATACCGACGTCATCTATAAAAAAAACAACTCACTTTTGTGAATTTTTACAAATTTTGCAAACTAATTGTTAGAAAAAAATTGTAAGCTTTGTAACCTATAATTTCGAGGGTTTTTAAAATTCAATATCCTTTTTTTCTCTAATAAAAAGAAAATAAATATCATTTTATCATAGGCTTACTCGTAAAAACTCGAAAATCCCGAAAAACTAAAAAACTCAAACATCCTTAGTTCAAAGCTATCTGAGTTTTTGTTTTTTATTTAGTTTAAATCGGTTACTTCTGAAAGTGCCTAGATAACAGAAAAGAACCAAACCAATGGTTTAGCTCTTAACTGCTATTTTTTATAGCATCCATGAAAAAGCAGAAAGTCCAGTATCTTTAAAGTTCACAAAAACAATTAAGATATGAAAACTGA